>Ga0209403_10000039_pt1 | contig 169586 bp, 151 predicted proteins | sample ArcticOcean_MG_C_8_FD_187440 | JGI IMG/M metagenome (GOLD analysis project Ga0209403, IMG submission 187440) | Marine microbial communities from western Arctic Ocean - ArcticOcean_MG_CB11_86 (SPAdes) (version 2) | ecosystem: Environmental > Aquatic > Marine > Oceanic | place: Arctic Ocean... | reverse complement strand
GAATCCTGGTTCTCGGGTATTTTGTCTAATACGATTGTTTGTTTTTCAACTCGGGCCCCGTAGCCTGCTTCTTTGAGGGCTTGAGCTAAAAGTTCTGTGTTACTTTCAGGGCTTAGAGATATACTTGCTTTCTCAGTTGCAAGATTCACACTAGCTGAGTTGACACCTTCAACCTCTACAAGAGCTGTCTCGACATGGAGCATGCAAGCCGCACATGTCATACCTTCAATACTAAGGGATAGATTTACTAGATTTGATGTCATACTATCGGTCCCATCATTCATCCTGTGAGTCTATTTGATGAATTTCTATATAAGTTTATACTACTCGTGGAGTTATTTAATTGCAAAATATCAGGTGGTTCTGAATTTAGAAATATTTAGGAAATACCCTCTTATTGGGCAAGAAGTCCCCCGTCAATTATTAATTCCGTTCCAGTGATAAAAGAAGCCTCATCTGAAGCTAAAAAAAGTACGGCAGCAGCAACTTCCTCTGGTCTACCCAATCTCCCTAGAGGTATCTTGTCTTCGTAACTTTTCAATAAATCAGGGTTGGATGTGATTGAATTCAGCATATCTGTATTTATCGGCCCAGGGTGGACTGAATTGCATCGAATATTATCCTGAGCATGCTGTAAAGCTGTTGTCTTTGTCAAAAGATGCATTGCCGCTTTTGAAGCTGCGTAAGGTACTCCCAGAGTAGAGCTGGAAACTAAAGCACCTGTAGATGATATATTAATAATCACCCCACCTCCCGAATTGCGCATTATTGGAATTACGAATTTAGTGCCTAAGAAAGCACTAGTTGCGTTCACTTCCATTATAGTTTCCCATTCTAACTTGGTTGTATTTTCTATGTTGTTTCTTGCTACAATTCCAGCGTTATTGATTAATATATCTATAGTGTCAAATTTAGCCAGGGTTTTAGCATAAGCTTCGATCCATTGGTCTTCTTTTGTAACGTCTAGATGTAAATATATAGACTGCATACCTTCCTTTCGGAGTTCTTCTGATAAAGAAGTACCTAACTCGTCCAGAATATCGGTGATTACTACTTTAGCGCCTTCTGATCCGAACATCCTTGCTTCTACTGCACCTTGCCCTTTAGCAGCTCCGGATATGAAAACTACTTTATTTTTAAAGCGGTTCATACTAACTCCTATTTTCGTAAAATCGTTATAATGAATATGTTGATTGTACAGTTAAGATAGAGTATAAGTATTCTAATAAAATGCAACAATTTAAGCTCTGGAGTTTTTAGAGTTTGTTGAGGAGGATTTCTATGGATTATAGTTTTTCTAAAGAGAATGAAGAATTTCGCCAAAATGTGAGAGAGTTTGTTAAATCCGAATGGGATGCTGATTTGTATCATATGAATGATGTTGCTAACGCCTCATGGCACTTAGATGACCCAAAAGCACTAGCAGCACTCCGAGAGTTTCAGAGAAAGTTATCAGAAAAGGGCTGGTTTACGATGCATTGGCCCGAAGAATATGGCGGGCAGTCTTCTAGCTTTGCCGAGAATTTGATTTATAGAGAAGAGATGGCTTATCAAGGACTCCCTATAAGTAGTGCATTTTCTGGTGATTCAATAATTATGAACGGCACAGATTGGCAAAAATCTCAATGGCTACCATCTATTAAGTCTGGTGGAATGAGAATAGCTCAAGGGCTTTCAGAACCAGGTAATGGTTCTGATTTGGCCGGTGTTCAAACGAGAGCCGTAAAAGATGGAGATGACTGGGTGATAAATGGGCAGAAGATGTGGACTTCTACTGCTCATATGTCTAATTGGATTATGATGTTAGTTCGAACTGATACAGAGGCACCAAAACATCGCGGGCTATCGATTTTCTATGTTCCGTTAGACTCCAAAGGTATAACTATAAGGCCTTTGTACGACATGGCTGGTCGTAGGAGGTGGAGTGAAGAATTTTTTGAAGATGTTCGTGTTCCATCGACTCATATGCTTGGAGAGGAGAATCGTGGATGGTACGTCATGGCCTCATCCCTCACTACTGAGAGAGTGGAAGTTGGATCCCCCGCAGCTCTTTTACGAGAATGGGAAAGATTTGTATCTTTTGCAAAAACCTACAAATTGAATGGTGAACCAATATTGAATGACCCTGTTATTAGGAATTCACTTGCAGATATGAGGGTTAAAATAATGATGTTTAGAATGCTCTGTTACAACGGAGTCTGGGAAAGCCGAGAAGGGAAAGATATCAGTCGAATCTCTGCTAGTGCTAGAGTTCTATCGGGCGAATTGGTTCAAGAACTATGGAGAGGGCTTACTAAAATATTAGGTAACCCCGCCTTAGTAATGCCTGATACTTGGTCGGATGCTCCGATGAATGGATTTATCGGGGTAAACGCGCTCATGAGCACGGGAAGAACTTTTGGTCACGGGACCAAAGAAATTCAAAGAAATATATTGGCCCAGAGAGGTTTAGGGTTGCCACGATAAACTGTATAATTTGGAATTACTGGCATAGTATTTCTGTATTACTTAATCATGGGAGGAATCATGCAATTTGAACAAACTAGATCTGCTTCTGTATTGAACGATATTAGAGTTCTTGAAATTTCTAGTGGCCAAACAGGTCGTTATGCAGGTAGGTTATTAGCCGATATGGGAGCAGAAGTCGTCAAGGTGAATTTTGCTGTAGATCATGGTCCAATTGGTATACCAGAATTAGCATATGATACTAATAAAAAGAGCGTCTCATTAGATACTCAAAGCGACGACTTTCGAGATGAATTTGAGTTGCTTATCAAGTCTGCTGACGTGGTTATAGTTGGTGGAGACTATAGTGATTTACTAAGATTAGAGAATTGGGGGTTTAGTTTTGAGCGCATGAGGGCAGTAAACAATAGGTTGATTACTGTGGCCATAACACCATTTGGGGAAACTGGACCATATAGTCGGTACAACGGCCTTGGTATTCAAGCCATGGCAATGAGTGGCCTTATGATGATTCAAGGAGATGATCAAAAAGCTCCTGTTAATGCTCCCGGTAACCAATCTTATTTAATGCCTGATATTCATGCTGTTAATGGTATATTTTATGCTTTGATAGCACGAATTTCGAATAGCACGGGACAACATGTTGAAGTATCTCAACAAGAAGTACTAGCCAATATATTTTTTCAGGTGATTAGGTACTCTGCTACTGGTGAAATTAGTGAAAGGATTGGAGCAAAATCTAATCTTGCACCATATAACATGTACGAATGTAAAGATGGTTGGGTTAGTTTAGCAGTTCTTTTTGGACCTCAAGCAGAGAAGTTCTTTAAATGGGTTGGAGACTCAACTTTACAGGATGAATTTTGGTATCCTCTTGAAAGTAGGACAGGTGAGAATATGGAATTTATTGATTCTATAGTTCGCCCTTTTATTAAGAAATTTACGGTTGCAAATTTTGTGAAACAAGCACAAGAATTGAGATTGCCAGCTAGCCCTCTAAACACTCCTGGAGAATTTGCTGAGAATGAACAATTTGAAGCAAGAGACTATTTTATTGACGTTCGAGCTGAAGATAATTCTGAGTATAGATTACCTGGCCCCGCATTTAGAATGAGCGAAACACCCTTATCGATTTCTAACCCAGTACCGCTGAATGGCCAGCATAATGGGCTAATTAACCAATCTAATAATGCATCAAAACGAGTAATAGGTAGTCTCTCTGAAGATAAAATAGTTAATAAACCTTTAGAAGGTATAAGAGTTGTGGATTTTACCCGTGTATGGGCTGGTCCGTATAGTACGAGAATGCTAGCTGATTATGGAGCTGAAGTAATCAAAATAGAGTCTTCACTTTTTGATACAGATAATCGATTAGGTGATGTTCCTTATATTGCTGATCTCAATCGGAATAAATTGGGTATTACTTTAGATTTGCATAAAGAGGAAGCAATTGAGGTAGTAAAGAAACTTGTAAAGGAGAGTGATGTTGTTATAGATAACTTTGCTTTAGGAGTGATTGAAAGATTTGGCTTAAGTTATGAAGAGTTAAAGAAAATCAACCCTGAAATTATTCAGGTGTCTATGCCAGGTTGGGGATCTGTCGGCCCGTACAAAGATCATGTGGCTTTTGGATTCAACCTTGTGGCAGTATCTGGCCTTTCCTATTTATGGGGCCACTCAGACTCACCACTTAATGCTAGATGTAAATTTGATTACCCAGATTTCTTGGTTGCTAGCTTGACTACATTGGGTACTTTAGGTGCCTTATATTATAAAAAAACATACGGGATAGGGCAGAAGGTTGAAGTGTCTCAGGTAGAGGCTGTTGGAAATACTTTAGCAGAATATTTCCTTGATTATTTCTTAAATGGGGAAAAGGGAACCCCTAAAGGAAATCAGCATTCTAGTTACGCACCTCACGGCGTTTATCGATGCGCAGGAGAAAATCAATGGTGTGCTATAGCCGTGACCAATACAGCACAGTGGGATACATTATTTGAGGCTATGGGTAGACCTGAATGGGCAAGCGATCCTAAATTTCGAGACGAAATATATAGGAAGCAAAATGAAGAATTGATTGATCGAAATATATCATCATGGGCAGAGAATATGACTAAACGTCAGATTTTTCATGTACTACAGAAAGTAGGTGTCCCTTCAGCACCAGTCTTAAATAGTGAAGATCTATTTTGGGATCCGCATCTAAGATTTAGAGATTACATAGTATCGATGAACCATACTGATTGGGGAATATTAGAACAACCTGGTATTACGTCTAGACTCTCTGACACGCCAGGAGGATCTTGGGAACCTTCACCAAGTTTGGGACAGCATAACATGCTTGTTTTAAAGGATATATTGAATATGAAGGATGAAGAAATTGAGATATTAAAATCTAGTGGTGCCTTAACTTAATTAATGATAAATTGAGTACTTAAGCTAGAAAAATTGGTGGGGGAGGATATATGACGAACTTAGGAGAACCACAAGCACTAGAAGATTTAAAAGTCCTTGACTTAGGTGGGATAGCGACAGCGTATGGAACCCGACTATTAGCAGATTTTGGAGCTGATGTTGTACTAGTTGAACCTCCATTGGGAGATGCAACCAGGCATTTAGCACCATACGCTGAATCAGTTGATGAACCTGAAAACAGCTTAACATTCCTCGCTTTTAACACTAATAAACGCAGCATTGTTTTAGACATCAATGATGATCAAGATAGAGTAAAATTATTGAATATTATCCGAAATATGGATGTTGTTTACGAAAGTTTCAAACCCGGTTATTTAGCTAGTATCGGTCTAAGTTATGAAGAGATTAAGAAGATTAATCCCTCTGTAATTTTATGTTCAATAACACCTTTTGGACAGACCGGGCCATTTTCATCGTATTTAGGTGGTGATTTGCATGCAGAAGCTATGGGTGGAATTATGAAACTACAAGGAGATCCTAGCAAAGCTCCATCGATGTCCCCTGCTTGGCTAAGTTATTCATTAAGTGGAATCCATTCTGTTACAGGAGTTATGCAAGCGATTTTTGCGCGAATAAAGAATGGATCAGGTCAACATGTCGATGTTTCTATGCAAGAGTCAGCAGCCCATATTTTATTCATAGTTTCACAATATGGATATAATGGGGCGATTGCACAAAGGCCAGGTGCTGGAGCAGGAGGTGGTAGTGGCATGTTCGAGTGTGAAGATGGGTATATCGGGTTATCGCCTATTATGGAACCTCAATGGGAAAGACTAGTAAAATGGATGGCAGAGCCTGCACTTGAAGACCCGATGTTTCTTGATTTAAGAGTTCGTGCTGAGAACGCAGATTTCATCAATTTCTTGGTAAGTGAATTCACGAAAAAATTTACCGTCGATGAGTTTGTGGAAAAAGCTCAAAGCCTTCGTATTCCGGCAGCACCAGTTAGTACACCTGCCGGATTAGCTAATAATGCTCATCTATTAGCTAGAGACTATTTTAAGAAAATTGATCACCCGATAATCGGGGAATATACATTACCAGGCCAACCTGGTAATTTCTCTGAAACTCCTAGTAAAATATCGAGGCCAGCGCCTTTTCTAGGTCAACATACTGAAGAAATCATTGATCAATACAGTAATGTTAAACATAAAAAGGTAATTACTCCGAATATTGGAGTGGGGGAATCATTTTTGCCACTAGAAGGTGTGAGGATCACAGATTTAACTAGGATTTGGGTGGGCCCATATGGAACAAGGCAATTAGCAGATTTCGGAGCTGAAGTTATTAAGATAGAGTCTTCTTTATTTGATGCAGCTTCAAGAACGACTGGTTTATCTCCTATGCATCCCGAATTAAATCGAAATAAAATGAGTATTACAGTTGATTTACATCATGAAGAAGGCCAAAAAATTGTAAAAGAACTTGCTAAGAAAAGTGACGCACTTACAGAAAACTACGCAGCTGGCGCCTTGTCAAAATGGGGATTAGATTATGATAATCTCAAAAAAGATAATCCAGGGATCGTGTATTTAAGTATGCCAGGATGGGGCTCAACAGGACCTTTTAACGGGCACGTGCTTTTTGGCTTACAAGCCCAAACAGCATCCGGAGTGACATACCTTTGGGGTCACCCAGACTCACCACCAGATCTAAGATGTGGTGCATATTATGCCGATTTTTTTGTAGGAGCTCAATCAGCTTTTATGCTGGAAACAGCACTTTATTATAAGCAGAAAACTGGTATTGGGCAGCGCATAGAAATATCACAAGTTGAAGCTCAAGCTAATGCTTTAGGAGTGCCAATATTGAATTATTTCTCAAACGGTATAGATGAAAAACCTGTTGCAAATATGCGTGACCACTCTGCTCCACATGGGGTTTATCCATGTATAGGAGAAGATCAGTGGTGCGCGATATCCTGTAAAAATGAAGAAGAATGGTCAGGCTTTGTTAAAGGGTTGACCCCAGAAAATGGAGAACCACCAGAGTGGTTAACTGACCCTGATTTTGCAACATTTGAGGAGAGGTTAAGAAACCGCGATAAACTGGACTCTTTGATTACTCAATGGACTCTAACTTTAACTCCAAGACAGGTTATGTTTACTTTACAGAAGAATGGAGTTGCAGCCACAGTGGTTCAGACTACAGAAGATGTTTATAATGATCCTCATTTGAATGCGAGAGGATTTATCGTTAATATCGAACATCCCGAACCTCAATGGGGAACAGTTGGCCATGCTAAATTTTCTGCACAACTCTCTATGACTCCGGGATCTATTCGAAAAGGTGCCCCAGGATTGGGTCAGCATAATCAGTATGTTTTAAAGGAATTATTAGGCTATTCCAGCTCAGATATTGAAGATTTAGTAACAAGTAAAATACTGGTATAAGCTTCAAACCGATTAAATAAGGATAAAATATAATTATTGGCTAGAAGGTTTCTCTTTTAGAGCTTGGTAAATCTTTTCTGAGGTTATAGGAAGGTCTCTAATTCTTATTCCGATTGCGTCTTCGATAGCATTTGCTATAGCAGCTGCTGTTGGAGTGTTCGAGCTTTCCCCAGCTGATTTTATATTATAAGTACCTGAACCTTCATTGTTTTGCAACAAGGATGAATTTAAGTAGGGAATATCCTTTTGAGTTGGTATTTTAAATTCTGCCAAAGAGGGGTTAGCAACTCGCCCGCTCTCATCAATAATAACCTCTTCCATTAGAGCAAACCCAATCGCTTGAATTACACCTCCATCAATTTGACCTTGATGGCTTACAGGGTTAATGATTGTTCCGACATCATGCGATGTAGTGAAATTCCTTATAAATATCTGGCCAGTATCCTCATCAATTTCCACTTCTGCTATTTGAGCACCGTAAGATGTTGATTTTGAATACTTAGTGTCTTGAATATGACCCTTGCCAACTATCTCTATACCAGTTCTTTGGATTAATTCATGTATGTAAATTGACTCTCCATTATTATTTTCAACCCTACCTTCGGTTAGAGATAATTTTTCCTCTTGCCATCCTAGTAATTCTGCTGCAGTTCGGAAAATATTCTCCTTTGCATCTTCCCCAGCTAAATGCGCAGCTTCTACAGCCAATCTTGTTGTGTGGCTCCCTCCAATCCCGGAGTCGAATTTCACTGATGTTGTTGGTTGAGCTTCTACGCTGATTAAGGATACGTCTATTGAAAGTTCTTCACTGATTACCTGTTGGATAACCGTGTATTGACCTGCCCCCTGTTCGAATAATGGAGTTTTTGCCTGTACTGATCCATCCTGAGAAATAGAAAGAAATATGGTCGTTTCACCACCGGGTGCTCCATGATCTGCCATAGCCATTCCACGACCCACGTGCAGCTTTTTTTCACTAAAATAGCTAGCGGTATTAGCTGCTAATTCTAAAGTCTCACCAGCATTGATATTTTGAAGGTAAGCACCAGTCGTGGTTGCTTCACCGTTCTGTATCATGTTTTTCATTCTGAAATCATACGGGTCCATATTTATGGCTCTTGCTAGACTATCCATGTGATTCTGATGCAAAAATTGCTTGAGGAGCTCCAGGTGCACGGTAGTGTCCACTAGGTACTGAATTTGTATATACTTGATACGAGTTGATTGTAACATTTGGGATTCGATAAGGGCTCCCGGCAAGATTAACTGCCCCAACTAGGTTAGCTGTTGGAACAGGTTTGTATCCGGCATATGCACCACTGTCCCAGTATGCTTCTGCTTCCCAAGATACGAGAGTTCCATCGTTCTTAATTCCAGCTTTTATTCTGACCTCTCCTCCATGTCTAGGGTTACCTGCTATTAACTCTTCTGTGTAGTCCATTGCCATACGTATAGGCATTTTTGTTGCTAAAGATAAAGCGTAGCAAACTGGGATGTCCATTGTGCTTCCTTTACCCCCAAAATCACCTCCAATATATGTTGGGTTTATTGTGAAAACCTCAGGATCTTTATTGAACGCGGTAGCTAGTTGGTTTCTCATCGCAAATGGAGCCTTGTTGCTAGCCCATATTTGTACCTCAGAAGTAGAAATTGCGTGTACTATACAAGTATGAGGTTCTAGGTAACCTTGATGCCCTTTCGGAGTCGAATAATTGGATTCAATAATTATGTCGGCTTCTTTGAATCCTTGGTTTGAATCTCCTTTTTCCCAATTATCATGGGCATATACGTTTTTTGCTGTGCCAGTGATTAGTTTTGGTAGTCCGGCATAATCATTTACATTGGGATGTATCACAGGTGCATCTTTTTCACGAGCTTCAGATACAGTGGAAACAAATTCTAGTTCTTCGTAACTTACTTCTATTAAGGATATTGCTTTATCAGCAGTATCTTTATCAACAGCTGCAACAGCTGCAATTTTATCTCCAATAAAGCGAACTTTATCCTGAGCTAAAACAGGTACATCGTACATCCGTCTACCAATAAGGATATTCCCCACATCTTTACCCGTGATTACTTTATATACGCCCGGAAGAGTCTCAGCTTTTGAGGTGTCGATAGATAGTATTCGGGCATGAGCATAAGGGCTCCTGAGGACCTTACCCCAAGCCATATTTTCAAATGCCATATCAAGAGTATATTTACCTTGTCCTGTTACTTTATCGGGCCCATCAACTCTACGGGTGGGTTTACCTAGAACTTTATATTTATCCACAAGTACTGTCTCCTAAATTTTAATCTATTACAAAATTAATTAGTCTATTCTTTACATAAATTGTATTTTTCGGAATAGCCCCCTGGAGTAACTCTTGAATCTTAGAGCTTTCTAGTGCTTTTTCTATTGATTCAGCCTCTCCAGTATTTTCAGGGAGATCGATTTTATCCCTGATTTTACCGTTAATTTGGATTACTAGAGTAAAAGTTTTTGCGACAGCTAAATTTTCATTCCAGGTTGGCCATTCTTGGTTATGTATGCTATATCCATGGCCGGTAAGCTCCCAAATCTCTTCGGTAATGTGTGGGGCTATTGGTGCCAGCAATAGAGTTATCGAGTCATATGCTTCATCCCAGTGGCTATCTTTTAAGGAATCTCCATCTGAGCCTATTTTCCATAGCAAGTTAGTTAAAGTCATCAGTGAGGCGATTGCTGTGTTGAAGTGAAAATTTTCGATATCCGTTGTAACTTTTTTGATAGTCTTATTTAGCTCAAGAGTCAGTTCATCTGAATAACTTGATTCAGGCACTAAATTGTCTTTCCTGTTACGAAAATCTTTTAGGTCCCATAGCTTATTGAACCATCTAGATATTCCTCTGATCCCCTTGGTGTCCCAATTCCCACCTTGCTCCCATGGGCCTACAAACATCAAGTAGGCTCTAATAGCATCAGCTCCTAACAATGTGATTTGCTGATCAGGGTTAACTACGTTACCTCTACTTTTGCTCATCTTTTCGTGATCTTCGCCTAGAATTATCCCTTGGTTAAATAGCCGTTTGAAAGGTTCCCCAAAATCAATAATATTTAGATCGCGTAGAGCTTTAGTAAAGAATCTTGCGTAAAGTAAATGCATTACAGCATGCTCTGCTCCGCCAGTATAAAGATCAACAGGTGCCCATTTCTTGACCAGGGCTGGGTCGAACGGTTGAGATTGTTTTGAATCTGGACTGGTGTATCTGAATTGATACCAGGAAGAGTCAACAAAGGTGTCCATTGTGTCCGTTTCTCGTACGGAAGGTTTATTACACTTAGGGCATGGAGTATTTAAAAAATCTGGATTATCTTTAAGGGGTGATTCACCTGTGGGCTTGAAATTTGCATGTTCAGGTAATAAAACAGGTAAATCTTGCTCAGGGACGGGTACTACACCACAGTCTTTACAATAAATAATTGGTATCGGTGTACCCCAATAACGTTGGCGTGATATTAACCAGTCTCTTATTCGATAAGTAACAGTTTTCTTACCTATCCCATGTTCATTCAAGAAATCGGTTATCGCATGTTTTGCCTGGTCATTATCCAATTGGTTAAATTGCTCGGAATTTACAAGAGTGCCACCGGCCGTCCAAGCTTCCTCTAGAGGGGAGTTGTCCCACGATGGAGGAGAAACTACTACTTTTATTGGCAGTCGTTGTTTTTTTGCAAAATCGAAGTCTCTTTGATCATGTGCCGGAACGCCCATAACTGCTCCTGTTCCATATGATCCCAAAACATAATCAGCTATGAATAAGGCTACTCTTTCCCCATTTAGTGGGTTGATACAATATGAACCGAGGGGAACGCCGGTTTTATTATTATCTGTAGAAAGGCGCTCTATTTCAGTTTGCTTTTGTGCATCTGCTATATATTTTTTAACAATTGATTGTTGTTTTCCTGTAGTTAACTTTGAAACTAATGGATGTTCTGGAGCTAATACCATAAAAGTGACTCCATAAATGGTGTCCGGCCGTGTGGTAAAAACTTTTATAGATTCCGGGCTATCTTCTATAGGAAAATCTATTTCTGTTCCTTCAGATTTCCCGATCCAATTATCCTGCATTAGATTTATCTTGGCAGGCCACTCGGTGCCCGAATGGTTAAGTAATTCTTCTGCATAGTCGGTTATTTTGAAGAACCACTGCTCAAGATCTCTTTGGTAAACAGGTGTACCGCATCTCTCGCAGTTACCTTCGTCGTCAACTTGTTCTCTAGCGAGAGTCGTTTGATCTTTTTCACACCAGTTGACAGGTGCCATACCTTTGTATGCTAATCCTTCTTTGAAAAACTTTAGAAAAAACCACTGGTTCCACATATAGTAATCTGGTAGGCAGGTGATAATTTCACGTGACCAGTCGTAAGTCGCACCGAGTGACTTTAGCTGGTCTCGCATTTTCTCTACATTACCAAGGGTCCAGTCTCTAGGATGTATATTTCTTTGTATCGCCGCATTTTCAGCAGGTAGGCCGAAGGAATCAAAACCCATAGGGTGAAGAACATTGTAACCTTGCATCCTTTTGTATCTTGAATGTGCATCAGCAGGAGCTTCAGCATACCAATGACCTACATGTAAATCACCTGATGTATATGGGAACATCGTTAGAGCGTAATGCTTCTCTCTGGGGTCATCATCTTTAGCAACATACAAATTATCTTTTTCCCATTTAGTTTGCCATTTCTTGTCAATTAGGTGTGGCTCATAATGCAAGTTATAAGATTCTGAATTACTGCTGGGCATACGGCCTTCTCCTAAGATAAAGAAATTTGCTACAGAGATAGTAGCAATAAATAAATACTCTGAGGACTATTATATACGATCCTAATTGATTATCACCTAAATCTCTATGAATTGTGATCACGAATATGTCTGATTACAAAGGGTAATTATAATTTAATGTAAAATAGTAGAATTAGCTTACACATGTATTGACATATATTTATTGAAGACTTACAATTTCTAATTGCGTGAATCTTTACAATACTTTTAGTAAAATATAAAAAATAATTAAGCCTGCTCGCTTGGGCAAACTAAGCTTGCGGGCTTTTTTCGTGTAAATAAGTTGATTGATAAAGGTGGTAGATAAATGGTAGTTACTCCAATAAATGAAATCAAAAACTATTCCAAAATTGAAGAGGTTCTCGGTCCACCAAATTTGATTGATATTCAGTGGAAATCTTTTCTATGGTTCCAGGATGAAGGTATTAGGAATCTCCTTAATGAAGTAACTCCCATTCAAGATTCCAATCGAGAAGGATTACCTGCAGATTTAATTAAAAGCCGTACTCCTCGTGAGATTTTGGCAATTATCAAGCAAGAGGACAAACAGGTTGAATCTCCTGGAGGGAGATTCTCACTCAGATTTATAAGCCACCGATTTGGTTCACCGAAATATACTGAAAGTGAAGCAAGGGATAAAGATCTTAATTATTGTGCACCGCTTTACGTTACAGCGCGACTTATAGTAAAAGAGAGCGGGGAAGTAAAAGATCAAGAGTTATTTATGGGTGACCTGCCTCTAATGACAGATCGAGGAACCTTTATTATTAACGGAGCTGAGAGGGTAGTTGTCAGCCAACTAGTAAGATCACCTGGTGCGTATTTTACCCTATCGACTGACTCCACTACTGGGAGACAATTAACTTCATCAAAACTAATTCCAAATAGAGGCGCTTGGCTGGAATTTGAAATATCTTCAAAAAACCTAATGACGGTAAAAGTTGACCGAAGGCGTAAGATGCCAATCACGCTTTTCTTGAGAGCTTTGGGTTACGATAACGACCAAATACTTGCCGAATTTGCTGAATTAGAGCCAGATCCAGATAATTCTTTTATAAGGGCAACTTTAGAGAAAGATAAGTCAGCAGACTCTTATGATGAATCACTACTTGATGTTTATAGAAGATTAAGACCAGGTGAGCCAGCTGTTATAGATAATGCCAAAACTTTAATTTACAACCTTTTCTTTAACCCTCGTAGATATGATTTAGCTAAGGTAGGGCGTTATAAATTGAATCGGAATTTGCATCTTGACCCAGATACGGCTGATAGCACTTTAACCCCAGAAGATATCATAGCGTTAGTCAAGCAGATGATAAGAGTCCAGAGGAAAGAGGAAAAACCAAATGACATAGATCATCTTGGTAATAGGAGAGTGAGATCAGTAGGTGAATTGATCCAGAACCAGTTTCGAATAGGGTTATTGAGGATGGAAAGAGTTGCTCGTGAAAGAATGACTTTGGTTCAACCAGAAAGTGCTACTCCTGGTCATCTCATTAATGTACGACCAGTAGTTGCAGCTCTTAGAGAATTTTTTGGTGGATCTCAACTGTCTCAATTTATGGATCAAACTAACCCACTTGCAGAATTGACACATAAGCGTAGATTGTCTGCGCTTGGACCCGGAGGACTATCTAGGGAGCGCGCTGGTTTTGATGTAAGAGATGTTCATAACTCCCATTATGGCCGGATCTGTCCGATAGAAACACCTGAAGGGCCAAATATTGGGTTGCTAATGTCTATGGCAACATATGCAAGAATTAACGAATTAGGATTTCTTGAAACACCATATAGGCCTGTAGTTCGTGAAATATCAAATAAGAATAAAGATGAATTGTTAGGACATACTCTTCGAGAAGATGTTGTTAAGTCAGATAAGAAAATTGTCGCTGAGGCAGGATCTGTTGTTACTAAAGAAATTGTTAATTCTATTTCCAAACTCGGTGAACAAATGATAGCTGTGCTTCCATATGTATTGGATGAAACTAAATATTTATCAGCGGATGATGAATCTAGTTATGATATTGCTCAGGCCAATACAGTTTTGAATGATTATCGTGAAATTCAAGGAGAATTAGTGGAAGTTAGGCATGATGGAGAGCCTCATTCTGCTAGACCTGTTGATATTGATTATATGGATGTGTCTCCAAAACAACTATTTAGTGTCTCAACATCTTTGATTCCTTTCTTAGAACATGATGATGCTAACAGAGCCTTAATGGGATCTAACATGCAACGTCAAGCTGTTCCCCTTGTTAGGCCTGATGTTCCTTTAGTCGGAACAGGTATGGAAGGCAGAGTCGCTACAGATAGTGGTCAAATATTACTTGCAAAAGCAGAAGGGCTAGTTAAAACAGCGACATCCGAACATGTTGTGATTGAAGACGCGGAAGGCGTTGAACATGTGCACAAGGTACGTAAATTCGAAAGATCTAATCAAGGGACTGTGATTAATCAACGACCGTCTGTTGTTGCAGGCGATAGGGTAAAAATAGGAGATCCGATTGCGGATTGTGCTTCCACGGTGAAAGGTGACCTAGCCTTAGGCCAAAATGTGTTAGTCGCTTTCATGTCATGGGAAGGTTTTAATTTCGAAGATGCAATTATTCTATCTGAAGAAATGGTCAGGAATGATAAATTTACTTCAATTCATATAGAAAAATATGAATCTGAATCTAGAGATACTAAATTGGGTCCTGAAGAGATTACAAGGGACATACCAAATATTGGCGAAGAAGCCCTGAAAGACTTAGATGAACATGGAGTTATTAGGGTTGGGGCTGATGTGGTGAGTGGAGATGTTCTAGTAGGGAAAATAACTCCTAAAGGAGAGACTGAACTATCACCAGAAGAGAAGCTACTAAGAGCCATATTTAGTGAAAAAGCAAAAGAAGTAAGAGACTCTTCATTGAAAGTACCTTATGGAGAACGAGGGAAGGTTATTGACGTTCGTGTTTTATCTAGAGCGAATAAAGACGAACTAGCTGCCGGGGTTAATGAATTGGTAAGAGTTTCTGTCGCACAAACTCGGAAAATATCTGTCGGAGATAAGATGGCAGGCCGGCATGGTAATAAAGGTGTTATTTCAAAAATTATGGCTACTGAAGATATGCCATACTTACCAGACGGAACTCCGTTACAGATTATTTTGAATCCTATGGGAGTACCAAGCCGTATGAATTTAGGTCAAATTATGGAAACCCATATTGGATCGGCAGCAGCAGATATGGGTTTCAAAGTCGTAACGCCAGTGTTTGATGGTGCTGAACCAGAATCCATCGAGGATGCATTAGGTAGAGCATGGATCGCGCATGAATCTGATGCAGTACTTCCAAATTCAATATCAGGGAAAGTAGAGTTCAATCAAGAAATTGCAGAGGAATGGCTGATCAAAAGAGGCTCATCTATTGAAGGTGTTTTCGATGATACGGCAATTGGTGTAGCAAAAAGAACTTGCTTAACCTTATGGCTTGAAGATGAAGGTGTGTCAAAAGATAAGATAAAAAAAGAGTCTTTAGACGAACTTACATTGAAGCATGCTGAATCTACAGGTAACCATCCGCCTATTTTTGGAAAAGTAAAACTACGAGATGGGAGAACAGGAGAGCCTTTTGGGCAGCCGGTTACAGTTGGATATATATACATGTTGAAATTGATCCATCTTGTTGAAGATAAAATTCATGCCAGATCAACAGGTCCTTATTCTTTAATAACCCAGCAACCTTTGGGTGGTAAAGCTCAATTTGGTGGTCAACGTTTTGGTGAAATGGAAGTTTGGGCTTTAGAAGCTTATAGTGCAGCTCATAATTTACAAGAGATGCTAACCATTAAATCAGACGATGTTCAAGGAAGGCAACAAACCTATGAAGCAATAGTTAAGGGTGAAGATATTGCAGAACCCGGTGTACCTGAAAGCTTCTACGTTTTACAGAAGGAACTGCAAAGCCTTGGATTAGCAGTTGAGCTTCTGGATAAAGATGAACTTCCTGAATACGGTAAATTAATTGAAAACGCAATTCCATTAACTGGAGAAGATCAACCTGGGTTTTTGGATAACTCTGCTGATTTAGATGAAGAAGACGTTATAGAAATGATCGAGGAGGTATAAGATGCCCAGTAACGATTTTAGCGCTATTAGAATTTCAATTGCTTCTCCAGATCAAGTGAGAGCTTGGTCATACGGTGAAGTTACTAAACCTGAAACAATTAATTATAGGAATCAAAAGCCAGAGAAAGATGGCTTATTTGATGAACGTATTTTTGGTCCAACAAAAGATTTTGAATGTTATTGCGGGAAATATAAAAGGATTCGGTATAGAGGCGTAATTTGTGATAGATGTGGAGTAGAAGTAACTCGAGCTAAAGTTAGACGAGAACGGATGGGGCATATTAACCTTGCAGCTCCTGTTGCACATATATGGTTTGCAAAAGGTACACCGGGATGGCTGGGGTTATTATTGGATATGGTCCCTAGGAATCTTGAGCGAGTTTTATACTACGCCCAATATATGGTTACTAAAGTTGATGAGGAAGAAAAGCAAAGATTGCTGGATTCATTTATTGATAACGAAGGACAAATTACTGAAGTTGGTGAAGCAGAAAAAAACGATGCTGTTAATAAAATAAGAACTGTTATGAGTGAAGTTATTAGTGAGATTGATTCTAAAACAGCAGAATTAGAGCAATCTATTGAGACTTCATACGCAGATTCTTTAAAACCAATTAGAGATGCTGGAAAAATTGCTCAAGAATTCCTTGATGGGAACAAGAGGAAAAGGAATCATGATGGATTGTCATTATTAGGGCGAACAATAGTAGAGCCTAAAAAAACCGTTGCTAAGATTCATAATGAAGTTTTAGCAACCGTGATAGATGAGTTACTTTTAGAAGCTACAGGTGAAGAAGGTTTAAAAATAGCTACCGAAATTAAAGATTTAAATGCGGAAAAGGAAAGTATATTAATTACAGCTGAAAACCAGATAATCCAGGTTAGTAAAGCTGCCTCAGATCGATTATCAGATGGATTAAAATCGCTTGATGATCAAAGAGCAGAAATAGAAAGTATTCTTCAACTTACTACATTGACAGAAAATAGATATAGAGAACTTAAAGACTCTTATCCAAAACTATTCACTGCAGGTATGGGTGCTGAAGCGTTGATGGATTCCCTGGACAACCTTGATTTAGAGACAATTAGGGAGAAATTATTTCAAGAGGCTACCGACGGTGTCGGGCAAAAAGCAAAGAAGGCAGCAAAGCGACTCAGAGTCGTTGAAGCTTTTCGTAAGAGCGGAAGTAGCCCATCATGGATGGTACTTTCGGTATTACCAGTATTACCTCCAGATCTTAGGCCAATGGTTCAGCTTGATGGAGGAAGGTTTGCCACTAGTGATTTAAATGACTTGTATAGGAGAGTAATCAATCGAAATAACAGACTTCGTAGATTGATGAAACTTGGTGCGCCAGAAATCATTATCCGTAATGAAAAACGTATGCTTCAAGAGGCAGTCGATGCTTTAATCGATAACGGTCGCCGAGGTCGTACATTGACTGGTAGTCATAACCATAAATTGAAATCTTTAAGTGATATGCTTAGAGGTAAACAAGGTAGATTTAGGCAAAATTTATTAGGTAAAAGAGTTGATTATAGCGGTAGATCTGTAATTGTTGTAGGTTCAGCATTAAAACTTAATCAATGTGGGCTGCCTAAGAAAATGGCACTTGAATTATTTAAACCGTTTGTAATAAATCGACTTGTCGTTAAAGGTTTTTCACCGAACATTAAAAGTGCTAAGCGCAGTGTTGAGCGTATGGAACCAGAAGTTTGGGACCTTTTAGAGGAAGTAATTACCGAGCGTCCAGTTTTTCTAAACCGAGCACCAACGCTTCACAGATTGGGAATTCAAGCTTTTGAACCTGTTCTTGTTGAGGGTAATGCAATTCAAATTCATCCTCTGGTCTGTGCAGCTTATAACGCAGATTTCGATGGTGATCAGATGGCAGTACATGTTCCTATTGGTAGGAAAGCTGTTGCAGAAGCAAGAAAATTGATGCTTTCCACACGTAATATGTTATTACCAAGTTCTGGTGATCCAGTTGTTACCCCCACTTTAGATATTGTGGTTGGCTGCTACTGGTTGACAGATATGTTAGATGACCTAGAAGGTGACGGTAATATCTACTATGATTTTGATGATGCTAAATTAGCTCATGAATTAAATCAAATTGATATAAGGGCACGAATAGTTATTAAGCGTGGATCAGCGATAGGTCCTAATAATGAAGAGGTTATTCTACTTCCACGGTTTATGACTGACCAGAACGGGGTTACAGAACTTATTCAACCAGATATTTCTTTCCCTTTGGATGATGGATGGAAAATTCAAGAGATTGAAACAACAATTGGTCGGATATTATTCAATCAAGTGTTTCCGAATAAAGTTGTCTATCGCAATAATATTATTGATAAAAGTGCACTGAAAGATATTATTCTAGAATGCTATACGGCAGTAGATAATGATACTACGGCTTTGGTTCTAGATGATATTAAAAAATTAGGGTTTCATTTTGCGACGGAATCAGGTCTTACTATTGCGCTTAGTGATATTAATGTTCCACCTGAAAAGACTGAGATGATGGAGATAGCAGACGCTAAAGTTGCATCAGTTACAAGAGATTATCAAAGAGGATTGATGACTCCAGAAGAAGAAGAAATGAGGACTATAGAGATTTGGCAAGATGTGAATCACCAGATGGAAGCAGTCATAAACCGACGCTTACCTGAATTTGGTAACCTTTTCCTCATGGCAGGGTCCGGTGCTAAAGGTAATATCGCTCAAATCAAACAGATGGTTGGTATGAGAGGATTAATGGCTGATCCAAAAGGAAGAATTCTCCCTTTACCTATCAAATCGAGCTTTAGAGAAGGTTTGACAGTATTAGAGTATTTTATATCTACTCACGGAGCTCGAAAGGGATTAGCAGATACAGCATTACGAACGGCTGATTCGGGGTATTTAACCCGCCGATTGATTGATGTATCTCAAGATATGATAGCTAATGATTTGGATTGTGGTACCGATGAAGGATTGTGGGTTGAAAGACCAACAGAAGCATCAGTTTTAGGGAGCATACGAGAACATATTGTAGGTAGGTCTGCCGCGGCTCCTATTGCTCACCCTTTGACTGGAGAGATTCTTGTAGAAAAAAATCAAGAGATAGACCATAACCTAGCAAGTGTAATTGAAGAACTAGAGATTGAACGAGTTTTTGTCAGGAGCCCTTTAACATGCGGTTCAACGCAAGGTTTGTGCCGATTATGTTATGGAAGATCACTGGCCCGTGGTAAGTTGGTTGAAAAAGGTGAAGCCCTAGGAGTTATCGCAGCTCAGTCGATTGGAGAACCAGGTACTCAGTTAACAATGCGAACTTTCCATACAGGTGGTATTGCTGGAGTGGATATTACCAGTGGATTACCAAGGGTAGAGGAGCTTTTTGAAGCTCGGACGCCTAAACTTGTTGCACCTATAGCTGAAATAGATGGCGTGATAAATGTTATTGAAGATAATGATGGTCGTCATGTTACTATCATTAACGAAGAAATTGTTAGCCAAGAACATAAAATTTCAACCGATTATAGGATTACTGTTAAAACAGGAGATGAAATTGATTCTGGTACTGAAATAAGTAAGCCCATCAAGAAAAGAGGGTTAAAGCCAGCTGAAGGTGAAGAATTAGTTCTTCCTCCTGCTATTTATTCCGAGATGGCAGGTACTGCAAGAGTTAAAGGTCGGAAAGTTACAATAGAACAATTTACTACAGAAGAAAGAACATACCCAGTTTCACCTAATATTAGATTATTAGTTCAATCTGGGGAGAGAGTTAAAGCGGGTGCAGCTTTGGCAGAAGGACCACTTAACCCTCAAGATGTGCTTCGCGTTAGAGGGAAAGATGCGATTCAAAAATATCTAGTCGAAGAAGTGCAAAGAGTCTATCGATCCCAAGGAGTAGTAATTCATGATAAACATATTGAGATTATTGCTAGACAAATGCTTAGAAATGTGAGGATATCATATCCTGGAGATACCCAATTTCTGCATGGAGAGCTTGTTGATCGTTCACTTTGGAAAGCTGTTAATGAGAAGAGTATTGCAGAAGAGAAAACACCAGCAACCGCTGAAACCGTTTTACTTGGTGTGACTAAAGTATCGCTGAGTACTGAAAGTTTCCTAGCTGCTGCATCATTTCAGGAAACTACTAGAGTGCTTACCGAAGCTGCTCTTTTTGGAAAGATTGATATGCTAAAAGGGTTAAAGGAAAATGTGATTATTGGCCGCTTAATCCCTGCTCAATTAGATAGTCAAAAAGAACAAGATAGATTAATGGATGAAGCACTTATTGAACCTGTGCTGAATATTGAAGAAGAAGGGCAAGAAGATACAGATAGTACTGTTACTGATGAAGAGGAAGATGGCCTAAGAGCGTTAGCAGCTCTTTTAAATTCATCTTTAGACGAAGAAGCTAATACTGCTGGAGAGAATGAAACACCTGCTTCACCAAGTGAGTAGGGAGTTTTACTCTGCTTAGCCGTAAGTTAGATATTTCTGGAATCTCTATCAGTGCTCTTTTGAAACGGGAAGCCTGTATTAAGAGATTATGATGGCTAAAATAATGCTATGGAGTATGAGCATATTCAGTGCTGCTATATTTCAGCTGTTTATTCTTTTATGTAACGTGACCATAGCTTTTAACTTGGAAGCAGTTTACATGTATGCTGTTAATTCTTTTCCAGTATCTTTGAATACAGGTTTGGATTTTTATCAATTAAATGTAGTAATGAATGAAATCCGTATTTATTTACATTCATCTGAAGAGTTAATCACAACGGTAGTTAGTATAAATGGTGTGACGGAACCTCTTTTTACTTATCCTGAAGCCTTGCACTTTAAAGATGTTAGAGATCTATTGGATAAAATATATTTGTTAGAGTGGTGCTTTGGCCTTTTCTTATTTATATATTTTATGGCCTGCTTAACCCGCTCTTTAAAAAGGAATGACCTATATTTCCAGAAGCTATGGGTAGCCATGATTAATATGTATAAGTCTTTTTTATGGGTGTCGATAATTGGTGGGATCGGTTTTGCTTTTGGAGCATTTGATTTGATATTTTACTGGTTTCATGTCCTGGTTTTTTCGAACGATTTATGGATGGGCCTACCTTCTGATAGGATGATACTTTTGTTTCCAAGTACTTATTTTCTTCATATCACAATATTGATTTGGATAATTTCATTAATTGAGATCGCAGTTATATTGTTCGTTATAAAACGGATATCTCTTAGAATATATTCCTTGTTTAACAATTAAGTTTTCCTATAGTATCTCTGATTAACACGATAAGTATTTATATTGGTACAATCATAGATGGAATGGCTGATAATCATGTACCAGAGAGATTGAGTAATGGAAATCACAGTAATTACTACACAAGGTGATATTGTTTACTCGGAATTGTTTGATCAACTTAAAAATTCCGATATGAACAGTAAGGAACTTTTAGTCGTCAATGCTAAAGAAGTATTGGATAGTAAGAAGTTACCTAGTGCGATCATATTCGATATTACAGGTCCCCTGGCAAGACCTGTTTTAATTAAACAAATTATCGACCAAGCTAACAAGGAACGCCTTATTCCCATTCTAGTTTTAATATCGAAACGTGAACAAGGGATGATTGAATCTTTATCAGGCATAGACGATTTTGCTTTAACCCCATTTGATTACGATGAAATTGTATTCAGAATGCGAATCTTGGAAAACCGCTACAAACTTTCAGGCGATAAGAAGAATATCCTTCAAACTGGAGATTTAATTATTGACACGTCCCGCTATGAAGTTTGGGTTGGTCAGAGACAAGTCTCATTAACATATAAAGAATACGAATTACTTAAGCTATTAGTATCTGAACCTGGTAGAGTTTTTACCCGGGATGTTTTATTAGATCAGGTATGGGGTTATAACTATTTTGGAGGTACACGTACGGTTGATGTGCATGTTAGAAGATTAAGAGGTAAACTGGATGATCCTAAACATTCTTTTGTTGAAACAGTTCGAAATGTGGGGTATAGGATTAAAAACGATGAAGAACGCTCTAATAGCGCTCTTATAAGGAAAACATCGAGTCTTAGGGACCTAAATGGGGAAGGCGATTGAATCTCAGCTACACTTGTAACACATTTGTAACTTTATGAGGTTATCATATAAAAATAATTTTGGGAGGGTATGATTTCATGGATACTATTTTAGGTAAATTCCAGACAGGTAAAGAAGTTATAAAATATGTAAAAGACAACGGGATTCTGATTGTGGATCTTAGATTTATTGATTTGATAGGTACAGTGCAACATTTTTCAATTCCGGCAGCTGAGCTGAAAGATAGTGTCTTTAGCCTTGGTACAGGCTTTGATGGTTCAAGCATAAGAGGGTTTCAAGAAATTAACGAAAGTGACATGCTTATAGTTCCGGATCCAACAACAGCTTTTGTTGACCCTGTTTTAAAACATCCAACATTAGTATTAATGTGTGATATTAAGGACCCTATAACTGGTGATCCTTACTCAAGAGATCCAAGATATATTGCTCGAAAAGCAGAAAAATATTTGAAGAGTACAGGGATTGCTACTACTAGCAATTGGGGTCCTGAGGTAGAGTTCTTTATTTTTGATAGTGCTAGATTCGATTATACTAATAATACAGGCTATCACTATATAGATTCAGAAGAAGGTATATGGAATTCGGGAAGAGATGATGGTCGCCCTAATTTAGCCCATCGACCAAGACATAAAGAAGGCTATTTTCCTGTACCCCCAGTAGATTCTCAGCAAGATCTAAGAACAGAAATAATTCTAAAAATGATGGAAGCAGGCTTGCGTATTGATAAACATCATCATGAAGTTGCAACTGCAGGGCAAGCTGAAATTGGGTTGCATTATGGGAGCTTAGTAGAGACGGCAGATGCAGTTCAGCTGTATAAATATATAGTGAAAAATGTGGCTCATTCAAATGGTAAAGTAGCTACATTTATGCCGAAACCATTATTTAACGATAATGGAACTGGAATGCATACTCATCAATCTTTATGGGATGGAGAGAACCCACTTTTTTACGATGAGAAAGGCTATGCACAAGGTAGTGAGATGATGTTTTATTATATCGGTGGACTACTGAAGCATGCCCGTGCAGTTTTGGCATTTGCTGCGCCAACAACAAACTCATATAAAAGGCTAGTTCCTGGGTTTGAAGCTCCAACTAACCTAGCGTATTCGATGAGAAATCGTAGTGCAGCTGCTAGGATACCGATGTATGAGCAAAATATCCCGGCAACAAAAAGAGTTGAATTTAGGTGTCCCGATCCGATGGCAAATGCTTACTTGGCATTTTCTGCAATGCTCATGGCTGGACTTGATGGAATTCGGAATAAAATCGATCCTGGTGAAGCAATTGATCAAGACATATGGAGTCTTAGTGCAGAACAAGTGAGTTCAATCGCTCAAGTTCCAAGTAGCCTTGACGAGGCCTTAGATGCACTTCAAGATGACCATGAATTCCTCCTTGAGGGTGGAGTGTTTACTAGTGATGTTATCGAAACCTGGATTGAGTATAAGAGAACTCAGGAGGCAGACGAAATTAGATTGAGGCCTCATCCTTATGAATATTTTATGTACTTTGATGGCTAATATTTTTTAAGGAACCTGATTAAAGAAAGCTAACCACATGTATACTGTGAGATCTTCTGATCGTTAATTTTTTGACACCTAGATTTTTGAAAAGTATACTTGGTTTTCACTAAACAACAATTTAGCACCCGGATAAGCTAGCTTGCCGATTGCTTTACTCTGAGTGGGAAGGTCATTAATGTGAATTTAAAGCCGAATGAATCCGCTAAAGAATTCGTTCTTCAAACCGTTAAAGAACAAGGGGTGAAATTTATTCGCCTATGGTTTACGGATATACTTGGTAATTTGAAAGGTTTTGCCATTAGCTCTGCTCAACTAGAGGAGGCGCTTGACAGGGGTATTGGATTTGATGGTTCTGCAATAGAAGGTTTTGCAAGAACAGACGAATCAGACATGGTTGCTTTTCCAGATCCGACGACTTTTGCTATTTTACCTTGGAGACCACAAGAATCAGGAGTTGCTAGGATTTTTGCTGATGTTCGAACACCAGAGAAAGAACTATTTGATGGAGACCCCCGCCAGGTTTTAAAAAAGAATTTGGCTAAGGCGGCAGATTTAGGGTACACCTTTTATGTTGGCCCGGAGTTGGAATATTTTTATCTCAATTCCGTGGATGACCCCACTCCCCTAGATACAGGTGGTTATTTTGATCAGATGCCGATGGACTTTGCTTCTGATTTAAGAAGACAAACAATATTGACCCTTGAAGATATTGGTATAGAAACCGAATATAGTCACCATGAAGTCGCTCCTGGGCAAGATGAGATTGTATTAAGATATGCAGATGCTCTAACAATGGCGGATAATTGTATGACTTATCGATTAGTAGTTAAAGAAGTAGCAAAGCAACATAACATCCATGCGACCTTTATGCCTAAACCAATTGGTAATGTAAACGGTAGTGGAATGCACACCCACCAATCCCTTTTCATAGGAGACAAGAACTGTTTTTATGACGATAAAATGCCAGATAACCTATCAGAACTGGCTATGAACTATATTGCTGGTATATTACACTATGCTCCCGAATTTACGTCTATAACTAACCAGTGGGTTAATTCTTATAAAAGACTAGTTCCAGGTTACGAAGCTCCTGTTCATGTGACATGGGCAAAGAAGAATAGAGCTGATTTAATTAGGGTGCCTCAAATTACGAGGTCGAATCCAGAGTCAGCTCGAATAGAATATAGAGCACCAGACCCAGCGTGTAACCCTTATCTTGCTTTTTCAGTAATGTTAGCAGCTGGATTGGAAGGTATTAAGAATAAAATGAAACCTCCTGAACCAATGACCCAAAATGTGATGTATATGTCAGATGATGAGAAAGCTAAAGCTGGTATTATGGTATTACCGGGCAGTTTACATGAGGCTTTAAAGCTAACAGAAGGTAGTACCTTTGTTAGAGAAGCATTAGGGGATCATGTGTTCGAGAGTTTTATGGAAAACAAGAGGATTGAGTGGGAGAACTACCGTAGCCATGTTACAGATTACGAGATACAAAAATATTTACCAGTTTTGTAAATTTTTTATCCACTTATAATTATTGTAATATGTAGATTATGAAGGAAATCATATGAGTCAAAAGAAAAATAGTTATGCGCGGCAACAATATATACCGCCTTTGTATGACCCGGCATTTGAGAAAGATGCATGCGGGACAGGATTTGTTGCGCAATTATCTGGTATTGCTACCCATAAACTAGTACAACAAGCTGTTGAAGGAGTTATTAATTTAACTCATCGTGGAGCAGTGGGTTCTGATGCTAAAACCGGGGATGGTGCAGGTATTCTAACTCAAATACCTGAAAGATTAATACTGGACGAGATTGATAAGCTTAAGCTAGAGAAACCAGATGGTCGTAGATTAGCAGTAGGAATGGTGTTTTTTCCAAAAGGGTCCCAAACTAAATCTTTTATTTCTGAGATTGAAAAACAGATAAAATCAACAGGGCTTCATCTTCTGGGATGGAGGGATGTTCCTACTGATCCAAGTGTATTAGGTGAAGAAGCTTTAACAACAATGCCCGATATTAGGCAAGTTATTGTGGCTGCACCAACAGGGTATACCGAAGATGTTTTTGAAAGAGCTCTATATGTATGTAGAAAATCTATTGAAGCAAACATTGCAAAAATTGCTGATTCTGATGATTTCTATATTGTTTCATTTTCATCCAAGACAATTGTTTATAAAGGATTGTTCGTTGCTCCGCAGCTAGCATCTTTTTACTTGGATTTAGCGGATGAAAGATTCGAATCAGCCCTAGCGGTCTTTCACCAAAGGTACTCTACAAATACATTTCCTAATTGGGCTTTTGCTCAACCCTTTCGATTTGTTGGCCATAATGGAGAGATAAACACTGTTAAAGGTAATCGTAATTGGCTAAACGCCAGGTCTTATGATTTTCAATCTTCATTGTGGGATCAAGGTGATATTGAGAAAATATTGCCTATTACTGATAATAAAATATCTGATTCAGGTAGTTTAGATCATGCTCTAGAACTACTAACTAGGTCTGGAAGAGATATCGCTCATGGCATGATGATGTTAATACCAGAAGCTTGGGAAAATATGCCTGATATGGATGATAATCTTAGGTCATTCTATGAATATCATGCGCTACTAACTGAGCCATGGGATGGCCCAGCGGCAGTTGCATTCACCGATGGAATAACCATCGGAGCTATACTTGATAGAAACGGATTAAGGCCAGCCAGGTACTGTATTACAAACGATGGAATGGTGTTAATGGCTTCAGAAGTCGGGGTATTGAGAGATATTCCTGAATCCTCAATAATCGAGAAAGGTAGACTTGGACCTGGGGAAATGATTGTTGTAGATATAGAGAAGCATACGATTGAGAAGAACGAAGAAATCAAAAATATTGTTTCTAAATCAGAAGAATACTCTGAGCTCCTAGAGTCTAATCTTGTTCGGTTAGACACTAGAATGGCTGACCAAAATTCTGATATAGATGATATAGATGATTTTAATTTACTTCGAAGACAAAAGATATTTGGATATACCCGAGAAGAACCATCTATGGTAATAAAACCAATGGTGCAAGAAGGGAAGGATGCCACTTACTCGATGGGTGATGATACCCCATTGGCAGTGTTTTCCAATCTGAAACCCCCAGTATATAATTATTTTAAGCAAGGATTTGCACAAGTTACAAATCCAGCTATTGACCCTATACGAGAAGCCATCGTTATGTCTGCGAATGTTTATTTAGGCAGACGGACTAGTTTGATCACTGATGATAAATTGAAGTTTAAATTACTATCTGTGGATGCACCAATTATTTTTAATGAACAATTGGATGCTATACGAACCTTGGGAGATAATGATCTAAGATCAGTGACATTGCCTACTAGTTTTAAAGTTTCTGCAGGGCCTGATGAACTTCATAATGCGCTTGATGATTTGTGTGATCAAGCTGAAAGTGCTGTTGATGCAGGTCACACAATTTTGATCTTATCTGATAGGCGAGTTGATGAGGATTATGCTCCAATTCCAATGCTTCTGGCGGTGGGTGCAGTTCATCAAGAGCTCATTAAAAGAGGTAAAAGAATGAAGGTAAGTATTGTATGTGATACTGGAGAGGCTAGAGATGTTCATCACTACGCCACTCTTATTGGGTACGGTGCTAGTTTGGTTAACCCTTACCTTGTATGGGATATATTGCATCAGTTATCTGAAAAAGGTGAATTGAAAGATCTTGATGAACAAGAATATGCATTGAATAAATATCGATCAGCTGCAAATAAAGGTATTCTAAAGATAATGTCTAAAATGGGTATTTCGACAGTGACATCTTACCATGGTTCACAGATTTTTGAGTCCTTAGGCCTATCGCAAGAAGTAATTGAAAAATGTTTTACAGATACATCAGCTAAACTGGGGGGTATCGGTTTTAGAGAGCTTGGTGAAGATGTTCTATACAGACACGAGTTAGCTATAAATGAAGAGATAACAGAAAAAACAAAACTGGTGGATCATGGTTTTATTCGGTATAGAAAAACAGGTGAATTTCACGCGAATAACCCAATCATTGTACGGACCCTACATAAAGCAGTTAGAAGTGGTGATTATAATGAATATATTCCATATAGAGATGCAATAAATAATCGACCAATTAGTAATTTGAGAGACATCTTAGAGTTTAAGAAAGATCGCGCATCAATCCCTATTTCAGAAGTAGAGCCATTAGAATCTATTTGGAAGCATTTTACGACAGGAGCTATGTCATTAGGAGCATTAAGTCCTATTGCACATGAAACTTTAGCTGCTGCAATGAATAAGATAGGAGCAGCCTCGGATACTGGAGAAGGTGGCGAAGATCCCAAGAGGTTTAGAGGGTTAGTTAATGGAGTCGATTATAATTCGAAGATTAAGCAGATAGCTTCAGGTAGATTTGGTGTTACGCCAGAATACTTAGCAATGGCGCAAGAGATAGAGATAAAAGTAGCTCAAGGCTCTAAACCTGGTGAAGGTGGACAATTACCAGGGCACAAAGTTATAGAGTATATAGCATATATAAGACATACTCAGCCTGGTATTACTCTGATTTCACCACCGCCTCATCATGATATCTATTCTATCGAAGACTTAGCTCAATTGATCTATGATCTGAAAATGATTAACCCGGAAGCTCAAGTGACCGTTAAATTAGTTGCAGGAGCTGGAGTTGGGACGATCGCGGCTGGAGTTGCTAAAGGATACGCAGATAAGATCCATATATCTGGAGCTGATGGAGGAACTGGAGCGAGTCCATTATCATCAATTAAGAATGCTGGATCTGCGTGGGAACTCGGACTTGCTGAGGTTGAACAAATCTTAGTAATGAATAATCTAAGAGGCCGAGTGAAACTCCGGACCGATGGAGGTATCAGAACCGGTAAAGATGTAGTAGTTGCATCGATGTTTGGTGCAGATGAAATTGGTTTTGGTACTATAGCTCTCATTGCAATGGGCTGCGAGATGGCACGGCAATGTCATTTAAATTCATGCCCGGTTGGTATAGCCACTCAAAGGGATGATTTGATAGGTAAGTTTAACGGAAGTGTAGACACAATAGTTAACTACTTCACATTTGTTGCTACAGAGGTTAGAGAAATTTTAGCTGAACTAGGTTATCACTCGCTGGATGATATCATTGGCCATCCAGAATATCTCAAGAAGAAAGAAGACTTAACAGGTAATGAGAGAGCTAAATTTGTAGATTCCGAGCCATTATTGGGAGTTCCTGATCCAGAATTTCTTCGCCCTATAAAAAATGTTGATTTGAGAAATGACCGTGTTGGTGATAAAAAAATCGATGATGATATTATGAATGAGATAGGTCAAATATCAGATGATACTGATTTTGAAGGATCTTATGCGATTGTTAATTCGAACCGTACAGTAGGGGCAAGGATCTCAGGAAAAATTGCTAAACTGTATGGGCAAGATGGGCTCACCAAAGGTAGGATAAAACTGAATTTTGAAGGAACAGCAGGTCAGAGTTTCGGAGCTTTCCTTGCTAATGGAATATCGCTGACACTTTCTGGAGAAGCAAATGATTATGTAGGAAAAGGAATGGGCGGAGGTACTATTATTTTGCATCCCCCTTCAGGATCTGTTTATAAAAGTAACGAAAATTCAATCATGGGGAATACTTGTCTCTATGGTGGAACAGGTGGATTTGTTTTTGCTGCAGGACAAGCTGGAGAGCGATTTGCGATTAGAAATAGTGGCGTCCAGGCTGTTGTAGAAGGCATGGGTGATCATGGGTGCGAATATATGACTAGCGGTGTTGTTGTAGTATTAGGTGATGTAGGGAGGAATTTTGGAGCAGGAATGTCAGGAGGAGTAGCTTTTGTTTATGATGAAAATAATACATTCCCTTCTAAATATAATGACGATCTTTTAGTAATTGATAGATTAGATGATTCCAAAGATGAAAGTTATTTGCAAGGATTAATTAAACAACATATAGAAGCTACTTCTAGTGAATTGGCCTCACACATTTTGGATAATTGGGAAATTGAGAAATTGAAATTTTGGAAAACAATGCCATCTCAATTGCGAGATAAAGGGCTGGCGATGGAAGACTTATTGAAGAAAGTACAAAGTTCTGTTTAAAATCTTATAGTGTTAGGTGAGTAATATGGAATATAAGTATATTTTATACGAGAAAAAGAGGGACGGAGTCCTGATTACTTTGAATAGACCCGAAGTGATGAATGCTATTAGTGATGAATTGGATGAAGAACTTCATCACGCTTTAGATGAAGCAGATGAAGATCCTGAAATACGTGGTATTGTTTTGACCGGTGCTGGGCAAGCATTTTCAGCAGGTTTTGATTTGAATGGTGGCGATGAAGTAATCGAATATGAATGGCCTTATGGTATGCCAAAAGGGAAGAGCCTGGCTGAAGTTATCGATACGTGGCGGACTAGATTTTGGAAAAAAGAGCATGGCCGAATCGCTCGGATAATAGATGAAATATCTACTCCAATAATAGCTGTTGTTAGTGGATGGTGTATGGGTGGTGGATCCTGGTATGCAATTACCAGCCATATAACAATAGCAGCTCAAGATGCTGTTTTTGGCCAAGTCGAAGTGAGAATGATATCAGATGATAATTTTTCTTGGATATTACATGCGGGTTATAAGAATGGATTAAGATATGCTTTGACCGGCGATCATATAGATGCAGATGAAGCAATGCGGATTGGCTTACTCAACGAGGTCGTGCCTACAAAAGATGACGGTTTAGAATCTGCGTTTCAGTTAGTGGAGAGACTTGCTAAAGTTTCCCCAGAGACAGTGAAGATAAACCTTGCTATAGCCATGAAAGGGTTACAAGTTAGTGGATTACATAATGCTTTAAAATTAAATTCAGAATTAGCAGCCGCTGTGATAGTTTCTAAGAGAGAAGATTTTGCTAAACCTCTGGAAGATGCTAGAGAAGAAGGTGGGTTAAGGGCATTTATAAGAAAAAGAGATGAACCTTTTCAGCCAGAACCCTTTGGACCTCGGTCTAAGAAGAATAAAGATAAATAATTTTTGATATCAAACAATCACTGAATTTATTTATGGCTGTGGAATTTACTAATCAGTACGAAACTAAAAACTATGGGTTTTCTAACTAAATGAAGAAACTCTTTTCAAAAATTACGGAATCCCCATTTATCTATTACGGTGCTTCAGGAATGCTGGTCTTAATTTCGATACTGTTTCTTTTAAGTTATATATTGGACTTTGATAATAATGACCCGTTTGAATTAACAGCAATAGTTACTTCTACAGAAATTGATATAACTACACAACGTATACCATTTATTCTGGTTAGAAATAATGGTCAGAAGATTTACCCACTTGAGTTATTAGTAGATGTTGTATCTAATCAAAAAAATGGGAATGGAAATATAAAATTATCTGGGATTGAACCTCGACGAGTATCTTTGCCTGTTCCTCAAAAACATATACATCAAGATGAGAGTGTACATATTCATGAGAATGCACTTGAGGTATTTATATTAGATGTGCCTCCATTAGAATTTCCAGGTGAATGGGAAATGTCTTTTCATGATTCAGCAAATCAAATTGCTGTCCTAAAGTTAGAAATTGTAGAAAGAGGGTCTACACCTAGAATTGGTGAACCAGTACCTCGAACATCTAACCCAACAACCAATTCCGGGTATTCAATTTTTGATTTAACAACTCAAGAGGATGCTAATGAACTGCTGTACAAGTCAAGTATATTGGATACATTAGAAAGTAAAAGACCTGCAGTAATCAGTTTTAGCACACCAGGCTATTGTAAAAGTGCTGTATGTGTACCTGTTCTTAATACATTTGAAGCGGTCTTTAGAGATTATAGTGAATATATTGAATTTATACATATAGAACCATATGACTTGGATGAATTGAGATACAACGGTCAGTTTGAAATTTCAGAACCAGCAAGTGAATGGGGATTGCAGAGCGAGCCTTGGACTTTTGTTGTTGATGATGAAGGACTTCTTGCGGCAAAATTCGAAGGAATATTTGATATTCAGGAATTAATAGAGGTATTAGACGATATTTTGGCATAGTAACTTGCTAGGACGGGGAAATACCTGGTTTGAACTTGATAGGATTAGGTTGGCCTTTTATACTTTTAGTAAAACACGGTTGTGAAGGATTGATGAATGCCTATATTGGAATATGCATGTAAATCATGCGGGAATCATTTTGATAAACTTATCAGAGGGATGAACACACCTAATCCGGATGTTTCATGTCCATCCTGTGGTGATAAGAAAGTCGAAAAGCAGATGTCAGCTTTTGGAGTGACAGGAGTTTGGCAGAGTAATGTACCTGAATTTACTATTCCTAAATCTCCAGGTTATAACCCGAATGATCCTCTTAATTGCATTATGTAGATAACTTTAGACTTGTTCTATGATGTGAGTGGAATTGCATTATAGATATCGTGCTGGCTCAAATACTGCTTTGGGGAATAACTTTACTAGTACTTAAGGGCAAGCACGAGGCTTTCTTCATTTCGGTTGGGGGAGAGCTTTTTCAGAAGACAGAAATAATAGTAACCCTTAAGCAAGAGTTACTACGAAAAGATGAAATTTGACCAGAGAAGAAGCGCCACAATCACCTGTAACAAAACAAGTATATTGGACTGTATTTGCTATGGCTGTTGGCTGGGTTTTCATTTATTTAGATAGAGTTCTTATATTTCCATTACTACCAGTTATTTCGATAGAATTTGAACTAACGGATACCACAACTGGATTGATTGCTAGTGGGTACTTTTTCTTTTATGTATTGATGCAAATACCAACTGGGCTGATTGGAGATAAATACGGATTAAAAAATGTACTTTTCGTAATGTATCTAGTTGTTGGAATAGCTTTAATTGGTATCGGGTTATTATCATTTAACTATTATGTTTTAATTTTATTTGTATCCCTGCATGGATTTGGTGCAGGAGCCTATTATTCAGCATCTTATGGCATAACTATAAATAGTGTACCTGTGAACCGTAGAGGAATAGCATCAGCTATTGTGACCACAGGAATGGCTTTAGGCTTGGCAATTGGCTTATCAATAGCTGGGCCCCTGGCAGAATTGTTTGATTCATGGAGACATCCATTTGTATTATTATCGATTCCGACAATTCTGATAGCAATTTTTATTTATTTAGTCACAAAGAATTCAGAAGGTGTACCGCAACCATCATCTGGGCTGAGTATTGATGTATTTAGAAATAGGGACTTGATTGTCTTATCCTTAGCAGCTTTTTGTTCTTTGTACGGATACTGGGTTTTAATATCTTGGGCACCAACATATTTTGTTTTACAGAGAGGTTATGATTTATCTAGCGCAGGTCAGATTACAGCAATAGTCGCTCTCACATCAATTCCAGGCGCATTAATTTGGGGACCAATTTCAGACAAAATTGGAAGAAAGAAGCTTTCGATCGTTTTGCTTATAGGTGCATCTGTAGCTATAACATTTATAGCAGGATCAACATCAAATTTACAAGTTTCTATTGCCTTAGCTATTTATGGGTTGCTCAGTGCTTTGGCATGGAACCCAGTTTTAGTTGCCTGGGCAGGCGATCTTGCGTCACAACGAGGAGAAGGAGCTGGATCAGCAATGGGTTTATTGAACGCATTTGCTGTTGGAAGTTCATTTATTGGCCCTGCTCTGACAGGATTAATAAGTGATTTAACTGGATCATTAGCAAGTGGATTTTATATGGGAGCTGTTTCACTGCTGATCGGAGCAATATTAGTCTGCTTTGTTAGAGAGACAACAGGTAATAATAAGGTGTTGATTTGTTGATGTCTTTAAGATGATGAGAATGTATAAAGTATATTTATTATGAAGATTGATTTACATGTTCACACGAACTGGGGATCCTCAGATAGCGGTTTATCTCCAGAAGAATTAGTTATGACAGCTAAAGAGGTTGGCTTAGATGCAATTTGCGTAACAGAGCACGGTACTGTGTGGGGAGAATCTAAACTTGACGAATATTCTGATGATAGTGACTTGCTAATTATCCCAGGAATGGAAGTAGCAACTGATTTAGGACACATTACCGTTTTTGGGTTAGAAGGCTACGGTTCAGGTATTCATATTGCTGATACATTAAGGAGAGCAGTTGATGCTGTAGACGGATTCATGATTGCAGCCCATCCTTTTCGAAGAATGTTTGATGATCCACGTATAAGCGGATGGGAAAAACAATATAATATCGACGAAGCATCTAATTTAAAGATTTTTTCTCTAGTGGACGAAATGGAAGTTGTTAATGGAGCTAATAATTTAAAAGAGAACCTATTTGCTTTAGAAGTTGCTGATAGACTTGGATGGATTGGAGTTGGAGGAAGTGATTCTCATTCGACTACTGGTTTCGGTGCTGGAGGTATAGTTTTAGATACTAAAATTAATAACGTTAGAGAGTTTATTACAGCAATGAAGGATAAAGCCTATTATCCAGTGGCAAATTTGAATAGAAATAATGATGTTCCTTTTCGTGAACTTAATGATAGAAAGTAACGATATATGATTGATCTTGATGATGGCTTTGATGAAATATGTGTTGCACTGGATCTAGAGATGACAGGTTTGAAACCAGAAGAAGATCAAATAATAGAGGTAGGTGCCATAAAATTTAAAGGATCGAAAGTAATAGATACCTTTAACCAGTTAATTGATCCAGGTAAAGATATACCAACATTTATTTCTCTTTTAACGGGTATTACCAACGAAGATGTTAAAGGCAAGCCAAAATTCGATGAAGTGGCTAATGAGTTTGTAGAATTTCTTGGAGAGTATTCAATCGTAGGCCAGAACATAGGCTTTGATATGAAATTCTTAGCGAAGGTCAATGTTTACCCTAAAAGTTTTGTATATGATACAAGAGATTTATCTAGACTTTTACGCCCGCAAGCAATCGATCATGGACTGGCAGGCCTGGCACGAGAATTGCAGTTGGTAAATGATAATCCTCATAGGGCATTATCAGATGCTGAAACTACAATGAAGGTTTTTAACGAACTATATAGTATGTTAAGAGGAGTAGGAAAAGACACTCTTACCATATTAAGAGGATTAGTTTCCAAGCAAGATCCGTCTTGGGCACTTGGTAGACTAATAATGGCTGGTTCAGAAAATATAGCTGAACATTCATTTAATATAATAAATAAACTTGATCAAGTCATAGATCGTATTCAAGAACGAAATAGAAAGAATGAAGAACGCCAGCGTGGTAGAAAAATTGAATCAATCCAAGCGGTAGATTTGGAATCATTTTTTTCTATTGGAGGATTGGCTGACATCAATACTGATGACTATCAAGAAAGAATCTCCCAAAAGAGTATGGCTGTATCTATTAAGAATTCATTCGATAATGGAACTGATCTATATGTTGAAGCACCACCTGGTACAGGAAAAACAATGGCTTATGTAGCCCCATCGATAATTCATTCTATTCTCGACTCTAGTCAAGTCACTATAGCTACGTCTACTAAATATTTGCAGGAACAAATACTAGAAAATGAAATCCCAAGAATGTTTAAAATGCTTGATATTACTCCGAATGAATATTCCGTGATGTTACTAAAAGGACAGGCAAACTATTTGTGTGGTACTAAATATAGAATGATGATTGAACGGGAAGATTTGACCGAAGATGAAGCACTGTTCTTGTTACGAACGATTGTTTGGTTGCAAATAACGGATTCAGGAGATGGGGGAGAGCTGTATTTAAATAACCGTGAGAAATATATTTGGAGCCAAATATCAGCTAATAGCTCTGACCATATGGATATTTGTGCTTTGCAGAGAGAGGATAAATGTTTTGTTGCATTGGCACGCATAGGAGCGCGTTCTTCAGATTTAGTTATTACTAACCATTCTCTCCTTTTGACTGATTCTATAAGGGATATGGGTATTTTAACTAATACTACATGCTTGATTATTGATGAAGCTCATAACCTCGAAGCAGAAGCGACATCACAATATAGCCAATCAGTTAATCAAAACGAAATACAGAATTGGATAAGCCAATTGACTTCAGGAGGTAGAGTTTCTCGATTAATTGGAAACGAAATTGTATTATTAACTAAAGATAATTCCCCTAATATGGCTAACGAAGTTCAAAAATATCTAGATGAAATAGAAAATCAAGCAAAATCTATGCAAATATATTTTGATAATTTATTTGCATCCTTAACACGCTTAGAAAGTTCGATTAGAAAGAATTTTGGAGGTAATGAATCGAGAGTTAGGATTAGTAACGAAGTTAAAGCTGGAGATTCTTGGAATGATGTAACTGTTGAACTTGATATATTCCAACATCATATTTCTGACCTCAGGCAAAAATTGATTGATTTCAATATGATAATCGCTGACCAAGCGATATCATCCATTCATACAATGGTTAGTCAGCAGATTGTAAAAATAGATGATTTAATAGAGCGCTTAGATACCATACTGAGTTTAGATGGAGATAACTCTGTGACTTGGATCAGCCGCTCATCTGATCCCGCTTTGGGTTTAGGGTTGTATTACGCACCGTTGGATGTAGCAGAATTGTTAAAAACAGATCTGTTTAATAATAAAGATTCTGTAATACTTTCAAGTGCTACTATGGCTACAAATTCAGATTTCTCTTATATTAAAGGGAGATTGGGATTAGAAAAAGCTGATGAATTGCTTTTAGCTTCACCATTTGATTTGGATGCGGCAGTTGATATATATGTACCTTCTGACATGCCTTCCCCGGAACAGTCTTCATATGACCGAGAAGTTTCGTCTGTAATTACTGAAATTAGTAAAACCTCACAAGGCGGGATATTGGTTTTGTTTACATCTCACGGTGCAATTCGGAAAGCATATAATCAAGTGAAGAGTGAACTACAAGGTAGTGATCGGAATATTATGGCCCAGGGGATTGATGGCCCTCCTGAAAGACTGGCTATGTTAATGAAAGAAAACCCTAATAGTGTGATACTGGGTGCAGCAGCCTTTTGGGAAGGAGTAGACCTTCCTGGAGATGCGTTAAAGACATTGATTGTGACCAGGCTCCCGTTTGCTGTGCCAACAGATCCGGTAATTGCATCTAGAAGTGAAACTTACGAATCACCATTCATGGATTTTACAATACCAAATAGTATCTTACGATTTAGACAAGGAATTGGGAGATTGATTAGACGATCTACTGATTCCGGCACGATAATAATTTTAGATTCTAGGATTTTGACGAGAAAATATGGACCTTTGTATATTGAGACGTTACCTAGTACTAACGTGCGCACTCCTAGTTTAGATATCCTGAAATCAGAAATTTATAGTTAATTTACTGTGAGTCTTATGATTATTCCTCTTAAAGATGAAATGGACCTTGAGGCAACATTAGATGGGGGACAGAGTTTCAGATGGTCAAGTAAAGATCTGGAATGGTGGTCAGGCTATATCGAGAATAATCCAATAAAAATTCGTTCTGTTTTAGAGAAAGAACAGATGAATATTGAAGTGGATTTAAATTATGTTGATATTCCAATAGAAATGGACTCGGTAACTAAATACCTAAATATTGATTTTGATGTAGGAAAAATGAATAAGAGACTCATGGAGTATAGAGAGTTTCGTCCTTATCTGAAAACTATGCCTAAATTTAGGCTTTTAAAGCAAGATCCATGGGAAACACTTATTAGCTTCATGCTATCTGCTCAAAGTAATATACCTAAAATCAAGAAAAATATTCAGTCATTGTCGTATGAAAGTAATAACATAGTTACCGCTTATGGTAATGTGTTTTATAAATTTCCGACGGCAGAACGGATATATGATGTTGGGGAAAAAAAACTTAGAGACCTAGGAATGGGTTTTCGTTCTAAAAATGTATATACAGTTGCAGGTGTTGTCATGAGAGGTGAAATAGATCTGTATTCCTTGGATGGTATGGACTACTCTAACGCAAGGGAAATTCTTATGGAATTACCTGGTGTTGGGCCTAAAATTGCTGATTGTGTATTGGCTTTCTCACTTGATCATCAAACTGCGTTTCCTGTAGATAGGTGGGTTGCAAGAGGGATTAACAGTATGTACCCTCAGACAGTAGATTTTACTCTTGATAAGCTTTCTCAATGGGGGAGAGATAAGTTTGGGTCTTCAGCCTCTTATGCACAGCAGATTTTCTTTCATACACAACGTTGGGGACTTTGATTGTAATGAATCTCAGTCACTCGAATTAAGGGCCCACTTTTTAATGAAATCTATTTCGTCTTGTACCGAAGTAATTTTTCCATCAAGTTTTAAATCTGTTGATAATTTTAACAGTTCACCTATTTGAGGGCCTTCAGGAATTCCCAATAATAAAAGATCTTTGCCGTTTAGGAAAGGTGTCTGGTTTTTGTAATTATCCAAATAAGATTTAACTAAATCAATTAGATTTATATTACCATTTATGCATGAAGTAACTATGAGAGCACTATCATCATACTCTCTGAAAATATCACATAATTTGCTAGGAGCTAATGTATATAAAAAATCGGAATAAGAACCTTCTTCCATAGTATTTTTTAACTTAGAAATATCAGCTACTATTTTAGTTTGATATCCGGCCCCGCTTGGAACTTGGCTAGTGCTCTGATTATTCAAACTCAAATTGAGACCAAAAAGAATGAAAGGGTATAAATCAGTATTTGGGGAGAAATGCTCTCGGAGTACCATAAACGCGTCATCTATGCGATTTGAGTAAGCGAATCTGATGGGTAAAAAAGATGATGCTCCCAATGAACTGAGTTCTTTAAGCACTAACTCTGGGTTATCTTCAGTCCATAAATTATTGAACTCTTGTTTTAATCTGTCGGTACTAACTGATGTGAGAAACCTAATATCTCTTTTAATCCAATCTAGAGTTTTTGCATCAAAAGTGTATTGGAATCTAGTCTTGTATATCGCTCCTCTTATGATTCGAGTTGGGTCATCTTGGAATGTTTTCTCATGTAACCCTGTGATAAGTTTCTTATGAATCGAATCTAATCCTCCTAACATATCAGTAACCTCACCGAATGTTTCGGGGTTTATACTGACAGCTAAGGTGTTTAGTTTAAAATCGCGTCTTAGAAGATCATCCTGTAATTCGGCAGGTTCAACTATGGGAAGGGAACCTGGAGACTCGTATTTCTCAGTTCTAGCACTAGCAATATCAATAATTATATTGTCTAACTCAAACTTAATGGTTCTAAACTGTGATCTCGAGACAATCCTTCCAATTCCTAGAGATTCGGCGCTTTTAGAGAATATATCGATATCTCCTACTAGTACGAGGTCTAGATCATGTATTGGCAAATCTATAATGAAATCCCGTGCGGCTCCACCAATAATATATAAAGCATCATTGCTATTTGCAGCTACCTCACCTAATAGCTTCAAGGAAGCATAGATATTTGAAGGCAACGAAGATTTGATTGAATGTTTTATGTTCATAACTTTAAGATTATAGTTAAATATCGTGTATGTTGGAAATGGTTTATGACTTTTAATATGGTCAAAGATCATTTTACGCTTTAATAAAAATATTGGATCAGTTAGGTGAATATGATGAGACAAGAAAACTTAGAACAATTGGAAGAACTATTGGGGATCAAATTTTCCGATAAACCACTTCTAATAACAGCATTTAACCATAGTTCTTTCATGAATGAATCAGAGGGTTTGGAATTTGACTCCAATGAACGCATGGAGTTTCTTGGAGACGCTATTTTAAGCCAAGTCATCACAGTTTATTTGTACAATAAATTTCCTGAATATGCAGAAGGTGCACTTACGAAACTCCGTTCTTTACTCGTTAGCAAAGTATCATTAGTGAAGATAGCTAAGAACATGGAATTAGGTAAATACTTAGCTTTAGGTAAAGGGGAAATCTTGTCTGATGGTCGTAATAATGAATCTAATTTAGCTAATTGTTTAGAGGCCTTGATAGGTGCTATTTATTTAGATAAAGGATTGGCTGTTGCTGAAAAATTTGTTCTTAGTATGATAAACAAAGGCTGGGATAAGACTATTATAGAACAACCAGATATTAATGATCCAAAAACAAAATTACAGGAGACTTTACAACAGATATATAAAAAAACACCTATTTATAGAGTAGTAGATCACAAAATTGATGGCTTAATAGACAATTTTATTGTCGATGTTTTTCTTGGAGACTTGAATCTTGGTACTGGCCGAGGCAAGAGTAAAAAACTTGCAGAACAAGATGCAGCATCCAATGTTCTAGTTGGTAAAGCATATGAAGATCTACAACTCTAAAAAAAATTAACAATATGGATTATAATAGTGTAATGAATGATGAAACCCGAAATATTAATAATAAATTATCAGATATGGTTCTTGGTCACTATAGAAATGTAAAGTCCTACGAATCAGTGAAAACTCCAGTACTATCGGATCCATCAACACATAATGATAACGATGCGATGATTAAACTGGACGCTAATGAGAATCCATTTGGTGTTACTAAAGTAGTTAAAAACGTGTTGTCTGATGCAGTTGGTACTTCTATCTATCCAGATCCAGATCAATATAAATTGAGACAATCATTAAGTGACTATACTGGAGTTGCCCACGATCAAATTGTTGCTGGAGCGGGAAGCGATGAGTTAATTGACCTGATAGCTCGTTTATTTGTTGGCCCAGGAGACATTGTTTTAAGCTGTGGACCTACTTTTGGAATGTACGCGTTTACTGCAAGTGTTCTTGGAGCAAAGATATTAAATATACCTCGGAAAGATGATACTTATGAATTAGATATACCAGCTATATTAGAAGTGATTAGTAAAGTTAAATTAGTGTATTTGGCATCACCAAATAACCCTACAGGTAATCTTGTAGATTTCGAAGAAATTTATCCAATTCTGCAGACAGGCACTCCAGTTGTGATAGATGAAGCATACTATGAGTTTAGCGGTGTTAGTCTGGCAGGATTATTAAAAGATTTCCCTAATTTAATGATTTTACGGACTTTTAGTAAATGGGCAGGTCTGGCAGGCCTGAGAGTAGGCTATGGATTGTTTCCATTGGATATAGCGAATATTTTAATGAGAGTTAAATCTCCATACTCTGTGGGAACTTTAGCTCAATCAGCAGCTATTGCATCCTTGGATAATAAAAATGAATATGCAGAGCAAATTGCGATTATCAAGAACCAAAGAGATCTAATGTATGAAAAATTAAGCTTAATACCTTCTATTAAAACCCATCGGTCAAATGCTAATTTTCTGTTTCTTAAGATAATGAATGGCAAAGCAAAAAAAGTGCATGCAAAATTGTTTAAAAGTGGTATCTCAGTACGATATTTTAATCAAGAAGAGTTGAAAAATTTTATCCGGATCAGTATAGGAATGCCAGACCAAAATGAGGCAGTTCTTGCTGTATTAACAGACCGTTTTATAGAGGAGGCGTAATGGTTGATAGAACAAAAAGACAGGGTAGGAAAAACCGTAAAACTTCAGAGTCGAATGTTGAAGTATTTATTGATTTAGAAGGAAGAGCTAATTACACGGTTGATACCGGGTCAAAAATGCTTGACCATCTTTTGGATCAAATAAGTAGGCATAGCGGATTTGATCTGACAATTAAGTCTGAATCATCAAATGATCCAGATGGCCATCATGTAGCAGAAGATACAGCCATTGTTCTTGGTAGAGCTCTAGATGAAGCGTTAGGCGAGAGGGAAGGGATTAAGAGAATGGGACATGCTATAGTTCCATTGGATGAGGCTCTTGCTTTAGTCGCGGTTGATTTGAGCGGTAGAGGATATTCAGTTTTTGACATGACATTTAATACCCCTTTAATAGGAGATTTCAGGACTGAATTAGTTTCACATGTACTAGAATCCTTTGCTCGAGAAGGAAGATTTAATTTACATGTAAGAGTTTTAACAGGAGCTAATGATCACCACATTGCAGAAGCAATATTTAAAGCTTTGGCGAAAGCCTTGGATAGCGCAGTCAGTTTGGACGATAGGTTTTTTGGCCAATCTCCATCAACAAAAGGCACGTTAACCGAATAGAATATGTTTCATAAGTTAGTCTATTTCTTGTAACTTAAATGTGAATTGCTCTATAACAATATTAGATAATAACTGGTTGCACATTTTATCAACAATTGATTCTGCTTGTGCAATACTCTCTGCATTTTGAATTGTTAATTCTATATACTTCCCAGACTTTATATCTACAATGCTATTAAATCCAAGATTTTCTAAAGCTCTTGCAATAGCAAGTCCTTCTGGATTATTAACACCTTCCTTGGGAGTTATATGTATTTGAGCTAAGAATTGCATCGATCTATTCCTTTTCTTTTTTTCTAGTGCGTCCTCTTGAAACGGTAATGATCGATGCTATTAGTGTCCCTATAGCTATTAATGGGATGGATAATTTGATTAATATAGGTGTATCTTCAAATTTACTGAAACCAATTATTAAAGTTGCCGCACCTTCAATTGTATATAAAACAATGAGCCCAGCAATAATAATAATCACGTAGGTAAAAAACTTTCCTATAGTCATAGAATAAGTTCTTTACCAGTTAGTTTTTTGTATACCTCTAGGTACCGTTCTATTGTGTGCGCTACCACATCTTCACTTGGTTTGGGGGGAGGTGAAATACGATCCCATCCTGTTTCATCAAGCCAATTGCGTACTATTTGTTTATCATAACTCTCCTGGGGTTTTCCAACAGCATATGTTTCAGCGTTCCAATACCGAGAAGAATCTGGTGTTAATAACTCATCAATGAGATGTATTTTCCCGTCTATAAACCCGAACTCAAATTTAGTATCCGCCAGTATTAGACCAACGGAATCAGCTAAATCAGTAGCCATAGTATAGAGTGCTAGACTATGTTCTTCTAATGGCCATGCAATATTGCCACCTACTTCAGTCCAAAATTCCTCTAAAGTCAATGGTTGGTCGTGACCACTGTCTTCCTTAGTTGTCGGTGTAAAAATAGGTTCTGCAAACTGTTGGCTTTCTTGCAAATCTTCTGGGAGAGGGTAACCTTGAACTTTGCCTGTCATTTTATAGTCTGCCCAAGCGGAACCAGTGATATAACCTCGGACTATACACTCGACATCGATTCGCTCAGCTTTTTTCACCACCATGGATCTCGATAAAATGTCTTCGCTAATATTCTCTAGTGAATATTTTGATATTATGTCGGGTTCATAAGCCATACCTATGAAATGATTAGGAATAGTTGCTTGTGTATATCTTAGCCATAAGGCAGATATTTCAGATAGGACAATACCTCTGCCAGGTATTCCTCCAGGAAGGACTGAATCATAAGCGGATAGTCTGTCAGTTGTGACCATTAGAAGTGCGTTTTCCAGTTCGTAAGTGTCACGGACTTTACCTTTGTGAAATGCACCAGGGAGATTTGTTTCAAGTAATGGTTCTCTTAGCATTGGAACGTCGCTCCCTTTGTTCATTGATTGATCTCCGCGTATATTGTAGTGTTCTAATCGTTTGCTTTCCACCCAAAACTAAGGAACTGTAGGTTCAGAACAGCAGAGCTGTGAATTTCTCAATTAATTTAACTGTAGTTATATATGACTTAGCGTCTAACAAGTACTATGATTAAATTTATATAGTTTCAGAAATTTATGGATTGATTTGTAAGGTGATTAGATGTCCGGTGTTTTCGGCAAAAAAGAGTTGAAGAAGACTCATGTAGAACATAAAAATGTTTTTAAGAATATAAAAGAAGTTATTCTAAGGCCCGAATGGGCTATGAGTGATATTTCGATTGATCAACCTATGCTGTCTGGTGTGTTTCTAGCTCTAATTCCGTTTTTATTCTTGGGCATCACATTGAGTTTTGCAGGCAATGGCCTTCTAGGAGGAGGAATTTTAAGCGGAGTTGTAAGTTCAATCATTATCGGTTTCGGAGGTCTCTTTTTTCTGGCTTGCTTATCCTTTTCGTTATTGTTTTTTGGGCGAATATATGACGGATCTGGAACATTCAAAGAGATGTTCACACCTATTTTATTTACTTCTATCCCTTTCTATGCAGCTTTGTTTATTTGCCTTGAATACCTTTTACGCGGTTCGATATCGATGGGAGTTGCAGTACTTATATTGTTATTATCTACAGTGTGGACTCTAAGGTTGATGTATTTTGCTGTTAAAACTTCTCATAGGTTTACTGGATTTCAGTCAGTATTAACTCTATTCAGCCCAGTTTTATTTATTGCTCTCGGTACCATGGTAGTGTTTTTTGCAAGCATCATTGTTTCTTTGGCTTTACTATAGATTTAATAGTTTTGTAAATCTTGACTTGACTACAAGAGCTAGTAAAGTATGATTATTACTAGAGGAGTACATAATGTCTATCCCAAACTTACCTGAATTATCGCTCATACTTTTTATCGTGCTATTGATATTTGGAGCTGGAAAGCTTCCTGCAGTGGCAAGCTCAATGGGGAAATCGATAAAAGAATTCCGAAGAGGCATTCAGATCGAAGAAGAAGTATCTACTTTGGAAACTAAAAAATCTGAAGAGACTGAATCAACCGAATAAGCTGTAATATATTTATAGCGTACGCAAATTATCTTCGAGCAATTCTTGATGCTATTAGTCCTATTTCGAATAATATCCAAATAGGGAGTGCCCATAGAACCATGTTAATAGGGTCACCTGTTGGGGTTATTATTGCACCAGCGACTAAGGAAAAGAGAATTGCAAACTTTCGTTTTTTTGCAAGAGTCTCTGGTACTAGAATACCTATCTTTGCTAGTAAGAACATTACTATAGGAATTTGGAATATCGTGCCCATAGCGAACATTAGCCAAATGGTTGTTCCTACTATACTACTAACACTTATTTGGGGTGTTACAAGATCGCCTAGAAAAGTCGGCAGAAATTTCATCATGAATGGGAGTAACACTAGAAAACTAAAAGATGCTCCAATACAAAACAGTATTGAAACGAAGGGTAATCCAGCATAGAGCATAATTTTTTCTTTGTTGCTCAAGGCAGGTTTAATGAACATTATGATGTGATAGAAAATGACCGGGAATGCTATGATGAATCCGCCAATAAATGCAACTTTCATCGACACACTTAATCCTTCGGATACTCCTATTTGAACTACTTCAACATCATCTGGAAATGGGATTAGGAGTAATCCTATTAATTGTCGATTCAAAGCGAATGCAACTACTGCGGTAACTGATACGAATATGAAAATCCATGTAATTCGCTTTCTCAGCTCGGTCAGATGACTAGTTAGAGGCATTTCCTTTTCGACATCAGTCATTAAGATTGTCCTCAATCTTAAAATCGTTTTTTGTATCTTTTAACTCTTCTGTAATATTGTTTAAAGTGTCTTCAACAGGGATGGTTGTGTTCAATTCTTTAATCAAGAAATTGTAATTTCGTTTGATTGATCCCAATAAAGATCCTATTTGACCCATAAACTCAATTGTTCTTGCGGGACCAAATATAATAAATGTAAAAGCAGCTATAAATATGAGCTCTAATCCTCCAACATTTAACATTTCCATATAAAATATCCCAAAAATTATTGATTAATGACAGTTTAACCTAAGTAATTGTTTTTATTATAAGCACTAAACGATTGTAATATAGTAATTACTGCTGATTACACGTATGATTATACTCGTTGTAAACCATGTATTTATAATAAGTGCTGAACGAGCAAAGGACGAGCATTGGTTGTGTCAGATAGCTACTTACTTAGCCTGATTGTTTTTATTCCCTTTTTAGCAGCATTGGTTTTACTGATTGTCCCTTCCAGAATGGCATGGTTATTTCCTTTTATTCCTATTTTGTCTACAGGGCTGACTTTTGCCTTAGGTATATATTTAGGTCTCAAATACTATATTACAGGTTCACATCTTTCAGGTGAATTTGCTTTTGTTTCTAATATTCAATGGTTGCCATCGCTCGGAATTTCACTCCATTTTGGGCTAGATGGAATATCTGTTCTGATGATTTTGCTTAATGGTATCGTTGCATTTGCAGGTACACTTGTAGCTACACGAATTTCGTATCGGAGCAGAGACTTCTTTGTTTTATATCTATTACTTGTATCTGGCGTTTACGGAGTTTTTGCATCCTTAGACCTTTTCTTTTTCTTCTTCTTTTATGAACTTGCCGTTATTCCCATGTATTTGTTAATAGGAGTGTGGGGTAGTTCAACAGACTTTAAAACTTTCCTGAATCCTCAAAATTTTACACGGACAAAAGAATATAGTGCTATGAAACTAGTAATTTATTTAAGTTTAGGAAGCGTGTTAGTTTGGGTGTCCTTCATAGCTTTTTATATTTATGCTGACCCTCATACCTTTAATTATATTATTCTCCAGCAACAAGTATTTAGTGATACTTTCCAGATCATATTTTTTGCGTTAATTGCAGTAGGTTTTGGTTCATTAGCAGGACTGTGGCCGTTCCATACATGGTCACCTGATGGGCATGTAGCTGCTCCCACATCTGTTAGTATGCTTCACGCAGGAGTATTAATGAAACTCGGTGCTTTTGGTATCTTGAGGATAGGTATTGAACTTCTACCAGAAGGAGCTTCTTTTTGGATGCCCTTTGTAATAATATTTGCACTCATCAATGTTGTTTATGGAGCTATCTCAGCAATGGGACAACAAGATCTGAAATATGTAATTGGATATTCTAGTGTAAGCCATATGGGTTATGTTTTACTGGGATTAGCTACGTTGAATACATTGGGTGTTAATGGAGCTGTTCTGCAAATGTTTGCTCATGGTGTGATGACAGCATTATTCTTTGTGATCGTTGGGGGAATATATGAAAGAGCACACACCAGAGATGTCGGAGCATTAGAGGGCCTTTTTAAGAAGATGGGCAAAGGTGGATTTATGTTTACGGTAGCAGGCCTTGCTAGCCTGGGGTTACCTGGTCTAAGTGGATTTGTTGCTGAACTTTTAATATTTATTGGAGCTTTCCAGTACAATCCATTAATTGGTGTTCTCTGTGTAATAACAGCGGCAATTACAGCTGTGTATATCCTCAGATTACTAGGTAAAGTTTTCTTCGGGCAAATTAATGACATAGGGAAGAATTTAACTGATTTATCAAAACGTGAACTCTTGTCAGGATCTATTTTGATCTTCTTTATTATGATTGTTGGAGTATGGCCATTTCCTTGGCTTGAATTAATAGGTGAAAGTGTAAACCTTATTGTCGAAGGTATAAATTGAGTGTGGAGTTAATATAAAATAATGGAAGAATATATAATGAACTATTCAGGTGTACTAGTTGCAGCTGGGTTTGGCTTTGGAGGAGTAGGAGCAGTTTTCTTGTTATCAAGATTATTAGCACCAAGGCGTGCATCATTGTTGACCGGTATAGCTTATGAATGCGGGATATTGCCGGTTGGGCAGGGCAATACTAAGTATAATGTTAGATATTATCTTTTCGCACTATTCTTTTTAATTTTTGCTGTAGAAACGGTTTTCTTATTTCCTTGGGCGATCATTTTCCTTGAACTACCAGAATCAGCATTTGTTTCGATGATGTTATTTTTGTTTATTTTAATATTAGGATTAGTATATGCATGGAGAAAAGGAGTATTACAATGGCGCTAGAACCTAACCAACCTATAATGCCTGAAAATCAACGGAAATCAGGGCTGGTTATCCCCGATGAGGCTAAAAATGTTTGGAGCGATATTAAGGACCAGAGAAAATCTGGAATTTCAGGTGTTGTCACCTTAAAGAGTGAAGAGCTTTTTGCGATGGCAAGAAAATCATCCTTATGGCCATTGACCTTTGGCTTGGCTTGCTGCGCCATAGAAATGATATCAACTTATATGCCAAAACATGATTTTGATAGATTTGGTGTAGTTACCTGGCCCTCACCTAGACAATCTGATGTGATGATTGTTGCAGGTACAGTTGTTAAGAAAATGGCTGAACCAATTAAGTTGCTGTATGAACAGATGGCGGCCCCAAAATGGGTAATAGCTATGGGATCTTGTGCCACGTGTGGTGGGCCATATGTAAGATCATATTCAGTAGTGATGGGTGTTGATCAAATAATTCCCGTGGATGTGTATGTGCCTGGTTGCCCTCCTAGACCAGAGGCTCTTTTAGGAGGTGTGATGGAACTACAGGACCTAATACAAAACGAACCTAAAAAGAAGAGAGGTCTCTAGGTGAGTTCTGAAGATTTTGATAAACATATTGCAGTTGAATTTTTTGATTCAGTGAAGCGTGTGATTCAAGGCATTCCTTGTGATCTTGGTAATTCTAGAGATGAATTGGAAATCAAACTGGATCGTAAATACTTGCTGAAAATCGCGGGATTGCTTAAAGATGATTCTAGTACGGATATGAAATATTTAAGATCACTTTCGATAGTAGATTGGATTGAAGATATGGAAGCTGTTTATCATTTATCTTCTGTTAATCACTCCAATAGGATTGTTATAAAAATTAGAGTTCCAATGGATGAATTGCTTTTAGATTCAGTTATTCCAGTTTGGAGAGGCGCAGATTGGCATGAGAGAGAAGCTAACGATCTGTTTGGAGTTCGATTTAGAGGGCATCCCAATATGGCACCTTTGATTTTATATGATGGATTTGAAGGGTTCCCTGGGAGAAAATCCTATGAACTTGCAGAGCAGGATACATTTTATGGAGACTAAAGCTGAAGTAGTGAAGTCTGCTAATCCTGATATGGCTGAACTTAGGATTAATATGGGACCTCAACACCCCGCTACACACGGAGTGTTTAGAATGGTTCTTGGTTTAGATGGTGAACGAATCATAAGTGTTGAACCTCATATTGGATATTTACATAGAGGGTCAGAGAAGCTGTCTGAAGGAGAAAATTTTCAACAAATCACTACATTGTTCGATCGCTTAGACTATGTATCTAATTTTAATAATGAGTGGGTTTATGTCAGAGTTGTTGAAAAAGCAATGGAAATTGAGCTTCCTGAAAGAGCTGAATATATTCGAGTTATTTTAGCAGAACTGAATAGAATTGCTAGCCATTTCTTGTTTTATGGCACCTATGGACTGGACACAGGTGCCATGAATCCATCAATGGTTGGATTTAGGGAACGTGAGAGGATTCAAGAGGTATTTGAAGCCGTTTCCGGTGCTCGAATGATGCATAACTACTTTAGAGTAGGTGGGGTAAAAGAAGATTTACCAGATGGCTTCGTTCCGGCCGTTGGCAATTTGTTGGATCATTTAAAACGAGGATATGATGATGCCAGGGACACTTTAACAGAGAGTGAAATATTTATTGAAAGAACAGCTGATATTGGAAAACTTAGCGCCGAAGAGACACTAGATTATGGAGTGACTGGCCCAATTTTAAGAGCAGCAGGAGTCGATTATGATATTCGTAAAGCAGACCCTTACTCAATTTACCCGGAGCTAGATTTTCAAATTCCTTTGGGATCTCATGGTGATTGTTATGATCGGTACATGGTTAGAATGTTAGAAATTGAGCAGTCTATTCGAATTGTAGAACAAGCAATATCAAGATTGCCCGATGGGCCGATACAAAGTAAAGTACCCCGAATCATGAGACCTCCTGAAGGAGATTTCTATGTTCATGGAGAGAACCCGCGTGGAGATTTAGGAGTTTATTTAGTCTCAAAAGGCGGTACCGTAAGGCCATATAGGTTAAAGATCCGAGGGCCCTCTTTTTCTAATCTAATGGCTTTAAGTTCAATGCTTGAGAATGTTTATCTGGCTGATGCTACAGTTATATTAGGTTCTTTAGATATTGTATTAGGGGAAGTTGACCGATGACGTTGACTTCCTTCTTAACAATTATCGCAATTGTATTTGTAATGTTTAATACCGCTCTGGTAGGAGTTCTAGCCGTAATCTATGCCGAACGAAAAGTTTTAGCTCGTCTTCAACAGAGAATAGGTCCATCTAGAACTGGTCCTTGGGGTATATTACAGACTATGGCTGATGCAGTGAAATTAGTATTAAAAGAAGACGTAAGACCAGCCGAATCTGACAAAGTAGTTTTTTATTTAGCACCTCTTGTGATTTTTACACCTATTTTTATGCTGTGGGCAGTTTTGCCTTTAGATTCGACTAAGGTTCTTAGTGATATTGATTTAGGCCTTTTATATGTTGCAGCTATATTAGGATTGTCAGTTGTAGGTATGGTTTTAGCAGGATGGTCGTCGAACAGTAAGTATGCAATGCTTGGTAGTGCTCGATCAGCAGCTCAACTTATTAGTTATGAATTGCCTTTGATTTTATCGGCACTTGGCGTAGGCTTATTAGCTCAATTATATTCTGATACACCATTTAATTTGTCCGAAATTGTAAGAGCACAATTGTCTATACCATTTATCTTTGTGATGCCACTGGGCTTTGTATTATTCATGATTGGAGCTTTGGCAGAGACAGCAAGAATCCCATTTGATATTCCTCATGCTGATGAAGAAATTGTAGGAGGAGCATTTGTTGAATACAGCGGGATTAGGTGGGGTACATTTCAATTGGCTGAATATACAGGGTTGATTACCATGTCGGTTTTAGCATCAATTTTATTTCTAGGTGGCTGGAATGGACCTTTTAGTGAAAAATTGACCTGGCTCCAACCTTTATATTTAATGTCTAAAACAGGGTTTATAATTCTGTTAACTTTTTGGATTAGAGCTCCTCTACCGAGATTAAGGATAGATCAACTGATGGCATTCGCATGGAAAGTCATTATACCAATTTCATTTTTGAATTTAATTATAATTTCAAGTGCATTATTTACTGGTAAACAACTTGGTATATCAGATGATGTGGTTAAAGGAATAATAGCTTTATTGAGTATTATATCTTTGCTACTTGTTACATATTTCATAGGTAGAAGAAGGCGTAAACGCTTGAATAATTATAGGGCTAGATGGGGGAGTAACTGATGATAGGTACTTTTAGAGGATTATATACAGCTTTAAAACATGCATTTCGTTCGCCTGTTACACTGAATTATCCTGATGAACAACCAAAGTTATCACCTCGATTCATGGCACACCCTGTGCTTACCTGGGATCATGGAATTGAAGAACCTTACTGTACCGGATGCCTGATCTGTATGCGTATTTGCCCTACTGATGTAATAACAGTTTCTATGAAAGATAATGACAAATTTAAACTAGAAGAGAGTAAAAGACGAAAAATAGTAGATGATTTCGAATTAGATGTAGCGGGTTGTATAATGTGTGGTTTATGTGTTGAGTATTGTAATTTTGATGCAATAATAATGTCGGACAAATTCAATGAATCTGTGACTGATAGAAACACTGAGGTACACAGTTTAGATGAATTACTTGAAGAAGGTAAAGAACAACAAGCTAAAGGGAGATGGAGCCCTCCTGCGGTAAAGAAATCTCAAAGACGTTCAGCTGCTCAGGTTGTTACGAAGGACGGGCAAGGAGCCACTACAGATTCGGCAAATGCTCCAGATAACAGAGTGGCATTAGCACGAGAAAAAGCAGCCGCTCTTAGGGCTTCTAGAGAACTTGATAAAAAGAATAAAGAATCCTCAGAAAAAGGAAATAATTAGATGTATTCAGTCCTTGTTGGGATGTCTGCAGCAATTGTATTAATTAGTGCCTTGGGTGTTGTCTCCACTAAGAATATTGTTCATGCAGCAATTTATCTTCTGATAACTCTTCTGGGGGTTAGTGTAATATTTTTACTAGAGTTTGCAGAATTTTTAGCTTTAGTTCAAATTTTGGTTTACGCTGGAGCAATTACAATTGTTCTCTTGTTTGCAGTTATGCTTACTCGTGACATTGACCAGAAAGATATGGAGAATAACTCGAATCGGGCCTGGATGGCGTTAATTACTTTTGGAATTTTTATTGTATTTACTCTCTCAATTTGGTATCAAAACTGGTCAATTACAGAAATAATATACGATGCTCCAAATAGTTTCCGTCTGTTAGCAACAGCATTATTTTCTGAATTCCTAGTTCCCTTTGAAATAGCATCATTAGTTTTGTTAGTTGCGTTGATAGGAGCAGTTGTATTAACGAAAGAAGGAAGGGATGGAGCATGAATGAATTTGTCGTGCTTTTGAGCACAGGAGCTGCTCTTTTTTCAATTGGACTTTACGGTGTGATGATAAGAAGAAACGCTGTTCTTATTTTGATGTCCATTGAACTAATGCTGAATGCAGTGAACATCAATCTCATAACATTTCAAAGGTATCTATATCCAGGAACATCAATTGGAGAAGTGTTGATTATATTTGTAATAACTATAGCAGCTGCAGAAGTAGGGTTAGCAATGGCTATTGTATTGAGGGTATTTCGTAATTGGGGAACCATTAATGTAGACAAAATATCAGAAATGAAGAATTAGGATCTTGGTGAATATCAGTGGATAATATTTTAAATAACTCGTGGGCACCATTGCTTATTCCAGCGCTGCCAATGTTTGCGTTTTTGATTATTTTTTGTGTTAATCTTTTGACCAAAACTAAACTGGTCGCATACTTAAGTATTTTTGCAATATTCTTGTCATTCGCTCTTGTTATATTTGAATTTTCAAAATTCATATCAGATGGTGAATCTTATTTGAGCTTGACCTGGATGGCAGTGGGCCAATTCTCGTTTCAAATCGGATATATGCTTGATGCATTGTCACTAATGATGCTTCTTCTAGTTACATCAGTATCTACATTAGTTCAAATATATTCGATCGAATATATGAAAGGTGAGGAGCGATTTGGATGGTATTATGCAGCACAATCGATCTTTGCTGCGTCGATGATTTTGGTGGTCTTAACGGATAGCCTTCTTCTGTTGTATATCGGCTGGGAATTAGTCGGCCTTTCATCTTATTTGCTTATAGGATTCTGGTATGAAAAACGAAGCGCTGCTGAAGCAGCAAAGAAAGCTTTTATTACGACAAGATTTGGAGATGTTGGATTATTGATCGGGATTATCCTGATATATCTTAATACAGGTACTTTTCAGATTCATGATGTATTGCAATCAATTTCAGGAATAGCGGATTCAACAGTCACAATTATTGCAGCCTTGCTGTTCATTGGTGCAATGGGAAAGAGTGCTCAAGTACCATTTCATATATGGTTGCCTGATGCTATGGAAGGCCCGACACCTGCAAGTGCATTGATTCATGCGGCAACTATGGTTGCGGCAGGAGTATTTTTGGTAGCAAGGTTATTTGAGATCTTTGTTTTGGCAGAAAGCATTATGTGGGTGATTGTGATTGTCGGTGGTGTTACTTCAATTTTGGCTGGCCTAATGGCTTTGGCTGAAACCGATTTTAAACGTATACTGGCTTACTCTACAGTTAGCCAACTCGGTTTGATGATCTTAGCGTTGGGTAGTTCGGGGTTGGGTGATCCTGAACACAGCCTTGGCGCAACTTCGGGTGTCTTTCATTTATTAACTCATGGCTATTTTAAAGCTTTATTGTTTTTGACTGCTGGAGTGACACTTCATTCACTTCATAAATCCTCAGCGACTATCTATGAAGTTAGAGGACTGGGACGTAAATCACCTATAACAGCAGGATTTCTAATTATTGGAAGTTTATCATTAATGGGAATACCCCCTTTGAGTGGTTTCTTTAGTAAAGAATTAATCCTTAGCGCACCCTTGGCAATAGAGGGTATTAGAGGAATGGGAGTTTTTGGAGTTGCTTTATTAGCATGTTTTCTGAGCTCTTTATATATGACCAGGTTAATTCTTGTAGTTGTTCAAGGTTCTTTATCTAATGAAGAAGTGAAGTCTCATGCCCCACCTTTTGTAATGAACCTCCCTTTGCTGATTCTTTCGACCATATCAATTGGTGGTGGATATTTGTTAGCAGGGCCTCTAGATATTGTTAATTTTCTCAACAGTTCACAACATTTTCATATGGACTATGTTTTAGCAACAATATCAACCGTTGTAAGTGTTGGTGGATTTGCAATTGGGTTTATTTTATATAACCAAAAAACAGTTGTTCCAAATGAAGTACTTAAATATCTTAAGCCACTGGTTTTTCTGATTGAGAACCGGTTCTTTTTTGATAAACTAGCCGATATATTTGTGAAGAATGTTAGTTTAGCAACAGCTAATTTTGTTGCTAAATTTGATAGGAAAGTGATCAATGATATCTTTGTTGATAAAATCGGGATGTCACCTAATATAACTGGTGAAATTCTCAGAACCGTACAGACTGGAAATATCAATCAATATATCACTATGTTTTCAGTGTCTGTCTTAATATTAATCGCTTTATCGATGTGGGTTTAGAAAGGGGAATTTATTGTGAACTGGTTACTTCTACTCCCTGCGTATTCGGTAATGGGCTTAGCATTTTCAATTCTTTTATATGATTTGGCGTTTCCAAATACCAATAAAAAGATCTTAAGTTATGTTGCAGGCATTCTTTTAGCTCTAATAGGGATATTAATATGGCAAACTTCTCCTACTGAAACAGAAATATTTGGCAGAGATATTATGGTTTTCGATTCATTTTCAAGATTCTTCTTCGTTGTATTTGTTTCGATAGGGTCTATTACGATGATAATGTCAGCTAAACTTCTAGAGAATAGAGAAGGAGGAGCTGAGTATTTGGCGTTGATTATGTTTTCTGTTGTAGGTGCTATGGGAATGGCTGCGGCTCATGAACTAATTACAGCTTATATATCGCTAGAGCTTTTGACATTTACACTGTATGTTTTAGTTGGATTTTCTTGGAAAAAGAAACGCTCTAATGAAGCAGCATTAAAATATATTCTTATGGGGGCTGTTGCATCAGCATTTTTACTTTTTGGTATTAGCTATATATATGGAATTACTGGATCAACTCACTATAATGTTATTTCTAGTGTGATGAGTGACGGAACGACTCCAATAATGCTAGTTGGAATAGCCCTTTTGACCGTTGGTATTGGGTTTAAGATTGCGGCAGTACCGTTTCACATGTGGACACCCGATGCCTATGAAGGAGCCCCGATACCGATTAGTGGTTATTTAGCTACAGGGTCAAAAGCAGCTGCATTAGCACTAGTTATACGCTTGAGCTCTTCTGTATATTCAGAAATAATTGATTCATGGTCAGTAATATTTCTGACTCTTGCCGTGGCTAGTATGGTTTTGGGAAATTTAGTAGCTATTCGACAATCAAATATGAAGCGTTTGATGGCTTACTCTAGTATTGGCCAAGTAGGGTTCTTCTTATTAGGAATAGCCGCATTTAGCTCTACAGAACCAGAAAATATTGTAGCTGGTTTGCTTATTCATTCCGTTAGTTATGCTATTTCAACATTAGCAGTATTTCTAGTAATGACAATTATTTTTGTTGAGACAGGAAAAGAAGATATTGATGATTATAGTGGATTATCTCAACGGAATTCTTTACTTGCAATTGTATTAACTGCTTCACTTTTTAGCTTGGCAGGGTTTCCGTTTTTTATCGGGTTCAGTTCTAAATTTTACCTGTTCACTACAATAGGGATGGCAGGGAATCACTTCATATTTTTTGTTGGAATAGCTATATTAGCGAGTGTTATTTCTGTATTTTATTACCTCAAAATTATAAAGAAGATATACATTGACGAACCAAAAATAGGGAACGAAAATATAATAGAGGTCAATTATGCTTCTAGAGTTTTACTAATACTGCTCACGATTTTTCTGGGGCTGGGAGGCCTGTATATTGCACCTTTGGCTGAATTAGCTGAAGGTGCTGCAAGAAACGTATTCCTATAGATTAACGAAAGAGATAATATGTCATCTTATACTGCTGTTATGTTTAGAAACAATGATGGGAAATATATCGGGAAAATTCCAGTAATGCCCGATATAGCTTGTGAAAACGTAACTAGGGCATCGGTTCTCCAAGATTTAAAAATTGCAATTAATCTTAAATTATCAACCCTGAAATCTGAAGGTTTGCCCAACCCAATAGAAAATTGGACGCCTGTTCGTACTGTTTGGGTTAAAAACCCAAGGAGGGGTGATTCTATACCGTACACTGTTGCGATAGAGTACGACGGGGTTGGAATATATTCTGCTAAATTAACTGCATGGCCTGAAATCCAAGTAGACGCAAGTGACATTGATAAAGTAATTTCTCAAATTGGCCAAAAAGTTCATCAAGTGATGGAGAAATTAGTTGCTGAGGGTAAGTTCTTTCCTGTTCAAGATGAACATGACTCATATATTATCAGAGTTTAGAATACGGGTTTAAGATCTAAATCCCTACAATAAGATTCTCAATTTCTTCAAGTTCTGACTCGGAAAGATCCCATTCTGCTGCTTTACCATTGGCCTCTATTTGTTCAGGTTTCGTTGCACCAGTTATTACTGAACTGACTTGAGGTTGAGCAAGGAGCCATGCTATAGATAATTCTGATATTGTGTGCCCGGTTGATTTTGCATAAGGTTGAAGAGCATTAAGAATTTCAAAATTCCGTTCATTGAGGAATTTATCCTTGTAAGGCCCTTCCGGCATACCCGCTATTCTTGTTCCTTCTGGGAGATCAGTTATCGAACTATACTTGCCAGTTAATATACCGCTGGCTAGAGGGTAATACGGAATAATTCCAATATTATAATTTATCGCAGCAGGAATAACCTCTGTTTCAATTTTGCGATTTGTTAAATTGTATTCAGGTTGGGTGCTTATGAAGCTTTCAAGACCATACTCTTTACTAATTGAAAGAGCTTCAGCCATTTGCCATCCAAGGAAGTTTGAGCAACCTATATAACGTATTTTACCTTGCTTAACTGCATAATCGAGAGCACTTAAAGTTTCTAATATTGGTGTTTCTGGATCCGGGAAATGAACTTGGTATAGGTCGATATACTCGACTTGTAGCCTTTTTAGGCTCGCGTCAATCTCTTTAAGAAGGTGTTTTTTGGAGTTGCCTCTTCCATTTGGGCCTGACTCCATTTTTCCACCACCTTTGGTAGCTAAAACTATTTCCTCTCTAACAGACTGGATAGCTTTACCTATGAATTCCTCTGATTGCCCGAGAGAATATATATTTGCTGTGTCTATGAAATTAATACCATGGTTAAGTGATTCTTTGATTACAAGTTCAGTACTACTGTAATCTAGTCTTCTACCGAAATTATTGGTACCTAGACCAACAGCAGATACTTTTAGCCCAGATGAACCTAATTGTCTTTGTTGCATTTTTTGACTCCTATTCGGATTATTGGTTTTATTATGTAAGGGTTATTGATTACTATTGAGAGTATCTAAACAATCCTAGGGTTAAGGTTATCATGAATATAGAAACACAGTTTGACGATCATTTTGTTGCGAGAGTTAATAAGAACCTATTATCGACGGTTATAGGAAGACCTTTCTTGTTTTTCAATAGTTTAGATTCAACCCAGAATAAGATTATAGAAGTTGAATATGAACATCCTGTTGAAGGATTGGCAGTTGGAGCAGGATATCAAGAAATGGGAAGAGGAAGATTCGATAGAAAATGGGTAGGCAAGAAAAGGAAATCAGTTTTAATGTCTGTTCTTTTGAGACCTTCTCCGGATCAAATTCAAACAATAGTGATGATGGCAGCACTGGCAGTACAGAAATGTATACAAGAAATACAACCTGATTTGATTGTAGATATTAAGTGGCCTAACGATTTACTGGTAGGTGGGAAAAAGATCGCTGGAATACTTGTAGAACATCAACACAGGCCAGTTGAAGAAGGTGGTAGTTTCATTGTTTTGGGTATTGGATTAAACGTTAACCTAGATACAACAGTAATACCTGAGATATCAGAAATATCAACAAGTTTATTTTCTATAACAAACAGGGATTATGATTTAACAGAAGTTTATAGTGTTTTATTAAATTCTCTCGATCATTATTATCATGAATTGAAGAAAGGGACGGATTTATTTACACAATGGGAAGGTAAATTGGTAACTCTGGGACGTTTAGTAAGAGTAACAGCTAGCGATGGAACTTTTGAAGGTTTAGCAGAAAGCGTGATTGAATCTGGTGCACTTGTAATTAGAGATACAAAAACCGGATCTTTGAGAACTGTTTATGCTGGAGACGTAAACTTAATACAACTTGAGTGATCATGTTACTAAAATATGAGTAGTTGCTTAAAAATAGTAACGGTTGAGGTAAAATAGAGATAATTGATTTATAATGGAAATATATATGAATGGTAAATAAATTAAAAGACGGATATAGAGATTTGCTTAAAGACGACTTATATACTAAATACAATATTAATGAGATATTACTGCGGCAATTCGAATCTTGGGGTTACTCAAGAATTGAAACAACACTTCTGGAGAAATCTGATCTCTTTTTAAGAAAATCAGGTGGTGAACTAGCCTCTATGCTTCTTAAATTGAATGGTACAGACGATGATGGTATAGCCCTTAGACCAGAATATACTTCTTCTATTATTAAAAAATTAGTGATGGATAATTACACTGGAGATTACCCTACTAGGTTATGTTATGCGGGACCTGTTTATAGAAGATCATTAGAGAATGGGTCAAACAATACGGAAACTAACCAAATAGGAGTTGAGCTGATTGGGTCCGAGGGAATGTTTGGGAATTTAGAAATATTGAATTTGATAATTGAAGGGTTCACCGCATTAAAATTTAAGAATGTCTATGTAAAACTGAATTCTTTGAATGTTTTAACATCCTTACTTGATACTTTCTCACTCTCGGAAAGAACCAAGCTATTTGTCATGTCAAACATTGGTACTTTGAAGGACAGTGTTGATGATCAGGACTTAGAGCGCCTTTTGGCTCAGGCAGAGCGAGAAGGACTGATATTAAATAATAGAAAGTTAAAGCGAACTGATATCGGAGAAACCGCGGTAAGAGATCTAATAAGCCAGATGGTAAAGTCATTTTCTTCAGACTGGATAGGACGTAGGACAATTGCAGATGTGGAGAATAGATATTTTGATAAATTTAATGGAACAGAAAATTCAGATGAATTATCCTCGGCTTTAAAATTCATGAGTACTTTTACAAAACTTTCAGGGAGTAGCTCAGACATACTGAAGAAGACAGAAATATTTTTAAAAGAGCATGGTAAAAGTATTCACCTTTTAGACCCAATCAAAGAAACAATTAGTACTTTGAATGATACTAAGCTACCTATCCAGGTTAATGCTGAATGGGATATGGGCTTTGTCCAAGGTCTATCATATTATTCAGACTTGATATTTGAATTTAAATCTCAAGCGAATGATTCGAGAATTTTATGCTCTGGTGGAAGGTATGATGGGTTGACCAACGCACTTGGAGGTGAAGATATTCCAGCATTAGGATTTGCATACTTCGTTGAGAATTTAATAGAGATAATACAAAATAATGAAAAATGGAACGAATTAACTAAAAGTTATATCCCTAACGAAATTATTATTGTTCAACCTCTTGATAGAAATGCAGTCAATTATTGTATGGAATGGGCTGCAAACCTAAGAGAAGCTAATCAAGTAAATGTTGTTGTCATCACCAATTTTTTTGAAGATAAAGAGAGAAGTGTTGCTTATGCAAAACAACTAGGAGCAACTCGTTTGATTTTTATGAATGATAAAGAGTCTGAAACACAACAACTGAAGAAAGTGTGATCTGTAATGCCACTGAGACTTGCTTTACCTAGTAATAAAGAATTATTTGAAAAATCGGTCTCTTTTTTAAAATCGGCTGGAATCCGAGTATCCACCAGAAGCCGGAGCTTGAGAGCTAAGGTATCTGGGATTAATGATGCCGAAGCTTTGATCCAGAGATCCTCAGACATACCAAAAAATATTAACAGAGGGAATATTGATATTGGAATTGTGGGATTAGATAGATTCTTAGAATCTACAGATCAATCTAGTAGCACTGTAATATTAACAAAAAATCTAGGGTTTGGTCAGTGTAAACTTGTTGTAGCGGTTCCAGAAGTATGGTTAGACGTATCATCAGTGCATGATTTAGCAGATCTTGCAGTTCAATTTCGTGAAGAAGGAAGAGAGCTGAGAATTGCGACAAAGTACCCTAGGCTTACTTCTGAGTATTTATACAAGAACGGGATCAACTATTTTGCTCTCGTAGAAGCAGCAGGAGCCATGGAAGCAGCACCTTTAATGGGTTATGCGGACATTATTACTGATATTGTTGAAACTGGTACTACGATTAGAGAGAATCGGTTAAAAGTGCTAGAAGATGGAGTGATACTAGAATCACAAGCTGTTTTAATTGGAAATGTTTCCAATATATATAGTGATGAAGATAAAAAGAATTCTCTACAAGTACTTTTAGAATTGCTTGAAGGGAAACTCCAAAGTGATGCACAGTTATCGGTTTCAGCAGAACTAGGTCCTGTTCAGAATTATGGGCTAGCTAGTGATGAACTTAAGTCAATAGGAGCAGTAAACCCTGTTTTCATCTCAACTATTGGTACTGGTAGTACAGAGAAATCAAATTTACTTAGATTAGAGGTTAACCAAACACATCTAATAGAGGTTGTAAGAGCGCTAAGGTTAATGAAGGCTATTGATATTACTGTAATACCGGTTTCATATATTTTCTCTGATAAATCGTCTGATTTTAAGAATTTTTTGGATCATGCTGCTAGGTTGGGCTTGTAGAAATTGTTCACTTAAATCCTTTTATATAATTATAGGGAGACCAATGCCTCTTTTAACTGTTCATTTGAGTATAATTTCTGAAATTCTTAAAGAAGTATCTAATTCACAATTAACTGATAATATAGGTGTCGCACTGCTTGGTTCTACAGCTCCCGATAGAAGAGTAATGACTGGAGAAGAAAGATCAGAAACACATTATTTTGATTTAGATACAGGAAAACTGGGCGATGGATATGAAGGGATGAAAAATAAACATCCAGAATTAATTCAGCGAACAAAAGATCAAGGAGCAAGAGCACAAGCATTTATTATTGGATATATATCACATTTAATTGCTGATGAGACATGGATCGTGGATGTCTACCGACCATTTTTTGGTGGAGAGAACTATTTTGGAAATAATAAATTGCATAATATATTTGATAGAGCACTCCAGTATGAACTGGAGATACTGGTACGTCAGAAACCTGAGTTCGTACTAGCATCGCATAACTATTTGGATAACAGTGATGCTCCTGTTATTGATGAATCATTTATTAGTAGAGAAGTCATAGAATCTTGGCGTAAATTTGTACTAGAAGCCGTTTTTAACCGAGGTAATAGCTGGGACGAATTCCCTCGATTTATTAATAGATTTTTAGATGAACCTGATTTAGATCGAGAAGATTTAGAGATGTATTTATCAGATCCGGAGAGAATGCTAGCAGAAATACATTATGGACTACCAGATTTATCAATTAAACAATATTATAAGGACGTTGTAGATAAATCTTTGGATATAATCGAGGAGATACTTTAGTGAAAACTATAATTGGTCTAGATAATGCTTTAGAAAAACTAGTACCGAAACGCCCATGGTTTAAACCAAACGCATCAGAAAGTACTATCAAATTTATTGAAAGAGTATTCGAACGTAAATTATCACCTAGAGAGGCTGTTAATATTCTCATTGATGAGATTAGCTCCGAAGGTGATGAAGCAGTTAGGAAATGGTCTCTAAAGTTCGATGGGACCCCTCTTGGGCCTATTGAGATTGATCGTAAAGAAATGATAAAAGCTTACGATGAAGTGGATACTAAAACAATCGATGCATTACAGATTGCTGCAGAGGAAATTACATCGTTTCATGAACAACAAAACAGATCAGGATGGATGGATCACCGTAAAGGAGTAGGGCAAATTATCAATGCCATTGATAAAGTTGGAATCTACGTACCTGGGGGAAGAGCAGCTTATCCGTCTACAGTATTGATGACTGCAGTTCCGGCTAAAATTGCAGGCGTTCCTTCGGTTAGCGTCGCAACACCAAGCCGTGATGGAAAAGTACCAGCAGTAACTTTAGTAGCAGCTGATATAGCAAGAGTGGATAAACTTTTCGCTTTAGGTGGACCAATTGCTATTATTGCGATGGCGTTTGGTACTGAATCTGTAACACAAGTTGATAAGATTCTAGGACCCGGTAATCTTATGGTCCAAATAGCAAAGCAGATGGTCTATGGCACAGTAGGGATAGATGCTCTCCAAGGACCAACAGAGACATTAATTGTGGCGGATAGCTATTCTAATCCAATAATGTGTGCAGCTGATTTATTGGCTCAAGCTGAACACGATCCCGAAGCTAGAGTCTGTTTAGTTACAAAGGATAAAGAGATTATTTCTAAGATTAGCCACCAGATTGATGTCCAGCTTAAGGCATTACCTAGTGATAGCCCAGCGCATCTTTCTATCCGAAACAGTGGTGCATTTGTTTTACTAAATAATGATGAAGAGATAATTGAATTTGCTAACGAATTTGCACCAGAACATTTATGTTTACTAGTAGAAGATCCAGATATTTACATATCTGAAATTCGATCAGCTGGGGGTATTTTCGTTGGTGAATATTCTCCCGAAGTCTTAGGAGATTATACCGCAGGACCAAGTCATAGTATGCCTACAGGTAGGGCAGCAAGGCATAGTTCACCTATAAATGTGAATGATTTTTTAAAGATAACAAGCCTGGTAGCTGTATCCAAAGAACGGTTACAAAAAATAGGGCCAGCAGGAGTTCAAATAGCTGAAGCAGAAGGGCTAGTAGCTCATGCAAATGCATTGAAATTGAGGCTGGACCCAGAAGTTAAGAGAAGAAAATAGAGCTGTATGGATACAATTGAGTTTTTTGGAAAATTAGAGAAGACCAGAAGTAAATTTATCGGTAAATTACGAAAAGCACTCCCTGGCCGTAGTATTGATTCGGAAATATGGGACGAAATGGAAGAAGCTTTATTGACCTCTGATCTGGGACCTACCTTAACATATGATTTAATATCGCGGACAAAGGAGATAATTACAACTAGAAAAATTCAGGCTGCAGAAGACATCTTAGATATATTAAAAAATGAAATGGTCATTATTTTATCTAAAAAACAATTCATTGAACAATCTTATGATAATCTTGAGATCAACTTGATTGTCGGAGTTAATGGGAGTGGTAAGACCACTACTATTGCTAAATTGGCTAAAATTAAGAAGGAATTAGGAAAATCTGTTCTCATTGTTGCTGGAGACACCTTTCGAGCTGCAGCGATTTCTCAAATTAAATATTGGGGTAACCATTTAAACATAGATGTAATAGCGAATGATATGAATTCTGATCCAGCATCTGTGGTTTATGATGGTATAAAAGCAGCAAAAGCTCGCAGTGTAGATTGTTTAATTATAGATACAGCCGGCCGCTTACATAACGAGACTAACTTAATGAATGAATTAAAGAAAATCCACTCTGTAATTAATCGAGAGGCACCGACTTCAAATGTAGAGTCTCACCTAATAATTGATGCTAATACGGGCCAAAATGGCTTAGCCCAAGCTGAAGAATTCGTAAAGAAAATTGACATCACATCTATCATAGTAACTAAAATCGATGGTTCGGCTAAAGGCGGGGTAATTATAGCTATAAAAGATAAATTGGATATCCCTATATCATATTTAGGTGTAGGCGAAACTGAAGATGATTTGGTTACATTTAATGCTCATGAATTTGTGGATGGAATTATGGGAGATACGTAGGCATTCTTTTCATATAGTTCTAGGAGATAAATATTTTATCAATACTAATATTAGTCCAAAGATTGATATTGGTATGATTAAAACCCCATGTATTAGCACTGAATAAGCTATCGCTTCGGAATAGCCTAATCCTGCAAGAAGTAATATCTGTTTCGCGGCTATTTCGAATTGGCCGAAACCGCCTGGTGATACAGGTATACTTGTAGCAAGATTTGAAATAGAGACTGTTAAGAATATGAATATTAGTGGTATATCAAGGCTCATACTTTTTGCAGTGAAATAAAATACTGTAACTTCCCCGAGCCAAATGATATTAGTAAGCAAGAAGAGTACAGATAGAACCAGTGGGTTTCGCAAAGAATTTGTATATTTCTCTAGCTGCTTGTAAAACTGTAGAAAATAGTTTAGTAGTCTATATACATACGAGTAACGATCATATTTAGTGGGATCATACTTGAAATTAGCTATGTACCTAGAAGTGAAAATGAGCAGTATAGAGCCAAAGGTAATAACGGACGTTAATATTAATCCCATAGCGTAGAGGCTACTTGAATATAAAGATACTCCGAAGATAAAACATATAACGCATGCCCATAAAACTAGGACAAGAAAATCAAAAAACCTATCTACAATAATGCTTAATATTACTAATGATCTTAATCGTTTTGATCGAGGGAATACTAAAAAAGCTCTAGTCACTTCTCCGATTCTAAAAGGGAATATATTATTGATTGAATACCCTATTATTAGAGCTTTATGGGTTGATGAAAAAGATATACGGCCTAGTGGGCTCATTCCTACTTTCCACCTTAATGATCGTGGTAGGAAAGTCAAAAAATTAACTATAATTGCTATGGACAGCCAGTATCCATTAGTGTTGATCAAATAACTGAATATTGAACTAATTTCTATTTGATTAAAGACTAGGCGATAACATAATAATGTAAAACTAAAAGATATTATAATCTTGAAGGCTGTATTAAATTTCTTCTTTGATCTAACCGTGTTTATAGAACGTTGGTACATCCTAGTCTTCAGTGATGAATGTGAGTTCTATTTCAATACAAGAATTTAAAGGGAGAGATTGGACTCCAATCGTACTTCGGCAATGCATGCCATCTTGCCCTAGCAAAGATTTCAAAATGGCTGAAGCGCTGTCGGCAATTTTAGCATGCTCAAGGAAATCTGGAGTGGTATTTATGTATACTATGAGCCTGAATAATCCGGCTATATTTGACCAGTCTCCTCCGAGATTCTTATGAACTGCTGATAGTGCATTTAGTGTTGCTATTTCGCAAGCTTCTTTTGCTAGTTTTATGGATACTTCTGCTCCTACTTTACCTGTGAATTGGATTTCTCCATTTACCATAGGTAGCTGCCCAGATACACCTAATAAATTATGTAACTTAAAAACAGGTTCATACTCCCCTATGGCACTACTTGGTTCGGGAAGTAAATGGCTTAGTGATTCTACTTGCATATTGGTGAGCATTAGTCATCTTCCTTTACAGGCCATAGTTCCATCATGTTGTATTGAGGATAGCGGACTTTAAACAGATCAATATGGCTGTCAGTTAAGGTAGTTGGGGGTAATAGAGTACCTAGTCCACCTCTTGCAATGCTGATGACTATACTGTCAATTCCTTGTGGCTTGGCGAATCCTTTACTTTGGACTAATACACCGAACCCCCCAAAACCCTCTGGATTAGTTAGTTCCAGCAAAGCCATTCTATTGGCTAGTAGTTGATTTTCAGTAATGTCTAGTGATCTCAGTACATCGATAAAAGATTGTATCCCCAGTTTTTTTAGATAACGTTGCTGGGTAAGTAAGCCTTCTGTTACCAAATTGAATTTGGAACCTGCATTTGATAGAGATGTGAAGTCTACATGTGCTGTTATGTCTTGTTTACCGATTCGTATATATGGATTAGTAGTAGAAGTATGTTTGTGGTAGCAGAATAATGTTCCCGATTTATATCTATTACTGTAAAGTATTTCGGCTGGAAACCCATAATCAATTGTGATGACAAAACCTTTATTTATTGCCGCAGCAATTTTCTCTATGAATTTTGGTCCTTCAAGGTCGACTTCTGCTATACACCCCTCAGGTAGATCTAGGGGTATATCTTTAAAATAAGATGCTATTTCGTCAGTTGAAGGATCATCATGTATCTCGATGAAATCATCACCGTTTAAGCCAACATATTTTTCTTGTACACCAGAACCTAGCCCAATCACTCGATGCCGTGGGTTAGCGTCAAATAACTCATTCGATAAAAATACACCAAATTCGATTTCTGGTATATCCGTCTGATCGGTCCACGTAATCGCAAGATTTGTATTAACTGGTTGACCTCTCTGTATTTTACCTAAACGCTTCTTCTCTAGAATCCAATAATCTAGAGAATCAAAGAAAGCCGTATCAATGCTAGATGCATATTTGAGAATATCCTCTGCTAGCCGCCCTTTGCCTCCTCCACCTTCAACTATTGTTAGCACAGATGGCTTATCTAGAAGGTTCCACATCGTGTGTATTTGGAGGGCAATTACCGAGCCAAAAGCTGGATGAGTAGATGGTGAAGTATAGTAATCACCATCAGCACCTATGTGGTTTGTATTGGTCGAATAGTAACCTTTTTCATCTTCGTACAAAGCATATTTCATGAAGTCATGAAATGTTATTTTTCCGCCATCCATGATACGGGCTTTGAGACGGTGTTCAAGTGAACTAGACGTCATAAGTACAAACTATCTTTATTTGATTGCAAACCCATTTAGTAAGTCAAAAATATCGCTATTATCCTTATCTCTTTCTAAGCTATCAAATCTCGCGTTTAGGGGTTTAGGGTTGCCCTCAGCATATAAAACTCCTAGAGGAATTCCTGGCTTAGTCACTATATCAAAAGCAGATTGCAGATCCGTTGGATCGTAATCTTCAGGTAGTTCGTAAGTTAAGGGATCGATTCCTTTTTTCACATTACCTCTCAATACATCATAGGTGTCGTTATATGTAGTGCAAGGTGATTGTATATGGACGATGGAAAAACCTTTATAGTCCATCGCTTGTCGAATCATTGACGCCATTTCTTTAGGTTTACTTGAAAATGCTGATGCTACGAAAGAGACACCAAGTGATAGGTATAATGGGAATGGTTTTAATTCCTCTTCGATTTTTCCGCCTGGTGTAGTACTTGTTACTACACCTAATTGGGTGGTTGGTGAGCTCTGTCCTTTAGTGAGTCCGTATACTCCGTTATCCATAATCACACATGTAATATCCAGGTTTCGTTTTGCTTGTGGGCCTATATGCTCTGCTCCTATACTCAGGAAGTCTCCATCTCCTGCAACCACTAAAACTTGAAGTTTTGGATTAGCACTTTTCACTCCGAACGCTACGGGTAAAGTTCTGCCGTGAATTCCATGAAAGCCGAAAGGTTGGGGTCCATCTGTCAAGTGAACTAGGTTCCCTGAGCAACCAATTCCTGCGACTATTACATTATCTTCCATAGCGATATTAAGTTGTTCAGTACGGTCTTTTACTGTGAGTTCTATAGCTCTTTTAACACCAAAATCGCCACATCCTGGGCACCATTTAAAATCGTATTCAGGGTTTCGTTTAGTCATTTTACACTCCTGCTTTAGTTTTGCTGTTGGATTGGTTTTTTACTATGTTAGTTATCTCATCTACGAGGTGGTTAACCTTGAATGGTAGGCCAGTGTACTGAGTAATTGACTCAGCGTTGATTCTGTGCTGCCGTAGTATTGATGAAAATTGTCCAAGATAATTTAGTTCAGGCACGATAACCAGATCTTTTTTTTGTAGTTCAGCAATAAGTTTTGGGTTTAGTGGAGATAGAAACATCGTGTAGTACCATGCTACATCGATACCGTCCTCCATAAGTTTTTCGTATGCTTCATGGGTAGGACCTTTTTGACCTCCCCACGGCATTACTGCAATTGAGTGGTGTGTATTTCGAGACTCGTATAAGGAATCTTCTAGAGTTTTCAATTTATTGAATCTTCTGTCCGTGCCATCTACGTGTCTTTGGGGTAGGTGAGTAGTATCTCCTATTCCATCATGTTCACTCGCGTTTGCTACATAAGCTCCAGGGCCACCTGGTATAGGCATAGCAGTCACACTGTCACCTTCATATCGGAGGTAGTCATCATCACTACCTTTATAAAAGTCTCTTCTTTCAATCGGTATCAAATGTGGGTCTGGCTTCTTTATGTTTTGGGTTCTTTCTGTGAGCATATGGTCAGACAAAACAATTACTGGGCCTTGATATCTTTCAGCCCAGTTCAGTGCATGCATTGCAGCATAAAAACATTCTTCGACAGTGCCTGGTGCTATGACCGGTAGTTGTGCATCACCATGAGCTGGGTGCATAGCCATATATAGATCAGATTGCTCTGTTTTAGTAGGTAATCCAGTTGCAGGACCGCCTCTCTGTGCATCGACTACAACCAAAGGTAGTTCCATCATCCAAGCCATGCCTAATCCTTCGCTCATCAGAGAAAATCCTGGGCCAGCTGTTGAGGTCATAGATCGTTTGCCTGCAAAAGCTCCACCACTTATAGCAGTAATAGATTCGATTTCTGAACTAGACTGGTAGACGAACTTGCCTTCACCTTTTAAGTTGGCTTCCATGAAAGTCAAAATTGTTGTCGCTGGAGATATGGGATAACCTACAAATAATTCCACATCTCCGGCTATTGCACCAGCTGATAAGGAATCGTTCCCCTTAATAAGTATCTGTTCATAGTCAGGAGGTTCTGGCTTAGCTAATTCGCCTAAGCTAAATCCACTTTCCTGAGATGCCGTCTTCCCTAGTTGTAAACCCATCTCGTTAGCATCTACAACTTCTTTATCGTTTGGCCTTCCCCTAGTAAATCTTCTCACGTTAAAATCAGATAAATATTGCTCTGGCCAGTTTACAAATTCGGCTATTGCTCCAAGTATTACCATGTTAGCGGCCCTTGGATTGCCTGTAGATTTACCTAATTCTTGATAAGGTAATGCAACACTATTCAAAGTTTTTTGTTCTTCAGCTCCAATTTCAAAAACAGCTGAATCGTATATAATGATCCCACCATCTCTGAGTTCTCCTTTATGGGTGTTGAACCCGTCCTCGTTAAAAGCTACAAGAACATCTAATTCATCTCCATTACTTAAAGCTGGAGTAGTTGAAATTCTACATTGACTCCAGGTTGGCCCTCCCATTATTTGGGAAGGAAATGTCACAAAGGTCATCACATGATACCCAACTTGAGCCGCTGCAGCTGCCAGGGCCTCCGATGCTGTAACCATTCCTTGCCCACCTTCTCCGGCGAGTCTAATTACAAAATCCTTCTTTGCTACCACCTAAGACCTCCTGCATTTACGCGAAATTTATGTCAGTCAACCCATTCCAAACGAACAGATTGTAGCACTCTATGGAGTGTATGGGGAGTTACAAACCCCTAAAATTAAGAAAATTAGCTCAATATCAACAAAAATTGATCAAAATGGCCAATATTACTGAATTAATTACCAAATACGGCCCCTAATCTTATAGTATTGGTAATTATTTAAGATTGTGATTTGAAGGGTATCTAATTTTTAAATCACATTTGTACTTCAAAATTGAGAGGAACTAATGTCTACTGAATCAACAGAAATAGTGCCTAATATTTTCCAATTAAAGATACCTATTCCAGGTATGAGGTTAGGTTACACTATGCCTTACTTAATAAAAGGTGATGATGGACATTTACTGATTGACACTGGTTTATATTCTGAAGATGGGATTACCTCATTTAAGACACAACTAATTGACGAAATAGGAATTGACCCTAAGCAAATCAAACTTATTTTAATAACTCATAATCACCCTGATCATTACGGATTAGTGAAAGAAGTAAAGGAATTGACACAAGCTCCTGTAGCTATGCATGAATCTGATTGGAAGGATTCATTTTTTATTCGGAGCCAAAAGAAGATCTCCTCTTCTAAAGACCAAGTAGCTGTTAACCCCCTTGAAATGATGAAAGCGTGGTTTAAACGCAACGGTGTTCCAGACAAAGAATTATCTGGAAGCCTATGGCCGAATAACAATGAAAACCAGGACAAAAAAACCAAAAAGGCAAATCCAAAAGCGACTAACGAAAAGCATGCTAGATGGGATCCGACAAATTTGCCAGAACCTGATATTCAGCTTAAAGGTGATGAAGTGTTTAAAGCTGGGTCTTTTTCAATTAGAGCTATATGGACACCCGGTCATACACCAGGTCATCTATGCTTTTACGAGTCAAGGAGTAGACTATTGTTTACAGGCGATCATGTGTTGCCGAAAATCACTTCAAATGTTAGTGCAAGAATGGATAAAGACGGGGACCCACTGGGTGATTATATTAGTTCGCTTGAGAAATTATCTTCGCTTGATGTTGACTTAGTTTTACCTGCACATGAATATAGCTTTAATAATTTGGATAAGAGGATAGAAGATCTTGTTGCTCATCATACAGAACGATTGGATGAAGTCGTATCTAGCCTAAATAAATCGGATCAAACTGCATATGAAATTGCACAACAGATTAGTTGGAATGTTGGTACATGGGATCAGATGGACCGTTTCTTAAGGCGGTCTGCTGCTGGTGAAACGTTGTCTCATCTCGAACATTTAAAGACCAAAGGACTGATTTATAGCAAAAAGACTGATACAGGACTCATCACCTGGGGCATATGATGGAATCAGTTAAAAAATTGCTCAACTTGGCCAACTGTATCAGCTAGTTTTCGAGAACCATCTATAGTGATTAAACTGTCTTTTGTATTGAAAAATAATTTCTCTAAAGGTGATTCTGAAGGTCCGGATACTGGATTTCCAGCCCTGTCATAAATTGAAGCGCAGCGGCCGCAATAGAACCTCCCAGTTTTACTAAGACTGTCTTCAGATTTTTCATTGGGCCTCCATGTAGCAGGGCTATTATCGTACTTACAGATGGAATCTATGATAATAAAGCTATTTACTAACCTGATTATGTACGCGTTGCGTAAGTGTTTAATACGCGTTGCTGACCCGATTTGTAGCGATATGATAGATTCAACCCTAAGGTTAGGCAGTTCGATTTTTGTGTTTTGGTCACTAGGATTTACTGTGTCGGAATCTCTCCACTTAAACTTCAAGAAAGCTTTGCGGGATATAGAGTTGTTATTTCTTTCAGTATTCATATTCTGAGAATCTAATTACGCGTTCTTTCACAAAACCATTTCTTTGTCGTGCATATTATGTCATTCAAGGTGTATTATTCTACTATAAAGAATTAATGGAGGGTTCGCATAGTCTGGTCTAGTGCGGCCGCCTGCTAAGCGGCAGACCTTTTAAACGGGTCACATGGGTTCGAATCCCATACCCTCCGCCATATAAAGAGGTTGGAAATGGCTAGTTATCATATTTGGACTATTGGTTGTCAAATGAATGTATCTGAATCAGAAAGACTCGGATCTGGATTAGAACAGCTAGGGTATGAGAAGGCAAAAATTGCCGAAGATGCTGATATTGTAATTCTCAATAGTTGTGTTGTAAGGCAAGGTGCTGAAGATAAAGTAACAGCTAGACTAGATAGCTTAAAAGGTTATAAGCGAGAAAATCCTGAAGGTACCGTCGCATTGATGGGTTGTATGGTAGGACCAAGAACAGAGGAGCTACACAAGAGATTTCCGCACGTCGAGTTTTTTATGAGGCCTCAAGAATTTCAATCTATGCTAGAGTTTGCAGCGAATCGCCAAGGCCTCTCTTGTGATTCTGATTTGGCTATGCTAATTCCTGCAGCTCCTATGGCCAGTACTTTTATACCCATTATGCAAGGATGTGATGAGTTTTGCACATTCTGTATTATTCCATATCGAAGAGGTAGAGAGAAAAGTAGACCCATTGAAGAACTAATACATGAATCAGAAATGCTTGCGCAAAGAGGTGTTGTGGAAGTAACTCTGTTGGGCCAAATTGTTGATCGTTATGGTCATGATTTACCGGGATCCATTGATTTATCAGATTTATTAAAGGCTATTAATAAAATTGATGGTATAGAGCGGATTAGATTTCTCACATCACATCCTCGAGATATGAACGATAATATTATTCATGCAGTAGCAAGCTTAGATAAAGTATGTGAGCATATTCTCCTCCCTTTTCAATCGGGGAACGATGATGTCCTTAAAAGGATGCGTAGACCTTATGATATGAAAAATTATCTAGAGCTAATCGCGAAAATTCGCCGAGATATTCCTGGTGTTAGTTTAAGCACTGATGTAATTGTCGGATTTTGCGGAGAAACTGAGGATGAATTTCAAGATACCGTTAATATTCTTAAACAAGTTAAGTTTGATATTGTTCATACATCAGTGTATTCAAATAGGCCTGGTACAATTGCCTCGAGGAAATTGGTGGATGATGTTCCTCTGGAGATCAAAGTTGCTAGGAAGAATATTATTGAGGAGATCCAAAAAGATATATCTTCTAAAAATAATGCTGAATTAGTAGGGCAGAATGTAGAAGTGTTAGTGGAGAGGAAAAGAAGGGATAAATGGGAAGGTAGAACTCGGACCAACAAGATCGTTCATTTTGAAGATGATAGGTCAGATTGGAAAGGGAAATTTGTTGAATTAGAAATAATTAAATCTGCAAATTGGTCACTACTCGGTGCGTTACCAGAAAAAAAAGATTCTACTAACCAAAAGCATCTTGAAAATCATGATTTCCAAGATATAGATCTAATAAAAATTTAAGAATATATAAAGTCTACTTTAATGAAAGCTCATCTAATATCTGTTTAGCCCAAATTCTTAAATTATCCTCTATGTCATTACCACAACGTGGGCATTCATGGTCACCGAACCGTAACCGTGTTTTACAAATCGTGCAAGGTGGAACTGTGTCCAGTGATTGGATTAGTGATTCTATGTGCTTCTCATTCATGATAATTCTCCTTATCTCTTGATGGTGCCCCTGCCGGGACTCGAACCCGGGCCCCCAGCTCCGGAGGCTGGTGCTCTATCCGCTGAGCTACAGAGGCATCTGTAACCAATATATTTCAAGACAAGCAATCATTATCCCATCTTGAAGTATCTAATCAACCTACTATGTCGTTTGAGAGGATTTTAATCCTGATTCACCATTTTTGAATATTTTCACAAGTACAACCGGTGTAAATATTGTTGTTAGGACCGTCATTAGAATCGATACGCCAAATAATTCACCACCAATTATTCCCTTTTCCATCCCTATACCTGCAACTATAAGTCCTACTTCAGCTCGAGGAACCATTCCTACACCGATTCTAAAAGCTCCTTGTCTATTGAATCCAACCAACAGTGCTGGGAGTCCAGATCCAAGTACCTTTCCAATGATCGCTAGTATCACAATTATTAGCCCAAAACCAAGTGACGACATCATTAATGGAACATCAACCATCATTCCCATAACAGCAAAGAATACTGGGACAAATGCATCATATAAACCAGATAAGGGTTTTTCGATAACTTCATGCATTTTAGTTTGCGATAAAGCAAGACCTACAGAATAAGCTCCAATTATCATAGCAAGCCCAAACATCTCTGCGGCAGAGGCTGCTATTAAAGCAAGAGCTAATGTTATCGCAATAGACGCACCTCTCACTTTGAAATTTTCGATTAAAGCAACCACATGCTTTCCAATTAAGATTCCACCTATGGTTAGTGCTAACCAAAAACCGATAGCCTTGCCGCCTATAAGTGCGATACTCGCGATATCTACTGAACCTGATATGGCTAGGCCAGAGACAATTGCTAGAACTATTATCCCAACAACGTCATCTACGACAGCTGCCCCTAATATAGTCACACCTTCAGGAGAATCTAGCTGGTTTAATTCGTCTAAAACGCGAGCTGTTACTCCGACAGACGTGGCAGTCATTATAGTACCCATAAATAAAGCAGGATAACTCCACGGACTCGTGACTGAATCCACGAGTAAGTAAGTTGCCATGTCTCCAAGTACAAAAGGAAGAACCACACCGCCGATTGCTACTACAACAGCTTTATCAGCAAATTTCAGAAACTGGCTCAGATTAGTATGTATTCCCACTTCAAATAATAAGATCACGGCAGCTACTTGTGCAAAAGAATAGAGAGCTACCTCAACTGGTATGACCCCGTGTACTGCAGGGAAAAGCGCGCCTAACCAGGGTAGAGATACTCCTCCTAATGCATATGGCCCAATAATAATTCCTGCGCCAAGTTCTCCTAAAACTGCAGGTTGCTTTAAAAACCTCTCAACAATTTCCCCAAAAACCTTAGCGACTATCAGAATAATGCCGAGCTGCATTGCCAAAATTGTGACTTGATGGGTTACCGAGTGTTCCACTTAATCCCCTTTCGATATACTATTTCGTTAAGAAGTATATTCAAATATATCAAATCTATCTAGGTGCGGATAAGAATTACCATTATTACTATATAGGGAGAAATAATGGTAAACTGCATAAACATTAACAGCTATATTTTAACTTTAAGATAATAACTGGGGTGGTTATATGCCGATATATGAATATGTATGTAAAGATTGTGATGAAAAAGTCAGTATTTTAGTGAAGTCATCTAATAATAAAATTGATTTGAAATGCAAATCATGTGAGGGATCTAATTTGGATAGAGTAATATCTCAAGTAGCAGTACTGCATTCTTCTCAAGATTTACATAGAGAGTTTGATTCAATGGCAAAGTATCGTGATTTAACTGACGATGGGACGGATCCTTTCAATGGTAAAGGTGACTATTTAGCAGATAATTTATAATTAGTTTTTATTTTATAAGGAGATCTTTATGCCAATATATGAGTACACCTGTAAAGAATGCGGTAAGCAATCTAGTAAATTTTTCAAAGTTATACCCGATTCTGAACCAACAAATCAAATTTGTTCTCATTGTGGATCACAGAATGTTTCTAAAGATTTTCCGAAAGTAGCTTATATTCGATCCCAGGCTTCTAGACATGAAGCATCTGGAGATCCAGATGATCCAGGTGCAGATTATTGGCGAGATCCATCGAACATAGGAAGATGGGCTGAAAAAAGAATGGAAGAAAATGGCATTGAAATGCCGGAAACTGTTAAAGAAATGATTGGACAGGCTAGAGAAGGCGAAGTTGATCAGATTTTGGATAAAAGAGGATTAGATTAATGAAACAGGCGATAGAGTGACTAGTAAAACTGACGGAGAGTTAAAAGATTTTAGTCCAATAGTGTCTCTTGCTAAAAGACGTGGGTTTATTTTTCAAGCTAGTGAGATATATGGTGGAATAGGATCTACTTTTGATTATGGACCCTTAGGTGTGGAATTTAAACGTAATGTGAAGGAAGCCTGGTGGAAATCCATGGTTCGAGATCAAGATAATATCGTTGGTTTAGATAGCGCTATAATTCAAAATCCAAAAGTCTGGGAAGCAAGCGGTCACATAGATGGATTTACGGATCCTTTGGTTGAATGTAAAGTATGTCATCATCGGTTTCGAGAAGACCATATTGAAGGGAATCAATGTCCTGATTGTGGCTCTAAAGACCAACTAACAGATGCCAGACAATTTAATTTGATGTTTAAAACATTTTTAGGGCCAGTGGAAGAAGAGAGCAGTATGGCTTATTTGCGGCCAGAAACTGCACAAGGAATTTTCACTAATTTTGAAAATGTCCGATCTTCCTCACGAAAAAAGATCCCTTTTGGGATTGCACAAATAGGAAAATCATTCCGTAATGAAATTACTCCTGGTAATTTCATATTCCGGACACGCGAATTTGAGCAAATGGAGATGGAATATTTCATTCACCCAGATGATGGATTTGAAGCCCTAGATCGCTGGAAGAAAGAGCGACTAGACTGGTATGTTAATTTAGGGATTAAGAGTAATAAACTCAGATTACGAGAGCATGATAAAGATGAATTAGCCCACTATGCCAAGGCAGTTTTTGATATAGAATATTTATTCCCAATAGGCTGGTCAGAACTTGAAGGTATAGCCTACCGAGGAGATTTTGATCTAACTCAACATCAATCTCATTCAGGGAAAAAACTTGATTATTTCGATTCCGAAACAGAAACAAGATATACACCCCATGTTGTAGAACCAGCTAGTGGAGTTGATAGAAGTTTGCTTGCATTTTTAGTTGATTCATATACCGAAGACACAATAAATGGCCAGAACCGAACGGTTTTGAAATTGGATCCGAAACTGGCACCTTTTAAAGTTGCTGTTTTACCACTTTCTAAAAATTCTGACTTAGACTTGAAAAGTCACGAAGTTTACAATCTACTTAAGAAAGAGTGGATGACAGAATTTGATGAAACACAATCGATTGGACGAAGATATCGGAGACAAGACGAGATCGGGACCCCTATATGTGTAACAATTGATTTCGACACTGTTGAAAAAGACAACGCAGTTACCATCCGTGATCGTGATACTACAGTGCAAAGTAGAGTACCGATAGAAGGACTAATTAAAGCAATCGAATCCAAATTGAAAGCATTAAGTGATCATACTTAATTAGGATAGTACAAGAATGAAGATTATTCATTTTTCCGATTTGCACATTGGAGTTGAGAATTTTAGTAAATTTACTGGCGAAGAATATATTGCCGACTTGCCTGATTATTTTGCTCCAGGTATAGATCTAAAGAAAACATATTTAGGATTACCAACAAGATTGGTAGATACACTACGTGCTTTTGATTATTTAATTAATGACGCTATCAATTTAGATGTAGATTTGGTTGTATTTGCTGGAGATGCCTTTAGGTCAAGAGATCCTAGCCAGACCCATCAAAGAGAATTTGCAATCAGGATTCGTAGATTAGCAGATCATGGTATTGCGGTCTTTTTACTAGCTGGTAACCACGATATTCCGAATGCGCAAGGGCGGGCTACTAGCTTAGATATATATTCTACTTTGCAAGTACCTAATGTTACGGTCGCGACTAATATCGGGATTCAATTGATTGAAACTAAATCTGGGGTTATACAAATTGCAGGACTACCGTGGCTGAGGCGTAGTGCAGTGGTATCTGAATATGCTTCAGCAGGGAAATCGATTGATGAAACTCGACAAGCGACAGAGGAATTCCTATCAGTAGCTGTCGATAAGATGGCTGATGAAATCGACCCTAATATACCTTCCATATTGGTTAGCCATGCTACGGTTGCAACTGCAAAATTAGGATCAGAAACCTCTATGATGATGGGTAATGATTATGTTCTTTTGCCTGGCGTAATTGGAGATAAGCGATTTGACTATATTGCTCTGGGCCATATTCATAAACATCAAATCATATCAACGAACCCATTGACGGTTTACTCGGGGAGCTTGCATCGAGTTGATTTTTCTGAGGAAAATGATGAAAAAGGCTACTGTTTAGTAACAATTAATAGTGATCAAGGCAGTGAGAATCGCTCTACAGAATTTATTTTTAATACAGTTTGGTCTAGGACATTTAGAACAGTAAATATTGATATTGTAGATAGTGATCTAGACCCTACAGGCACTATAGTTGATTGTATTATTAAAGAGAAATTAGATGATTCCATAGTTAGAATAAATATACTTGCTGATAGAACTCAATTAGATAAGATAGAGACCCAAATAATAGTGGATTCACTAAAAAAAGTTAATTTCATGGCAGCTTTAAGCATCAAAGAAAATATTAATGAACTGAACAAAACTAGAATTAACGAAGTAGATATGCCGAAAGATATTACCCCGATTGATGCTTTAGATCTTTATCTGGCAGATCGTAAAATTGATACAGAGCGGAGAGGTATTTTGAAAAAGTATGCTGAAAAATTAATAGATTCTATTAATAGTGATATATAATTGATAGAATCTTACCCAGCACCTTTTAACCATTCATATCCGGTTTCCCACACTTCTTTTTTCCACACTGGTACAAGCCGTTTTACCTTTTCTACAGCATCTCGACAAGCATCGAAGGCTGCAGCTCGATGTGCCGATGTTACGGCAATAAGTAAGGAAGTTTCTCCAATTTCAAGGTGACCTGTTCGGTGCCAGAGTACTATACCTGAGATATCATGATCATCGATAGTTTCGGCCCCAATTCTTTCTAGCATTTTTTCAGCCATTTTCGGGTAAGCTTCATATTCTAAAAATAGGACCTTTCTACCCTGGTTATGATTACGAACGACGCCTGTGAATATCAATTCTGCTCCATTCACATCGGCTTTAATTATGCTGAGAGCTTTTTCTGGATCTAAAATCTCAGGCGAAACACTTACGTTGACAGATTTACTTAGTGCTCCGCCGCTGACTGGTGGGATAAGAGCTAGTATGTCGTGTTGATCAATTACTCTGTTTTGATCTGCATATTCTTCGTTTATCGCGACTAATACGCTATCGAGTTTCCCTTTCAAGATTGTGTGTTGCGACTCTATTTCGATGAGGAAATTTGAGATATCCGTACCTCTTGAGAGATTAACCGTAATGCTCGATTCACCAACGTATTCCCTTAAGATGGCAAATAAAAGAACTTTAATTTCCATTTTTGATTCCATTTATGGATAATAACCTTTTAAGTTGTTCTAAGCTACTTGTGATTTGAAGTTGCAGTTATCAATTGAACACTCCTAATAATTTAGTAAATACATTCCCGAATGAGATTATCAGACAAAAATACTCAATTGCTTCTCCGATGCGAGAGTTGAGCCTAAAATACTGATAATGACCTTGATTTTTTCACTTATCACTTGTAATCTGTCAATGGCCAAATAATTGAGCGAAAGCTCGCTAGCGTTTTATGAGGTGACCAAGCTGTTTAGGTATTCAAGCCAGACTAAGTTGATTATTTTAATTTCGATATTGTTAACACTGTTTTTATCAGGGTGCGCTACCAACCTTCCTCAAAGTACTCTTTATCCAGCAGGTGATGTGGCTGACGGACAGAAAGATCTGTTTATGTTGGTTTTCTGGATTGCAGCGATAATATTTGTTATCGTTGAGGCTCTTTTGGTTTACATAATTATTAGATTTAGACAGAAAAAAGGCCAAGAAGATTACCTTCCGAAAGCTACGCATGGTAACACGATGCTGGAGATTGGCTGGACGATATTGCCTGTATTAATCGTAATTGGGATTACGATCCCAACGTTAAGAGGTATTGCAGAGACATATGACCCCCCCAAAGAATTTGCTAATACAGCGACTATCAATGTAGAAGTCGTTGGAGCTCAATGGTGGTGGGAATATAGATACCTCGATGCAAACGGTGATATTGATTTTGTAACTGCGAATGAGATGCATATACCTACAAACACAGTTGTTAAATTAAAACTTAAATCTGTAGATGTAATACATAGTTTCTCTGTACCCAGACTCGCTGGTACCAGAGATGTGATCCCAGGTCGCGATAATCGGATGTGGTTTAATGCTACTGAAGAAGGAATTTTTATGGGTCAGTGTAAAGAATTTTGCGGGGCTTCTCATGCTCTAATGCGAACAATAGTTGTCGCAGAATCACATGATAATTATACTCAGTGGGCAGCTAATCAGAGATTAGGAGTGCCAAACTCTTATGAACAAACAGCTGGCTGGAATCTTTTTCAAGATAAAGGATGTGTCGGGTGCCATACGATCAGAGGGACGACGGCAGTAGGTGATATTGGGCCTGATTTGACGCACTTTGGGAGTAGGCATTCCATCGCGTCTAATGTTTTACATAAAGGTGAACCATCTGTGAACTTTGTAGATTACTATAATGATCTCGAGCGAGATGATAATTTGGAGAATTTGAAATCATGGCTGGAAAACCCTCCTGCTGTGAAACCGGGTAGCTTGATGCCGGATTTGGGGCTTACTGATTCCGAGATAACTACACTAGCGGAATTCTTGGAGAACCTACAATGAATTTAATGAGGAATTACGATCACCTGGAGGTACTGTGGCAAGTTTAAGCTATATCCTAAGAAGGCCAGAGGAATCCGATGGAATATGGGGATGGTTGACTACAGTCGACCATAAGCGCATTGGAACCCTATATATGACCACATCAATATTTTTCTTTTTAGTTGGTGGTGCCGAGGCAATCGCGATGCGGGCTCAATTAGCTAGCCCTAACTCTACAATGATAAGTGCAGACTTATTTAACCAACTATTTACTATGCATGCTCTGACTATGATTTTCTTGGCTATAATGCCAATGGGAGTCGCTTTTTTTAACTGGTTGATTCCCTTACAAATCGGCGCAAGAGACGTCGCATTTCCTAGATTGAATGCACTCAGCTATTGGGTTTACCTGTTTGGAGCTATCACATTGAATCTTGGCTGGCTTACAGCAAACTCTCCTAACGCTGGATGGTTCGCTTATGCTAATTTAACGTCTATCCAATTTTCACCCACGGTAGGGTTAGATTTTTATGTTTTGGGCTTACTAGTTTTAGGTACATCATCGCTTTTAGGGGCTATGAACTTTGTTGTTACTGTAATTAATTTAAGAGCTCCTGGCATGACATTGATTAGAATGCCAATATTCACTTGGATGGCATTCATTACTTCTATACTATTGGTCTTGGCAATCCCGGTTATAACAATTGGTCTTATAGAATTGGGATTCGATAGATTTTTCGGAACTTTATTTTTCGATTCTGCTGCTGGAGATGTTTTACTGTGGCAGCACCTTTTTTGGGTTTTCGGACATCCTGAAGTATACATTTTAATTTTACCAGCTATGGGTATGGTTTCTGAGATATTTCCAACTTTCGCTAGGAAACCACTTTTTGGATTCCCAGTTGTTGTTTTCTCTGGAATTGCTATAGCGTTTATGGGCTGGTCAGTATGGGCTCACCACATGTTCGCTACAGGTATGGGACCAGTGCCAGATTCCGTTTTTGCCGCAACTACGATGGCGATTGCTATTCCTACTGGTGTTAAAGTTTTTAACTGGCTTGCAACAATCTGGGGTGGGAATATTAGATTCACCACATCTATGATGTTTGCATTGGGCTTTATAGCTCTATTTACTATTGGCGGGTTGAGCGGGATGACCCATGCCGCAGCACCATCTGACTTACAGCAAACAGATACCTATTATATCGTTGCTCATATTCACTATGTGCTATTTGGCGGATCTATCATGGCGATCTTTGCTGGAATCTATTACTGGTACCCGAAAATGTTCGGCAGATTATTGAACGAAAAACTAGGCAAATGGAACTTCTGGCTGGTATTTATCGGTATGAACATGACATTTGGCCCCATGCATTACGTAGGGTTGATGGGTATGCCTAGACGTAATTATATGTATCCTTCTGACATGGGTTGGGATTTCTGGAATCAAATCTCAAGTGGAGGATCACTAATTATGGCCGTTGGAATTTTGATCTTCTTACATAACTTTTTCAGATCTAGAAGAAAAGGCGAGATAGCAGGGAATGATCCTTGGGATGCTAGAACACTTGAATGGTCAATATCATCACCGCCACCTCATTATAACTTCGCTGAGATTCCTGAAGTTACTGGTGGAGATGCGTTTTGGGAGACTAAATATCCTGGCGGAAAGAAGAGAGAAGCGCCCGTGGTCGATATTGAAACTAATGATATTCATATAGAAATGCCTAGACCTTCGTTTTATCCATTGATTACGGCTGTAGGTATGGCATTATTGGCATTAACAATGGTTACGCATCCTATTGTAGGAGTGTTAGGCTTGCTTACATTGCTATGGGGATCTTATGGATGGATGCTTGAGCCAGCAGAATAACTAGTTAGACTTTTATATTTGGAAAGGGATATATTTTGCACGAAGAACATGTAGGGCATACTACAACTACAGGATTAGATAACAGGAAAATGCTGATGTGGGTTTTTCTAGCATCTGATTGCCTTTTCTTTGGATCATTGATTGCCACCTATATGGTTATGCGATCACAAAGTGTAGTAGGTCCATATCCTGGTGATATTTTTGATATTCCATACACCTCAGTTAGCGCATTCGTATTGTTAATGAGTAGCTTAACCATGGTTTTATCATTATCAGCTTTACAACGCGGTAACCATAAAGCGACGAGAATTTGGCTTTTGGCTACTGCAGTACTTGGGAGTATATTTCTTGGCGGACAATATTACGAATTTACTGTGTTCGTTGCTGAAGGATTGAGCTTAGATCAAAATATATTTGGTACAACTTTCTTTGTGTTGACTGGATTTCACGGTACGCACGTAGCAATAGGGGTTATGATGTTATTGTCTATGTATGGAGCATCAGCTATGGGTAAACTGCCAACATCTTCAAGTTTGAATCTTGAGCTTGTAGGGTTGTATTGGCATTTTGTTGATATCGTATGGATTGTTATATTCACAATTGTATATTTGATACCTTCATAAGAAACCTAATAGGAGTATTAATTAATGGAAAACCAATTAGCAACTTTTCTTGGTTACTCACCTTTAATATTAATTGGGAGCACTATTGCGGCGTTTATTCTGTTTAAGGCTAATCAGCTAAAGCCTGTTGGATCTGACTCTCAAAGTGAATCTAGTGATCACCCAACACCGAAATTATACGTTCAAATTGCAGCAGTCCTATTAGCAATTACAGTTCTGGAAGTGGTTATCGTTATAGTAGAAATGCCAACCATGTTGTTGATCCCATCTCTTCTAATTCTATCGACAATTAAGTTCGGTTTCGTGATCGGGTATTATATGCATTTGAAATTTGATCATAAACTGTTTTCTACTATGTTTTTAGGGGGATTGTTCTTAGCAATTGGAGTCATGGTTGCTCTTATTGGGCTGTTTGGTAATTTCACCCTCCCTAGTGATGTGGTTGAAGCTGAATCAAAATCGGATGAGCACCACGAACTTCATGTTGATACACCGTTAAGAACTTTGTTGGGATTGAACGGATCAAAGGATGGAGATAATGAAGGTAGTGTTTCCAGTACAGAGAAAATAGTATTAGAAGTGGCATCAGGAATATCTGGAGTTGAATTTGCATTTGAGCCAGGTACAATAACAGGGAATCATGGTGAAATAGTCGAGATTAGGTTTGATAATCAAGGGACTATAGCACACGATTTCGCCATACCAGATCTAGATTTTAGCGTCTCAACCACTAACGCAAATGAAATCGGTAAAGCAGTACTAACGCTTCCTCAAACAGCAGGAACCTACGAATTCATATGTAGTATCCCAGGTCATAAGGAAGCAGGAATGACTGGTCAATTAATAGTAAATTAAACTCGAATGGAGCGTAATAAATGAGTGGGAATTCTTCAGATATAGATACTTCCGTAAAAGAAAGGGTTATTAACCCGATTCTTTTGCCTATTATTTCGATAATCGCAACAGTATTACTTATTGTTCTGATTGGAGAGACGTTGCTTGCAACCGTAGGCTATTCCTGGGTAATTTTAGGAGAAACAATAGTACTTGCAACTCCAGTAGCTTTACTTCTTACAATAATTGTTGGAGGAATAGCAAGTGTGGCTGCTAAAGTTCTAGCACCAGACGAAGAATAACTATAATCCAAATATTGTTTGAATTAGATTAAGAGTAAACATGCCCGTATTATTAGAGTATTGGAGCTGGGATCCTCTAGCCATATTTTCGATAACACTTTTTTGCTTATTTTATTTAAACGGTATCCGTGATTTGAGTCCAAATAAGATAATTGTTATTTCCGGATGGAGGAAAAGTAGTTTTTTCAGTGGCATGGGGATAACACTATTTGTATTAATAGGCCCGATAGACTATTTGGCCACACAACTTTTCTTTTATCACATGATTCAACATCTATTGTTAACACATCTAGCTGCGCCTTTGATATTACTTGGGATACCAGTCTTTCCGATATTAAGAGGGCTGCCTAAAGGTGTTCGTTACTACACAGTCTCTAAACTTTCAAAATCGAAAAACGTAAAACTACTATTATCGTTTCTTTCACATCCAGCCTCCACATGGGTCTTTTTCGTGACTACATTTTGGGCATGGCATATCCCAGGATTATACTCTGCAGCTGTTGAGAATGAACTAATTCATTTGATCGAACATATGATGTTCATAGTATCAGCATTAATGTTTTGGTGGTCTATTGTGACTCCATCACCTTTTCACTCGAAAGTACCATATCTTGCTAGAGGGTTTTATATTATTTTAGCTTTGACGCAAGGATTGCCTTTATCAGCATTTATAACTTTTGCAAGTGAACCACTGTATTCTGTTTATCTTGCTGAGCAGACCATTATGGATATTAATCCTCTGGTTGATCAACAAATAGGAGGCTTGATTATGTGGATTGGCACAATGGTTCCATATTTTATTTCTTTAGGTCTGATATTCTGGTTGTCTGTAGTAGGAGATAAAAAAATAATTGTAGAGAATAGATATAGTGGACGATAAAAAATACTCAATACATAATCCTAGTGCTATAACATTACTGTCCTATTTGAGCCTGATGGCAAGTATTACGGCTGTACTATTAATCGCAATAGGTAGTTTTGTAAGAGTGACTGGCTCAGGACTAGCTTGCCCGGATTGGCCGTTATGTGATGGCAATATTCTGCCGCCCCTGGAATATCATGTATTAATTGAGTATTCCCATCGACTGGTGGCTGCGATACTCAGCTTACTTATCCTTTTATTATTTGCTGTTTCAATTAGCTATAGGGGTGTACCTAAAGTTCTAAAAATATTTGCAGGTGCGGTAGTCTTTTTTCTAATTATTCAAATTGGCCTAGGGTGGATAACTGTTACTTATGATTTACCACCTGAAATCGTTGCTATTCATTTGGCCAATGCTGAAATTATTCTAGCTTTGCTATTAGCTATTAGCATAAAAGGCTATTTAATAATTAAGAATAATTTGAAAAACCATAATGCTATTGATATTGGGACAGTGAAATTATCTGCTGCCGGAGCTCTATGCATATTATTAATTATTATCTCAGGTTCTGTAGTAGTTGGGTCTAGTTCAGTAGCTGATTGTGGATCTGGATTAAGAGGATGGCCGTTGTGTGATGGTAACGTTATTCCGAATACATTAGATCAACTTATTAATGTGATGCATCGGATATTGGTTCTGGTTGTTACCCCTGTTCTAATACTTTTACATATTCGTGTTAAGAGGATCACTAATAAAATAATGGATTTCACGCTTATTACGAGAAGTGCTATAACTCTCTATGTGATACAGGCTATTGTTGGAGGGTTAATCCCTCTTACTAATTTTTCGGATCTAGCTAGAGTCATGCATCTTTTATTAGCATCTTTGACCTGGGTAAGTTTGATTATGTTATTCACTTTTCTATTAAATATTAATGCATCTCTAAAAGGAACTGTTATAAATGGTAAATAATCTGAATATAAAATCCACAACTATCGACCTTTTCTGGCTTACTAAACCCAAAGTTATGACTTTGCTACTATTTACGGCATTTGGTGGGAGCGTGTTTGCAGCGAAGGGTCTCCCAGAAATGCTAGTTTTAGGATCCGTTATCTTGGGAGGTATATTTGCCTCAGGTGGAGCGGCAGCAATAAACCAAGCTGTTGAAGAAGATATTGATGGGTCGATGATTAGAACACGGCAACGACCTGTGGCTAGTGGCCGGATCACTAAATTCCAAGCTATTATTTTTGGGGTTATCCTGAACCTACTTGCTTTTATAGTATTATTATTTGGGTCCAACATGATAGCAGCAGTTGCGGCGATGACTGGATCAATGTTTTATGTATTTATCTATACATTATGGCTCAAAAAATCAACGATGCAAAATATTGTAATCGGTGGTGCAGCAGGTGCAATGCCACCGATTGTAGGATGGACTGCAGTGACCGGAACCGTTGATTTACCTGCAATATACCTGTTTGCTATTATATTTTTCTGGACACCCCCTCATTTCTGGGCATTAGCATTATTAATAAAAGATGACTACGAAAGAGCGAAAATACCAATGATGCCAGTAGTTGTTGGAGAAACAGCAACAGCATATTCAATTTTTCTTTACATAATTATACTGGGGTTGATCAATATACTTTTTTACATGTCTAGTTCGGTTTTAGGGATTATATTTCTTACTGGATCTTCAGTATTGGGATTAATATTTGCGATATATTCGTTATTATTAATTCGAAAAAATCAGAGGAAATCTGCATTGAGCTTGTATAAATTTTCATTATTATACTTGTTTCTGATGTTCTTGTTAGTTATGGTCGATGGGGTTTATTAACCGGTTACTATTGTTTAGTTTCTAAAACTTCTTTCTTGATTAGTTCAATATCTATTTTTATGGAGGATTGAAGTTTAGAAATATAAAATAAGTATGCAAACATCGTCAGAATGGATATTCCATAAACTATATAAACGTATATCGGATTAAAAGTTGTTACATCAGGTTCCATAAAGTTTCTCCTTAAATTATGAATAAACTCTTTGTTTCAAATTTTTTAGCGTATCAGATGCTCTTTCAATCTGTAATCTGAGGTAGCCAATATACAGGAAAAATAGAATGTACGAGAATAAACTTAAGAGGAAGGGAATTAATATGCTATTCTCGGGCCTGTCATCACTTGATTGAAGTGTAGGTAGTGGGTGTAGAAATGTCCAAAGGTATACTGAAAAATAAGTTATTGGTACGTTAATAAATCCCAAGATCCCAATAATTGACCCTAGTTTTGCAGTTTGCTCTGAAAATCCTCCAAGAGACCGGAGCATTAAATATGCCATATAAATTAGCCACATTACTAACGTCGTAACAAGTCTTGCGTCTGACCAACTCCACCATGCTCCCCATACTGGGCGACCCCACAACGAACCGCTAATTAATACTAGAGTTGTGGTTATGATACCTATCTCTGCAGAGACTCTAGCAACCTGATCCCAGTGTGCAGTCCTTTTCCATAGATACATAATGCTGGATATAAATACTAGTGTGATCGCTAGATAAGCTAGAAATGCTAGTGGAACATGCAAATAGAATATCTTTTGATGTATACCTTGTGTCTTCTCAATGGGAGAGCTAACTAAGCTGAGATACGATGATAACAACAACATAAACAATGAGGTGAACCCAAAAAGTAGATTAGCTCTACTCATAAATAATCTCGTGTTTCATCTAATTCTAAGCCTCCACTGCGTAACTAAAAATTAGGCTTGAGGTGACGATAAAAATTATGTCATAGGATAATAGGACACCTATCCATTTAGAGTATTCATCCCATGAATAACCATCTATGATCATTCCACTGGCCGTGGTAGATGATAACACAACAGGGAATAACAAAGGGAATAATATTATTGGTAATAAGGATGCTCTTGACTTCATATTAGTAAGACTTGCTGAAACGATGGTTCCAGTAGCTGAAAGCCCTATGGCGCCAAGTACAATAACTGGTAGAAGTTGGTAATTAGGAAGGCTTGTATTCAATAAAAGACTAATTGCTGGAAGTAATATTAAATTGAGTGCTAATAAGAATAGGGTGTTAGCTAAGACTTTTGATATAAATATGCTAATTGGGTCTACAGGAGTGAATAACATGCCTTGTATAACTCCAGTCTGAGAATCTCTTGTCATTGATCGATCAATAGACAAACTGCTTGCAAATAACATCGATATCCATAGAATCCCTGGCAGGAATATTTGTACATTACCTGTTCGTAATTCAAATGAGAATTGAAAAATAAGGATAGAAGTTAGGGCAAATATAACCATTACAGTAATTTGCTCTTTTGACCGAATTTCAAGCAATAATTCGCGTTTAAGCAGGATAAAAATTTGCTTTGGGATGTGAGGAATCCTTAAAGAGTCAGTCATTATTGTTACCTGAAGTATCATTGAATTCGAGATTAGAGATATGAGCAAAATCGATAATATCCTTCTTTATCTTTCCATCTTCCATCAATAAGCCTCTAGAGCATATACTTTTTGCTAAATCTAGATTATGAGTCGCTAGAATGATCGTGATGTTAGGGTTTACTCTTGATAGCATGGTTGGTAATGAATCACGAATATTTTGATCTAATCCAACCTCAGGTTCGTCTAGAAGTAGAATGCTGGGTTTATTAATTAGCGATCTGGCTAAACTAACCCTTTGTTTCCATCCCCGAGATAATGTCGATATTCTCTGTTCTTTTCTTTGGGACAAGGAAAAGGATTCCAGGAGCAGATCAATATGGTTGTCATCTGATTTGCTCCTATATAGACTTTCAAAAAAAAGTAGATTTTCTGTGACGGTCATTTCCTCATTCAGATATGTACTCTCTGAGACGATTCCAATATTGGATTTTACCATTGGGTTACGCGATGTTAATTCTGGATTATTAAAAAAAGATATGGAACCTGATGACGGTCTTAGTGAACCGGATATCATATTGAGAACCGTAGTTTTCCCGGCCCCATTATTACCTAAAAGTGCTACTGTCTGTGCTTCTTTGATAGACACATTAAAATTACTAACAACTTGAGTCCCAGCATAATTTTTATTAATGCCGGAGCACGTAATTATGTTTTTAGTTTCAATCATTAGATCGTCAGGTCCCTTTTAATTATAAATCTTCTATTTTGTGTTAACTATTATAACCTGAATATCATGGTTAACTACCAATTCTAATATACCTGTTATTAAGCTTTCCGAGCAAAATATAATGCTTGTAGACCAAAAATCAATACAATAAATAATGTTATCCATATGCCATAATTCATTAAGTTAGATTGTAATATTTTACTTTCAGCGCCTTTACTCAAAGGCAATTGTTTCAATAGTAGTTCAACATGGGCGGCAGAGTCGTCTTGAACTAGTGTTAAATTTACATATTCCTGATTATTTAAAATGGAAATAGTTCCCTTTGTCCATGCATCTCCGTATTCTACGGTCATAGTGTTTGGTATTGAGAGCTGAACATTTTCAAAAGGATATTTATAATTTTTCCGCCAAACATATTCGTCTTTTGTATATAAAGATTTGTAAGAAATAATAATCTCATGTGATCCTGGAAGAGCAGGAAATGTTGTATAAATTCTTCTATTGTCTCCCAAAGTAAAACTAGATTCGTTGGCTTGAATACTTTCTACATCGAAGGCCATTGGAGGAAGTGGGATTTCCAGAACATTGTTAGGGTTTCCTGAGTCTCCGCCAAACACATAGTTAGAACTATTTTTAAATGTTGTGATTTGTATCACATCTAATATCCCATCATTCTCGTTTTGTAAAAATACAATGGCAGAATCAGATGTAATGGAAATGATACTAGGGTCATTCGTACTGTCGTATACTTGTATTGTATATTGCGAGGCATGGTTCTTTTCCAAGATAGGATCTGAAAAGAACCTTATACCATTATGAAGTACAGAAAACGTATAGTTAGATACTGATTGAACAGTCTCAAGTTCGAAAGTTGCGATTCCTGAACTATTCGTTAAAGATTCAGATCTTGAAATCTCTATATCTGAATCAAATTCTTGCATAACTACTTCCAAACCCTCAATGTGTTCCGAAGTCGACATATTTATTACTTTAACGAACTGATTAGAGCCTGTGGCATGTAGGATATTCGAAGATAACCCCATTAAAATACCTATCAATAATACCGACCCAATGATTTTCCAATACCTGCCACCTTTTGAAAGATAGGGAATATTACCTATCCATGCCTTTTGCAGATTTTTCTGAATGTGTGTCAATTAATGCTTCGCTTAAATTTGTTATTCTTTTTGATGAGAAAGAGCATTGTAGTACTTAGAATGAAGATTGAGATGACTATTGGTACAATCCATACTCCTAAACTAATACCCGAATAAGCTGGTTGTCTTAAAATAATTGGACCATATCTCTCTTCAAAGAATAGTAATATCTCCTTTTCACTCAAGCCTTTCTTACTTAATTCCTGCACTTTAGCTCGCATTTGTAAGGATATTGCAGAGTTAGATTCTACTATTGATTGCCCATCACATATTGGGCATTGAATCTTATTAGCTATTGTCATTTCTTCTGAAGACAATGCTAAAAGACTTAGGTTGTTTTCTGAAAGTGACATAGCATTAACTGTTCTCACTTGACTAGATAACCCTGTTTGCATAAATGCCGAAGTCATAATAATTATGATTATTAAAAATATTATCGGTAAAGTTATCTTTTTTATATTTCTCATATTTCTAAATATTATCCTTTTTAGAAGGCCAGAATATGATAAATAATGACATTATTATCATTGAGCTACCTACCCAGACTAATATAATCAAAGGATTAATGAATATTGCAAATGTTGCTGAGTCATCTCCAACACCTGATTGAAAGATATACAGGTCTTCCATTGGAAAACTTAGTATGGCAACCCTACTCGTTGGCTGGGAAATAAAATTATCATAGTATTGAGTTTTGGGGTGCATCACAGATGTGTATGTAGATCCTTTTTGTTTAACTAATATTTGAGATACAACACTGTTTTTGTCAGCTTCCCTTATTGTCGCGGTACCTGAGTATGTAAGGGTATAACGGCCTATATTCAATTCTTGACCTTTTATAAGATTTACTTCTTGTTTTGTCTGAAAGCCAGATGATGAGATTATTCCAATAGCCATGATCACTATTGAAATGTGAATTAGATATCCACCATATTTTCTCCGGTCAACAGAGACTAAAGAGAGAAGACTACGAATATGATTCTGGCCGGTTAAATTAGCCCTGGATTTTGTAGCTCTAGCATATTCAGATATTATCGAAATTAGTGCAAAAGAACATATTCCGAATGATATTGCAGCAATTAAGGAATCTATGAGAAGAAAAAGAAAAGCAATAACTAGTATTGACACTATGATGGGGGGAAGAAATTTTTGTTTTAATGAACTATAAGAAGTGTGATTCCAATTCAGCAGCGGCCCGACTCCCATTAGAAGCAAGAGTAGTGCGAACAATGGTCCATTTACTTTCTCATAGAATGGAGCTCCTACTGTAATCCTTTGATCTCCGAGAGCTTCGGATACCATTGGGTATACAGTACCCCAGAAAGTCGCGAAACTTAGTGCTATGAATATGGTGTTATTGACTAGAAATCCAGACTCTTTAGATGTAGCTGAATCAAATGTACCATTCTCTTTCATAAATCTAGATGTGAATAATAGTGTCACTATGCTCCCTAATAGTGATATTGCAAAGAAAGCCAAGAAGTAGTGACCTACCTCGGATTCAGCGAAATTATGAACTGAACTTAATATTCCGCTTCTAACAATAAATGTTCCAAATATCGAAAAAGAAAAAGTTGCAATTAGTAATGAAATGGACCATATCTGAAGTTTCTTTCTACGTTCTACAACCATAATTGAATGTAAAAAAGCTGTTCCAGTTAACCATGGTAGGAGTGCTACATTTTCAACAGGGTCCCATCCCCAATATCCTCCCCAACCTAATACGTGATATGCCCACCAACCACCTAATACCAATCCTGCACTTTGTAGAGCCCAAGCGATTAGCGTAGGTTTTCTTATTGAGCTAACCCAATCACCTCTATGGTCACCTGATATTAATGCACCTATACCGAATACAAAAGGTATCGTCCAGCTTAAATATCCTGCAAGCAGCATAGGTGGATGAATAAGCATACCTGGGTCTCTCAATAAAGGATTAAGCCCTTGCCCATCAGTCATGGCCATTGGCAATCTTTCCATGGGATTAGCCTTAAATATGAGAATTGAAAAGAAGAATATCAAGATTGGCATCATCAATATGTTGGCATAGGAAGTTAAGTTATCTCGGTGCATTCGTTTAACAAATACAGTTATACCCCAAAAAACAGATAAAAGTGTAGCCCAGTACAGCAGGGATCCTTCTTGCCCAGAGTAAAAAGCTGCAACGGTATAATAGAATGGCATTGCTTTATTTGAATGTAATGCAACATATCTCACTCCGAAATCTTGAGAAATAAAAGAATATACTAGTGTGGAAGAAGCGATTGCCATTAATAAGCCTATTAAATATGCTGTGTTTAGGCCCCGCGATTGGGCAGGTGGAGATTGGAAATATGAACCAAATAGACTAGACAGACCTGAATATACAGCCAGGATCAATGACCCCACTAAACATATATAACCAACGTCGATAATAGACATCTTAATTTTTCCTTAATATTCCTTTGGGTACCCGGAATTCAATGTATTTTCTGTTAGAGGCTCCATAGTATCTGGGTGTTTAGTGAGTAATAGGTCAGCATTTACAATATTACTGCTTCGATCAAAATATCCTTCCACAAACACAACTGCATTATCTCCAAAAATATCTGGGACCACACCATAATAATCAACCTTAACTGATGCCTCTTCATCTACTACGTAAAACACTAGGTCAAGTCTAGTCTCTCCATAACTTATGGAACCTTCTAAAACAGACCCTCCTAACCTAAGCCTTCTTTCTTCATTGATTTGAGAATCAATTAATTGACTTGGTGTCATGTATACTGCACTGGCAGAGTCTAATGATAAAGAAATCAAATATAACGTGGTTGTAATAATGACAATAATTCCTATAAGTAATCTCTTGTTAAATTTTTTACTGCCGCTTTGAATGTCCATACTGCCTCTTAGGATATTATTCGATGTTTAATTAGTATCACCTAATTAAAAGGTTTTTATCTCACTATATTTAACCATAATTCAATAAGCCAAATATCATGTAATTTCAATTACTATACAATTTGGTTCAAAACGTTGTAGGTTATATATTATTATCGCTATACTAGTATAAATAAATAATTTCAAAATAATAGTTAAGGTACTTATATATGCTTAGAATTAGGTTAACCAGAAAAGGTGCTAAAAACCAACCCCACTACAGGGTCGTAGTTGCCGATCAGCGAGCTCCAAGAGATGGTGCATTTGTTGATATTATAGGTCATTATAATCCTAGAACTAAACCAGTAACACTGGTTATTGATAAAGATAAGGCTTTAGACTGGCTCTCCAAAGGAGCTTTGCCTAGCGAAACCGTTGGTCAATTGCTTGTTAAAGAAGGTATTTTACCAGCAGGTGAGAAACGATGAAAGAATTAGTCGAATTTATTGCTAAGAGTATCGTTGATAACCCAGAAGAGGTTGAAGTTACTGAAGAAGAGCGCGAAGACGGGCGTATACTAATTAAACTGAATGTTGCTGAAGAAGATAAAGGTAAAGTAATAGGCAGAAGAGGGCATGTAGCGGAATCAATGCGCACACTGCTTAGAATAGTTGCGGTGAAACAAGGGAAGAGAACATCCTTGGAAATTCCTTAGATCCAGTACTAGTTTGAGGATTTAATTTTATATGCTATGAAAAATTCATTGATATCAATTGGGATTGTAGCGGGAGTCTTTGGGCTTAAAGGCGAATTAAAGATTGATTCATTGACTGATTACCCTGAAAGATTTAATAAAGGGGAGTTTGTAACCCTGGGAGGGGAGAGATATTTGGTTGAATCTTCACGGCCAACTGGCACCGATAGATTTATACTAAAATTAGAAAATATTAATTCTAGAGCCCAAGCGGCCAAAATTGTAAAAGATACACTTATTGAAATACCCCAAGATGATTTACGACCACTCCCAAAAGGTTCTTACTATAGATTCGAATTAATTGATATTGATGTTTTATCTTATGATGATGTGAAAATAGGTACTGTTACCGAAATTGTTGAAACAGGAGCAAACGATGTTTTTGTGGTTGCGAAGCATGATGGTACTGAATTATTAATCCCAAATATCCCAGCTGATATTGAAATTGATCTATCTACTCGAATAATGAGGACTCAAATACTCAAAGAAATTTAGTTATTCTAAAATTATCTATACATATGGAATAGGAGAATTAAATGTCAGGACATTCCCATTGGTCTACGATCCAACGTAAAAAAGGGGTTAACGATGCAAAACGAGCACAAATATTTACCCGATTAGCCAAAGAAATTGCGGTGTCGGCTCGTGAAGGAGGAAGTAATATTGAATTTAACCCAAGATTACGATTGGCTGTACAGAAAGCCAAAGATGGCGGAATGCCCAAAGATAACATTGATAGGGCTATTAAGAAGGTAACTTCGGGTGATGGGGCTAATTTTAAGGAAATTTGGTATGAAGGATACGGACCAGGTGGAGCAGCAGTTTTGGTTGAAGCGTTGACAGATAATTTGAATCGTACCTCAAATAATGTGCGATCTACGTTTAGTCGACAAGGAGGGAATCTTGGCGGAGACGGGAGTGTTAACTGGTTATTCGATCGCCAAGGCCTTGTACTGATTAAGGGAACAGAAGAACAATTAGAGGATTTGAGTCTTGCGGTAATCGATATGGGTGCGCTAGATGTAGGTGAACCCAGCGACGGATTATTAGAAGTCTATACCGAGTTTGAATTTATGGAACAACTTAGAAAAGACCTTGTCAAAATGGGAGCAGAAGTAGTTAGTTCTGAGATATCAATGCAGCCAAAATCAACGGTTGATTTAGACTCAAAGACTGCCCAACTGAATTTGGAATTGCTTGATAAACTGGATGATTTAGACGATGTCCATCATGTATATACGAATGGGAATTTCCCTGATGAACTATCTACTAATAAAGGTGCATGATAAGGCTTAAACCATGAAAGTTTTAGGTATAGATCCCGGGACTATCACAGCAGGTTATGGATTGGTAGAGAAACCCAATTCTAGCCAAAAGATTTATGTAAAAGGATCTGGGACTATAAAGATGAACTCAAGTGATCAACTTGGGGACCGGCTATTGTTATTGTTGAACCGACTTAACCAATTAATTGAAGATTTTAAACCAGACGAAATTGGTATCGAAAGCCCTTTCTTAGGCAAAAATGTCCAATCAGCTTTCCGAGTAGGAGAAGCCAGGGCCATTGTTATGGTTGCGGCAGCGAAAAATAAAATTCCCGTTGCTCAATATGCACCTACAGCAGTGAAGTCAATTGTGACTGGAAATGGTAGAGCCACCAAAATTGAAGTTGCTGAATTCTTGAAGATAGCTTTTTCATTTGATATCACTAATGTTGAGTTGGATGCTAGTGATGCGGTTGCAGTGGCAATATGTCATGCGTATAGTCAGGTGGATAAAATTCGATAACAAATTATTTAATTCGACTATAATCGATGGTAATATTATCTTATAAGAAGACAAATAACAGAGAGGACTGATAATGGATTTTAACTTTTCACAAGAAGATGAAAAATTCAGAGACGAGGTTAAAGTATTTCTTAATGAGAACTGGGATCCTAAAGGATTTGACGCTCACTCTATTAATGTACGATCCTACGATTTTGCTACAGCTGAATCAAGAGATAATGATACTGAATTTATAGCCAAACTGATTGAAAAAGGCTGGTATACGATGCATTGGCCAACTGAATGGGGCGGGACTAACCCTTCTTTTGGTAAACAATTTGTCTATATGGAAGAGCTCGCGTATGCGAATGCACCTATCGGACATCCTCCAACTAATGTAACTGGTGCTCTCATGCTGCATGGTAGTGATTTCCTGAAAAAGGAATTTCTTCCTAAGATGGCTACTAATGAGATTGACTGGGCTCAAGGGTACAGTGAACCAAACGCTGGAACAGATCTTGCAAGCCTGCAAACAAGAGCGGTGGAAGATGGTGATGACTATGTTATTACTGGCCAGAAAATATGGAGCTCAGGATCTCATTTTTCTAACTGGTATCATATATTGGCTAGGAGTGACCCAAATGCACCTAAACATCGCGGGATTACATATTTTGCGATGAAATTTACTGACGATGATGGGAAGATGATGCCCGGAATTACCTTGCGTCCATTATATGATTTCTTTGGATCACGTAGGTGGAATGAAGTATTTATGGATGAAGTTAGAGTGCCCAAGAAATACATTATTGGTGAGGTTAATCGTGGATGGTATGCAGCTATGACGATATTGAACTTCGAGCGGACTAGTGTGGATGGCGCAGCTAGACATATAGGGTCTTTTGATAGATTCATTGAATTAGCCAGATCTCTAAATATGAATAATGAACCAGTTCTTCAGAATAAAGTAACTAGGAATAAATTAGCCGATTTAAGAGTTGTGCTCGAAGTGGATAGGATGCTCGCATATAGAGTTGCAGCTATGCAAGCTAGTGGAGAAATCCCGCAAGCCGAGGGAGCAATGTCAGGATGGCGTGTTCTACACACATCTAAATATTGGTTGTGGAATACTTTTGCTCAAATTCTGGGACCATATTCCGCACTCTTAAAAGGTGAACATCGAGCACCTGGACAGGGTATGTATGGGACCAACTACATGCTTTCTCAAAACGAGTCAGGTGGCGGTGGTGGGATTGCTCTAGGTGCGAACATCATAGCTCAGCGCGGTTTAGGGTTACCACGTTAATTATGATTGATACAGTTAAAGGGATTATTACAAATCGTAAAGAAGATAGATTAACTATCCAAATTGGGCATATCGGTATCGAATTACGCGGCCCAGAAACTAGCATAAACTCTATTGGACCAATAGGATCCGATGTCCTTATGTATACCCAATTACAAGTTAAAGATGACTCAGTTGTTCTTTACGGATTTATCACAGCAGAAGAACGGGAATTCTTTCGCTTATTGCAATCAGTATCTGGTATTGGTCCAAGAATAGCACTAGGTTTGTTATCTGTTTTTCCTCCTCATATGCTCTTAGAATATATCGAGACCGAAGATTCAAAATCTTTAACTCAAGTAAGTGGAGTAGGGAAGAGAATGGCCGCCCGATTAGTTATCGAATTAAAAGGCAAACTCCCTGCTATGCTACCTTCTATGAATCATAATCTAGAGTCACGAAGTTCTGATCCAGACCTGGAGAATGCTTTAATTGCACTGGGCTATTCTGATGTTGAAATACGAGAAGCAATTTTGGGAATCAGTAATAATGATGATATAAATACAATAGAGGATCGAATACGGTCAGCCTTACAACTAATGGGGTCCAGTTCAAAAAATTAGAACACACTCGTAATTTAATTCTTAATTTGTAGGTGGGGAAATGTTAGAATCTATTTTTATAGTATTAGGACTTTTGAGTATTGTTTCATCTTATATTTTATTCACTGGCGGGGTTGTAGGCTCACATACATCTAATCCCTATTGGGTGTTGGTAGCGTTACCTGGAGTAATATTGTCACTTGATATTGCTTTTTGGGGAGGGTCAATTCCCTACGCTATGTATTGGCCAATAATAGGAGTAGCAGTATTGGGTAGCTTAGGTGCAGCTATTCGAGAGATCAAATATTGGAATCTAGGATACCTACCTCGGCCGAACAACAGAGATTATATTGCTGAAATTATTTTAATTGTAACTGGCTTTATATCAGCTAGAACAGTTGATGAATTACTGCCCGAGATTCACAGAATTGAAATAATATCTTCGATCTTGATACCTTTATTGGCCCTTAGATGGGCTATTACGAGATTAAGGCGATAGGTAATGGAAAATACTTTGAAATGGGCCAATGACACAGAAAGCGTACCTTTTAAAATTGATGCCCCATTCATTATGACAGGAGACCAACCCGCTGCAGTAGATAAAATAGTAAAAGATATTAACGGTGGAGTAAAAAGCCAAGTACTAAAAGGAGTTACAGGAAGTGGCAAAACCTTTACGATGGCCAATATTATTGAGAAAACCCAAAAACCAACCTTGGTAATTGCTCATAACAAGACGCTTGCAGCTCAACTAGCTGTAGAATTCCGAGACTTCTTTCCCAATAATGCAGTTGAATATTTCGTTTCTTACTACGATTATTATCAACCAGAAGCATACATTGCACGTACAGACACATATATTGAGAAAGATTCTCAGGTTAACGACGAAATTGACCGACTTCGTCACTCCGCTACAAAATCTTTATGGGAGCGGAACGACGTTATTATTATAGCTTCAGTTTCTTGTATATATGGCCTGGGTGCACCAGAAGAATATGCTAGCTTTGTACTATTTTTAGAAACAGATATGAATATCTCTAGAAAGGAAGTTATAAGTCGACTTATAGACATGCAATATGAACGGAACGACTACGATTTTACTAGAGGGAAATTTAGAGTACGGGGAGACACTATAGAAATTCAACCAGCTTATGAAGAGACGGGTGTTAGAATCGAGTTTTTCGGAGACCAAGTAGAGCGAATAAGTAATGTTGAGATTACAACTGGTAAGAAGATTGATAACCGTAATCGACTAGCAATTTATCCAGCTAAACATTGGGTTACTCAACCTGACAAAATGAAATTGGCACTATCAGATATAGAAATTGAAATGCGAGACCGAGTAGATTGGTTTAAAAATCAATCTAGATTTGTAGAGGCGCAACGAATTGAACAACGTACCCGATATGATCTAGAAATGATGAGAGAAGTAGGATATTGCTCTGGGGTAGAGAATTACTCTAGACATTTACAAAGGAGAGAAGAAGGTAGCAGACCTTGGACTCTAATAGACTATTTTCCAAAAGATTTTTTAATGATGATTGACGAATCACACATGACAATTCCACAGGTTAGAGGTATGTACTATGGAGATCGAGCTCGGAAGCAAAATTTAGTGGATTTTGGATTTCGATTACCATCAGCCTTAGATAATCGTCCACTAAATTATGAGGAATTTGAGGACTTAACAGGCCAAGTTTTATTTGTCTCAGCAACTCCAGGAAAATATGAATTTGAGAATAGTGAGCATATAGTTGAGCAAATAATCCGCCCTACAGGTTTACTAGACCCAACTATAGAAGTGAAGAAAAGTGAAGGGCAAATAGATGACTTGTTAGAAAATATCAAAGAGCGTATTTCTAACGGAGAAAGGTCTCTAGTAACAACCTTAACTAAGAAGATGTCAGAACGACTATCGGAATATCTTATTGAATCTGGAATTAAAACTCATTATTTACATTCTGAGATTAAAACGCTTGAGCGGAGTGAAATACTTAGGGATCTTAGATTGGGTGTATATGATGTAATCGTAGGAATAAACTTATTGAGAGAAGGTCTTGATCTGCCTGAAGTCGGCCTTGTTGCAATTATCGATGCTGATAAAGAAGGCTATCTGCGATCTTCCACTTCATTGATACAGACGATAGGCAGGGCTGCAAGACACTCTAACGGGCATGTAATAATGTATGCCGACAGAATTACTGATTCTATGGAAATAGCTATTAGCGAAACCTACCGTAGACGAGAGATTCAAGATAAATTCAATATAGAGCATGGGATCGAACCCAAGAGTATACTAAAAGCTGTCCATGATATTACCGAACAAGTACGAGGTTCGATTGATATAAAACCAACTTATCCAGACACAGGAGAATTACCGAACGAAGACTTGGTTAAAATTGTATTTCAACTTGAGAAACAAATGAAAAAAGCCGCTGGGAATTTGGAATTTGAAAAGGCAGCAAATCTTCGAGACCAAGTTATGGAGATTAGAAAAGTTCTTATATAAATGATCACCTTTATATAAACACCTCGATAACTCTCAGTAGCTTATAATGTATTTATGCTGAATAAAATTATTGCGCTTTTTAAGGAACGTTGGTCTAGAGAAAATGGATATAAACAAGTTCTCTTTATCGCATTCCCACTGATTTTAAGTACTGGATCATGGTCTATCCAACAATTCGTGGACAGAATGTATTTATCATGGTATTCACCCGATGCTTTGGCAGCCGCCGTACCCACCGGCCTCCTCAGTTTTACTATAGTCTCTTTTTTTCTTGGCACCTCCGGCTATGCCAACACTTTTGTTGCCCAATATATTGGAGCCGGAAGATCCGAAAGAGTAGGCCCAGCAATGTGGCAAGGAATCTATATTGCAATTATAGGTGGACTCGTAGTCGCATCAACCGTATTTCTTGCCGATCTAATTTTTGATGCTGTTGGTCATGATCCATCGGTTAAAGCACTTGAAAAAGAATATTGGAAATATCTGGCAATAGGAGGGTTCTTCCCGATTGGTAAAGCAGCTGTCTCATCATTCTTTAATGGGAGGGGAAAAACGTATCCCGTCTTGTGGTCAAGCCTAGTAGGTATGTCAATCAACATAGTTTTGAATTACATACTAATTTTTGGAAAGCTAGGATTACCTGAAATGGGGATAAGCGGAGCAGGCCTAGCTACTATCATATCCGAGCTATGTAGTTTTATTATGCTCTTATATATGGCTCTTTCAAGTAAACATAATGCTAAATTTAACACAATTTCTGGATACCGTTTTGATAAACTATTATTTTTTAGGCTAGTAAGATTTGGTATACCGAACGGTATCCAGTTTTCTCTGGACATGGCAGCTTTTTCAATTTTTATTCTTCTCATTGGTAGACTTGGTATTCCGGAATTAGCAGCTTCAAATATTGCTTTAAATATTAGTATGCTCTCATTCATGCCTATGATAGGAATGGGAATCACCGTTTCAATATTGGTCGGACAATCATTGGGTGGTAATAGACCAGACATGGCGAAGAGAGCTACTTTTTCCGCACTGCAAATGGCATCTTTATATATGGGCAGTATTGCTTTCATGTATGTAATTGTGCCCCAATTATTCATATACCCATTTTCCGCCCAAGCCGATCTTGTTGAATTCCAAGAAATTAAAATCCTGGCTACGACAGTGCTGAAATTCCTTGCTGCATGGACTCTCCTTGATTCAGTTGCGATAGTGATATCGTCAGCGTTAAAAGGAGCTGGAGACACAAGATTTATTATGTTTGCAATGCTTGGCATATCGATCACTTTTTTGATACTCCCAACCTATATAGCTTTAGAAGTATTTGATCTGGGTTTAACGGCTGCATGGTCAGCCGGATTGGTCTATATGATCAGTCTTGCTGTTGTATACGGACTCAGATATAAAACTGGAAAATGGACGTCCATGAAAGTGATAGAGCAACCATCATCACTTGAGGTAGTATGAGATATCTATTATTGGTAATTGGACTCTTTTTGCTTATGATCCCAACTCCTACCACTAAACCTCTCGTTGAATCACCTCCCTTTTCCGGCACTCTCTTCGTTAGCTCTGAAACTAGACCAAGAACTAACAGATGAGCGAGAAGATAGATATAACACCTCAAAATAATTGGCTTATTTATATACTCGAATGCAGAGACAATAGCCTCTATTGCGGTATCACAAATAATTTAAAAAGGCGTCTTAAACAACACAATGGAGAAATCAAAGGTGGAGCTAAATATACTCAGTCACATCGGCCCTGTAAATTAGTGTACAAAGAAGAATCAGCAAGCCGAAGTGAAGCTTTGCAAAGAGAAGCAATTATAAAAAAAATGTCAAGAGATGAGAAAAAATCGCTTATTAATTTAAGATGAATAGTGTAATAGTTTGTACGGTCTAAAGATGCCGCTGTTCTATTGTAGAGTAAAGCAGAACATATACTCCAGTTATGAAACTAATTCAGTGATCAAGCATTTATTACATAAAGTAATAAATAGTCTTCAATAACCTTTGATATACCAGATGATGATGAAATCATTTATTGATAGTATTATGTCTGTATATTCTTAACATTTTTATTATCTCTTGTTTAATAAGACGTTGAAAGGTGTTTCAGATGAACAGCTATGAAGTTATTGGTAAGTCCGTAGTTAGGAATGACGGTGCTGAGAAAATTTTAGGGCGGGCTCAATACTCGATAGATCTGATTGCACCTGATTATTTGTGGTGTGTTTTTGTTCGGTCACCTTACCCACACGCCAAAATACTGAATATCGATTATTCAGAGGCTTTGATGATGAATGGAGTTGAAGCTATATTAACAGGAGAAGATGTAGAAGGGTTACGTGGAGGGAATATCATAGTTGATGAGCCGTTACTATCTTCATGGGATCGAGTTAGATTTATCGGGGATAAAGTAGCCGCTGTTGCAGCAATAGATAAAGAAACTGCAGTACGGGCGTCTAGTTTGATTAAAATCGAATATGAGCAACTACCAGCAGTTTTTGATCCTGTAGAAGCATCTTTAGATTCTGCACCTTTAATTCACCCTGATTACGCTGAATATAGAAACACCGTTGCCCAAAAAACCTCTTCAAATGTGTACCACCATGTGATGGACGAAAAAGGAGACCTAGAAAATGGTTTTGAGCTGGCTGATGTAATAATCGAAGGCTCTTACTCAACTGAAAGAGTCCATCAAGCATATTTAGAACCGCATTCTTCATTGGTTTATATTGATGATGAAGGCCGTTTTCAAGTTTGGTGTTCCAACCAAGCTCCTACTGCAAGAAGAGTCCATTTAGCAAGGCTCGTTGGTATGGAACGTAATGATATTATCATTAACCCAATAAATATAGGTGGTTCTTACGGAGGTAAACTTGATGTCACAGGAGTCGCAGTTTCTTACTTCTTATCTAAGAAAACCGGTAGACCAATCAAATTTGTTATGGACTATCAGGAAGAATTTACGTCTATGAATCCTCGACACCCGTCCATTTTTAATATTAGAGCAGGTGTGAAACTAGATGGTGAAATCACAGCTTGGGAAGTTTCAAGCTATTTTGCTTCTGGAGGATATGCAGCCTATGCACCTTCCCCCCCATTTGGCGAAATGTCTGGTAGAGCTGCATTAGATGTTTATGACATTCCCAATGTTAAAATTGAATCGCGGCAAGTATATACAAATACGGTTCCTTGCGGCTATTTCCGAGCTCCTGGTTCTACTCAAGCAGTTTTTGCTGGCGAATCTCATATTGACGTAATTGCCAGATCAATTAATATGGACCCTATTGAATTGAGGCGGAAAAATATAATTTCGGGAATCAGAGATGTAGACAAATCAGATGCCACTAACCTGGACAAACAGCCAATATTGTTGGGTGAAGTAATAGATATTGCATTAAAAGAATCGGGTTATTACGGCCCCAAAAATGATGGTGTCGGCAGGGGGATTGCTATAACAGAGCACGGTCAAATAGGGTTTGAAGGTCATGCAGCAGTCCATATTTATCCTGAAGGTAAAATACTGGCTAATATGTCCACATTTGATCCAGGAATGGGTACAGGAACTATTCTTGCCCAGGTACTTTCTGAGGAACTGGGTATACCCATAGAGGAAATTGAAGTACAAGCATGGGATACAGAGAATGGGTTTAGAGATCAAGGAGTAGGAGGGTCTAGAGGGGCAAGAGTGACCAGTATAGCTGGTTATGAAGCGGCACAAGACCTTATAAATAACCTCAAGAGACTTGCCGCAGAGTTTTATGGATGGGATGAAGACTCGATAATAGTAGGAAATGGTAAGGTTGCTGAGGCTGAAGGGCAACGAGGAATACCGTTTGAAGAGCTAGCACATAAAACTGGAGAACGAATAACTGGAGAAGGCCATATTGATGAAGGATGGGGAAATCAATTCGTTTCGTACGCAGCGCATGTTGCTGAAGTTTTAGTTGACCGAGAAACTGGTGAAATAACTTTACAGAAATATTGTTCAGTCCAAGAAACCGGTACGGTTCTCAACCCCATAGGTTTTCAAGGCCAAATAGAAGGCGGTATCCTTCAAGGTATAGGGCAAGCACTGATGGAGCACGTTAATTTAGAACAGGGACAGGTAATAAATCCCTCGTTTGCCGATTATAAGATCCCAGTTATTGCTGATATTCCAGGATTTAAATCGCTTATTCTAGAGTCAGAACAAGGCCATGGCCCATATAATGTAAGAGGAATTGGAGAGGGGGCAATTACTATGCCGTGCCCAGCTATAATGAATGCAATACAAGACGCATGCGGAGTTCGAATTAATGATTTACCTGCTACGTCTGAAAAGGTTTATAGGCAACTCAAACAAGGGTTATGAAATCCTATCTAAAAAGATGAGTTAGATCCCCAATGGACACAAATATATATACAGCTTCTCAGTAAATAAATTACAATGTTAATTACAAACTGTTTACAAAGAATCTAAATATTAATTAGGAGATATCTGAATGAATGATGAAGCTAAATCTCGACTAGCTGCAATGACAAAGACTTGGGATAGAAGGAAGAAAATAAGTAGTAATCTTAATAAGATTACTAATAGGATAGCTGTTTATAGTGGTAAAGGTGGTGTTGGTAAAACTACTGTAGCCGTTAATTTAGCAGTATCTCTTGCTAAACTAGGACATAAAGTTGGGTTACTTGATGCCGATATCGATTGTCCAAATGCAGATAAACTCCTAGGTATTCAAGAGAGACCAACTTTTGTTGAAGGTGTATTACATCCGCCTTCAAGAGCAGGTGTGAAAACTATATCAATGGCTTCTGTTCAAGAAGACGAGAATGAGGCTATTATCTGGAGAGGTCCAATGATAACCAATGCATTGAATCAATTTCTTGAAATGACTGAATGGGGCGAATTGGACTTTCTAGTCGTAGACTTACCACCAGGAACATCTGATGCTCCTTTAACAATTATGCAAACACTACAACTCCATGGCTTTCTTGTTGTTACTACTCCACAAGATCTCGCAGTCATGGATGCACGACGATCTGTAAATATGATTAAGAAAATGAATATCGATATTCTCGGAATTGTAGAAAACATGGCTGGAGATATCTTTGGTGAAGGTGGTGGTGAAAACCTTGCTACAGAACTGGACGTTCCCTTCTTAGGAAGAATACAACTTGATAAAAAATACAGTTATATAGGTGATAAATTAGATTCAATTAAAGATAAATCTAACTCTAATATTTACGGAGATATCGCGCAAGCAACTTTAGTTAGTGTAGCCAATAGCACATTACACACCGAAGAAAGTTTGGGCCAAACAGAGAATAAGGAATAATTTGTAATGGTAGGATACGAAAGAGCCAACTGGTTTAGTAAACATCCGTCAGCATGTACTTGCGTCGATTGTCAAAATAAAAGAAAAAGCGACCTCCTATTTGAGGATATTGTTGGTCAGAGAAAAATTGGAAGGAACGAATCTTGCCCCTGTGGTAGTGAATTAAAATACAAGAAATGTCACGGGAGCTAGACGAGACTTCCGGCGTTTTCTAACCAGGGCCAGGGGAACGCCTACTACCTAAGCCTCTAGTTTCCGCAGGAGCATTAGGTATATGTTCTGAAGCTAGCCCTTCTTCTATTAGTTGATCTTTAAGTCTTGCAGCTCGGGGATAACCAATACCTAAACGTCGTTGCAGGAGAGATGTTGAAATTTTACCTTTGTGGGTCTCTGCTAATTCTCGTGCTTTCTGCATTATTTCACCAGATGGGGTATTCGCTGAAGGAGAAGAAGTATTCCAAGAATTTCTCTCCGTCACTGGATTATCTGCAATGTCATTAAATGCAGGAAGGGAAGGTGGTACATAGCCTCTTGATTGTTGAGACCAATGTAAAACGATTTTCTGTGCTTCGCCTTCAGATAAGAATGAGCCTTGAATTCTTACAGGTTTAGACATATCTTGAGGGAGATATAGCATGTCCCCTTTCCCTAAGAGTTTTTCTGCTCCAGCTGAGTCTAGGATCGTTCTTGAATCTACTAGTGAGGTAACGTTAAATGAAATTCTGGCTGGGAAATTAGCTTTGATTATTCCCGTTACTACGTCAACAGATGGTCTCTGAGTTGCTACTACTAAATGTATACCAGTTGCCCTTCCCATTTGAGCTAGGCGTACCAAACCTTGTTCGATAGATTTTCCCGACGTCATCATAAGATCTGCCAATTCATCGACAATTAACATTAGGTATGGAAGTTTTTTGCTGGAGTCAATTTTTTCATTATAAGATTTAATATCGCGTGCTGAAACATCGCTTAATAATTTCAATCTCTCATCCATTTGTTCTAATAACCAGCGTAGTGCATTGACAGCTTCTAGGGGGTCTACGATAACTGGTGTAATCAAGTGAGGTATTCCGTTATAAACTGTTAGTTCAACTCGCTTAGGATCAATCATTATGAATCGCAAATCTTGAGGAGTTTTATAAGTTAATAACCCTGTAATTAGGCTGTTAACAAAAACACTCTTTCCGCTTCCTGTAGCTCCAGCAACTAATAGATGAGGCATTTTGGTTATATCAGCTGTCTGAACATCCCCACCACTTCCTTTACCCAATGAAAACGGAAGTTCGTCGGTTTTAACAATCTGGGAAAATTTCTTGCTTAAGAGTTGAGTCTGTAGATAAACCGTGTCAGCTATTTTATTAGGGACTTCAATACCAACTAAATTTGTTCCTGGAATCGGTGCATCAATACGGATACTTGGAGCTTTAAGCTGAAGAGCTAGATCTTTATCTAGTGCAGCAATTTTGTCTACTTTAACACGAACTTTACCGATCTCTTCCTTAGTGGTGATTGTTTGACCTGATTCCGATTTTGAGCGTATTTCCTTATATTTCCGTGTCCATCCAGGTCTTATCCCATAAAGTGTGACGGTAGGACCTGGCCTAATTTCAGTAACATTTCCTTCAACGCCATATTCAGCTAATGTTGATTCAATTGATGCAGCAGTTTTCTTGTGTGTGGCCTCATCTGTAATTCTCTCCTTTTGGCTTTTAAGTAAATTCAAAGAGGGTAGAGTCCATGGTGGTTTAGGAACTCCATCAAATGGATTTGCAGAAGCAATAATCTCATCTGGTGTTCGAGGGCTAGGTTTAATAATTACTGGTGTTGTCTCTATATTGGGGTTTTCAGAATGGAAATAAGTAGTCTTATTACTGTTGTTTTTCTGTTCATCTGATGATTCTGGTAATTCCTGTTCATCTGATGATTCTGGTAATTCCTGTTCAACGATAGTATCAGTTTGTTTGAACAGCTTATTAGATATGGATTCTATCAATGTTGGTAGATACTTGATCTGGTTTATAGTAAATCTCGCCAGCATTTTAAAAAACCGATAAATGGTTCTCAACAATATTTTAGAAAAGTTTAAAGATCTGTATGGAAGGCTAAATATTATTATAAAAAGGGTTAAAGATATAAAGCGTCCAAGTAGTTGGCCAATTGTATTTCCTGTTAATAAATTTCCGATTTCACTAAGTAGTAGATCAGTACTTGGCGAGAAAAAAGAAATGATTTTTGGGAAATAGAGCAGTGAAAATATAATAAGCCCCAATATCAATGATTTCCTTAGATTCCCCAGTAGTCCGTGTCTATAGTTATATTTGAAAAAGGTTGCTGAAATCAAAATCCAGCTAAACAATAACAATAAAGGGTATCCGGAAAAACTCCACGCGGCCTTCAATTGTGATATTAGAAAATCAAGTTTGATTGTAATGAATATACTAGCGGCAATAAGAAGCAGAATAGTGGTTATTAGTAAGCTCTTCTGTCGTGCGGAGAAGTGAAACAAACCACCAGAGCTAGTACTTTTTGAAGTCCTTGATTTTTTTGTAGTCTTCTTTTTCATATTTGTATTTTAAACCTAGTTTGAAAAAAATGGTAATCCAAAACAAAATTAAAGAGAAAAGTGAGGATATGTAGCTAAATTATATAAGATCTCATGAATTTGAGGATTGATTCAGAAGAGTTCTTTTCTTGCAGAGCACTGTAAATTGAGCTTTTGAGTAACCCCAATGGGCTTCCCGCATCAAAACGTACTCCATCAATAGTCATTGCGTATGCTGGCAAATCTTTCTTTATCAACTCGTTTATTGAATCAGTTAATTGAATTTCATCCCCCACACCGGCAGATGCTTCTTCTAATACACGGAACAATGAGCTCGGTAAAATATACCTTCCGTTGAGTATTGAATTTGACGGAGCTTCTTGAGTTTCAGGTTTTTCTATTACTTCTGCAATTTTCTCTGGTGTCAGAGCTCTCACTTTAAGATTTTCTCTGTACTTGATAACACCATAGTTTCGAATCTCTTCATTAGGAACATCTGCTGCAGATAGATAGATAGCCGGATTTAAATTCCAATTCTCAATAAGAATCTTTATCGAAGGTGTTTCTGAGAAGAAAAGTTCGTCAGGTAGAATAACAATAAAGTCAGAGTCATTAATTAATTTTGAACATTGTAAAATTGCATTACCCAATCCAAGTTGTTCTTCTTGCATAATTATTTGAATATGGATTTTATCAAGAATATCGCTAAAGTATCGAGGGAGTTTTGGAATTTCATCTGTGGGTGAATTTGGAAGTAAAAAATCTGTCAAAGATGGTTTACCCACATTAGATATTAATATGATTTCAGTAATACCCGAATCATACAATTCTTCGATTGAATGCATAATCATAGGTTTTTCAAAAACAGGTAACATTTCTTTAGGTGTTGAACTGGTTAAGGGGTAAAGCCTGGTACCATTTCCACCAGCTGGTATAACAGCTGTCGTTAATTTCCTACGTTGTTCGTCATTATCCATAAATTAGGATTCCTTTATAAAGAAAGCGGGCTGCCAGTTGGCAGCCCGCTTCAGTTAACCGAGGCCAAAACGTATGACGCTCGGCGCTCGGTTAGCCCTTACTTACCTCACTATTTGAACTAAGATTGGGCTGTTTGCTTGGTTGCATAAGCCAATCACCTCCTTCCAATTTAATCTGGTTCTATTATACAGATTAATGAGTATAAAATCTCAACATATTGATTTTCAATCCAATCAAGGAGATACTAACTTCGGGATCATGCTAGGTGGGGAGTTAGCGGTGTCTTGTACTCGCAATCCGCTTTAGCGAGACCGAACCCCTTTTGAGGGTTTACGTTGTATATGAATTGGTATCTAATCAAATGTTGATAGTCTGGTCCAGCGCGGCGGAGGACTTCGAATCTCGCCAGATCTGGAAGGAAGCAACGATAAGGAGAAACCTACGGGTGCCGCTGGAGTGCCTGACTTGAGTTTGACGGTACGAACTCTATATGAAGTATTCTCGATTTAGGTTGCATGATCCCATTCCATAGCTTCCATATCAGCTAAACAGAGGTAGAGTGATGGCTAGATTAAAAAAGACTTTTGGTCAACATCTAATGACTTCTGATTTGGTAGTCCAAGATATACTAGATATATCTGAACTATCTAGTGACGATTTAATAATTGAAGTTGGCCCAGGCACCGGAATTCTTAGTTCACCAATTGTATCTAAAGCAGCAAAAGCTATTCTAATAGAGATTGACCACGACATGGTTAATATATTGCAAAAGAAGTTTAGCAATCTAACAAATCTGGAGATTATAGAAGGTGACATTTTAGAGCAAAATATACTAGCTCTAACTAAAGGAAAACCGTATAAAGTCATAGCTAATCTCCCTTACAATAGCGCTTCAAGAATAATAAGATTTTTTGTAGAAAACCACCATCAGCCACAAGATATGGTTGTTACAATTCAAAAAGAGGTTGCTGATAATCTTCTTAGCCAGACTGGGAATCCTTCTTTGTTCTCTCTAGCTATTAAACTTTACGCGGATACAGAATTTGTTAGATTTGTCAGTCCGGAAAATTTTTCACCTCCACCAAAAGTGAATTCCTCTGTTATCAAGATTACACCCCGATCAGATATTCTTATACCTTTAGAATATATAGATATTCTATTTGTTATTGCAAAAGCTTGCTTCCTGAGCCGTAGGAAACAAATGGTTAACTCCCTGAGTAATAATTTGAATATATCTAAAGCATCAGTACATTTATGGTTAAATAAGGCAGAAATTGAAGGGTCACGGCGTCCTGAAACCCTTTCTGTAGAGGAATGGTATAGGTTAGTTAGAAATTATGAATATTAGAATCAAAGCTCACGCTAAAATTAATTTGTCATTAGAGATTCTTGGGAGAAGATCAGATGGTTATCATAATCTAATTTCTGTTATGCAAACTGTGGGATTATTTGATGATCTAGACTTCTCGACAACTAAAACAACCAACCTCATTATAAATTCTGAATTAAAACCTGAACTATACAAATCAGTCTTAACCGCAGCTAATGCTTTCAGAGAAAAAACATCCATGAATTTAGGAGCGACTATTACTCTTAAAAAAAATATACCGATTGCCTCTGGGCTCGGTGGAGCTAGTACTGATGCTGCTGCAGTATTAATTGGGTTAAACAAGTTGTGGCGAGCAAATTTATCAAGCCAAGAATTAATGGAAATTGGGCTGAAGATAGGTTCGGATGTACCATTCTTTATCCAATCTAACGGGATAGCAATTGTTCAGGGAAAAGGAAATGAAATTGAACCTATTGCATCCAAGATTAAAGGATATGCACTTATTTTGACTCCTATTAACAGAGCAAAAGGGATGAAAACAAAGGAAATGTTCAAGAAATTAAAAGATTCCCATTTTACGGATGGTAAAAAAACGATGCAATTAGTTAGTCACCTGAATAAAGATACGAACATCTCTGAAATTATGAAAAAGAATCTAGGAATAAATGGCTTTGATGATCTGATTATTAAAGATGTTGATCTATTGGATACTGTGAATTTAATATTCACAGATGGAACATCTATAAGATGGTCTTTCACTGGTACTGGGCCATCAATATATTCATTATACAATTCTGTGAAAGATGCTAGGTTGAAAGCAGATACACTCCCTAAGGATATTTTTATTGTAAACATAGCTCCGTTTGTAAATTCACCTATCCAAGTAATTTCGGAGAATCATGATTAATGAATTAGTCTTAGGAATTTCGATTGGGGTATTCCAATCGGTCATAATCTACGGGTATCTTTCGATTTCACTAATTTATAGACAAATAAGAAGCCCTACTAATATTAATGCACAATTGTTGATATCAAAGAAAACCATTATATCTGCATTGATATTTTCAATAGTATTCGCTGGGTTTTGTATTATTCTCTTCCGATTTACTAATCCTATATTATTTCCAGGTATCCCTACACAAATCAATGCAGTTTATGAATGTTTATTGATTCTAATGATTGTTCTTTTTAGATTTATCTCGAGTTTTATAATATTTAGATCAATCGGAGTAGGAATTATTTTCTCTATTATATATGGGGTTATATTGCCTATATTACTTATGTGAATAAGTATTATTTAGTTCTCTTCTATCGGCTTGGCCAAGAAGAAAGCTATGCATCCAATTATAAATCCTACACATATGATTATGAATGCCAATGAATACCCTCCAGTCATATCATAGGATACCCCCACCAGAGGAGGGCCAATCAGTGCAGCAGGCAATATAAAAAAGTTGACCAACCCAAAAATACTAGCAAAATGTTTCAAACCGAAAGTATCTTGAACAATTAATGGAATAAGAGATCCCATCCCACCAAAGGCGAGTCCGTAAATAGGCACAAATATCCATAAATACCAGGACGTTCCAGCAGAAATCATAATAATCATAGCAACGATTTGAGCTATAAGTGAACCAATGAAAACAAAGCGAGAGGCAACTATTTCGGTTAAAGACCCTAGTAATACTTTCCCAAGCATTCCAAATATAGCTATTACACCTAAAGCCGCGCCTGCAGTTCCTCTAGATATTCCAATATTCTCTAGATGCGGAACAACCTGTGTAAGAACAGATTGATAAGCGACACTAGCAAATAATAATCCAATAATCATGAAGAAGAATGCTTTAGAACGTAAAGCATCACCAGTAGTTATTCCTAGAAGATGTGGTGAAACAGAATTATTCGTCCCAATAGGATCTAGTAGAATCGGCTCGTCTCGAATGAACAGGTAAACCAAAGGTATAAGAAAGAAAAAAGTTAACCCGAAAATAAAATATGTTGATTCCCATCCAATCGAATCAATTAGTGGAACCGTTGCGGTTGAATAAATAAACCCGCCAAAATTGGCTCCCATGGTAGTGAATCCCATTGCTCTACCTCTACTATTGGGGAACCAGACACCGATAAGTTTACCCACTGGTAGCATAACGGTCCCTGGCATACCAGCATAGCTAAGTACACTGAGCGCATAATACTGCCACAGTTCTGTCATTAACGGCCTCAGCAAAAAACTAAAGGCAATTAATAATATAGAAATGATCATGATCGGCCTGGACCCATATTTGTCTAATAAAGGTCCAACTATAGGTGCTGTAATACCAGAAACTGCAAATAAAGCAACAGATCCATTAATCTCAGTTCGACTCCAACCAAATTCGTTTTCTAGAGGGGTCACAAAGACCCCGAAAGAATATTGAAGTATTCCTACCGTAATTGTAAAACAAAAGAAAAGAATCAAGGCTACTAACCAGCCTTGATGAATTTTAGAAATCAAATACCTATTCTTTCTTCTTCTATAAAGCGATAAAACTCAGTTCATCGTTACGATTGATGCCATGTTCGTAAATTATTCACAGTATTTAACAATCGAATTTTATGTGTGGTCTCGATATAGTTGTGATATTCTTTCATAGTCTTGGGTAAATATACAAGAGTAGGGCCCGTAGCTCAGTGGTAGAGCACTCGGCTCATAACCGATTGGTCGCAGGTTCGAACCCTGCCGGGCCCACCCTATTTAAGATAATGTTATTACCCCGGTAGTTCCATTAATTGTAACTAATTGACCATCTACTATTAGTGTAGTTGCCCCTTTTGTACCCATTACCGCTGGCAAATTCATTTCTCTAGCTACAATCGCACCGTGGGACAGAACACCTCCTGAGTCAGTGATCAGTCCTCCTATTACTCCGAATATTGGTGCCCAGCTAGGGTTTGTTGTTCTAGTTACTAAAATATCACCAGGATTCACAGAGCTAAATGATTCAGGTGTCAAAATAACTCTAGCTATTCCTGTATGGATTCCCGGAGAACCAGCTGTTCCCTTTATTACTTTGAGTTCCTCAACATTTTGGTAGTTTACTTGAGCCACTGGATTAAAGAATTTGCTAAGCTCACCTGTTATAACCGGAGGTTTTGAAGGCATAGTACCCAAAAAGCGTGGCGGGGAGCCAACGAGAAATCGCCTATAAGTTTTTTTCCGATCTTCAATTGTTTCCTTTAGATTAGTAGGTGCCCTTTCTAAGCTTGCGATTACTTCATCGAGAGTCAAATGGAAAATATCACTATTTTCTTCAATATAATTCATTTGTTTTAATTCAGAAGCACATTCTAAAACTAGTAATCTCATGTAAGCATTAGTTTGTTGATCTATATAATGTGCATGGTCTTCTCTGAGAGGCCATAGATCTTTTGCATGTTTTACAGTGGATATTAGTTCGGATTCATCTACTATGCCTTTTTCGCGATTTATTTCTAGGAGACTATTTAAGAGGGCCTCCGCTCTGTTGGTTTTAACCGAGAGATCTTCATCCAAATTACGCACCTTGCTCAGAACATATGCTTTTAATGCGATGACTGGATATGATGGGTCTTCGATCCAAAGTTTACTATTTATATCTTCTGATATTGACCGATAACCAAATTCTTCTAAGTATTCTGCAAACCGGTTTGAAAGAGAATGGCGTGGGGTAAATAGGCCGTATGGGATTTTTTGAAGATCATTTTTAATTGACGCATTTGTCATGACTTTGGAAAGGTACTTAGCGCCATTCTCTCTGAACATATCGATAAGTTCAGGATCATTCTTTATATATTCTGCTAAATCTGATAATCGTTTACCAGCTGTGATACTCGTATTCATTGAACCTTGAAGTAATTCGTATGGTTCTAATTCGTCTTTGGAATCTGTAATTAGCGAATATAATTTGGATAGTTTTTCGGTTGCTCCAAACAATGTGAAGATTACAAGGAAATGAATATAGTAATGCTCTTGCATGATTTCGACTGAGTTTTTTAGACGAGCAGATAAACTATCCGAATGGTTTTGATCAGTTGAATACGATTTAATTATTTTATTATTAGAAATAATATGCGGTAAGAATTCTTCATCCCACCGGTTTTTAAAATTTGGTACAACCTTATTAATTGTTTCTTCATGAGATGCAATTTCAGCTTCTGGAGGTGGTGAAGAAAGATATGCAATGTAAGCATACCCATTAATATCACGCCTAGGTCCGCCTGTTGGAACTTTTAGCTCTCTAGCGGCTCGGCCGATTCCTCTCCCTGTAGCCCGACTGATTGATTGCTGCAATGTAGTTGCTGGTAATGGTGAGTGAACATCATCCCAAATCCATAGTAGCTTGGAGTGCTCTTCTTTCGACCAGTTTACTTGGAATTCGCTAGGTAGTTGGATAGGTCCTTCTGGAGGAAATCCTGTATCCATTTCAAACCTTTCTGTTTTTTCTAGTACTGGAGACTGATTTACTGTAGTTAAACCAAAGCTTAAAAAGCCACTATTACAAATAATAAATACCCATAACGCTGTTTTGGGTAATGCATTTATTGATATAATAACATTGTCGAAGCTAATTAAAATTCACAATAATCCGTAAAGAGGAATAAGATGCATATTCTAATATGTGGAAGCGGAGTCGGGCGTTTCGAATCACCCCGAGCTGGTGCTGGTGTATTAATTGGAGATGATCAAGGCTTTATATTATTCGACTGCGGGCCAGGGGTTCCTCTCCGGGTTGCAGAGGTGGGTGTCCAGTATTCCTTGCTAAGAGCTGTATTTATTAGCCACCTTCATTTTGATCACGTGCAAGGGTTAGCTGATCTAATTACCCAATGTGAAGCAACTAATCATCCAGTACCACCGATTTATGGCCCTGTTGGTATTGAAGAATACGTTGATGAAGCACATAAATGGAGTAACTACCAATTCGCTAATCGAAAAACCATTCCCAATAATCAAATTTCCGTTTCTCAAATCAAACCTAACATCCCTTATAAATCTGGGCAATTCACTATCACAGCCCTGGATGTACCTCATTCTCTTGAGATTGAATCATATTCATATAAATTATCTGTAAATGAACAAACTATAATCTACTCTGGAGATAAACCTTTTGATTCTAAAGGGTTTTCAGAGTTTGCCTTAAATTGTGATATTTTGATACATGAGGCCTACTCAATTCAAGCTCTTAATAATCATATGAGTAATGGTACTGAAGAACGAGCTAAGCGAATAAAAGAAATCTTTCCCCATAGCCATACTAACGGAGTTCAAGTAGGGCTCATAGCTCAATCAATAAATACAAAAAAGTTGGTTTTAACACACTTGCTTCCAACCGAAACTGAGAGTGATATAAAATCTGAAATTAGACAGCATTTCCAAGGGGAATTAATTTATCCACATGATCGCATGGACATAAATGTATGAAAATATTTAAAAGATAATGGAAGACATGAAAATATCCACCTCTAACCAGACTCAGAGTGATAGAATGTAAAAGAAGCTTCTGAACAATCTAAGAGAGGATCTCACATGCCTTATATGGATTTACTTAAATCAAAAAATACACTCTCTGTTTCCGATGGTACAGTATCATATTTTGATTTAACCAAACTGGAAAAATCAATATCTGCAGATATCTCAAAACTGCCTTTTTCAATTAAAATTATGCTTGAAAGTATATTGAGAAATTTGGACGATAAGACAATCACTCAGAAAGATGTTAAAGATCTAGCTAACTGGGCACCTGGGAAATCTAATATCAACGTTCCTTTAAAACTGGCTAGAGTTATTTTGCAAGATTTTACGGGGGTGCCAGCAGTAGTAGATTTAGCTGCTCTTAGAAGTGCGATGGAAAGGGCAGGGAAAGATCCCGCACAGATCAACCCAATTGTTCCTGTTGATTTGGTAGTTGATCACTCTGTACAAGTAGATTATTTTGGTACCAATTTAGCTTTCGAAAAAAATGTAGACCTTGAATATCAACGCAACAAGGAACGTTACTCATTACTAAAATGGGCTCAAAATTCCATAGATAATTTTCGAGTAGTCCCACCAGGAATGGGAATAGTTCACCAAGTTAATTTAGAGTATTTAGCCCAAGTTGTAATGGAAGATCATGATGGAGATGAAATATTTGCAGTTCCTGATTCTTTAGTCGGAACAGACTCTCATACGACTATGGTTAATGGACTCGGAGTATTGGGCTGGGGGGTAGGTGGAATTGAAGCAGAAGCAGTAATGCTAGGCCAGCCATACTATATGCTTGCTCCTGAAGTGGTCGGATTTAAGCTAGAAGGTGCATTACGTGAAGGAACAACTGCAACAGATTTAGTATTAACAATTACTGAGATGCTAAGGGCACATGGAGTTGTAAGTAAATTTGTAGAATTCTACGGACCTGGCTTATCAGTATTGCCGTTAGCAGACAGAGCAACAATCGCAAATATGGCACCTGAATACGGTGCCACTATGGGATTTTTCCCTGTGGACAATCAAACATTAAACTATTTGAGTTTAACAGGAAGAAATGAGAAAACTTTAGAATTAGTAGAAAAATATAGTAGAGCGCAAGGTTTGTTCAGGGAAGATACCACACCAGACCCAGTATTCTCTGAAACTCTATCCCTAGACATGTCTTCTATCGTACCAAGTATATCTGGGCCAAAACGTCCACAAGATCGAATTATATTAGATGACGTGAAGAAGTCTTTTTATGAGAGCCTAGGTAAAAGTACAAGCTCTCAGGGATTTAACCTGCCAGAAAAAGACCACAACCACACAGTAGCGGTTTCTGCCGAATCAGAAACCGTCAATCTCAAACATGGTTCAGTGGTTATAGCAGCTATAACTTCTTGCACGAACACATCAAACCCCTCAGTAATGGTAGGTGCTGGAATTCTTGCCAAAAATGCAAGTAAGTTAGGGTTAAACGTTAAATCATGGGTGAAAACTTCTATGGCTCCAGGATCTAAAGTTGTTACAGGTTATCTGAACGAAGCTGGCCTAATGCCATATCTAGAAGAACAAGGCTTTCATACAGTTGGATTTGGGTGCACAACGTGTATAGGGAATTCAGGACCGCTTCCTGATCATATCGCATCAGGAATTGAAGAAGGCGACCTAGTCGCTGCAGCAGTTTTATCAGGAAATCGGAACTTTGAGGGCAGAGTAAATCCGCATGTGAAAGCCAATTATCTTGCATCACCAATTTTAGTTGTTGCATACGCTTTAGCAGGGCGTATTGATATAGATTTTGATAATGAACCTCTAGGCTCTGACCAAAAGGGACAAGATGTATTTTTAAAGGATATTTGGCCAGAACAGAACGAAATTCAAAAAGCTATTTCAAATAGCATAAGCCCAGAAATGTTCGGAAAAGAGTATGGCACAATTTTCGATGGTGACGAGAAATGGGCAGAATTACCGGCACCTAAAGGTGAATTATACGAATGGGAAGATGACTCAACTTATATTCAAGAACCATCATTTTTTAAAGATTTTCCTATAGACTCACCACCTGTAAAGGACATTACTCAAGCAAGAATACTAGCAATACTTGGAGATTCTGTTACCACCGATCACATATCCCCAGCAGGAAATATAGCTCAAAACAGCCCGGCTGCGTCTTATTTAGGTGAGAACGGAAATTCAATTAAAGATTTTAATTCTTATGGATCTCGCCGAGGTGCTCATGAAGTTATGATGAGAGGAACGTTTGCTAATATCAGACTGAAAAATAATATGCTTAAAGACGTTGAAGGCGGATACACGATGAAGTGGCCTGAGGGTATACAGATGTCAATCTTTGATGCCGCAAGCCAATACCAAGCTTCAAATACACCGCTGATAATTATCGGAGGTAAAGAATATGGATCAGGATCTAGCAGAGATTGGGCAGCTAAAGGCCCATTCTTACTAGGTGTAAGAGCAGTGATAGCCCAATCTTATGAGAGGATTCATAGGTCTAATCTAGTTGGTATGGGCATCTTGCCGTTAGAATTTCAAGATGGGGATGACCCGATAGGGTTGAATCTTACTGGAAAAGAAATTATTAACATTGTTGACGTGGAGAAAAACATTTCCCCTGGGCAATTAATAAAAGTTTCTATTTCTTATGAAGATGGAAAAACTAAAGAGATTATCACTAAATCTAGAATAGATACCCGTATCGAAACAGAATATTATTCAAATGGGGGTATATTACAAACCGTCTTAAGGAATTTCATCAAGTCTTCGTAATCACTAGCAGATTAGTTCAAATTTTCAATTACTTTCTGCACAGATAAAATAATTTTGTCATAACCTGTGCACCTGCATAAATTACCTGCCAAGGCATATCTAATTTCGTGTTCGCTTGGATTGGGATTAGATTGTAAAAGCTGGTGAGTTGATAGAATTAATCCTGGTGTACAAATACCACACTGCAAGCCACCATTCTCTATGAACGAGGACTGGATGGGGTGTAGTTTTGTTCCATCATTGAATCCTTCTATTGTAGTAATTTTAGCCCCTTGGACTTCTAACGCTAAAATACAGCAGGTGTTAACAGTAAGATCATCAACTATTACAGTGCATGCACCGCAGTTGCCATTACTACAACCTTCTTTCGTACCTGTGAGTTGGAGGTCATCACGAATAACTTCGAGTAAAGTACGCCTGGGTTCTACCTCAATTTTAATATTTTTGCCATTTATATTGAAAGTTAGATTTTTCTTAGTAGTCATACTATCCCTCTATTCTGAATTTAAACTAATGATTCCGCGCATTTAACAAGAACTCTCTTACAAATAACTTTCAATAGTTCTAAGCGATATTCTTTGGACCCTCTTATATCCGATATAGGGTCCGCATCTAAATACAAAATTTCACATGCTTGTTCGATGTTCTCTAGAGTAAATAGTTTGCCTTTTAGAAAATCTTCAGCATTAAGAGAACGTGTAGGTATTGGAGCAACAGCACCAAGACCTATTTTTACAGATTGAACAATACCGTCGTCGGAAACCAGTACTGAAGCACCCACTCCAACAACAGCAATGTCCATTTCAGCTCGCGGTGTGAACCTCATGTAGTGATTGGCAGATCTACCTGATTGGAATGGGATTATTAGTTCTTGTATAAATTCCCCTTCCTCCAGTACCAATGATCCTGGTCCATTAAATATTTCTTCTAGTAGCATTTTTCTGGACCCTGATTCACTGTTTATCAAAACTATAGTGCTTAATGCAATTAATATAGGAACTGTGTCTGCTGAGGGAGAGGCGTTACCAATATTTCCTCCTAAAGTTGCTCTATTTTGAGTTTGGACTGAACCTATCAAACCAATAGATTCCAGTAAGCCAGGGTATGTTCTAAGTTTTGATTCATTCTGCTGGAGTTTAATTAGTGGCAGTGCAGATCCGATTCGCAGTCCTTGGGAGTTATCGTTTTTAATAATCTGCAATTCTGGTATGGATTTCAAGTCAATAAGGACTTTTGGTTGAGATTTTTTAGTTCTTATTTGATCAACTAGATCAGTTCCACCTGCTAAGATTTTAGCATTACTTTTCAGTTCTCCTAGCAATTTTTTAGCATCGCTCAGTTTAGTCGGTTTTATGTACTCAAAATCTATCATAATACCATCTAAGAAGTCCTTATTTGTCCAGGGAATTAATCTTCATATTGAGATATGATCACACACGCATTTTGACCACCAAATCCAAAACTATTAGAAAGAGCTATCTTAACTTCAGCTTTACGGGCAACATTAGGTACATAATCTAGATTACAATTTGGATCTGGGTTATCCAAATTAATTGTTGGATGGATTATACCGGAACGAATAGTCTGTACACATGCTATTGCCTCTATCGCACCAGAAGCGCCCAGAGGATGACCTGTCATTGATTTTGTAGAAGATACGGGGATTGGAGTGGTTTCACCAAAAACCCTCTTAATTGCTGTTGTTTCCGCTAAATCACCGATAGGTGTAGAAGTTCCGTGTGCATTAATATAGTCAATGCTTTCTGATTGTATACCAGCATCTTTAATTGCTAAATTCATGGTTCTAGCTGCTCCAGAACCATCTTCTCTTGGTGCTACAAAGTCATAAGCATCTGAGGTGGAAGCTGACCCAATAATCTCAGCTAAGATTGGTGCTTTTCTAGCCAGGGCATGAGTTAAGCTCTCAATAACAAATATACCTGCGGCTTCAGCTGGAACAAATCCATCTCGATCAGAATCAAAAGGTCTAGATGCTCCATGTGGATCATCTTTTCTCTGTGAGAGGGCTCTCATAGCACTGAATGCTGCTAAACCCATGGCAGAGATTGCACCTTCACTTCCGCCAGTAATCATAGTGTGCGCACGTCCCGATTTTATGACGTTAACTGCATCACCAATAGCTTGAGTTGCGGCTGCACAAGCTGTTACTGCTGTCGAATTATACCCTTGCAGTCCATATCGCATAGCAACATTTCCTGCGGCCATGTTTGGAAGCATCTTTGACATGTACAACGGACTCACCTTACTCCAACCTCGTTGAGCAAGTATTTTAACTTGATCTTCTGTGTCAGGGAAACCACCTATGCCATTACCAAGAATTACTCCTATTTTTTCCCTATCTTCATTATCCAATTTCAATTGAGAACTCAGAATGGCTTCTTCGGTAGCAGCAACTGCAAGTTGGGTAAACCTTGACATGCGCCTGACTTGTTTTGGCTCTATATACAATTTGGGATCGAATCCTTTAATCTCGCCAGCAACAACGCATGGATAATCAGTAGCATCAAATGCTGAGACAAATTCTATTCCACTAATTCCTTTGGTTAACGAATCCCAATATGATTCAACATTAAGCCCTAAAGGTGTTATTGCACCCATTCCAGTTATAACTACTCTCTGCTCATTAGGTCGCTCTATCCATTCCATCATAGCCTCCATATTTGAATTCGGTATTCATTTTTTGTTAGTCGTTAATTTAATAGTTCCGGCTCGATATCTAAAATAAACTCTCTGGCCTCTGCAACTATAAAAAGAGAGCCTGTTACCAAAACAAGCCCACCTTCACCTACCTCCAGTATAGCCTTAGTCATTGCTATTTTAACACTGGGTTCTGGCCTAACTGGCAGACCTGTTTCCCAAAAAGCATCTGCTATTTGTTCAGTATCCATGGATTTTGGATGTCTTGATTTAGTGACAAATGCGCCTGTCCCTATACTAGTCAATTCTCGAGCTATGGCACCTATATCTTTATCTTCTGATACACCAATCACAATCTCAACTTGTTTGTTAGGGAACTGTTCTTGAATACTTTCTACAAGACGCATAGCTGAATATTCGTTATGAGCTCCATCAAGGATGATAATAGACTTCTTATTAATCACTTCAAATCTTCCGGGCCAAATAACATTTCTGAATCCCCATAGTATATGGTCATACGGCACCGGATAACCTTTGTCTCTAATGGCTTCCAAAGCCAAGACAGCTAATGCTGCGTTCTCAAGTTGGTAGTCACCCATTAAGCTAGTTGATAACTCATGGTCAATCGGCCTCCCTAAAAACTTTCCTCTAACACGAAAATTTTGTACTGAAGGAGTTTTAGAAATAACAGAATAATATACGTCTCTACCAACAATTGTTAGTTGTGATTTAAGCTCTGAACTTTTATCGATAATAGCTTCTAAAGCGCTAGATTCTTGAGATGCACTAATAACCGGAATTCCAGGCTTGATAATTCCTGCTTTCTCATAAGCAATTTCTTTCAAAGTATCACCCAAAATTTCAGTATGGTCAAAACTAATTGATGTGATCAAAACCACATCTGAATCTACTACATTTGTAGAGTCCAAGCGGCCTCCCAACCCAGTTTCTATAACTTGTATATCTACCCCTTCTGACTTGAAAGAATAAAAAGCTAGAATTGTCAGAACTTCAAACGTTGTGATCATATCAAGTGGGAAATTATTATTGTGCTCTAGGATTGGCTTTTGAATCGCAGTTGTATATTCTCCGAATTTTTTTTCATCTATCGGTATACTATTCAGAGAAACACGTTCTCTAATTGAATGTAAATGCGGGGATGTAAATAAGCCAACTTTGTATCCAGAAGAGGTTAGTACTGCTGATATCAATGCTGCCGTACTTCCTTTACCTTTGGTTCCAGCTATATGTACGGTTAACATCCCCAAATGAGGATTACCAAGTTTCTCTAAAACAGATTTGACTCTGCCCAGATCTATTCTCCTCATATCAGAACTTAGTTCATTATTACTAGTTCCCTTTTCTCGAGAGGAAGATTCGTAATTGGTTAAGCTGAGGATCCAGCTAACAGATTCAATATAGTTCATGATAGTGCGAGTATATGTATAAACAATCAAAAGGGGTAGTATAATTTATCGAATTGAAGATTTAGGCCTAATTAGCTGATTTAATCTGTTTCTGTACTTGTTTCTTTATCGATACTGTTAAACAATAGGTGTACTATAACCATAAATAGACTAAGCATATGAACATGAAATCAACATACTACTCATCAGAAGAACTAAGAAACTTATTTGTTAGCTATTTTGAATCGGTTAACCATCAAAAGATCGAATCATCATCTCTAATTCCCGAAAACGATCCTACTCTCCTTTTCACAACGGCTGGTATGGTACAAATGAAGCCTTACTTTGTTGGGGATATTACACCACTAAACCCTAAAATGGTTTCCGTTCAAAAATGTCTCCGTACAACAGATATAGATGAAGTCGGTGATACTACTCATCTAACATTTTTTGAGATGCTCGGTAATTTCAGTGTGGGTGATTATTTCAAACCAGAAGCCATAAATTTTGCATGGGAATTTATTACTAATGTTCTCAAACTGGATGAGTCAAGAATTTGGGTATCGGTATACTTAGATGATGATGAAGCCGTAGATCTGTGGAACGGTATGGGGATCCCTAAATCGAAGATTAAACGTTTTGATGAGTCTGACAATTTTTGGGGACCTGCCGGAGATTCAGGACCTTGTGGACCATGTTCGGAAATCCATTATGATTTGACACCAGACGCTCCCTTTCATGATTCCAGCTGTGGACCTAATTGCCCTTGTGGTCGTTTTGTTGAAATATGGAACCTGGTTTTTATGGAGTTCAATCAAGATCAAAATGGAAATCGAACAAAACTTAAAAACCCTAATATAGACACCGGTATGGGGCTCGAAAGATTGGCTGCAATTATGCAAGGTGTTGATACAGTCTACGATACAGATATCTTCTTACCCATTATCGAAGCTATATCTAAATTCACAAATATAGACTATGGTTCAGACTCGAAATTTGATAAATCAATCAGAACTATAGCAGAACATGTAAGAGCTTCAGTTTTCATAATGAGTGATGGTGTCAATCCAGGTAACGAAGGTCATGGATACGTATTACGAAGATTAATTCGTAGAGCTATAAGGGCTGCTAATACGCTTGGCTCTTCAGATTCACTATTAATTGACACATCAGAAATTATATTTGATGTAATGGGCAGCATCTATCCAGAATTAATTAAGTCAAAAGAGCATATTCAAGCAACATTAAAAAGCGAACAGGACCAATTTGATAAAACTCTGAAATTAGGTTCAGTATTAATGGAGAAAATTGTATCAGATACATTAAAAGGATCAAAAAGAATAATTTCTGGTAATGATGTGTTTAGGTTGTACGACACCTATGGTTTACCTATCGAGATTTCAACAGAGATTGCAACAAGTAATGATCTATCGATTGATATGAAAGAATACGATGAAGCTTTAGAAGTTCAGCGTTCAAGAGGAAGAAGTGAGAAGAGTTTCTTAGGTGTAGAGCGAGTATCAAACGCATACAAAGATATGTCTACGTTAAGTACTGATTTTATTGGGTATAGATCTTTTTCTTCGGATACGCACATCACAGGTTTGATTGTAGCCGGTGGTATATCAGAATCAGCTGGAACTAATCAGATGGTTGAAGTAATCACAAAAGATACACCTTTCTATGCTGAATCAGGAGGGCAAATAGGTGACATTGGAATTATCCAAAACCAATCTGGTGGGATAATTGAAATAAGAGATGTACAAAAACCTATTTCGGAATCCCCAGAATTTACCGTACATATTGGTGTCGTAACTAAGGGTAAATTCTCTGTTGGCGATCAAATTAATATGAATATAGATCTAGAGCACCGTGAACAAACAACTAGGCACCATACGGCAACTCATCTTCTTCACAATGGGCTTAGGAATATACTAGGAAAACATGTAAAACAAGCTGGATCGCTTGTAGCAAATGATCATCTTCGATTCGACTTCTCTCACACCACGAGTATTGATAAAACCCTACTTGATGAAGTGGTAACGAATGTGAACTCCAATATTATGAGAAATATTTTAGTTGAGACTAATGTACTACCAATTCGTGAAGCTCTCGATACTGGTGCATTAGCATTTTTTGGGGATAAATATGGTGATTTAGTTAGGACTGTTTCGATTATTCCTGATTCAACAGATAAGAACTATATGCCAAGTTATGAATTATGCGGAGGTACACACGTATCTTCGACAGGAGAAATAGGTTTCACATATGTTGTCGGTGAAGGCAGTATAGGCTCAGGAATGCGCCGAATTGAAGCTGTTGCAGGTATGGCTGCACATCAATTTATTGAAAATAAGATGTCGATTTTGAATTCAGTAGCTGCCAGGTTACAGGTTACTCCAGATTCAATACAATCCAGGATTGAATCTCATTTGGGTGAGCTAGTAGATTCAAATAAAGCAATAATCGAAATAAGTAGAGAATATGTCCTATCACAGCTAGATTCTTTAATAGCTAACAGTATTAATTTAGACAACGAAAGTAAAGTTATTATTGGTACTATTCAAGGAGCAACAACAAATGATACTCTCCTCGAACTTATTGATAAGCTCCGTAGTTCTATCAAATCAGGGGTCTTTATTATAGGGGCTGTTATAAATAACAAACCTAGCTTTGTCTGTGCGGTAACCAAAGATCTAGTTGGAAAAGGTGAACCTTTCCATGCAGTGCGACTGATTAAACAAATTGCATCCATAGTAGACGGAGGTGGCGGGGGCAAGCCTGAATTAGCAACAGCTGGGGGTAAAAATATCGCAAATATGGATAAAGCATTGGATGTTGCCAGACAAATTTTTCGGGATATTTAAAACTGTAATAATCTTAACCAAAGAATGGAAGGTATGAATGGGAAGGATATTAGGCCTAGATTTAGGTCAATCAAAAACTGGAATAGCTGTAACAGATCCAACTCAAACCATTGTTACTCCAATTGCTACCGTCAGAAGTAATGACCTTCACGAGTTAATACAACACATAGAGATCTATATCAAAGAATACAATCCAGAACTTATAGTAATTGGTATTCCCATGTCGTTATCTGGTAAACGGGGAGAAATGGCTCGCTGGGCACAAGGTATTAAAAACGATCTGGACTCCCACTTTGACTTACCTTTTACAACTTGGGATGAACGTCTTTCAACATCTGCAGCAAAGATAATCAAAGATACCAATAGGTCTTTACCCTCAATTAATGAAGAAGATGCTGTTGCTGCCGCTGTTATACTACAAGGGTATCTGGATCATGCAAGGTTTCAAAATACTCCTAAGGGAAATATTTAGATATGGAATATGTTGGTATTATAGGCGACCCTCTGGGACATTCTTTATCTCCTGCATTCCAACAAGCAGCTTTTGACCATTTAGACCTCAATATTGAATACCAAAGTTGGCCCACTAAAAAGCGAGATCTACCAGAACGTATTAATTTATTGAGATCAGAGGATATTATTGGAGCTAATATTACAATCCCCTATAAAATTGATGTGATGGAAATGGTTGATGAAATTGATGAAAAAGCCCAGATTATTGGATCTATAAACACGATACACAATAAAAATGGAAAACTCTTCGGTTACAATACAGATTCAAATGGATTTATCCGATCCCTCTATGAAGAATCTGATTTTAAACCTGATGGAATTCATGCTTTAGTAATAGGTGCTGGAGGCTCTGCTCGAGCTGTTATATCTGGATTAATTGAAAAGCAAATTGATCGAATTCTTATAGCTAACAAGACTATAGAGAAAGCTGTGATTCTGATGGAATCATTCGATAAACGCACGAAACCAGTTATAAGTACTGTGAAATTTCAAGATTTACCTAGTGTAAGTCCTGAAAGGAAATTCGATCTGATAGTAAACTGTACTCCACTTGGGATGAAAGGGACAAATACCGAGGATCAATTCCCAGATGTACTCCATCTCGTAGACGAATCAACTATCGTTTATGATTTAGTTTACAATCCACAAGAAACACAACTACTCAAGCGAATTAAACTACTTGGAGGTATACCTGTCAGCGGATTAGGAATGCTTGTACATCAAGGTGCGCTTGCTTTTAAAATATGGACTGGGCATGATGCACCTATAGAGACAATGGTTGAAGCAATAAAAAATAGACTAAAACTCAATACATAGAATAAAGACAGATAGGAGTTATATTAAAATGGGTCAGTTTCGTTTTTTTTCAGCTGGTGAATCTCATGGGCCTGGATTAACAGCTCATGTAGAAGGACTTCCGGCTGGACTTGAAATATCAGAGAAAACCGTCCGGAAAGATCTTGCGAGAAGACAAAAAGGATATGGGAGAGGGAAAAGGCAGCAAATCGAAACCGACTACGCAAAAATAACATCTGGAGTTAGGCACGGAATATCTATGGGAGGACCTATCTCCATGTTTATAGAAAATCGAGATTTTTCTACAGGCAAAGGTCCTGATGGAGTTTTATGGACAGATGAAATGTCGATTGAACCTACTGATGTAGAATTTGAAAGAATAACAAATTTGAGACCAGGTCATGCGGACACCCCCGGGATCGTGAAATACCAACAAGATGATGCAAGAAATATCCTCGAACGCTCAAGTGCTCGAGAAAGTGCTGCAAGAGTAGCTGCTGGATCTTTAGCAAGATTGTTCATCGGATCTTTTGGAATCCAAGTACATAGCCACGTAACCCGTATAGGGAAAGCTATAAGTTCAGTAGATCATAATGATATTGATTGGGATAAATTAGAAGAATCTTCTTTACGATGTGCTGATCCTGAAATTGATCTAGAAATGATTAAACAGATTGACCTCGCCAGAGAATCTGGAGATAGCCTAGGAGGAGTTTTCGAAATCGTAGCATATGGAGTTCCCATTGGACTGGGGAGTCACACACAATGGGACAAAAAGCTCAGTTCAAAGCTTGCTGCAGCAATAATGAGTATTAATGCAGTTAAAGGTGTCGAGTTTGGGGCTGGGTTTGAGCAAGCTTCGATGAGGGGTTCGGAAGTTCATGATGTGATTAAACCTATATCTGAATGGGAAACAAATACAGATGGCTCTTGGGTAAAACCTTGGCCACGTAAAACAAACAACTCTGGAGGTCTAGAAGGAGGAATGTCCACTGGAGAACCATTAGTAGTTAGAGCAATGGTAAAACCTATCGCGACAATTATGAATGCCTTAGAAACAGTTGACTTAGAAACAGGAGAGAAAGTACCAAAAGCGCATTACGAAAGAAGCGATATTACGTTCGTTTCAACTTGTGCTGTTATTGGTGAATCTATGCTAAATATGGTTATAGCAGATGCTATACTTGAAAAATTTGGCGGCGACCATATTAAAGAAACAAAAGCGAATATGGATAACTATTTATCACATGCAGGGCCGAGAGACAGCTAACTTAATTGGGGCTATAAAATAATGAAATCTCCACTTTTAGATTCGATTAACATATACTTAATTGGTATGTCCTATACCGGTAAAACAATTGTTGGAAAACTTTTATCAGAAAGTCTAAATTTTCCCCTAATCGATACTGATCAAGTTATTTCAGAAGCATATGGTAAGGAAATCAGCCAGATATTCATTGATGATGGCGAATCTGTTTTTAGAGAAGATGAATCGAAACTTCTAAGGGAAATTTCTACCAGTAGCGGGAACATCATATCTACCGGTGGAGGAATCATAATCAATCCCGAAAACCTATCAATAATGAAGAAATCTGGCATTATAATTTATTTAGACGCCGCCTCAGAAACAATATTAAACAGAATTAATACAGCCCCTAAACTTGGTACTAAGAGACCTTTGATGGACACTAATCATCCGCTGACAGCCATTAATAATTTACGTAAGAATCGTTTGAGCGCATATATGGATGCCGACTGGATAGTCAAAACAGATTACCTAACTCCTGACGAAGTCAAAACACATATTATAAACGGGATTAAAGCTTTGTTACCAAAAAGTATTTTCCCTAGATCAAGTGCTGACTTCAATCAAAGTACTGAGAACACCATAATGGTTGAAACGGCTACTGGCGATTACCCAATTTACACAGGAACAGGATTGATTCATAAACTTCCTGAGTACTTGAATATTTTTCCTGATACGACGAAATTCCATGTGATTATTGACTCAAATGTTTTCCAACATCACAAACAAATACTTAATCAAATACTTAATGCACCAGATTCTAACTTTAGAATATATGAGCTCGAAGCAGATGAGGAAAATAAAAATATTCTCGAAACCGGAAGACTGTTTTCATGGTTAGCTGATGGTAAAGCTGAGAGATCTGATGTAGTCATAGCCATAGGTGGAGGTGTCACAGGAGACATAGCAGGGTTCGTATCATCAACATATGTACGAGGACTTAAGTTTATCCAAATACCAACAACCCTGCTATCAATGGTAGACGCATCAATTGGAGGTAAAGTCGCTATAGACCTTGATCAAGGAAAAAACCTAGTCGGATCATTTCATCAACCAGAAATGGTCATAATAGATACATTTTTTCTCACGACTCTTCCTCAAAACCATAGAGTGTCTGGGGCAGCCGAGATTGTTAAGACGGCGTTAATACTCGATAAATCCCTTGTTCATAAACTAGAATCTGTCGGTGGTGATATCAACAAGTGGTCAAATGAAGACCTTCTAGAAATCATTAGATCCACTGCATCAATAAAAGCTTCTATCGTGTCGATAGATGAGAAAGAAAAAATAGGATTCCGAGCAAGATTAAATTATGGACACACATTAGGTCACGCAATAGAAGCTGCTGGTAATTACAAAGAATTATCACATGGTGAATCTATATCTTTGGGTATGGTATTCGCCGCTTCCCTAGCGCACAATATTGGGCTACTTTCAGATGATGATTTAGCTAGCCATAACAAGCTAATTTCCATCTTTAGCCTACCAAGCCAGGTTCCCAATAGTATTTCTGCTGACGATGTTACCCGATATTTAACATTGGATAAAAAAGTTCAAGATGGGAATGTACAATGGGTTCTGCTAGATAGAATTGGGCATGGTACTTTACACCGGAACATAGATGTAAATGTTTATAAACAATTAATTAAAGAGTTCATTACTAATAATTAGGCACTGATTCATTGTTTAAATAGATTAATCGCAATATAGAAAAGCGAATAGGGCTTGATCCCACTATGATTCACATCTATTCTGTCTTCGAAGGTAGTCTCTTAATCGGGTGGTCGCTGGCTACTATAACATTTAGTAGCGAGAGGAAAGTCCGGGCTTCAAAGAGCAGAATGCTGGGTAACTCCCAGGAATGCTATTTATAGTATGACGGATAGTGGCACAGAAACAAAACCGCCGATGGTCTAACCAGACACAGGTGAAGTTGAAAACGCGTGGTAAGAGCACACGGCCATAATGGTGACATTGTGGTGGTTAAACCCCATTCGAAGCAAGGCCAAATAGGAGAATATGTATGAAATATTACGATGAGTGTTCAATCAATTCTCGGGTAGGCTGCTAAAGCCTCTCGGTAACGTGAGGCTTAGATGGATGACCATCATCACTTATTTGCGCAAGCGATAGATGATACAGAACCCGGCTTACAGATTTTAGGGGCTACCTTCATAATACCCTATACCCATTAATCGACTGTATTTATGCTTAGTTACGTTTACTTTACGGAATGAATGTATACTCACGCCAACCCCTTTGGTATACTCTGTAGGTAGAAAATTTTATTAAATCTGGAAAGGCAACAGCCAAAAGGCGGGAACTAGTGGATCTACAGACACGAACTAAAATTATTTCAGAGTATCAAACCCATAAGACAGACAGTGGATCCACTGAAGTACAAGTCGCTGTATTAACCCATAGGATTAGTGAGTTAACAGATCATTTACAAACCCACCGCCATGACCATGCAACCCGAAGAGGATTACTAATGTTAGTAGGACGGAGAAGGAGACTTTTGCGCTACCTATCTAAAAAAGATTCTGCCCGCCACCGTGATGTAGTTTCTTCCCTTGGGTTACGTGGATAAGTAGGTATGTACCCTTTCCACCAAACGCACTAGGGCGTGGAGAGGTAATTAATGATTCATAGAGTAGAAAAAGAGATAGCAGGACGTATTCTTAGCCTTGAAAGTGGCGAACTAGCTTTACAGGCTGGTGGTAGTGTAACCGTACAGTACGGAGAAACTATCGTTTTAGCCACAGCAACAATGTCAAATTCATCAAGGGAAGGTACCGATTTTCTCCCTCTGAGTGTTGATATGGAAGAACGACATTACGCAATTGGGAAAATTCCAGGTAGCTTTTTTAGAAGAGAAGGCCGCCCCACTTCAGAAGCTATATTAACCAGTAGGTTCACTGACCGAACAATTAGGCCTCTGATCCCTAAATATATTCGCAACGAAATTCAAGTAATACTTACTGTCTTATCTGCTGACCGTGTGAATCCCCCCGACATACTCGGACTCATAGGTGCATCAGCTGCTCTTACAATATCAAATATACCTTTTAACGGACCTGTCAGTGCTACAAGAATAGCTTTTATCGATGGTGAAGTTTCAGGTAACCCAACATTTGAGGATGTATCGAAGACAGCATTAGACCTTATCGTTGCAGGGTCCAAAGAAGCTATTGTCATGGTTGAAGGTGGAGCTAATGAAGTTTCAGAAGAGGTTGTACTAGAAGCACTACGCTACGGACAGCAAATAAACAGTGCCATTATTGATATGCAAGCCGAGCTAGCAGAATTATGCGGTAAAGAAAAAACTGTGATACCTGCACCGGAAAACCAAGACTCACTCCATAATGAAATCAAATCAAGAATTGGCGATAGTATTAAAGATGCTATTAGTGGACTAGGAAAAGAAGAGCGTACTGATAAAACAGACAAACTTCTTTCAGATCTCCTTGAAGATTTATCAGATGAGCATGAAAAATCTGAAATATCAAGCGCATTCGACACCATCTTTAAGGATGCAGTTAGAATGAATATATTGGCGGGCAATCGGCCTGATGGAAGGAATAATACTGAAATAAGGCCACTAAGTAGTAGAGTTGATGTACTACCTAGAGCTCATGGCTCGTCTATATTTAATAGGGGCCAAACTCAAGTTCTTAATGTCGCGACACTGGGAGCTCTATCTGACGCTCAGAAAATCGATAGCCTCAGTCCTGATGATACTAAAAGATATTTACATCATTATAACTTCCCACCATATTCCGTTGGCGAAACTCGTAGAGTTGGAAACCCAGGGAGACGAGAAATAGGACATGGAGCATTAGCAGAAAGAGCGCTAATACCTGTAATACCGGATGAAACTGAATTTCCATATACAATCAGATTAGTATCTGACGTCCTTGGTTCCAACGGTAGCTCATCAATGGCAAGTGTATGTGCGAGTACATTATCACTCATGGACGCAGGAGTACCAATAAAAGCACCTGTTGCAGGAATTGCAATGGGACTAGTGACAGATTCCTCCTCTGATTTCCTTGTTTTAACAGATATTCAAGGAATTGAAGATTCTCTCGGCGACATGGATTTTAAAGTAGCCGGTACTAAAAACGGGATCACCGCATTACAAATGGACATAAAACTTGCTGGTATTACGGACTCAATCTTGGAAACAGCACTAACCCAAGCAAAGGCAGCGCGTTTAGAAATTTTAGATCACATGCTTAGCACTATCGCAGAATCCAGAGATGAATTGAACCAGTATGCACCTAGAATTACAAAACTGAAAATCAACACAGAAAAGATTGGCGCACTGATCGGACCTGGAGGCAAAACAATCAGGAGTATTGTAGAAGAATCAGGAGCATCTGTTGATGTTGAAAATGATGGTACCGTGTTTGTTGGTGCATCAGATAAATCAGCAGCAGAGAAAGCAATTAGTTTGATCAATACCCTTACAAAAGACATCGAGGTTGGAGAAACTTATTTAGGTAAAGTTGTAAGGACAACAGATTTTGGAGCTTTCGTAGAATTAGCACCCGGTAGAGACGGTATGGTACATATATCAGAATTAGAAAATCACCGAGTTGAAAATGTTGAAGATGTCATCAAAGTAGGTGATGAGGTAAAAGTATTGGTCATAGAGATCGATCAAACAGGCAGGGTTCGTTTATCGAGGAAACAGCTCCTGGATGGTAACTCACAAAATGAACAAGTAGGTATTGCTGAAAATACAGAAGATTCACCACCAAGAACTAAGAGGCCTAGGCCAAATCGTGAGAGAGACGGAGAGAGACCTGCTAGGCCAAGTGGAGAAAGACCTGCTAGGCCAAGTGGAGAAAGACCTGCTAGACCAAATCGTGAGAGAGACGGAGAGAGACCAAGAAGACGAAGAGATCCAGGGACTAGTAGTCGACCTCCACAAGGCTAAATTCTTTATTTAAGGTAGGTAGCAGGAGCTTCAGTATGACAAAAATCATTAACATAGTTGTTAACGGAGCAAATGGGAGGATGGGTAAGGAACTAATATCATCTATTTCCGAAAACCCTGAAACCACGAAAGTTGTAGGAGCCGTGTCTCGTACAACTAAACCTAGCACACTTACAAATAATGGTGAACAACATAATATCGAGTATGGAACCGACCTAGACTTTATTGTAAAAACCACTAAAGCTGACCTTGTTATTGACTTTACTTCCAGGGAAGGAGCTATGTATGCATCCGAAGTTTGTCAGAAATACTCGATAGACTATATCACTGGCAGCAGTGGACTCTCTGAAGACGATATAAGTGCATTAAGGACTTCTGCTGAAAAGAGCAATATTGGTATATTTGTAGGCCCTAATTTCAGCCTCGGAGCAATAATGATTCAATACTTATCAACTTTAGCTGGTAAACATTTTGATTATGCAGATATTATTGAGATGCACCACGCAGGTAAGCTAGATGCACCTTCTGGTAGCGCACTAGCCTTAGCTAGTGACATGATAGACGCTAGGCAAGGGAGTCACTTTACCGAAACCCACACCGAGAAAATTAATCTTAAGGACGCCCGTGGTGGAAACTTCAAAGGTATAGGCTTACATTCAATAAGACTCCCGGGAGTAATGGCTCGTCAAGAAATCATACTTGGAGGGCAGGGGGAAACTATATCTCTTATCCATAACACTACAAATAGGAACTCGTATATGCCCGGAATTCTAAAAGCGGCCGAGTTCATCGTCCAACATAAAGGCTTCTATTTAGGCTTAGGGTCTATTTTAGATTTATCTTAAATCTAGGAATTGGAACATAAATGAAGAATCTTAATGTAGCTATTTTAGGAGCAACAGGCCTTGTTGGTCGAACATTTATTAAAGTCTTAGAAGAACGCTCTTTCCCAGTAAGTAATCTTAAACTTCTTGCATCAGAACGAAGTTCAGGAACAGTTCTCTCTTTTCGAGGCGAAGACATCAAAGTTGAAAAGATGACTCTGGACTCTTTCAAGGGAATCGACATCGCACTTTTTTCTGCAGGCTCAAGTATCAGTAAGGAAATAGCTAAAGAAGCTGCATCGATGGGTACAACAATCATAGATAATTCATCAGCGTGGAGAATGGAACCAGATGTACCTTTAGTAGTTCCAGAAGTTAATCCAGGCGATATTGAATTTCATCATGGGATAATTGCTAACCCCAACTGCTCAACGATACAAATGGTTGTAGCCTTAGCACCAATCCACAGTATTAATCCTATACAACGGGTTATTGTTTCTACTTATCAAGCAACATCAGGAGCCGGTGCTGCTGGCCTTAAAGAAATGCTGGATCAGACGAATGAGTTTGTTTCAGGATCCCCTATTGAACCAAACTATTTTCCTCATCAGATTGTTTTGAATGCAATACCACAGATTGATTCTTTCCAAGAGAACGATTACACCGGAGAAGAGATGAAATTAGTGAATGAAACAAAGAAAATACTACACTCTAACGATATTAAAATCTCTGCTACAGCTGTTAGGATACCTGTCGCTACTGCTCATAGCGAGTCTATACACATTGAATTAAGCCAACCTTTTACAGCAGAAGCTGCAACAAAAATTCTTAATAGTGCACCTGGAATCACGATCATTGATAATCCAACTAAACTCGAATACCCGATGGCAATCAACGTAGCAGGCCAGGATCAAGTATTTATTGGTAGAATACGTGAAGACTTAGCGTTTAAAAACGGATTAGCAATGTGGGTGGTAGCAGATAATATTCGTAAAGGTGCAGCTACTAACGCTGTTCAAATTGCTGAATTAGTTGCAAAATTAATATAACACTTAAATCGAGGTAATTACATAATGGTCAATAATAATGATGTTTTAAAAAGTAATATCACCCTAATAAGAGAGTCTATAGCTGAAGCCGCGAGGAAATCAAACAGAAAAACTACATCAATAAGCCTTCATGCAGCAACTAAAGGAGTTACCCCTGAGAATATATTTTATGCAGTACAATTTGGTATTACTGAAATAGGTGAGAATTGGGTTCAAGAAGCAAAACCAAAAACGGCTATCCTCTCGGAACTTGTAGAAGCTTCTCAATTTGATATGCCAAGATTACACATGATTGGGCATCTTCAAAGTAATAAGGCTCGTGAAGCTTTAACCGTTTTTGATTCGATAGACACTTTGGATTCAAAAGAGATAGCCGAGCGAATGAATAGAATACTAGGTGAAAACGAAACTAAAATCCAAACTTTTATAGAAATTGACTTAACTGGTGATCCGAACCGCAATGGGTTTAGATTACAATTAGAACAGGATAGCGATTCATATTCGAACTTCTTAGAGTCAGTTGATGCTATATCAAAATTGGAAAATATCGAACTTACTGGCCTAATGACCGTTCCTCCTATAACAAGTAACCCAGAAGATGCACGCCCGTACTTTTCAAAAGCAAAATCAATATTTGATGATTTGAAGACCCAATTTCCTAACCATCCATTCACAGACTTATCAATGGGAATGACAAATGATTACCATATTGCGATCGAAGAAGGTGCAACCATTATTCGTCTGGGCACAGCTATTTTTGGGAAGAGGCCTGCAGGAAGAACTTATTAACTAAAGGAGTATTTAATGCCTAAGTCAGAAAGTATTTTTGGTAGGCTAATTACAGCAATGGTCACACCGTTTGATCCATCAGGTCAAGTCGACATTGATCAAGCAGAAAAACTGTCTCAACATCTTGTTGCGACAGGAACTACGTCGATAATAGTGACAGGGACTACAGGTGAAGGACCAACTTTAACTTCTCAAGAGTCTCTAAATTTATATTCAGCCGTAAAAGCATCAGTAGGTACAAAAGCAAAAGTTATCGCAGGGACTACTTCATATGATACGGCTAAAAGTATCCAATTATCCAAACAGGCAGAATCTTTGGGAGTCGATGGGATACTCATGACTGTGCCATATTATAATAAACCTCCTCAAGATTCACTATACAAACATTTCTCCGTGATAGCCGAGCAAATATCAATACCAGGGATTCTATATAATGTTCCAACCAGGACGGCTACTAATATGTCTGCTGAAACCACTATTAAATTAAGCAGAATTCAAAATATTGTTGGAATTAAAGAAGCAAGTGGAGATTTGCAACAAATAAGTAAGATTATCGAATTGACTAGTGACGACTTTCTCGTTTGGTCTGGTAACGATATTGATACTCTTCCAATACTCTCAATAGGCGGATATGGTGTAGTAAGCGTAGCATCCCATTTAGTAGGTAAAGATATTAGTGAAATGATTAAACATTTCACTAAAGGTGATATTCTCTTAGCAGCCCAAACTCACAGGAAATTACAACCTCTGATAGATGCTATCTTCATGGTTACCAGTCCAATTCCACTGAAGTATATGCTAAATTATTTAGGATGCGAAGTTGGGGATCCTAGATTACCTTTGACTCCAGCAAATAGAGAGACTCAGATGTATTTAGAAACTATACTATCAAAACTAAACGTTGATAGAATCAATATCTAATCATAGAGCTGGTTTAACTATAATATTCTCGTCCCTTTTAGGACCTACAGACAATAAACTAACTGGAACACCAATAAGTTTTTCAATTCGTTGGACGTAAAGTTTAGCATTCTCTGGCAAATCTTGAAAATGTCTTACCGAGGTAGTTTCCTCAAGCCATCCATCTAGGCGTTCATAGATAGGTTCACATTTTTGTAATTGATAATCTTGACTGGGAGGAAACTCTACTACACGATCATCTAAACGATATCCGGTACAGACATCTATGAATTCCATCGTGTCTAAAACATCTAACCTAGTTAATATAATTGAAGAATAGCCGTTAGTAAGATTTGATAGTCTGGCCATAGGTGCATCAAACCAACCAATTCTTCTGGGTCTTCCAGTAGTTGTTCCAAATTCACGAGCAATATCTCTAATTTTATCTCCATGCTGATCATGTAGTTCTGTCGGAAATGGCCCTGCTCCAACTCTTGTACAATATGCTTTAAATACTCCGACTATCCTATCTATTCTGATCGGGCCGATTCCAGCACCTTGATATGCTCCTCCTGCACCAGGATGTGAAGACGTTACATACGGATATGTACCAAAATCTAAATCAAGCAATGCTCCTTGTGCACCTTCAAGCAATACTTCTTTATCATCATTTAAAGCTGCATTGATTATTAGCTCAGTCTGAGTAATTGATCCTTTTAATCTTTTTTCCCATCTATTAGATAATTCAAGAACATCTTGAATTTTAATGGGATCATGATCATATATTTTTGTAAGCGAAAGATTCACGAATTCCAACATGTGTTCCACTTTGCTCTTAAAGTTTTCGGAGTCAAGCAAGTCACCCATCCTGATTCCACGCCTAGCTGTTTTATCTATGAAAGTAGGTCCTATCCCTCTTTTTGTGGTCCCTATCGCGTTATTAAGTAATCGAGATTCTTCAAGTGCATCCAATATCCTATGAAATGGGAAAACTATATGAGCACGATCACTTATCAATAAATGTGTTATATCAATCCCTGACTCTTCTAATTGATCCAATTCAGAAAGGAGAATTTCTGGATCAAGTGCAACACCATTTCCAATGATACATAAGGTATTTGGATTGAATATTCCTGCAGGTACAACGTGCAGCCAGAATTCACCTAGGTCGTTAATCACAGTATGCCCTGCATTATTACCACCTGAATAACGTACTACTAGATCAGATGATTCTGCAAGAAGATCGATAATTTTCCCTTTACCTTCGTCACCCCATTGGCCACCCACAACTGCTGTAGCTCCCATTAAATTCTCCTTGCACATTTAATTTACAAAATGATTTCCTACGTTAGTTTATTTCAAATCCAAAGAAAATCAAGGATATCAACTAGATCTCATGCTATAATATATTAAGTCTAACTGATGTACATCTAATCTATGAAATCTTAATTATATTTGAGGAATTCATGAACGGAAATAACGAGCTCAAGGTTTTTTCCGGAAATGCACATAAATCTTTAGCGATAGATATTTGTACTTATTTGGGAATACCACTAGGGAAGAGCGAAGTTTTTAGATTTAGTAATGACAATATATTTGTTAGATTTCAAGAGAATATTCGACATCGAGATGTCTTCTTAGTACAGCCGTTTGCGCGCCCTGTAAACGAAAGTATTATGGAATTATTAATAATGATTGATGCAGCAAAGAGAGCATCAGCAGGCCGTATTACCGCAGTTATACCATATTATGCTTATGGTAGAACTGATAAGAAAGATCAACCACGAGTCCCTATCACCGGGCGGCTAATCGCTGATCTAATTACAGTTGCTGGCGCGCAGAGAGTACTTACAACAGATCTACATGCTGGGCAGATTCAGGGCTTTTTTAACATACCTGTAGATGAACTAACAGCCTTGCCTCTTATGGGTGATTATTTATCGACTAAAACCGAGGATAGGGTAGTGGTTGCTCCTGATGTTGGAGGAACAAAAAGAGCGAGAGACTTGGCTGAACATCTTAGGTTGCCTTTAGCGATCATAGAAAAAAGACGGATCGGTAATTCAGATACAGCAGAAAGTTTAACCGTTATAGGTGATGTACATAATAAACATGCTATTTTAGTTGATGATGAAATAGATACTGGTGGTTCATTAGTAAGTGCAGCTACATCGTTAAAAGCCCATGGCGCTATAGACGTGAAAGCAGCCGCAGTCCATGGTGTACTATCACAACTATCATTGGAAAGGATACCCGAATCATCCCTAAGCGAGATTTTAGTTACTGACAGCCTACCTATAGACCAAAATACTCGAAAGAAACTGTCTATAAAACAATTATCTATAGCTCCACTTTTAGGTGAAGCGATTATCAGAATTCATGAAGGAAGATCTGTTGGAGAGATTTTCGCCCACGGAAAACAACCTAGCTAGTCTATAAAGTTAATTAAAAGAATTCCAATATGCCAAATATACTATCAAGAATAACTAAGAAAATAACACCCGATCCAGGTAGGAAATACCTATCTACTGTAACTCAAATTAACAAACTCGAATCCTCGATTAGCAAATTATCTGATGAGGAACTTTTTGAGACAACAAAAAGACTAAGATCAAAATTAGATGAGAACATAGATCTTACTGAGATTATACCTGAAGCCTTTGCGTCAGTCAGAGAATCAGCTAAACGTAACTTAGGTATGCGCCATTATGATGTCCAGCTGATAGGAGGTCTGGCCCTTAATGAAGGGAAAATCGCAGAAATGCGCACTGGTGAAGGCAAAACTTTAGTTGCAACTCTATCAGCTTATTTGAATGCTTTAACAGGTACTGGAACTCATGTTGTAACAGTCAATGATTACCTTGCCAAGAGAGATGCCACATGGATGGGACCTGTTTATTCTGGGCTCGGTATGACAACATCATGTCTTCAAAATAATGATGCTTTTGTTTTCTCAGAATCTGAATCTATAGAGATGGTACAAGTATCTAGAAGTGAAGCTTATAACGCTGATATAACATACGGCACAAATTCTGAGTTTGGGTTTGATTACCTTAGAGATAATATGGCGCTAGATGATTCTGACAAAGTCCAAAAAGAACTTACCTACGCTATTGTTGATGAAGTAGATTATATACTGATTGATGAAGCTAGAACACCTCTAATCATAAGCAGCCCTTCACTAGAACCTTCTGATAAATACATTAAATTCGCTAGTATTGCTCCCAGCCTAAAACCAAATATAGATTTCATAATTGATGAGAAAAGTAGAGGTATTTCTCTTACAGCAGAAGGGATTGAAAACGTAGAAACTCAACTATCAATTACTAATCTATATGATCCAGAGCATCTCAGTTCAATTCATTTCTTGGAGAATGCGTTAAAAGCTAATTATATATTTTCAAAAAATAAAGAGTATGTAGTTTCTGATGATAGTACGATCACAATTGTAGATGAATTTACAGGCAGATTAATGCCAGGTCGCCGTTACTCAGATGGGCTTCACCAAGCTATAGAAGCAAAAGAGCGTGTCCCGATCCAAAGAGAATCTATGACATTAGCAACTATAACTTTGCAAAACTACTTTAGAATGTATAAAAAATTATCAGGTATGACCGGAACTGCAATGACAGAAGCAGAAGAATTCCTAAAGATATATAATCTTGATCCTATAACTATAGCCCCTAATGAACCTACAATTCGAGAAGATTTAGCTGATCTCGTTTATGTGAACGAGAAATCAAAGTTTACAGCGATAGCAGAAGAAATTAAGAGAATTAACAAGATAGGAAGTCCAATTCTAGTAGGAACTGCATCTATAGAAACATCTGAAAAAGTTAGTGACCTTTTGAAAAGAAATAACATTAGGCATTCTGTTCTTAATGCCAAGCAACATGAACAAGAAGCAATGATAGTGGCTCAAGCTGGTAGGATCGGAGCAGTCACGGTAGCAACAAATATGGCAGGCAGAGGAACAGATATTATACTTGGAGGCTCAAAAGATGGACGTGACGAATCAGAATGGATAGAAGAGAATCTGAAAGTCCAAGAACTAGGTGGCTTACACATCCTGGGTACTGAGCGACATGAAGCTAGGAGAATAGATAACCAATTACGAGGACGAAGCGGTCGACAAGGTGACCCTGGGTGTTCACAGTTTTATGTTTCCTTAGAAGACGAAATCATCAGGAGATTTGGCGGAGATCGAGTTAAATCAATTATTGAATGGGCAGGACTAGAAGACGGTGAGTCTATACAAAATAAGATGGTAAATAAAGCTTTTGAGAATGCTCAAACCAAAGTTGAAGGACACAATTTTGAGATTCGAAAGCAACTAGTTGAATACGACGATGTAATTAACAGACAAAGAGAAATTGTCTATAAAGAACGAGAAAAAGCACTTCAATCAGAATCCTTAAAAGATACTATTATCAATATGGTCAAGGAAGATATTTCTGTAGTGGTAACACAAAGTTTAGGTTCAAATACCAAAAATGACTGGGACCTGGAAAGCTTAGAACAAGAGATTAAAAACATATCTACTGAATTTGATGTGATTAATATTTTATCAGAAGCTAATTTAACTGAAGAGAAATCAAAGGATTACCTTTTTTCTCAAGCCTCAGAAATATATGAAACTCGAGAAGAGGTTATCGGTGAATCTAATATGCGATATATAGAGCGCTTGCTACTACTTCAAACAGTTGATCAAATGTGGGTCCAACATCTAACAGCTATGGAACAAATGCGTCTTGGTATAGGACTTCAAGCCTATGGTCAAAGAGATCCCTTAGTAATGTATAGACAACAAGGTCATTCTATGTTCCAAGAATTCTTGGAAAATGTACGAAGGCTAATGGCTAGATCAATATTAAAGGTATCTGTTAATAAACAGCACAATACACATTTAAATGAGAAACCCGAATCTAATAACGTGAAAAGTAGAGAGGTTTCTTACTCAGGATCAGAAACTAAATCAGAGAAACAGGGCCAAGTCATAAATTCAAATAAAGTCGGGAGAAATGATCCTTGTTTCTGTGGAAGCGGATTAAAATTCAAACGATGCCACGGGCAAAATGGATAACTCTTAAATGACAACTGAAAACTCTAGCGCAACTGATTTTATAAGTGCTTTAAAAAGAGGTGAAAATTGGTTCCCTTGTTTACTCAAGGTAATATCTCAATGGACTCAGCCAACCGAAACATGGAAAAATAGGCGGTACGCATACTTAATTGGTCAAGAAGCATTCGACTGGCTATTACTTGCAGAGAGACTTCTAGATGACACAGATGATTTGATACTTTCTAAAGAGAAAGAGGATCTACTTTTCAACGGGAAACCTCCAATACCAATGACTTCTAACCTGTTCAGGGAAATGATCGGACCCCATAAATATAGAGCGCATTTGAATTTCTTGTATGGCGTCATAGTTGAACAAGCCTTGCAACAGTTAACCTTAGAGGAATTTACAAAAGGGACCCAAAATCAGATTTCTAGAGAAGAACAATTGGAACAATCTACATTTGAATCTCTATATAATTCACCCAGAGAGCTTCTATACTCTGAATTCAGAGAGGCAATGGTAGGAACTCAAATGGAGCACTCTTCTATTGAAGAGCATAATTCCTTCACATACTGGCTATTTAAGAAGCGAGTAAAACTAGCAGACCCTTCGAGATTAGCTAGTGATACCCTAAAAGGAATCAGAACTTTTTCAACAATAAATCCTGATTTTTGGAACTGGTCACAAGGTGAGAATGAAAATTATTATGGTATCTAGATTGGAAATAAGATGAATAATCGATTAGAAAATGAAACCTCACTATATTTACAACAACATAAAACTAATCCAGTTGATTGGTATCCTTGGGGTGAAGAAGCTTTTCAACTTGCAAAAGAGCTTGATAAGCCAATCTTCTTGAGTATAGGTTATTCTTCATGCCACTGGTGTCATGTGATGGCTGAAGAGAGTTTCTCCAATCTGGAAATCGCCGAAATATTGAATAGTAACTACATTTCAATTAAGGTTGATCGAGAAGAGAGACCTGATATAGATTCAATATATATGGATGCTGTTCAAGCAATGTCAGGAACCGGTGGATGGCCTCTTAGCGTATTTTTAACACCTGATAAATTACCTTTCTTTGGAGGTACTTACTATCCTCCTGAAGACCGTCCGGGTATGCCTGGTTTCCCAAAGGTTCTACAGCATGTACTTGATGCTTTTAAAACCTTACGACCCAAAGTGGAAGAAAGTGGAAAAGGGATCCTAGAGCATATTGAAAGATCTATGAGTCGAGATCAGAAAGTCGATGAATCATCTCTTGATGTGTCGGTACTGAATGATGCATTCGAAAAACTTAATCTAACATATGACAAAATTAACGGTGGATTTGGTACTATGCCTAAATTTCCTCAAGCACCAGTGTTAGATTTCCTTTTGAGGTATTACACAAGAAATCCTGAATCTAATGCCCTTAAAATCGTCGAGCATACACTCCAGTCAATTGCAGCTGGAGGCATCCACGATCAACTTGTGGGGGGATTCCATAGATACAGCACTGACTCCAATTGGACTGTACCACACTTCGAAAAAATGCTTTATGACAATGCCTTACTATCGTTAACATATTTAAACACGTTTAAGATTACCAAAGACAATACATATAAAGCTATCACTGAAATGACCCTCAATTTCATGATCAAATATATGTCTAACTCTGATGGTTATTTTGTTTCCTCGATCGATGCGGATAGCGAGGGTATTGAAGGAAATTATTACTTATGGTCATCGACAGAATTGCAAGAATCTTTACCATTAGATAATTTTTCTAAGTTCGAGGAGATTTTTGAGCTGGGAAAAGAGTTCAGCATAAATGAAATTAATAGAAGTACAATCTTGAGTAAAAAGAACAGCGAAGGAACTCCGATTAGGTTTTTGATCGACGGGAAAGCTGTCATTGAATTAGATCAGGTTCTTTCAAATCTAAATAATTCTCGGTCTAAAAGAGTACATCCAAGAACCGATTCAAAAGTAATAACAAGTTGGAATGGACTCGTATTGAGATCATTAGCAGAAGCGGGTAGTGCACTTAACAATTCCCAATTTATCGCTCACGCATCCCGTCTTGCTGAATTAATAGTCAATGATATGAAACCTTCTAATAGCCTTAGGCATATATCCACAAATAACAGTACAGATAGTAATGGGTATTTAGAAGATTATTCACACATAGTCAACGGATTACTAAGTCTATTTGAAGCAACAAGTAATAAAGACTGGCTGACCCAATCATTAGTAATAGCTGACCAAATGATTGACCTTTTTTGGGATAAAGATCAATCTGTATTTTTTGATTCCCCGAATACAGCTACTGATCTGATTATTAGGCCAAATAATATACTTGATAATGCAATTCCCAGTGGTGCATCAGCTGCAACTGAAGCCTTACTAAGATTAAATACTATAACCGGAAGGGGGGGTTATAAAGATATAGCAGAGCAGTCTCTCTTGAACGTAAAGAAAGAGATGACATCCTTCCCAGGTGCAGTTTCACAATGGTTATCATGTTTAGATTATAATCTGGGCCCATCTAAAGAGATTGTTATAATTGGAGAGTTGGATGATCAAATAACCATACAAATGCGAGACCTAATAGCCTCACAATACCTACCAAACAAGGTGATGCTAGTTATCACCTCAGAAGAAATTAGTAGTTGGGACCACCTCCCTATTATGGATGGTAAGGTTATGCTCAACAATAAAACTACTGCCTATGTATGTGAAAATTACGCATGCAAGTTACCAGTAAATGATCTAGATCTGTTGAAAGAACAGATTAATAGCGACAGCCAATTAACAACAAATAGTCCTTTCAAAGTTATCGACAGCAGTTTTTTTAAAGAACTTTCTTAAAAGGATAAGTGTTTAGTATGAACCGTAGGTTAAAGCAAATCTGGGCCCCGTGGCGGTTTAAATACGTTATGAATAATGAAATAAGTACTGAAACAAAAGAGTTCGCTGGCACTAACTGTTTTTTGTGCGACATATCAACTGACCCACCAATACAAGATGATCTTGTATTACATAAAAGCGAAAATAGCTTTATCATTCTCAACAAATATCCCTATACACCAGGACATATACTGATTTCACCATATGCCCATCAATCGGATATTTTAGAATCTACAGAAGAAGAACTCTTGGAGAGAGCAGTCCTGGTCAATAGAAGTATAAATGCTCTTACCAGAGAATATAATCCAGATGGTTTCAATATTGGAATGAACCTTGGAAGTATGGCTGGGGCAGGACTTCCGGGCCATCTGCACATACATGTTGTACCTAGATGGGGTGGGGATACGAATTTTATGCCTGTTATATCTGAGGTTAAAGTACTTCCTGAGACTCTACTAGTAACTAAGTCTCGACTCTTGCCACATTTTAATTAATAAAGAGCAACCGATTCTATTCCCCTACTAGCATATTGAAATAGATGACCCTAATGATCTATCCTTCATACCTAATGCAAATACAATTTATTTTCTTCGATCTTTTCAACACATTAGTACATTTCAGCCCTCCAAGAGAAGAAATACAAGTAAAAGCATGTTCTTTAAACGGACTAACAATTGAATTGGATATGATTAAATCTGCTTATGTTACCGCCGACAAACTATTGTCATTTGAAAACAGTATTAACCCTTTATTTAATAGGAGTTCAACTGATAAATCACGGTTTTGGGCTAAATATCAGCAAACTTTACTTTCAGAAGCTGGGAAAAATGTGACTCTCAACGAGGCTGGAGAGATATTCAAAACAGTACGTTCAATTAAACAAGAATTAGTTCTCTATGATGATGTTATTCCAGTATTCGATTCACTAAAACAACTTGGACTCAACTTAGGTATCATTTCTAATATGGATCAAAATATCAAATCTTTGCTCCTAAAACTAGATATCAATCAATTCATAGATGTTGCAGTCACGTCCAGAGATGCGGGAGTTGCTAAGCCAAATCCAGGAATATTCCAGTATGCGTTAACCCAAGCTTCTGTATCACCAGCTAAAGCTCTTCATATTGGAGATGATTTAGAAGGTGACGTGGTCGGTGCAATAAATTCAAATATGAAAGCCATATTACTAGATCGAGGTGAACGAGAGATTAAAAATTTGGAAATCCCCGTTATTAGCTCCTTGGAAGATTTACCTGGACTAGTTCTGAATATATAAGTATTGTTAAGTCAACCTTATTGAGGAATAAGCAAAGCAATATAGTCTATGCAGGAGGTCTGAATGGAATTCGTATCTGTTTTTTCGGATGTTATTTTACCTGTGTTTTTAATTGCTGCAGTAGGAGCTTCAGTTCACAAAATTAAACCTTTGAACACAGAGGCGTTAAGCCAAAGTATATTATATATATTCAGCCCAGCCTTAGTTTTTCATGGTTTATCAACTACAGATTTGCCTCTAACAAACCTAGTCAATATTTTGATTTTTAGTTTTCTTTTGCTGATTTGTCTTTATATAGTTGGGCAACTATTAGGTTTCTTAACCCACTCAGAAGGGGGAACCAAAAAGACCCTAATTATATCTTCTATTTTCATGAACGCTGGGAATTATGGATTACCAGTAGCCTATTTTGCTTTCGGAGACGAAGGCTTAACAACAGCGATTGTTTTTTTTGTAATCCAAGCAACATTGGGCTGGACCGTTGGAATCTTCCTAGCCACACAAGGTAGCCAAAGCACTATTGATTCCATAAAAACAGTATTTAAAGTACCCACAACTTATGCTGCTATTTTAGGAGTAACTGCTAGCGCAATTTCAATTAATATTCCAAGTTGGCTATTAAAATCAACTGATATCCTGGGTGATGCTGCAATCCCTGCAATGCTAATTATTTTAGGGATACACATAGGTTCTAAAATTAGAATTACCAAACTCAAACCAGTAATAGCAGCTGGGTTAGTCAGATTACTAATCTCGCCTTTGATTGCTTATGGTATAACTTTACTATTACCCCTCACCCTTCTGGAAACGAAAATTCTTATACTAGTTTCAGCGATGCCAACGGCAGTTTTTACGATAATTTTAGCAACAGAATATGGTGGAGACCCAGAATTATCCAGCAATATAGTTATAGGAAGCACAGTTTTCAGCTTACTAACTATCACCGTACTCCTATTTTTTATAAGCTAGCAGACTTCATCCGAGCTGTTCATAAATTTCTTCGTGAACTTTCAATCTTTAATCGTAAATCATTTGCTGATTTGCGAGCAGCATCCGCGAAATCGCTCCCTTGAGAGCTATAGAGAACACCGCGTGAAGCGTTTACTATAACACCTCGACCATTTCCATCCAGACTAGCTTGAACACTGAGCTCTAAGTTTCCTCCTTGAGCACCAATACCAGGCATCAAGATTGGAAGGTCAGGACAAATTTCACGGATATTTTCCAGTTCTTCTGGATAAGTTGCACCCACAACTAAACCTATATTCTGGTTTTCATTCCAAGATTGGGCTTTTAAAGCTACTACTTGGTATAGTGGCATTATTTTATCATCCAAGATCACGTTCAGATTTTGGAATTCACCTCCACCTGGATTAGATGTCTTACATAAAACAAATATTCCTTTATCTGAATATTCAAAAAATGGATCCAGGCTATCTTTTCCAAGGTAAGGATTCACCACCATTGCATCAAATCCAAATGTTTCAAATACACCTTTTGCATAGAAAGAAGATGAATTACCAATATCATTTCTTTTAGCATCACCAATTACTGGAACTCTACCATCTATAAATTCGACAATTTTCTCAACCATTTCATAACCTTTTGATCCATGGTATTCATAGAAAGCTAAATTTAATTTATACGCTGAAACAAGATCAATTGTTGCTTCGATGATTTCTTTGCAAAAAGAGTATATATCTTTGCCTTCAAGGTATCGCATATCGGGATCAAGTCCAACGCATAGTAATGACGAATTCTTATCTATTGCCTCATTAAGTGCCACTGTGAAATTTTTCGTTGCCATGTCTATATAACCTCTCATGAGTATAACTTTGATAATCTAGTAACTATGAACAGTTTAGCTTTTTTTATGGTGATCGATCTATAATGAATTATGACAATTTCTATTTTAGGCATTGCTGGAGGCACAAGAAGTGCAGGAAACAGTGAAACTTTATTGGATAAAGCTCTCGAAGGAGCATCTTCAGCTGGTGCTGATACAAAAAAACTCCAACTCAACAACTTAAATATAGCTTCTTGTATTTGCCCAGATTCAGAAGATTGTGTTTTAACCGGAATATGCACTGTTGCGGATGATATGCAGTCAGTATATTCAATTCTCAGGTCTGTGGATTTAATATTTATTGCATTCCCGATAGCTTTCAGAAATGTACCCGCCCAAACTAAGCAACTATTTGATCGAAGCCAAGCTTTGTGGGTATCAAAATATATATTAAGACAGAAATTAAGGAAACAGGCATCCAAAGGTAAAGGGTTAATTATAGCTGTTTCAGATACTGATGATCCTATTGAATTTGAAGGAGCTATCACATCAACTAGATCATGGTTCGCTAGTATAGATTTCGAGGAAACAGATCGTCTTCTAGTTTCTAATGTAATTAGAAAAACAGATATCCTGAAATACCCTGACCAATTAACTAGAGCTTTTGATAAAGGCTATGAACTTACTACGCAAATGACTTCCTAACAAGAGTTAAACTAAATTATGGTTGCACAGAAGATTTATCATTAACTATATATTTGTAAAACCCAGTTTCCAGAGGTAATACTAATGTTGTATCACTATTTTTAAGATTTTTGTAAGCATCTAACGTTCTTACAAAACTGAAAAACTCGGGATTTTCAGCTATCGCGTCACCCAGAATTCTAATAGCTTCAGCTTCTCCTTCGCCTCTGGTTCTCGCTGCTTGTTCTTCTGCTTCGGCCAAAATACTCCTTTGTTCAAGGTTAGCATCTGCTTCAATTATATCTTTACTTTCAACACCTTCAGCCCGAAATCTATTCGCGATTCGAGTTCTTTCACTCTGCATTCTTTCATATACACTCACAGAAACATCTGCTGGAAAATCAGCTCCGACAATTCGTACATCTAAAACTTCAATGCCAAATTCAGCTGCCTTTAAATTGCTTCTGACTGTCACATCATGCATCAATTCTTCTCTACGATCTCTAATAACATCAAGTTGATCATGAGAAGCAACTTCTTCACGTATTTCAGAAGAGATTATCGAGTCTAACCGCGCTCTGGCAGCAGGTTCAGATCTTACTACTTCGAAAAAAGTACGTGCATTAATTATCCTATATCTTGCATAAGAATCTATAACTAAAGCTTTTTTCTCGCCTGTTAAATATTCTGAGGGTTGTGCATCAAAACGAAGTAATCGCTTTTCAAGCCTGTGTACAGTTTCAAGAAAAGGTTGTTTTACATGGAGCCCTGAAGAGGTTTCGGTTCTTTGGTACTCTCCTAGTTTAGTTATTATAGCTTGCTCAGTTTGATCTAATGTATAGAGCCATTGGTTCGCACCGAAGGCACCTAACGCGATGAATAATACTAGGAACACTACAGCTTTTCTCATTCTAGTGTTCCTCCTGACTTACTCGTCTCATTCTTAGAAATTTCTTGAAGGGGTAAAAATGGTAATACGTTACCAGAGGTAGCACTGTCCATTACAATAACCTTAATTGTCGGTAGAACCGACTCTAATGCCTCAATATACAGCCTTCTCTCAGTGGCATCTTTTGCTTGGTTATACTCTAATAACCTTGAAGTAAACCTTGCCGCTTCTCCGTTTGCTGCTGCTATCGATTCAAATTTAAACGCTTCTGCATCTTGTATATCTCTTTGAGCTTGCCCTCTTGCTCTTGGAACAACATCTTCTTTATAAGCTTCGCCTTGGTTAATAAATTTTTCTTTATCTTCTCTTGCACTTATAACATCTTTAAACGCTGCTTGTACTTCAGGAGGAGGTTGAACATCCTGTAATTGGACATTCACAATTCGAATACCTGCCCCATATTCATCTAGAATACTCTGAAGCAAAAGACTTGTCTCAATCTGCACTTGTTCTTTGCCTAAAGTTAATACATCATCAATAGGTTTCTTACCTACAATTTGCCGTAATGAGGATGCTGTTGCATCTCTTAAAGTCGTAATATCAGGAGTTCCTCCAGGGTCTTTAACATTGAATAGAAAGTCACCAGCATTACTAATTTGGTACTGGACTACCAACTGTACATCAACTAAATTTTCATCTCCTGTTATCATGCGAGCTTCTTGAGCATCAGGGCTTGTCTGTCCATTACCAGTTTCTCCAAATGTACGAAATCCTAGCTCCATGCTTCTGACCCTACTGATACTAATAATATCTACTTGCTCAACAGGGGTCGGTACATGCCAATGGAGTCCTTCAGCTATCTGCTGCTGATCCCATGCCCCAAACCTTCGGACAATAGCAACTTCCCCAGGGTTGACAACATATACTCCTGAACCTAACCAAACAGTAATCAATACTATTGGAAGCAGAAATATGATCTTCTTTGAAGGGCCACCCTTTGATTGTCGCGGTGCTGAGCCAGAACCACCAGAACCACCAGAACCGCCAGTGAGTGCATTGATGATTTGCTTAATTGGTTTCATCAATTCATCGAATTCGCTACCGCCGGAATTTTGCTGAAAAGCAAATATGTTTCGCAATACTTTCATTATTATAAGTTTCTCCTTGATGATTTCATTATATAACTAATTGCGGATCTTAACTAGTATTAATAGGTAACCGTGCATAATCCACCGACAAACAGAAAAGATAAATTTTAGGTTTAACTAACCTATTATTTCTCTAAATCAATAGACTGTACTATCATTTCAGATAAGTCCAGAACCTTCATGTTGTTTTCTTGTCCTTGAACCTTAACCCCGTCTTCAAACATTTGCGCACAGAATGGGCACGCTGTAGCAATAACATCTGCGTCAGTGTCTATTGCATGCTGGGTACGGCGGTGATTGATCTTTTCATCGCCAGGGCCATCTTCCATCCACATATGACCGCCGCCAGCTCCGCAACAAAAAGCTCGATTTTTGTTTAATGACATTTCAGCGATATTATCAATACCTGGAATACTTGCGGCTAAATCTCTTGGGCTATCATATATATCATTATGACGACCTAAATAGCATGGATCATGGTATGTAACTGTACCAAATTTAGGTACATCTTCTTTCTGGTTTAATACTAATCTTTTATCTTTAACCAATCTATTTAAATATTCCGTGTGATGAAGAACTTCGTAATTACCCCCAAATTGAGGATATTCATTCTTCAAAGTATTAAAACAATGAGGACAAGTAGTAATAATCGTCTTTACATTATATCTGGTCAAAGTTTCTATATTCTGTTCAGCTTGAACTTGATATAGATACTCCATACCCATACGCCTTGCAGGATCACCAGTGCAAGATTCTTCTTCGCCTAAGATTGCAAACTTAATACCTGCATTAATTAATACTTTACCAGTAGCTTTGGCAATTCTCATACTTCTATCTTCCAATGATGCTGCACAGCCGACCCAGTATAATACCTCTATATCTTCTGGATTCTCGACTTCAGACATTAAAGGAACTTCCAAGTCTTCTGTCCACTCAATTCTTGAGCGACTCATCCCAGTCCATGGATGGCCTCTGGTTTCAAGGCTTCGAAGAGCAGCTTCAGCTGTATCTGGTAGTTTGCCTTCATTCATTACTAATGATCGTCTCATATCAACTATTGTTGGTACATGTTCAATAAAGACCGGGCATGCTTCCATACATGCACCACATGTAACGCAAGACCACAAATCAGTTTCATCTACAACATCACCTGCAGGGGATTTTACTAATTCTTCAGGTACTAAATCTGGTTGTCCTCCTGCCGTATTAAGGGCTGTTCCATATTCTTCCATGTATCCTTTTACGTTCTGTATAACCATCATTGGAGATAGACTTTTACCTGTTATATTTGCGGGGCAATTATCTGTACATCTTGCGCATTTTGTACAAGCATCTCCATCCAGTAGTTGTTTCCAAGTGAAATCCGTTAACGTGGCTGCTCCAAATGTTTCTCTTTCTTCAAGATTCGGAATTCCTTGTAGTTTCCCTTTTACTTCCAAATTACGGAAAAACCAATTAACCGGTGAAATCCAAGTATGCGTGAATTTCGAAATAGTGAATGCTGCATATATAAGTGTTGCCATAACTGTAAATGAATGAGACCACCACAATAATTGATAAGCAGTTGCTGCCGCTGCTGAATTGATGTTAAAGATATTGTAGAAAATAGCTGCAAAAGCATACCCTCCTGGGGACCATATTGCCCAGTTAGGTGTTGATGGATCAAGTGAATTTATATATTCGCTTCCGATATGAGGTACATCACTCAACATTCTAAGAGCTTCAAGTGAAAATCCTTGAATGATTAAGAATAGTGAAACTGATAATATTATCTTGTCATCAAGAATACCTTTTGAATGAGGTTTATTGATAAACGTGCGGCGAAAAATAGCCATGGACAAACCTACAAATGCCATTATACCGCCTAAATCCCAAACAAAAGATGAGTATAAATACCAATTACCTATAGGCCAAACCAACAAATCCTTTTTTGCAAGCGGAAATAAAAATTCTTCTTCTATCGTACCAATTGCAGTTCCTAGGAACAATAAAGAGGCACCCCAGAAAATCATAAGATGCATAATCCCGGCGTATCTATCTCTCATGAATTTCTCGTGGCCATACCCTTGAGTTAAGAGTAATCTCCCGAATGCAATTATCCTTATCAAAGGATTACCCATTCGATCTATAGGAGCTCCAAGCTTCCAAAGAGTAGCCCTCTGGTACAATCTATAAAAAATATATCCCGTAGCTAATCCGGCTAAAGCAAAAAGAATCCATTTGCCATCACCTATAAGGAATAAAAATTCTTTTTGAGGAATATCCGCAGGAATGCTACTCATATCTGTACCTCTTCAATTATGCAATATTGACGCGAGTATAGCACGAATAACGTAGTTTTCCAGAGAATAACTCGAATATAAGGCATACTTCGCCTTATTAAGAACATTTTCTTGACACAAATTTGCAAAAACATCTAGAATACCAACGTAATTTCTGGTGGCTGATGGGCCATAAAGTTCCATTAATACATGATGGGGTAATTACAAAAAATCGGAAATAGACGAATTTAGGAGTTTTTAGAATGCGAATTATCGTAACGGCAAAACAGGTGCCTGATCCAGAAGCACCACAAAGTTCATTTAGTGTAGATAGTGCAACTAACACGGTGTTAGTTGCAGGAAGTGTACCTGCAGCTATTAGTGATATGGACTCATACGCTGCAGAAGCAGCTCTACGAATTAAAGATGAAGTCGCAGATACTAAGGTTAGTGTCTTAAGCCTAGGTAAAGACCATGTTTTAGATGTGATCAAGCGTCCCCTTGCCATGGGCGCAGATGAGCTTTTTCTAATTCAAGACGAAGATCTAGCTAACGGAGATGCAATAGCAATTGCGAATACTTTAGCAACAGCAATAAAAAAAATTGGTGAATTTGACTTAATAATGTGCGGACGGCAATCGGCTGATCTAGACCAAGGAATCGTTGGTACTGCGCTCGCAGCAATATTAGGTATACCTGTTTTAACCAACGCGGTTGGAGTTAGATTAAATGATGATTGGATAGAGATCGATAGAATTGTTGAAGATGGAATTGATACGGTCGCGGCAAAGCTTCCGGCTCTTGTCACCGTCAGCAACGAAATTGGGGCAGTTAGATATGCAACAATGAGAGGTATTATGGCCGCAAGAAAGGTACAACCCACTATTTGGGGTAAAGAAGATCTCGGTGTAATTGAAGAAACCGACCCTTTTACCACTGTTGTAGATCTATTTGCACCAGAGAATACCAGCAATGTAGAAATGCTAGAAGGTGAATCAGCAGCGGATTCTGGAAGATTATTAGCTCAGAAGCTTAGAGAAGAAAGATTAATTTAATACTGAATTACTAAATACAATATTGAAAGGTATATAATGTCACAAGAAAATGGAATCCTAATAATTGCAGAATCCACACAATCTGGTGATCTAAAACCCATTACCGGGGAACTTTTTGCAGCAGCTTCTGGTTTATCAGAAAGTTTAGGCGAGCCAATATCAGTTGCGCTGATAGGGCAGGGTGTATCTGCTAAAGCACAAGATGCTATTAATCTTGGAGCAAGTAAAGTATATGTTGTAGACAACTCTATTTTTCAAAATTATCTTAATGAAACATATACTGAAGCAGTAATATCAATAGCCTCGCAAGCTAACCCAAGAATCATATTAATGGGCCACACGCCAAATGGACGAGAGTTAGGCCCTAGCGTAGCTGTTAGATTAGAGACCGGAATAGCAACTGACACATCTGGGCTAAGCATATCAGATGGTAAACTTGAAGCTACTCGGTCATTAACTGGAGGTCTTTTCAGGCAAAAAACAGGCTTTCCTAAATTCCCAAACATAGCTACAGTTCACATGAAAGCCTATGATGTACCTGAACCCAGTGCAGGTTTAACTGGAGAGGTCATCGAAGTAACAGTTGCCATAGACGCTAATAACTTAAGATCAAAATTCGTTAATCATTCAGAAGCTGTATCTGAAGGAATCAAAATTGAGGATGCAAAAATTATTATCTGTGGTGGAAGAGGTATGGGTGGTAAAGAAGAATTCGATACCCTATACGACTTGACAGAAGTAATTGCTGAATCAGCAGTGGCCGCTACCAGGGCAGCAGCAGATTCAGAGTTCTGTGGACAGGATCTAATGATAGGTATTACAGGCAAAGTAGTAAGCCCTGAAGTGTATTTTGCGATTGCATTATCAGGTGCTTCTCAGCATATGGCTGGTTGCTCTGGATCAAAGAATATCATTGCAATAAATAAAGATCCTGAAGCAAATATATTTAAGGAATCAAAATACGGGGTCATTGGGGATTACAAAGATGTGGTTCCAGCCTTTTTGGACGAATTGAAGAAGCTAGAAGGTTAAGAATTTGGCAAGCCTTCATGGATAATGATTTTGTTATTGATTTGGAAGAAATATCAAAAAGCTTAGAGGAAGCTGAAGTTGTAACTTTATTTTTCCCTTTGTTGAGGAAAACTCTTCTTTTTGATTTGAGACATGATGAAGAATTCGAGCCACTTGTTAAAATAGTTCCAATGGTAAATAGCCCGGCTGAAAGACTGGAGAAAATCCGAGAGCTAAGACCCAGTTTTTCAACGCCAGAGAAAATAGTATTTATCCCATGGCCAAAGTACGCTTCAAGCCTAGTACGCTTAGGTTTGTATGATGCATTTAGAGGTAGACTAAAAGCCATAGGCGGAAAGAAACCTTTAAACGATCTAAGGCAAGCATTAAAGGATCTGCAAGAGATAGAAAAAGATGAAATAGCGGCGGTAATTAAAGGAAAAGGCTACCGCACTATCTGGCAAGCAGGTCAAGACTAGATAACTAAAATTCGAAGTTTAATTCTTATTGAATTACTTTGTCAGGTATCAACATTAATTTACAGTGATCAGGAGATTGATTTATGTGGGACTCTTTGCTCAGACATCCCAAGTACTTTTTTCGCCCATCAGGCAACCTACGACCGTATATTGAGTTACTAAAACCCAGAGTCACAATACTACTTACTTTTCTAGGTGTATCCTCAGCAATCATTGCTTCGAAAAATCCAATGTCGGAAATCCCAATTCTATTCATGATTGGAATTGCAATACTTCTGGGAAGTGGCGGAGCAAATGGATTAACAAACTATCTAGACAGATTCTTAGATAATAGAATGCAGAGGACTAAAGGAAGAAGCCTACCTAGCAAAAGGATATTTCCCCATTACCGTGGGTTAATATGGGCTGGTTTATTAGTATCTATAGGGATACTTATAGCTTTCTCGATTCATCCATATGCAGCTATAGCTGGAATCACTGGTACATTATCATCGGTAATATTTAGGAAAACAGAAGCAACACATTTTTTAGGTGGGATCTCCAGTGCTGCCCCGATTGCAGTCGGGTGGCTAGCAATTCAACATGAAATTAACTTACGTTTGATTATACTATGCGTATTCGTAGTAGTTTGGGTAATCCACCATGTATGGGCAATAATGCTCTTTTATCAAAACGATTACATTCAAGCTGATGTAAACATCTTTCCTCTTCGATCAAAAAAAGAGAAAGTAATGCCAATTTTTATCCTATTGGCATTACTTGCAGGACTTCTAACAGTTTTATTGGGCTTAATAAATGATGCTAATGTATATTTCTATATTGGTTGTTTATTTTTGAACATCTACAATCTGTGGGGCACAACTCAGCTGAACAACACAAATATATCGAATTCCATACAACGCAAAAGATTCAAGACTGCAAGTTATACATTACTCATTGCAGTTTTTACTACTCTATTATTTATATAACATATACATAAAGATACTCTTAAAAGGATATGTACTTATACACTAGATTAATAAGAAGTTAGAGTGGATTAAATGACGTTACCATATTTCGAAATAGACAATACTAAAAAGAAGAGTACTAAAGCCCGATCAGGTAAACTTATTACACCACACGGTACAATCGAAACCCCAGCTTTTCTACCCGTTGGTACACAAGCAACTGTAAAAGGATTATCAAGTCAAGATTTAGAAAAACTGGGTTGTAACATAATTATTAGCAATGCCTATCATCTCTATCTACGCCCTGGAATTTCTATAATTGAAAAGGCTGGGGGGTTACATGGGTTTATGAACTGGGATCACCCAATAGCAACCGACTCCGGCGGTTTCCAAATAGCATCTCTAGCGCAGTCAACTAATATATCAGATGAAGCTGTGACTTTTAGATCCCATATCGATGGTTCAATCCACCATATTTCCCCGGAAATAGCAATTGATATCCAACAACGGTTAGGCGCAGACATAATTATGTCCTTTGACCATCCAGTCTCATTTGGTTCGAGCTCATCAGAATTAAGAGAAGCGATGAATAGAACTCATAACTGGGCTTTGAGGAGTGCACAATCACACCAAAATGATTCTCTGTTATACAGCATCATACAAGGTGGTACTTTCCCTAGTTTACGTGAAGAATCAGCAAAATTTATAGATGGTATTAACAACTCTCAAGGAATTGCTATAGGCGGCCTCAGTCTTGGTGAACCAAAGAGTACACTGTGGGAAATGGTCGATATATCAGTCAGTTCAGTTAATGAAAACAAACCAATACACCTACTTGGTGTGGGCTCACCTGAAGATTTAGTTATTGGGGTAGGACTGGGTATCGATACATTCGACTGTGTACTACCTACTAGAATTGGAAGAAAAGGGAGTTTCTACACCAAATATGGTCGAATAAATATAACAAATGCTAAGTATAAAGCAGATATGAATCCGGTAGATGAAGATTGCGATTGTTTTACGTGTTCTAATTTTTCCCGAGCATACATAAGACATCTATTTAAATCTCAAGAATTATTGGCTTATACCCTTGGATCTATACATAACTTACGGTTTATTATGAACTTAATGAGTACTTTAAGACTATCAATTAAAGAAGGGACTTATGAAGAATTTCGGTCAATTTTCTTATCAGAATACCAACCAGCTAACGAAGCAAAAAGAACCGAACAAAAGAAACTATGGCAAGTGAATAAGCAAACAACAAACCCTCTGGTGCCACCTTTTGAAAATCTTGAGGACTAGCCTCCAGCTACTGCCGGAACAATACTAACTTCGTCACCTGAACTTAGTTTAGTCGAAAGCCCATCCAAGAATCTTACGTCTTCACCATTTACATAGATATTAACAAATCGATGTAATTCTCCATTATCATTAAACAGTCTCTCTTCTATTCCGGGAAAGCGTTCATTTAATATTGATAGGGCACCAGAAAGCACATCGCTATCAGCTTCAATCGAGTCAATCCCTTCAGTAACCGTACGCAATGGCGTAGGAATCTTTAATACTACGGACATTAGTCATTTCCTCTCTAAAATATTTTTAATCTAGCTATACATAAGGATGTAAGATCCTTATATTATGGAATGGTCACATATAATTATTTACGTGATCAGTTTAACCTGCAACGATATCTCCTTCAACAAAATCAACTCTGACTCCTTGATTAATAATCCAATCAATTCCTTTATCAATCTCAGTTTGTTCACCATTCAATTCTAAAATAACCCACCCTTGATCTTCAGCAACATTGGCTCTCCTAATATTTGTTACAATCTCAAATTCTCTACCTAAAGACCAAATAATAGGATTTTTTATCAAATCAGGCTGAAATGTAAATTTCACTCGAAGATTAGCCATCTATCCACCACCTTCTGATAATCATCTTATCGCTTCATTCCTAAATTCTTTTCAAATGAAGCGAAATCTGGATCTATAGTTACTGTATTTACTAGTGATTCAACCGCTTCTTGAGTTTTTAATCCATTACCTGTTATATAGGCAACCGTTAAATCATCCTTTTTGATTGTACCTTCTTCAACAAGTGCTTTCAAAACACCGATCGTCACTCCGCCAGCTGTTTCAGTAAATATACCTTCTGTTGAAGCCAGGGTTTGGATCGATTCAACAATTACTTCATCAGGTACTGCATGTGCAGTACCATTAGTTTTTTCAATAATGTTTAAAGCATAGTATCCATCTGCAGGATTCCCGATAGCTAGTGATTTTGCAATCGTATTTGGTCTTATCGGGCGTACTTCTTTTACTCCTTCATCGTATGCAGTAACAATTGGTGAAGAGCCAACAGGTTGAGCCATATGCATTCTTGTTGTAGGTTTATCATCGATTAATCCTACATCATGAAATTCATTAAACCCTTTCCATATCTTAGTAAACATAGATCCTGAAGCTGAAGGAACAACAACATGATCAGGTGTACGCCATCCCAGTTGTTCAGCAACTTCATAACCAAGGGTTTTAGATCCTTCTGAATAAAATGGTCTCATGTTTATATTTACAAAAGCCCATCCGTATTGATCAGCAATTTCAGAGCAGAGCCTATTAACATCATCGTAGTTACCTTTAACAGCAACCATATTGGGACCATAAATAGATGCCCCTATAATTTTCCCTAACTCGAGATCCGCTGGAATAAAAACATAGCATTTCATTCCAGCTTTTGCTGCATGAGCTGCCACTGCTCCCGCTAAGTTTCCTGTTGAAGCACATGCTATGGTATCAAAGCCAAAGTCTCTTGCTGCAGTTGCTGCAACTGCAACAACTCTATCTTTAAATGAAAAAGTTGGATTAACACTATCATTTTTCAAATATAAATTGTTCAAGCCGAGCATTTCGCCTAACCGATCAGCTTTCACTAGCGGTGTAAACCCAGCTTTTATATCAACAGGATTCGTACCATCTACCGGCAAAAAAGGAGCGTACCTCCACATTGTATTCGGGCCACTCTCTATAGATTTCCTTGATACATGTTTTTTAATTTCGGCATAGTCATATTGAATTTCAACAGGCCCAAAGCAAAAATCACATACGTTCATGGGTGTTAACGGATATTCTCTACCACATTCTTTGCAGCGATGTATCGTAGTAAAAGTCATTAATTTTCCCTTAGTATATCAAGATTCCTATAGTAGATATTACCTTAATTTTAATTAACGGTTATGAACACAACCCATTATAACATTCCATCAAAGGAATAGAATATATACTGAGAGTCATGAATTTCGCTGCGATCCTAATTTTAATTTAGTCACACAGCGAAATTATGTTTTATATTATTTATTTTGCCAGTTAGGAGCTCGTTTTTCTGCGAAGGCCAAAGGTCCTTCATTAGAATCTTCTGATCCTCCAACTTGTTTGTTAACCCAATCACTCAATTGATAATGTTCCATCATTTGTAAATTACGCCAGTAGTTAGCTACTGCTTTCACTCCTTGGACTGCGATCGGTGCATTTGAACAAATCATTTTGGCTATCTCAATTGCTCTAGGTAATAGTTGGTCTGGTTCTACAACTTCATGAACTAAGCCCATTCGAACGGCCATGTCAGGGAGTATTTTATCTCCAGTAAGGCCAACGTACATTGCTTCACCAAAAGGTACCAATCTTGGTAGTATATGCATACCTGAACCCGGCATAATACCCCTTTTTACTTCAAATAAGCCCATATAAGCTTCAGATGAAATTATTCTTATATCACAATCAATTGCTCTCTCAGTTCCGCCGCCTACTGCAAGCCCATTAATAGCAGCAATAATCGGTTTTGGTGACCTGGAGAATTGAAATAGAGAGCCTATAGGGCCACCTGACTGACCACCTGAAATTCTATACAGCTCTTTTGCTCTATCTTCAGCTGTTATTTCGCCTTTACTAAATTTCTCATTTGCTTCCGCAACTGCTGTATTTCTATCACTCATTTCTCGTAGATCAGCTCCGGCTGAAAAAGCTCTACCATTCCCTGTAACAATCCCAGCCCACATATTTCTATCATTATTGAAGTCATAGAGAGCCACAGCTAATTCGTCATTCATGCTCCCACCCATCGCATTAAGTCGATCAGGTCGATTCATGGTAAAAACAGCGTAATGCTCTTCTTCATTCTTCTCATATATTAATTCTGCCATATTACACCCCCGCAATTATGTTTTTATACAATTGGTTTTAGGTTAGATTTATACGTATAGTTCTGTCAAGTTAACGGGGTGGTTTTTGCTCAAGATCGTTGACGGTAATCATTAGCACTGCTAGCCTAAGTCACAGCATATTGGTAAGAGTATTCTTATTAATATTGCCAGGCCTATAATTTGTTTAGGCCATAGTTCGGGGGGATATAAATTAGAAATTAATTTAGGAGGATTAAACGATATGAGACTTACAATCTCTGGAATTAAAGCCGATGTTGGATCGATAGGTGGACATACCAAACCAGCAGAAGAAATGATAGAAAAGGTTAAATCAAATGTCGAAGGTGCAATTGCATCAGGCCTGATTATTGATGGCTTTGTTTTCCACGTAGGTGATGACATCGCTATAGTCATGACTCATACTCGCGGTAAACTTGATACAGATATTCATCAATTTGCTTGGAATAGTTTCCTAGACGCAACAGCAATAGCTCAAGAATTCGGGCTTTATGGTGCAGGTCAAGATCTTCTTGTAGATGCACCTTCAGGTAATGTAAGAGGCGCGGGACCTGGTGTAGCAGAGGTAGAGTTTGATCACAATCCTGGAAAAGGTAACTCAACACGTCCTGCTGAATCATTCAATGTTTTCGCTGCTGACAAGTGTGGACCAGGTGCTTATAACCTACCAATTTTCTTAGGGTTTGCTGATCCAATGTATTGCGGGGGCCTTATGTTACCAAAAATGATCGATGGTTTTAAGTTTCGGATTATTGACATGAATAACACAGCAGGTGACAGTGTACTAGAACTAAATGCGCCAGAAGATTATTATAAACTAACTGTATTACTTAGAGATAATGAAAGATTCGGGATAGAAAGTATTTCTTCAAGAAGTTATCCCGACGAAGAAGCAGTAGCAATATCAGCTCAAAGGATGCATAACATTGCTGGTACTTACACTGGTAAAGATGATCCAATCGCTATTGTTAGGAATCAAGGTATTTTCCCTGCACCAGAAGAACTGGTTTCACCATTCTCTAAGGCCCACTTTATTGGAGGGGATTCTCGTGGTTCACACGTGATGCCATTGATGCCAGTACCTATAAACACTGCAGTAACAGGCTTATACTGTTTACCGATTGTTGAATGCTTAGGTTTCTCGATAAATGCAGCAGGAAAATTCTCTGGACACCATATAGACTTTTTTGACAATCCAGCTTGGGATTACACTAGAATGAAATCTCAAGAAAAAGCAATGTCCATGAGAGAAAATGGTTGGTCTGGACCAGCTATGATGCCTTACACAGAATTAGAGTACGGAGGATTCCGTAATATCGTAGAGGGATTAGAAGCACAATTTGCAATAGATGGATAGATTGTAATTGATTGATGTAAAGATCCTAGTTGCAACAAATAACACTGGGAAATTAAGAGAATTTAAAAAAATTCTGCTATCTCCTGGCATTAGTATTTTAAGCCCTCTAGATGAAGATATATCTTTAGATATAGAAGAGACTGGTACTACGCTAAAAGATAACGCCCGTATAAAGGCTTTGGCATTCAGTAAACTAACTGATCATGTAACATTAGCCGATGATTCTGGTTTATTCGTAGACGCACTTGATGGTGATCCTGGTGTAAGAAGCGCTAGATATGCTGGAAACAATGCAACTGATCATGAGAGAAATCAAAAGCTTCTAGATAACCTTCAAAATGTCCCGATAGAGAAGCGGACTGCACAATTTAAATGCGTTATAGCTTTAGTAGATGAAGGCGGTAATACGAGCTATTTTAGCGGGACTTGTACCGGGTCTATTGCGACAGAAAGTCGAGGTTCTCAAGGTTTTGGGTATGATCCAATTTTTATTGTTGACGGGTACAATAAAACAATGGCAGAACTAACAAAGGTCGAGAAGAACAAAGTAAGCCATCGTGCTAAAGCATCTCGATCTCTCATGCAGCACATAGAAACTATTTATTAAAGAGCACCACACTATGGACTAAAATGCTATCATTGATAGTAGACGAGAGGTGTAAGTTTGACTAATGCTACGAAACAAGTAAAAGATCTTTACGGCCGGTTACTACAGGACATAAGAATTTCAGTAACCGATCGCTGCAATTTTCGATGTACATACTGCATGCCAGCTGAGATTTTTGGTGAGAGATATCAGTTTCTCCCAAAAGATGAAATCCTGACTTTTGAAGAAATTGAGAGGTTAGCTCGGATTTTTGTTGGCCTAGGCGTTTCGAAGATTCGCATTACTGGCGGGGAACCATTACTTAGAGCAAATCTCCCTACACTTATTAGGAATTTATCGAAAATAGAAGGTCTTGAGGATTTATCATTAACAACAAATGGATATCTACTCCCGCAGATGGCAGAAGAGCTAAAGGATTCAGGATTAAATAGGGTCACAATAAGTCTTGATAGTCTAGATGACAAAGTTTTTGGTGAAATAAATGGAAGAGGCTACGGGGTCCAAAAAGTATTGGATGCCATAGATGCAGCTGAAAGGGTAGGGCTCAGTCCTATCAAGATTAATACTGTTGTAAAGAAAGGTGTTAACGATCACACCTTACTCCCACTTATTGAACATTTTAAGGGATCAGGCCAAATACTCAGATTAATAGAATATATGGATGTTGGAACTTTGAACGGTTGGCAAACAAATGAAGTAGTACCATCAACTGAAATCATTTCATCCATTTCTGATAAATATGAACTTATGCCCAAATTTAAGTCCAAAGAGAGCGAAACAGCTGATAGGTACCAGTATTCAGACGGTTCGGGAGAAGTCGGATTTATTTCATCTGTGTCCGAACCTTTCTGTGCATCATGTACTAGAGCCAGATTATCTACGGACGGAAAACTATTTACGTGTTTATTTGCTTCGGAGGGAATTGATTTACGTACTTATCTGAGAAATCCTCAAATAAGTAATAACGAAATTCAAGATATTATAACTCAGACATGGCAAAAACGAGATGACCGATATTCTGAAGAGAGGACTGAAGAAACAAGTGGGAAAGCTAAAGAATCGAAGATTGAAATGTACCAAATTGGCGGTTAAACGCACCCTCTAATTCTAAATAACCAGAATTAGGTCACTCTATTTAGGAGATAAAATAATGAATGGGAAACTAACTCATATGGATCCAGTTTCAGGACCTAAAATGGTTGATGTTGGTAATAAAGATATTTCGCAAAGAGAAGCAGTTGCCAGAGGAGTAGTTAAAGTAAGCGAACCAGTTGCAACTGCTATCAAAGAATCAATGAACCCAAAAGGGGATGTTCTATCCACTGCTAAGCTCGCAGGAATCCTTGGCGCGAAAAAAACTTCTGACTTAATACCTTTATGCCATTTACTGTCTCTTTCATTTGTAGATCTTCAAATTGAATTAGACCCATCTAAATTCATTGTAAATATTGAAGCAACCGTTAGAACAAAAAGTAGAACCGGAGTAGAAATGGAAGCCCTAACAGCTGTTTCAGTAGCTGCACTTACTATATATGACATGTGTAAAGCACTAGATAAGACTATTACTATTGAAAGTATATATTTAGTTAGCAAAAGTGGTGGTAAAAGTGGTGATTTCCAAAGGTCTAATTAACTTCCTGAATCAATACCTAAGAACATTTGCTTAGTATGATCGGCAACTAATTCAGGGTCTTCCATATAAATTGCATGCCCAAGATTCTTGTATACATGGAGCTTGGCATCAGGGAGTTTTTCTGAAAATGGTTGGATATGTGTTGAAAGCATTTTATTATTACCAGCAACCATAATTGATATTGGCATAGACATTTTAGAAGCCAATTTTAAAAGAGAAAATTCATCAGCCTGCATCTCAGATATATTATAAGAGTTCATATGCCACATTGCTTCTGCTCGTCCGTCCTCATGTACTATTGTCTCTTCATTTAAGACATCGGCCAAAACTTCTTCAGTCCATACTTTAGTCATTTCATTAGTTCTCAATCTATTTTTAAGATCTTCTAGAGTTGACCAAGTATTCCGTCTGCCTCTTCCTTGTACTTCTTCCAAATTTTCATCTAATATTCCTACTCTGGAATAATGAAGTGGTCCTTCCATAACAGGTTCAATCAGGATCATACCAAGAACTTTATCAGGATTTGCTGCTGCATAAAGTGCGGTCGATGCTCCACCTAAAGAGTGAGCCATTAAATAGTGATCTCCAATACCAATGCTTTTAATCATAGCTTCAGTATCAACTTTTCTCTGTTTTGTGGTATATCCAGTAACGGGAGAATCACTTTTACCGTGAGCTCTCATATCTAAAGCTATGACTCTAAAGTTATCTCGAATCCTTCGAGCAACAGCATTCCAGCTCCTGCTGGTCCTACGCGATCCATGAATCAAGACGATCGGAGGGCCATTGCCTCCCCAATCAACTGCATGAAGTTTTATTCCAGCGTGATCAATATATATGCTTTTTGTTTTATCGTCATTCTTCATTTAATCTAAATACTCGCAAGTTAATTGTGTTTATACTTTACTATATTCTGATTTATACCACGGTATACCGGCAACCATTTCAACTTCATAGTCACCAAAAATATTTGGATATTGTTCAACCAGTATCTCTCCCACTTTACCAAACACTAATCTTATTTCTTCTTCTGCTGAGGGATCTGTTCTCGCTTCTAACACATGACGTAAAGTTCTGATATTAGCACTCCATCCAACAGTCGTGGCTACTCCAATAGGAGCAATCCTTCTCATAGCACTAGTTATTTCTTTTTTCTTGGAGAAAACTTGACCTTCATCATCTAGGCCGTAGTGATCTGCCATCATTTTCTGTAAATTCTCTAATTCAGTGAATGTTTTAACAAACACTTCCATAATTTCAGCATCTTCTTTTATCGATGTTGGTGCCCACATTCCTAAATCATCTAACCTAACAAATCGCAAGCTTTCTTGAGAGACAGCTGTACCGGCACGATGCCTTACTAATTCATGTGTGAAAACTCTACTAACATCAGCAAACACAAAATTTAATACACTATGTTCTAAAACTGATCCATGACCAGTACGAATTAAATTTTGTAAATGTGACTTATTTGTTGGCCTAACTCTAGTTACATTTGGATTCATCCCAGGCTCAAAGCTTCTGTAACATAATCTTCCCATAAACTCAGACAGTGCTTCCGGATCAGAATTTGCGTCAGTGGTCCATTCAGGTACACCAACATGTTCTAAATAAGCAGTTAACCCGTCTGGAATTAACTTCGTCTCGCCAATCAAAAAAACCTTTGGTTCTACTTCATGCATTATATCCTCCATGATCATCCTATTAATATTATGCCTTATATTGATGTGATATTCATAGGGTTATTTGGGAGGTTATAAAATTATCATGGTGGGCGGCGAGGGACTCGAACCCCCGACTTTCTGCGTGTAAAGCAGACGCTCTAACCAACTGAGCTAGCCGCCCCGGGTGTACTAATCTGGCATAGATGGTGCGCTTGGCGGGACTCGAACCCACGGCCTCAACTTCCGCAAAGTTGCGCTCTATCCAACTGAGCTACAAGCGCTCTAATCCTATGGTGCCGAGGGGGAGATTCGAACTCCCACGCCCATTAGGCACTGCGTCCTGAACGCAGCGCGTCTGCCGTTCCGCCACCTCGGCGGTATAGTACCAATGAATTGTACGATTTATTTAATAATATTATAACCCATCTAAATTAATTAAAATTCCTTTTGGCAAACGATATAAATTAACTATGTTGTGAATGAATCAATAACCTGCAATATTTCATTAATATCCACTCTAGCGTTATCTTGTACGAGCTGCGCATATTTCTCACTAGCTTCCCCATTAGTGAGATCACGTTGTCCTAGTACCTCGTCTCCTATAACAAGAATGTTATTGGCTAATACTGCCGCTTCCAGGTTTTTCAGATTATTTGGCCCGATTGGCATATTACAAAAAATAACTAGATCGGCATCTAATAACTGATTTTGATGAATTAATAATATTTCATCATTAACAGCTTGAAAAGCTAAAGTTGGTATGTATTCTATACCTAGAATGTCAGCAACCATCCGATCAGTATCACCAGAACCCAAAGGACCAGCAGTCACTACTATGCCTGCATCTCTAAGCATATACATCAATTCAGAACCAGATCCTCCACCACAAATTAGATGTACTTTCATTTCTCCTTCAAAGTTTATCGGGTTCTCCGCAAGTTTACGTAAACTCATTGTTATCTTCCCGCTAAATGGATCCGGATATATCAAAGATGAAACACCGTATGTTTTTTTTACATTCTCCGGTGTTAAAACTATTTCTGGTAAATCATCAGCAACAATATTTCCTTCATGAAGTAAGACAATCCGATCGGCATATTTAGCAGCAAGTGACAAATCATGGATAGCCGCTATAACGGAAATACCTTTCTTAATATGATCTGTAGCTAAATCCAATATGTCCATTTGATACCGAATATCTAAATTCGCCGTAGGCTCATCCAATAATAGAATAGAAGGCTCTTGTGCAAGCGCTCTCGCAATAAAAACACGTTGACGTTCACCTCCAGAAAGCTCAGTTACTAATCTGCTTGAAAAGTTTAGTGTATCTGTTGATTCCATAACTTCTAAAATGAGTTTCTGATCTTGTTCTGTTTCTAATACGAACCGCCCTGTCTTAGGATATCTTCCCATTGAAATTATATCTAACGTAGAAAAGCTACCAGTACTGGATGGCGTTTGCGGCACAATGGCTACTTTATTACCAATTTCTTTATGAGTTAGCTGTTTAAGATCCTGCCCGTATAGTGAAATTTTACCTTCAAATTCTTCAATTAGTCCTGCTAAACTTCGTAAAAAGGTAGTTTTCCCAGATCCATTAGCTCCGACTATCGCAACAAACTCACCTTGACCTAGTGCAAATGTAATATTCTTTAGAATCGAGTTACCATCAATACCTACTGTTAGGTTTTCTATTTCAACTATATTAGTGGAGTTTACAGATTTATTATTCATTTACCTTGCATTTATTTCACTCAAAGTCATTAATTGAATCTTACTAAGAGTACTTTTTAAGTATGACTCTGTATATTATAGATTAATAAAGAAAATATTGGAGATTATATGACTTTCCCAGGAAGATCCAGTAACTCATTTCGATCAGGTAATCCGACATTGAATTCAAAAAGTTTCGATGTGAATGAAACTATCACTGGAAAAAAAATGACTATAGATGGTACCGTTAATAGATCAATCATAGCGCTAACAATTCTTAGTATATCGGCATATTATTCTTATACATTAGAGCTAATTCCATTAATGATGATTGGATTCATCGCAGGGTTTATCCTTGCGATAATTACAATGATCAAGAAGACCTTATCACCCGTAACCGTGCCTTTATACTGTGTTGCGCAAGGATGCGCATTAGGAGGCATATCCTTCTTATTTAACCAAATGTACGATGGAATAGTAATACAAGCCATATCACTTACTTTGGCTATCTTCTTATCTCTACTATTTGCTTATAAATCAAAAATGATTAAAGTAACGGAAAATTTTAAACTTGGCATGACTGCTGCAACAGGTGGTATCTTTTTGATCTATATCCTGAGTTTCTTTATGCGAATGTTTGGCTTAAGTGGCCTACCAATATTAGATATAAATAATGGGTCTATTGTTAGCATAGGTTTCAGTTTATTTGTTGTATTTATTGCGTCCCTGACGTTAGTTATGGATTTCGATTTTATTGAGCAAGCAGCAGAAAATGGAGCTCCTAAATACATGGAATGGTACGGTGCTTTCGGTTTAATTGTATCCTTAGTATGGTTGTATATGGAAATACTAAGATTACTTGCTAAGCTGCGAAGCAGGTAATATCTAATTCCCGCAACTCTCCTATAAACTTAGCCGTTCTCTTTCAACCACTGAGTTGGAAATATTATAAATTATATTCACTTTTTTCCACCAGGACTGTTAACGAATTTCCTATCCTTATTTAGTGAGGTTTGGTGTGGCAACGATAGGATTTGAACCTACGACCTAGCGCTTATGAAGCGCCCGCTCTAACCACTGAGCTACGTTGCCCCAAGAAAAACCAACGGCCGGAGTATAGCACTAGTGTTGATGAGCGGTCAAAGTGTATTGTAAATTCATTTGGCCAGTTATAATACACCTATATTCAAATATTTAATCTGAAATAAGGTGTGAATTACAATGATAGATATACCAGACGTCGATCCGCTAACATTAAGGTTACAAACAGACCAGCTCTTAGAGCGAAATGTTGCAGAATTACGCCAGCTATTAACGTTATCTATTTCAACAATTAAGAAATTTCCTTCTATTTTCCCAGATTCATCACTAGAAGCAATTGAAGTAGAACCACGGGAAATGGAATCTCCTGATCGAGGCCCGATCGTAGTTTGTCCTGATGGAGAATTGTATGAAATGACAGTTAGGGCAATGTTTGAAACTATAGGAATCCAAGAGTATTCAGATCGGAGAGAAGAGATAAGGCCTCTTGAATTACCTTTGCACGAATATATCGCATACTTATATTCTGCTATCGTAGCTGTTTCAGAATACTTGGTTTCAGAAAACAGTTAGATTGGTGCTACTCTATTATCCATATATCGTCTCAATTTTTGAGTAACAGGTTTTTCAACAACCCTATAAAATACATAACCTGCTATTAAAGTAATTACAGTGCAAATAATTAACATCTGCCAAAAGCCCATATGAACATAATTCTCAGAAATTTTTAAAATAAGAGCCATCGCAGGAAGTGTAAAAATTTGTAGGAGATATATAGAATAAGAAGCATTACCTAATTCAACAAGTATTTGAATACGATTCAATACAAACTCCGGAATTGCATATAAACCTGTGAATAACAAAATTGCACTGACAGGTCCCCATACAACAAATTTTTGGAGGTGACCTTCAGGTCTTAAGAATATTAAAATCATTATGAAGAATAGAAATGCTAAAGGCCATAAGAATCTCGAAATCGTTTCATGAGCAGGTTTCTTAAGTAGATAGTATTTTGCCACAAAGATACCCAACAGAAATTCCAATAAAATTGGATTTGTAATTTGTTGATAAAACGGATTTGTCCATTCTAAATTATTAGCTATAAATACAGAGGCCAAGAATATAATCGATACAAACACGATTGCCGCTCTCTGTCGCAAAAACAAGGCAATCGAAAAAATAAAGTAAAAATACATTTCAAAATTCAATGTCCACCCTAGGCCCATTACAGGTTCTTTAACCAGATCCACGCTAGTCCAGGGAATAAATAAATATGATGCTATTATCCATTGCCAGTCTAGACTCTCACGATAAGTAAATAGTTGGGGTGCATATGCTAATATAAAAACAGCTAGGGTAGTCAATATCCAGTAAATAGGTATTATTCTAATCACCCTTTTTAAAAAGAAACTCTTGCTCGCGCCAGGTAAAGAGAATAAACCGTGTGCAGAATAAAACATGATAAATCCACTGATAAGGAAAAATATATGTACGCCCACATGTGATAGATCGCCCCAGTGTGGGATTATATTACCAGTTGAAGATTCTAAAAATTCATCCACTTCTGGGAATGATCGGGCGAGCCTACTTTCTGCATGAGCTAAAACGACGAGAATACCAGCAAAAAAACGCAGCAGTTGCACTGAATCTAGTCGTTCGCGTCTTTCCTTTAAAATTACAAACTCCGAATACTTGAACTTTATCTATGTAATTATTTGACCTCTTTAAAAGTCTCCCCTTTATACGTCTGCCCACTCTTTAAATAAGCTTGTAATGGTCCTTGTTGTACTTTCCTGAGGCGATCATCAACTTCTCTTATTGGTTTAGCTGGAAATCCCATCATTACAGTGTTTGCTTCAACTGTAGTCCCTGCTGTTACCAAAGCTCCTGCTCCAATTATTGCCCCGTCCCCAATATTGACTTCAGCTCCAGCTGCTCCCACAACACTAGCACCATTGGCGATCAAAACGTTCTCTCCCGTGTTGACTCTGTGTACCAAAGTTTGGTGAGCAATAACACAATTCTTCCCTATATTAGTCTCTTCGTGTATGACTGCACCATCTTGAACATTCGAATTCTCTCCAATAGTAATCCGCCCGCTGTCACCTCTAAGAGTGGCATTAAACCATATGCTTACATTGGCCTCAATAACGACATCTCCTATAATAGACGCCGATGGTGCAATAAATGCAGTCGGGTGTATCTTAGGTGTTTTCCCATCAACTGAATATACTGGCATAATTAAAATAACCTCCTATGTTTTTTTTGTTACTTAGATATTCTTACTATGGCTGTACCACCTTGTGGTCTTTGACCATCGTCTCTCACTA
>Ga0209403_10000038_pt1 | contig 170126 bp, 183 predicted proteins | sample ArcticOcean_MG_C_8_FD_187440 | JGI IMG/M metagenome (GOLD analysis project Ga0209403, IMG submission 187440) | Marine microbial communities from western Arctic Ocean - ArcticOcean_MG_CB11_86 (SPAdes) (version 2) | ecosystem: Environmental > Aquatic > Marine > Oceanic | place: Arctic Ocean... | reverse complement strand
CCGTCAACGTGGTCTTCCCATGGTCAATATGACCCATCGTTCCCACATTCACATGCGGCTTAGTCCGCTCAAACTTCTCCTTAGACATGATTCTCTTTCCTACAGTCAGCCCGACAATTCCTGGGGCCGAGAATTATTAGCAGCTTCATGCTGCTTAGCCTCGGCCGGCTGGCTGAGGGTTGTAGCGGGACCGGGGTTCGAACCCGGGACCTCACGATTATGAGCCGTGCGCTCTGACCAACTGAGCTATCCCGCCATGCTCTCTCGAGCGAGCCCCGTGCCGGAATCGAACCGGCGACACCAGCCTTACCATGGCTGTGCTCTACCGACTGAGCTAACGGGGCAACCATGAGCGGGCACACCCGCACAAGCGTGAAAGCATACGGATGATCCCCGGCGTTCCACAACCCCTAGACCGGTACCTTTGTTTATATGTGGATTCGGTTAGCCAAGCTTTCTGACGCCGCTGCAATCGCAGAGATCTACAACTACGAGGTCCTCTCAGGAGTTGCGACCTTCGATTTGGTACCTAAGTCTCTCGAGGAACAGCGAGATTGGCTGCGTGATCGGTCGGGCGCCCTTCCTTGCATCGTCGCCGTCGAAGACACCGAAGTAGTGGTGGGTTGGGCTTGCCTTTCCAAGTACAGGGACCGGCCGGCGTATGGAACAAGTGTCGAAAATTCAATTTACGTCCATCCTGACCACCAGGGAAAAGGTGTGGGTGGCTTGTTGATGAGTGAATTAGTCGTGCTTGCAGACGAACACGGATTTCACGCAACGTTCGCCCGAATCGCTGGCGAGAACCCAGCATCAGTCACTCTTCACGCTAAATACGGCTTTGAGTTAGTAGGGGTAGAAAGGGAAGTCGGTCGAAAATTCGGTCAGTGGCTAGATGTCACAGTGATGCAACGATTGACCCCAAAAGTCTGACCCCATATTTCGGTGCTTTAGAAATGCCATGGGAAGCGTTTGAAGTCCTGTTTGCGCTTTTCGAGGAATGCATCGCGACCTTCGACGGCTTCCTCGGTCCCATAGGCTAAACGGGTCGCCTCGCCAGCAAATACCTGTTGCCCGATGAGGCCGTCATCGGTGAGATTCAACGCGAACTTCGCCATTCGCTGAGCTGTCGGTGACTTCGAATTGATTTCTTGTGCCCATTCCAATGCCACGTTTTCTAGGTCACCATGGTCGACAACGGCGTTGACGTCTCCCATAAGGAATCGTTGTTCGGCATCGTAAGTTCGTCCCAAGAAAAAGATTTCTCGTGCTTTCTTTTGTCCTACTTGTTTAGCGAGGTAGGCCGACCCGAACCCGCCGTCAAAGCTGGCTACGTCGGTGTCTGTTTGTTTAAATCGAGCGTGTTCACGACTTGCGATGGTCAAATCCGCTGTGACGTGGAGACTGTGTCCGCCGCCGGCCGCCCATCCGGGGACAACACAGATCACGACCTTTGGCATCATTCGGATCAAACGTTGGCACTCGAGAATGTGCAGTCGTCCAACCTGTGCAGGGTCGATGGTTTCACTTGTCTCACCGTCGGCATATTTGTAGCCGTCTTTTCCACGGATCCGTTGATCCCCGCCTGAGCAGAAAGACCACTCCCCGTCTTTAACCGATGGGCCGTTACCAGTTAGGAGTACCACTCCCACGTCCGTGCTCATTCGAGCATGGTCAAGAGCCTTGTACAGCTCGTCAACCGTTTTTGGCCGAAAAGCATTCCGAATATCTGGTCGATCGAAAGCTATGCGCACGGTCCCTTGGTTGACGGCACGGTGGTAGGTGATGTCTTGAAAGTCGAACCCGTCGAATTCATTCCATTTCGAAGGGTCAAAGATGTCAGAAACATTCGGCAAATACGACATTGGACTCCTGAACCGTTACGCGCCAACGGAACGTAGATTAGGGGCGTACGTTCCAGGGGGCATCATGAAGTTTGGTCTTAGGTATTGCAACACAGATAAATACGCCGTTGATACGGCCTTAGCAGTGGAGTTGGTCCAGGCCGGTGAACAAGCCGGATTTGAATCTGCTTGGACTGTAGAGCACACAGTGATTCCGTCGGGGTACGAGTCGGTTTATCCTTATAGCGAATCCGGGAAAATCGCGGGTGGGGCCGAAGATCTTGTTCTACCTGATCCGTTGATTTGGATGGCCCATATGGCGGGGGCCACTAGCACGATCAATTTGGGTACCGCAGTTCTCATTTTGCCGCAACACTCGCCTGTCGTGTGCGCCGCTCAAATAGCAACGCTGGACTATATGTCCGGAGGGCGGGTCCTTCTGGGTATTGGTGTGGGCTGGCTCAAAGAAGAATTCGATGCGATTGGGGTCCCGTTCGAACGAAGAGGCCCACGGACCGACGAATACGTGGCTGCTATGCGCGAATTGTGGGCGAACGATTGCGCCACCTTTCACGGCGAATTCGTTCATTTCACAGATACCTATTGCCTTCCGCGGCCAGTAGGCGGGAGCGTCCCGATCATCGTGGGCGGAGATACCGACTACGCAGCCCGACGGGCGGGGCGCCTGGGAGATGGGTACTTTCCTGCTCGAGACACACCCCAAGAGAGAATCGATCTAGCTCGCAGAACCGCTGAGGAGTGTGGGAGAGATCCTGAGGCTCTCGAGATCACAATGCCCATGCCCGCAGATCCTGATGACGTCCCGAAAATGAAGGCTCGTGGGGTGGATCGCCTTGTCGTCCCGGTCACAGCTATGGCAGGTATGCCCACATTGATTGATTCGCCCGAAACCGCTTTACGTTTCGGTGACATCATCGCGAAATATTCCGATCTCTAGCTTTACGCCCATCCGTTAGATGTGAATTGAGCGAGATCATCGCGGTCGTACTGGTCGACTAACGCGACTTCCCAGTCTAGATATTCCTGCATTGCTTGTCGCGCTATGTGGACGTCGCCCGGGTCGTAGGGAAGTACGACTTGTGGGCTGTTCAGCGGTAGTTCGTTGTCGCCGGATTCGAACGGCCCGTCGCTGATACCGCCCTCTAAGACATAGGTTTCCCATCCCATTTCCAGCAACCATGATGCTGTCATTGTGGCTCTAGTGAAATCGTCATCCGCTAGGACTATGCGAGCGCCTCTCGTGATGACATATTCGTCGGTGGCTTGGACTAGTTGGCCTCCCGGGGCGTTGCGAAAATCGGGGAGGTGGCCTCGTTCGTATTCGTCGGGAGTGCGTACGTCAAAAAGATGGAGAGTCCGTGATTGATCAGCTCTCCACGAGTCCACCGTTGCCCGACTTATCCTCAGGACATTAAAGCGTTCCGCTACTTTCATTGCTGCAGCTGATGCCTGCGTTCGACCCGTGGGCGTGGGGGCGGGGGCGGTGACAGCTTTACCGTGATCCAAAGTGAGGTCAGCGAGTTCCCACCCCATCGTTCCGTTTTCCAACGCTATTACGCGGCTTGGAACCCCGGCACGAACTAATGATTCTGCTCCGAGGATGCTCCGGGTGCGTCCCGCGCAGTTGACCACGATAGTGGTGGCTTGGTCTACGAGATCGAATGCTCTATGGACTAGTTCTCCGCCGGGACATGATCTTCCGGTGGGGATACTCATTCGTTGGAATTCGCGCTCAGTGCGCGAGTCGAGGATGGTTAGTGGACGTTTCTCATTGATCCATTGATCCAGTTCGGTGGCCGACACGTGAGGAGTTTCGTAATGTCGTTCCACTAATTCACCAAAGAGTTTCGATGGGACATTGACTCCCGAGTACAGCTCGTGTCCTTCTTCGACCCATGAGTGAATGCCCCCATCTAAGACGGAGACGTTGGTCCATCCGTTGGATGTGAGAATTTCGCGGAGGTCTTCGGCTTCTCCTCCGCCGCTGTCGGTTATTACAACGCGGGCTGAAAGTCGAGGGAGCAGAATGCGCCCCGTGTGGTGCCCGTCGACTGGCCTGATGCTCCCTGCCCAAAGGAGATGGCCTTGGCTGTATGCATCATGGTCGCGGGCATCGACTATGGCGAGTTCATTTGCATTGACTATGGCATCGGCGAGTTCGGTTGCTGTGGTCGTGGTCAAACTCACGGTCTCGCATCAATGATTGGGAATTGCACTTTCATGGTTCGCCACTCCTGAGCGTCTTCAGCCCAGTAATTCCGAGCAGGCAGGTCGAGAAGATCGTGGCCGTAGCAATGAAAGTTCAGGGCCCCGCCTTTTATATGAATGGAATGAATATCGTCAGCCAGGAAAGCGATCCCTGTGTTACGACGAATAGCGATTTTCTCTGCAACTTGAGGTGGGCCTCCTCCCGCGACATTGTCATATCTGCAATTAATTTCTTCGCCCTCTAGGCCAACGATGCAGGCCCAGGTGAGGTGATCGTGCGGGGGGGCTTCAGTTGTGTCGTTGACTGATTGGATGTACAACGCGAAGCGATGGTCCGCGTCTTGGGACAAGAGGTACAGAGTGCTTCCGTCTTTTGATTCATCTGCTGGAAAATCACTCCATGGAAATAGTTCTTGCAGTTTCGCTAACTCCAACAGCCGGCGCCGGATGAGTTCGACCGCGTCTCGATCGATTCCGGCCGCGTCGATTACTCGAATGTCAGCCATGGCGTCACTGATCGCCGTAGTTCGTTCGGTATTGTCAATCATTTTCTGGTCACCAGTGGTCTCGACTTAACGTCCCTTCCATTGTGGAGGTCGCTTTTCGGCAAACGCAACAGGTCCTTCGACATAGTCCTCGCTTTTGGTCATATCTCTCACAGCTTCATACTTGCCTTCGTGGGCCGCTCGTACCCCGGCATGGTCAAGTCCCTGCATTGCAGCTTGTTTGGTGGCGCGGATTGACATTGGTGAGCATTCCAGAATCATCTCCGCCCATCGGCGTGCTTCACTTACGGCTTCACCTTCAGGCGTCACGGCTGTAACGAAGCCCAACTCGTAGCCCTCTTGCGCGTAGACATGGCGGCCCGTCAACATCATGCCCATGGCACGCTTAAGACCAATTTGTCGTGGAAGACGGTGTACTCCAGCTGCGAGCGCAGCAAGTCCGACCTTGGGTTCGGGGAGTGCCATCCGCGCGTTCTCACTGGCGATGATCATGTCGCACGCCAGCGCTATTTCGAAACCCCCACCCATAGCTACGCCGTTGACTGCCGCGATTACCGGTTTATCGAGGCTCCAGCGTGAAGTAAGACCGCCAAAGCCGCTTGGGGGCATGGCAGATCGGTCTCCTCCTTCTGCTTGATAACGCAGGTCATTCCCTGCGCTAAAAGCACGGTCACCGGCACCGGTCACGATCGCCACCCAAAGGTCAGGGTCGTTTTGGAACTCGTCAAAAAGTTCTGCCATTTCCGCATTTCCCGGAGGGTGAAGCGCGTTCATTCGTTCAGGTCGGTTAATGGTGACGGTAAATATTCGACCGTCGCGTTCCGCATAACAAGAGTCAGCCATAGCCAGAAGTTAGTCCGCAACTCTTTGTGGTCGCCCAAACTTCGTTTGTCGGGCACTCTCAGGGCGGGTTGAAGCTGTGGTGTGCTTCGTTAAGTTGACCGTCGGGGTGATAGCTCCCCCATGTCATTCTTTCTTAAGCGCGACAAACGGCGAGCCTTGTAGGACTCGCCGTTTGTGGTGGGCCGAGGAGGATTCGAACCTCCGTAGGTGTGAACCGACGGGTTTACAGCCCGTTCCCATTGGCCACTCGGGCACCGACCCAACGAGCGATACGATATCGGTTCACTTCCGCTGCCCCAAAGAGAGCCGCTAGGGAATCCGGCGCCGGAGGAGTTCACAGGTGGGTATATTGCCCCGCATGCCTTCATTTGACGTGGTTTCTCAAATCGACATGCAGGAAGTTCGTAATGCTGTGGATCAGGCCGCTCGAGAGGTCAGTACCCGCTACGACTTCAAGAACACTGGTTCCGCAGTAACCCTGGGTGACACCGAAATATCTCTGGCGAGTAATAACGAAGATCGTTTAAATGCCCTGAGACAGGTCCTCGAAGAAAAACTCGTGAAACGCAAGGTCAGCCTCAAAGCGGTTAGCTATGGGGACGTTGAGGAGGCATCAGGTGTGACCGTTCGACAACTCGCGGCCCTCCAGGCAGGAATTAATTCCGACAAAGCCAAAGAGCTAAACAAATACATCAAGGGTTTAGGAATTAAAGGTGTGCAATCTCAAACCCAGGGCGACCAGTTGCGCGTGATATCGAAGAAACGTGATCATCTACAGACGGTGATAAGTGAACTTAAAGAAGCCGACTTTGATATTCCGCTCCAGTTTGAAAATTTTCGGGACTGATCTACAGAACTTCTTGCCAGCTTCTATCACGCAAACGAGATATTCGTTTATCCATGGGTGGGTGAGTGGTGAAAAGGTTGCGGAATGCCATCTTCCGCCCGGCTAACGGATTTGCTATGTACATCTGTGCCTGGTTGGCGTTGGCAAGACTAGGGATTGCCCGACTCGCCACATCCAGTTTTTCAAGAGCCGCAGCTAAGGGTTCACCGTCACCAATCATCCGCGCGGCAGTACGGTCAGCCTGAAATTCCCGACTACGGCTGATGGCCATTTGGATTAGCGCTGCGGCAATTGGAGCCACGATCATTAAAAGCAGGCCGACCAGTGGGTTGCGATTCCGGTCGCGATTACCTCCACCAAAAATCATGGCGAATTGTGCCATGTTGGCAACGAAGCTGATGGCCATTGCCATAGCTGCCGCGACCGACCCGATGAGGATGTCCCGGTTTTTTATGTGGGCCATTTCGTGAGCAAGTACGCCTCGAATCTGGTCCCATGGAAGGTGTTGGATGAGGCCTTCAGTGACGCAAACGGCAGCATTTGCCGGGTTGCGTCCAGTAGCAAATGCATTCGGTTGTGGGTCAGGACTGACATAAAGGCGGGGCATTGGTTGGCCTGATAGCTCAGACAACTCACTCATAATCGACCGGTATTCAGGTAGCTGACCATCTTCGACTTCGACCGCGTGGGCGGATCGGATTGCGAGCTTGTCGCTCATCCAGTAGCTGCCGCCCACCATGGCCAGCGCCAAAAATAGTCCGATGATCAAGCCACCTGAACCCCAAAAGCTAGAGATAAACATGATGAGGGCCCCCATGGAGGCCATCAACATCGTGGTTTTGAGGGTGTTTTTCATCGGATTTCCCTGCGTGGTCGGCGCTTACCCGTCAACGTATCGGCTCCGACGGTCACTATCTCTGCGCCGACATTGAGATTCAGTGCGGGTGATAACCACTTTCCAGGAAGAGGGTAGGGACCTTTTGGGTTCGGTACATGCGGACGTTACGCATGTCATCGTCGATTGCGAGAACCGGATTGAAACCGTGGTGGCGAAGGGTCTGAGTTTCGTCACGTTTAAACCCTGGTGACGCTTGAAAATCGCCTAGCGGACGCATGATCAGAAGGTCGTATCTAATCCGGTTGCGCTCAAGCCAGTCCAACGTCGGTTTTTGGATCCAAGTGGGACGCGAAGTCAACAGCACAATGGTCAAATTCGAAGCGAGCAGTTCGACCAGGATTTTACTTTCTTCGAAAACTCCATCTCCGGCACACTCCGCGAAGAACCCATCCCAATCGCGCCAAGGTGGGTCGAGGAAATGTTGTCGATGGCCGGCGTCGGCAAGCACACCGTCAATATCAACGATTACACAGTCCCCCGATTGTCCGGGGGTATTCCTCCATTGCCAATGGTGAGGGGTGGAACTCATGTGGTTGGGAGCAGAGGTCAGCCCTCCTGCGGTGCCTCTGCGGCGCGAAGACGGATCTCGTCGACGACGGTGGCGTCGGCGAGCGTGGTCGTGTCCCCAAGCGTTCGTCCTTCAGCAACATCGCGAAGAAGTCGCCGCATAATTTTGCCGGAACGCGTTTTGGGCAAATCGGGAACCAAAACTACGGCTTTAGGCCGAGCAATAGCTCCGAGTTTTGTGGCGACATGTTGTCTAATTTCTTCTCGTAATTCGTCACTTGGTTCATTTCCTCTCCGCAAGATGCAGTAGCCCACGATCGCCTGACCGGTGGTGTCATCGGTGGCGCCAACGACTGCTGCTTCTGCTACGGACAAGTGGTCAACGAGTGCGGATTCAACTTCGGTCGTGGAAATCCGGTGGCCAGACACATTCATCACATCGTCGACTCGACCAAGAAGCCAGATATAGCCGTCGTCGTCGATTTTCGCGCCATCACCGGCGAAATAACGTCCAGGGTATTCGGACCAATAAGTTTCTTTATAACGATCCGGATCACCCCAGATTCCGCGAAGCATTGCCGGCCAAGGTTCGGTAATAGTCAAATAGCCGCCGCCCTTTTCGACCTTGTCCCCTTTGTCGTCTACAACTTCTACGACAACGCCGGGAATTGCATGGGTAGCTGATCCTGGTTTGGTGGTGGTGACGCCTGGCATCGGTGTGATCATGTGGCCACCAGTTTCGGTCTGCCACCATGTGTCAACAATGGGGCATTGTTCGCTACCAATGTGCTTGTGATACCACATCCAAGCTTCTGGGTTAATGGGTTCCCCAACGGTGCCAAGAACTCTAAGGCTTGACAAATCGTGCCGCTCCAGCTCTTCGGCACCCCATTTCATGAACGTCCGAATAGCGGTAGGGGCCGTGTAGAGCTGGGTCACGCCGTAACGCTGGACTATGTCCCACAGGCGGTCTTTGGGCCAGTCTGCTCGGTCGCCTTCGCGAAATTCTGGGCGGGGGGTGTCAGGCGTTCCTTCGTACATAACAGAGGTGGCACCATTAGCAAGCGGGCCGTAGACGATGTAGCTATGTCCTGTCACCCACCCGATATCAGCGGCGCACCAGTAAATGTCTGATTCAGGTTGCAGGTCAAAGATGTATTTGTGGGTGAAAGCCACTTGAGTGAGGTAGCCACCCGTCGTGTGCATTATGCCCTTTGGCTTCGCAGTTGTACCTGAGGTGTACAAAAGGTAAAGCAGGTCTTCACTTTCAAGGTGTTCTGGCGGACAATCGGGCGACGCTGTCTCCATTAATTCGTGGTACCAGTGATCGACTGTCTCATTCCATTCGACATCTTGGCCAGTGCGACGAACCACCACCACGTTCTCAATGGTTGAGGTGGCAGAAACCGACGCATCTGCAGTGTCTTTAAGGGAAAAGTGATCGCCTCGCCGATATCCGCCATCCGCAGTGATGAGGACTTTGGCGCTTGCGTCGTCAATGCGGTCTGAAAGGGAGTCTGCGGAGAAGCCACCGAAAACGATGGAGTGGGGGGCACCTATTCTCGAGCAGGCAAGCATCGCCACGGGAAGTTCAACGATCATCGGCATATAAATGCAAACCCGATCGCCTTTTTTGACGCCCAAGTCTTTTAGGACATTCGCGAATTTCGATACTTCTTCGAGAAGTTCGTTATAGGTAATAGTTCTTGTATCTCCAGGCTCGCCTTCCCAATAGAACGCGACCTTGTCTCCTCGACCTGCTTCAACATGTCGATCAAGGCAGTTGTACGAGACGTTCAGTTTGCCTCCTACGAACCATTTCGCGAAAGGCAGATCCCATTCGAGGACCGTTTCAAAGTCGTCGAACCAGGTGACTAGCTCTCGTGCCTGGCGAGCCCAAAAACCCAGCCGATCAGCTTCGGCTTCTTCGTACAAACTTCGATCGGCGATGAGCGCATTAGCTTGAAAGTGATCCGAAGGCGGGAACGTACGGTTCTCAACGTAGTAGTCCTCAATCGTTGGTTCGGACATCTGAATCCCCCTCTGTGGAAGGCACCCCGGCTTGGGTTCGACAGGTTGCGAGCCTAGCTCCTACCCGGCTTCAGTTCGGAGGTGAACCGCTCACTCCCCTACCCGCCATTCGGCGACAAGGAACCCTCCGAGTCCTTCACGGTCGGTAAGCGCGGACGCTTCTTGTAGCACCGCTCTAGCTCCTAACGCCTCCGAATCAGGGGCCGCGGCCGAGTCGTGCCATTGTCCACGCGCCCATTCGGTCATGGCGTGAAGGCCTTGCGAGAGAAGCCAATCGCGCTGAGCGACAATTTGTGGAAAACCGGGAAGTTGATCGAACGCGATATCACATGTGATGTCGCGGCTACCGGCTTCTGCGTAGGGATGGCCAGCTCGATGCTGCTGGTTGTACGTCCGTATCCATTCGCCAAATGGTCGTTCTACGAAATCTTTGGTTTGTTGCAGACCGTAGTCAAAGAGAAGCACTCTGCCCCGATCGAGAAGATTCAACGCTCGGTTTACCCAGACCGCGGCTTTTAGGTGCAACGGTAGACAGGTTCCCAGTGGGGCATTTGGAACGAGAAGCGATGCCATGTTTTGGGCGTTTGGGGGAGCGGGCTGCCATTCCTCGCGGCCATTGTTTTCATACAGTTCTGACCAACCAGTTCGGGTTTTTTGAACGACGCGTGGTGGAAGGTTGTCGAGAAGTTCATTAGCCAGAACCACTCCAGTGAAGGGTCCAACGGGCAAATCTTTCACGGCGGTTAGTGGCGCCTCTTCTACTTCTAAAAAACATGTCGCGGCGACGCTGGCAAAGGCTTCGTCGCGTTGCACTTCAGAACGTTCCACCATCACGTAGCGAAGAGCGCTGCTGCATTCTTGAACTGAAAGAAAGATATCTCTGCATAATGTTCCGCTACCTGATCCCGCCTCGATCACTATGAACGGATCAGGTCGATCAAGCTCTTGCCACACTTGGTCTAGGTAGGCCGCAATGCATTCCCCAAAGAGGGTGCTGGTCTCTGGTGAGGTAATGAAATCGCCCGCGTTTTTGCCGGCCTTTCCTCCTTGTGTGTAGAAACCCTGGGGTCCATACAGGGCTTCCTCAACGAATCGATCGAATCGCATCATTGGCCGGTTCATTTTTCCGGCTTTGGTCCCTAGTCCGTTATCCGCCCAAGGCGGATAACACGGAGATCTCGCCAAAGTGGCCTACCAGGCCTGGTAGTACACCAAAAGCCAGAGTGGCAAGCAATGTGATCGTGAGCGCGGCGCCTAAGGCTCCGGTCACGACGATTGGTTGTTCGTCACCATCGGCTGCTGGTTGGAACCACATTTGCGTCAATACTCGTCCGTAATATGCAAAGGCGATCACGGTATTAACTGCCACGATGACTGCGAGGCCTGCTGCCCATCCCCCGCCGGCGTCTAGCAGCGCTCGGAACAGGCCGAATTTGGCGAACCAACCACCCGCTGGTGGGATACCGGCTAACGCTGCGAGGAAGACGGTCATTGCCACTGCAAGACCGGGCGCGTACTGGAACAATCCCGCATAGCTGTCGATTTCTCCAGAGCGGGTTTTGCGAGCTACAGCCAACACGACGGTGAAGGCCCCTAGATTCATGAATGCGTAGATGGCAAGGTAAATGACAACTGCTTCAATTGCGCGAGCTGGGGCATCAGCAGCCACGGCGAACGGAACCAACATGAATCCGCCCTGTGCGATTCCTGAGTATGCGAGGAGTCGAACAATGTTGGTCTGGCGGAGCGCGATGAGGTTGCCGACAGTCATCGTCAGTGCTGAAATCAACCAGAAGAACGGTTGGACAACATCATCTCGACCAAGAAAGGCAACAAATACGAGTTGGATGAGTGCAACCATCCCGGCGGCCTTCGACGCGACGGCTAGAAACGCAGTAACTGGTGTTGGAGCTCCCTCATATGTATCAGGGGCCCATGTGTGGAAGGGAACTGCCGAAACCTTGAAGGCAAATCCGATCAGCACAAAGAGAATGCCGAGAATGGCAATGGGGTTGGAAGGCCCTGATCCTAATTCTCGAGCGATAACGTCGAAGGTAGTGGAGCCCGTCAAACCGTAAACGAGGGACATCCCGTAGAGCATCACGGCCGACGCGAAAACGCCCATCAAGTAGTATTTAAGGCCCGCTTCGTTGGAACGCGGGCCTCCCTTACGCCAGGCAGCCAGCATGTACGCGGGGATCGAAAGAAGTTCGAGGGCGACGAATACGCTGATCAAGTCCCGCGAACTACTCATCATCAGCATGCCAAGCAGTGATGTGAGCATCAAGGTGTAGTACTCGTTTTCGTAATAATCGCCGTCGCGGATGTAGTCGACCGACATCAACACGACGATGTATCCCGATATAAGGAATAGAGCTTTGAGTACGAGCGAGAAGTCATCAACGACATAGGCGCCGCCGAACATTGAACGTTCGGTGCCATCTACCGCCAGGGTCAAAATGGGAATAAGGGTGGCCAACAAACCCATGCCAGCCAACGTCGGCATTATTTGCTTGGACCGTGCATCCCAGATGATGTCGACGATGGTGATAAGTGTCCCGAACGCCAGGAGGGTTAGCTCGGGTGCTAAGGCATGCCAGTCAAGCGACGGCCGAGTGAAGGCGAGCAGGACCTCCATGATCAGCGGCCAGCCACAATCGCCTCGACGCTGGCTGTGATCCCTGTGACGACGTCGTCAGTCACATTGAATATCAGGTTGGGCCAAATACCGAACAGGACGATACCTACGAGGAATGGTGTCCAAGCGATCCATTCATATCGGTTGACGTCAGCTATTTCATAGTCAGCAAATTCTTCTGGCGGCTCACCGAAGGCTGTGCGTTGATATAGCCACAGCAGGTATCCAGCGGCGAGCACGGTACCCACTGCGGCAATGACCATGTAGGTTCGGAAGATTTCTTCTGGCAGGCCAGCCCCAGGGTTATATGCGGAAAGAATCGCTGGGAATTCACCCCAGAAACCAGCGAGCCCGGGTAGGCCCAAGGAAGCCATGGTGGCGAACCCAAGGATCCAACCCATCCGTGGAGCCGATTTGAGGAGACCTCCGAGGCGAGAAATCTCCAAAGTGTGGAATCGCTCTTTCACTGAGCCTGCGATGAAGAAGAGCATCCCTGTGATTAACCCATGTGCAACCATGCCGAAGACTGCAGCGTTGATTCCGAAGTCAGTCAATGTTGCTATACCAAGCATCACGAAGCCCATATGGGCAACGGAAGAGAACGCTATGAGACGCTTCATATCGGTTTGCGCGAGGCAACCTAGTGCGCCATAAATGATGCCTATCACTGCAAGGAGCCCTATCCAGGGAGCCCAGGCGACAGCACCTTCGGGCAGGAACGGTATAGCTATGCGAATGAAACCATAGGTGCCCAACTTGAGGAGCACCGCCGCAAGGATGACAGATCCAACCGTGGGGGCTTGGGTGTGAGCATCGGGTAGCCATGTATGGAACGGGAACATCGGCACTTTGATACCGAAGCCCATGAAGAGGCCCGCGAAGATCCATACCTGAGTACTCTTCATGATTCCTACACCGGCGACATCGCTAAGAACTCTCATATCGAAGGTGTGGAGCAGCTCTCCTGAGGAGTCTTTCGAAAGGAAGAACAGTGCCAGGAAACTGATGATCATCAGAGCTGACCCAAACAACGTGTACAAGAAGAATTTTAACGATGCGTAGCGGCGATCTTCTCCGCCCCAAACACCAATTAGGAAGTACATGGGGAGCAGAACAAGTTCAAAGAACACGAAGAAAAGAATCATGTCCTGAGCAACGAACGTACCGTTCATCCCGGTCGACAGAATCAGCAACAGAATGAAAAATGCTTTGGTGTTGCCCGGTTCAGGAACGTGATTCCAGCTGTAGATGAGACACAGTGGCACTACTACCAGTGACAGGAGCAGCAAGGGCAACGAAAGCCCGTCAAGTCCAACGATGTATCGGCTGTTGATGACGTCGATCCAACCTTTGTCGACAACGAATTGAAGCTCGCCGGCGGCGCCGTAATCAAATTGGAACGCTGAGTAGACCCCTACGGCAAGCGCTACCAGCGACGAGCCAAGCGCGACCAGCTTTAGCTCTGCTTCGTAGGCTTTGGGGATCACCATCATCACCAGTGCGCCTACCAAGGGCAGGAACACGGCCAGGCTCAAGACCCATGTATCAAATCCTGTGGCTTCCACTCTGCTGCTCCTATACGACGATCACGAAGACTATGGCCAGCACTGCTGCTGATCCGAAAAGCAGCTGGCCGTAGTTCTGGACTTTTCCGGACTGGATAGCGCGCAGACCCTCGCCAGAGGAATCAGCGGCGCGCGCGGCAGCATTGACAGACCCGTCAATGACGCCTTGGTCAACCCATTTGTAGATCCACCGTCCGGTTTCTCGAGCAATCTCGCCTGCTCTGTCAACTGTTCGGTCTAGGACATTTTGGTTGACACGGTTCGCCCATTTAGCGATGGGGCGTTTAACTGTTTCGACGATCACATCGTTGTAGAGATGGTCGAGGTAGTACTTGTTTTCTAAGAAGGTGTAGCCATTTTTGGCGTACCGGTTGCGTTCAGTCAGGCCGTGGAGGCCGATCCGACGCCAGTAATAGAGGTACGTGACCAGAATGCCCGACAGGGCCAACGCTAAGCCGACCAGAGCCATGGTGAGCGAGGGATCTGGATGCGAGATTCCTAATCCACTTAAGTAGACCGAGGGCTCTGCGTAGGTTTGGATCCGATGAGCAAGGCCTTCCAATCCAAAGGGTTCAAGTACCGGACCCGGCAGATTGAATACACCGGCGAGAACTGCCATGCCTGCAAGTATCCACAGCGGCACAACCATCATTTTTGGTGATTCGTGCGGTTGGCCATGGCCTCTGAATTCACCGTGGAATGTGTACCAAATCACGCGGGTCATGTAGGCCGCTGTCATGAAGGCAACAGCGCACCCAAATATAAGCATCAAGGGGTATCTATTTTCTTGGCCTACAAGCGACCCGAGCAGGATTTCGTCTTTCGACCAGAACCCTGCGAAGGGGAAAACCCCTGCTAAGGCCAGTGAAGCGATAACAAAGGTTCGATAGGTGTGGGGCATAGCTTTCTTAAGCCCGCCCATCTTTCGCATATCGAACGTGTGATGGGCGGCATGGCTGACTGATCCTGCCCCTAAGAACAAACACGCTTTAAAGAAGGCGTGGGTGAATAAATGGAATATTGCTGCGGTCCAGGCGCCTACGCCTAGGGCCATCACCATGTAGCCAAGTTGAGAAACTGTTGAGTATGCCAACACTTTTTTGATGTCCCATTGGGTGAACGCGAGTCCAGCGCCAATGAGAGCGGTGAACCCTCCGATAAAGGCCATCAGATTGATTGAGCCAATACCGATGGAGAAGCCTTCGTAAAAAACGGGGTAGAGGCGGGCGATCATGTAGACACCCGCTACAACCATCGTGGCGGCGTGGATAAGCGCGGATACTGGGGTGGGGCCTGCCATCGCGTCCGGTAGCCATGTGTGGAGCGGGAACTGGCCCGATTTCGAGGCAACCGCCGCCATTAAACAACAGGCAGCGACAAGAAGCGCAAGGTGATGCGCTCCAGGATCCCCTGATATGAGGGTGTTAATAGCATCGATATCGAAGGTTTGGAAGGTGCCCCAGAGGATGATCATTCCAACGAGGAGTCCTATATCTCCGACGCGATTAGTTAGAAATGCTTTTAGAGCTGCGTCCGTGTTTGGCTTCTCCTCCCACCAATGCCCAATGAGGACAAACGAACACACACCGACGAGTTCCCATCCAACGATTAGTTGAATAATGTTCTGCGCCATTACAAAGAACAACATGGCTGCGGTGAAGAGGCTCAAGAAGGCGTAGTAATGAACGTATCGGCGGTCGTCCTTTACATATTCAGTTGAGTAGATGTGGACGAGAAGAGAGATAGAGGCCACGACCATAAGCAGCAAAACAGTTAGGCCATCCACAAGGGTGCCAACTGAAAATTCGATTCCCCCGCTGGACCACCACTGAGAAAAGGTTGAAATCACCGGGCGAATCAGAGGACTGGAATGGCTTCCTCCTTGCTCGCCGTCCGAATGGTCTGTGGACACCACAGCATGATCGTCAGCATGATCGTCAGCATGATCGTCAGCATGATCGTCAGCATGATCGTCAGCATGATCGTCAGCATGAACCGCCATCTCAACGATCGCATCAGATGGTGGGTTCTCTACCCGCTGCGTCCATTGAAAAGCCGCTACCGCTGATAGGACCCATACAAGGCCGAGGGCCGTGATTCCCACGATGTGAACGCGATTGGTTCCAATGAATCGTTTGCCAAAGAAGAGAATTACGACAAAAGAGATAGCCGGTATAAGGGGGATCAGGAAGGCGTTTTCTAACATCCACATAGTGCTGCCCTATCCCCGCATCAAATCGAAGTCTTCGACGTCGATACTGGTTCGGTTGCGGTAGAGAAGCAGGACGATGGCAAGACCCACGCCAACTTCTGCTGCCGCGACTGCAATGACGAAGAGTGCAAAAACTTGGCCCGATACGACGCCATGTTGAACACCGAAGACCACCAGATTGATGTTGACGGCATTGAGCATCAGCTCAATAGACATCAGCACCATCACGCCGTTGCGTCGCGCAAGTACTCCATAGACGCCGACAGCAAACAACAAAGCGCCAAGAATCAAGAACTGGTTGAGCAGCACGTCAGTCCTTTCTCGCTAGGACGATAGCTCCAATAAGAGCAGCTAATAAGAGCACCGATATCGCCTCGAAAGGGATGATATAAGTAGAAAAAACTTCATCCGATACGTCTGCTGTGCGAAAAATCGGCCCGTCGGTTACGAGACGATCCGACCCGAAATGAGCTACCAGCGAACAGACAGTTACGCCTCCCAGGAGAACAGACACAACCACCGCTATGGGCCATTGAGCTCCGGTCATTTCCATGGCGTTGCCTAAGGGCGCCTTGGTAAGCATGATGCCAAACAAGAAGAGGACCATCACCGCCCCGATGTAAACCAGGACTTGAGTCGTCGCCACAAACTCAGCGGTTAGGAGAATATAGAGGGCCCCAAGTCCGCCAAGAACTGCTACCAGATACAGGGCTGCGTGAACAATGTTGCGCGTAGTAACCATCCGCAAAGCGGAAACGACGACTATCGCCGCGATGATCCCAAAGAAAATATTCTGCGCAACCATGCAGCCCTACCTTGGAACCTTTCTGACTTTTTGTTCCGAACCTGCTTCGTAATCAAGGAAGTCAGGGACAGTGTCCATCCATTCTCCTAAGCGATCTTTATCGTGAAGCAAGTCAGCAATCCGAGGCTCGCTGTATTCGTACTCGGGTGTCCAGAACAAGGCATCGAAAGGACAGACGTCCACGCATATCCCGCAATACATGCAAAGGGCGTAATCAATGTCAAACCGGTCGATCATATTGACTGTTCGCGGTTTACCGCCAGCGCGTCGCGGTGGAGCTTTGACCTTGTGGCCTTCGATGTAGATGCACCAATCCGGGCAGGATCGCGAACAAAGCATGCAAGCCGTGCAGTTCTCCTCGTGGAGCGCAATTACGCCGCGCGCGCGATCGGGAGGCGCTTCTTTTTCGTGCGGGTATTGGACCGTAACGGCACCTTTTTGAGGGGCCGGAATTAATGTTTTCCACCCGCGCTTGGGAAAAAGAGTTCTCCCTGCAGTTCGGGCAGTCACACCTAAACCTTTGAAGAGACCCGGAAGTTGCGGCATTAGAAGACCACCTTAAATATTCCGGTAAGCACGATGTTCGCGAGAGCTAGAGGAATTAACACTTTCCAGGCAAATTTTTGGAGTTGGTCCTCACGCAGCCTCGGGAACGTGAACCGAACCCAGAAAATGAAGAAAGCAATTAAGAGAATCTTGGCGAGCATTACGCCGGGACCGAGAACGTTTAGCACGTTGTCGTCTACGTCGAAGCCAGGGATCCACCATCCTCCCAAGAACATGACAGATGCAAGGGCCGAAAAGGCAAAAGCTGTCCCGAACTCCGCCATGAAGAACAACAAAAATCTGAACCCGGTGTATTCGATGTGAAATCCACCCACAAGTTCCGTTTCAGCGACAGGCATATCAAATGGAGTTTGAGTGAGTTCAGCCTGCGCCGAGATCATGAAAATAAGAAAGGCGAAAAATTGGGTAAGGATAAATGGGTTTCCAATTGCGCCAAATCCGAAAATTTCGCCCGTGGCTTGTGCCACAACGATCCCTTGCAGGTTCAGGGTTTCTGCCTGAATGACCACGCCCATGACCGCCAGGATGAGCGGTAGTTCATACGCAATCAATTGTCCCGCAGCCCGCAAGCCACCTAGAAGGGCGTACTTATTTGCCGATGCCCACCCGGCCATCAAAATACCGAGTACTGACAGCGACGAAACTGCCATTGCATAAAAAACGCCTGTATCGAGATTTTGGACAACGGCGTCGGGGCCGACAGGAAGGACCACGTAGAGCAAGAATGTTGATGCCAGCACCACGACCGGAGCCATACGGAAAACGCGTCGATCCGCTTGCGCTGGGTGGATGTCTTCCTTTTGGAGAAACTTGATTGCCTCGGCTATCAGCTGAAGCGAACCGTAGGGACCTGTGTCATTCGGCCCAAGACGGCTCTGCATGAAGGCCATCATCTTGAAAAGGAAGAGGTATACAAGAATTAGCGAAGTCGCCGGAATTACCGCTAAGGCTAAACCGAGTTTTATAGCGGTTTCTTGCCAATACGGGAGAGCGAGAAGCGACATCACCGGTCGATGTCCCCCAATATGAAGTACAGGGAACCCAGAATGGTTATGACATCAGGCACGTACACGCCCTTCATCACCCATGGAACGACAGAGATGTTATTGAAGCTAGGTGTACGTATCTTGACTCGGAACGGCCCTAAATCACCTTTGCTGACTATGTAATAACCCATTTCTCCGAGCGGGTTTTCCGTCGAGATATAGGCCTCGCCAGCGGGTACTTTGATGATTCTTGGCACCTTAGCCATGATCGGCCCACTGGGAATTCCGTCAAGTAGTTGGTCAACAATTCGCGTCGCTTCGCGTGTTTCTTGCAAACGAACCCAGTAACGAGCAAACGAATCGCCATCAGGGTGAGTCCACACCCGCCAATCAATCTGATCCCAAGCGAGACCGGGGTTAGCGTCTCGGCGGAGATCCCAATCAATTCCGCTGGCACGAAGGTTTGCGCCGGAAAGTCCGTGGCCGAGAGCCACGTCAGCGGGAATGACACCAACACCGCGGCACCGAGCTTGAAAGATCTCGTTACCAACCAACAGGTCTTCCATCTCATCGCAGAAGGTCCGCATTTTCACCATCACAGAGCGAGTCTCATCAACCCAACCCTTGGGAATATCATCCTTGAGCCCACCGATTCGGTTGAAATTGGGATGGAAACGGCCGCCAGTTACTTCTTCGATTTGGTTCAGAACCCGCTCGCGATCTCGGAACGCGAAGAAAACGGGGGTAAGAGCCCCAATTTGGACTCCCATATCACCCAAGAAAAGCGACAGATTAGCGATTCGGCTGAGTTCGAAAAGGATTGTGCGAATCCATTGGGCTCGAGGCGGAGCCTCTACTTCCATTAAACGTTCTGCCGCAAGAATGAAGGGAACTTCATTTGCGAAACTACCAAGCCAGTCAATTCGATTAATGAGAGTGGTGCATTGGGGGTATGTGCGTACTTCGCACAGCTTTTCGTAGCCGCGGTGCATGTAGCCCATGATTGGTTCAGCGACAATTACCTGTTCCCCGTCCAATCGGCAAGCAATACGCAGTGTTCCGTGCGTCGCTGGATGCTGAGGTCCGATATTCAGGGTCATGTCGCCTGTGTCAAGCTCGACGTTTACTCGCGCATCTGCAGCTTGAGCATCCACGTAAGCCATCTGTTCGCGATCCGAGGTGGCTGTCATGCTTCACCCTCTTCGGCCTCGAAGGCAGCCATAACCTCAGCTTCGAGTTGGGCTTCCAGGTGCTCGGGGATGTTTTCGATATCGACAACTCCGGGCCACGGCTTTACCTGTCGAGCCAGCAATGGAAAATCTTTTCTTAGGGGGTGCCCTTCAAAATCAGTTGGTAGATACAACGGCTGCAGTGTTGGGTGCCCGCGAAACGTAATGCCGAACATTTCGTGGGCCTCGCGTTCGTGCCAGTCAGCGCCGGGAAACAGATCACGAAGAGTGTCGACTGTCATATCTTCGCCAAGATCGGCTTTTAGAAGCAGCCCTAGCTGGCGATCAAGCGAATACAGCTGCATCAATAACTGGAACCGGGTATCTCCACCCCCGTAACCAGTGGAAGCATCAAGTTCGACTGGCTCCTCATCTTCTTCGACCAGCCCCGAGTCAAACTCGGTGTCTTCGTATCGACCTTCTGGCGCGATGAGCCAATCGATGGCCGAAAGAAAGCCAAAGTATGTGAAACCAGCAGCCTTGGCAGTTCGCGCTGCGTCCTGCCAGTTTTGAGCCTTCACTCTCAACCAAAGATCTTCGTGTGGACGTAGATGGGAGTCGACGAGTATTTCACCCAGACTTTCAGAAAGCTCGGCTAACAAACCCTCTCTTTCTTCGTCCGTAGGCGGAGTCTGTGCAGGGGTCGGTTGGTCACCCATTAGTCATCCCTCCACCACTATGGGCTCGCCCCGCCACTTTTCGGTTATGTCCTCAGCCTGGATTCGTTCTTGTAGCAGCACTATCCCTTCGAGCAGTGCTTCGGGTCGGGGAGGGCACCCCGGAACGTACACATCAACAGGAATGATCTGATCAACGCCTTTTGTCACCGAATAGCTGTCCCAATAGGGCCCGCCACAGTTCGCACACGAACCCATAGAAATCACGTATTTGGGCTCTGGCATCTGCTCATAAAGGCGACGAATCACTGGAGCCATTTTGTCGGTAACGGTTCCTGAAATTACGACCAGGTCAGCTTGTCTAGGACTAGCTGGGAACGGGATTACACCTAGACGCATCACGTCGTAGCGAGGTGATCCAAAAGCCGCTCCCATTTCGATCGCGCAGCAAGCCAAGCCCCACTGGTAAACCCATAATGAACGCGCGCGCCCAAAGTTGAGCAACCAACTGAGGGGTTTTGGCATTTTGCCTTTTTCGATGAGTCCCATTTAGACAGCCTTCCTCAGACCCACCGCAGAACGCCCTTGCGCCAGGCGTAGAACAAGCCGAGCACAAGAATGAAAATAAAGATGGCCATTTCGACAAGTCCGAACATTCCGTAGATCTCTAGCCGAGTCGCCCACGGGAAGATGAACACAGCCTCCACATCGAAAAGAACGAACAGAACTGCAAAAACGTAGTAGCGAATTTGGCTTTGGGCCCAGTCTCCCCCTACTGGGTCTACACCACTTTCGTAGGCCATCAGCTTCTGCGGGGTGGGGCGCTGCGGACGAAGAATCCGTGCGACAGTCAGCATTGCTCCGGCCATAGCTATCGCCGCAACACCAAAGATGGCGACGGTCAGGTAGCTCCGCAGTAGTTCCGACACGATGGGCGAGGCTAGCTAGGGGTTTCCGGGCTTTCCAAAACCCAGCGCGGTGCCTCGTTCCGCGGGTTTCGGACGTAGAGAAAGCTACCTTGCCGAAGAGAGAAAAGACGTGATTCTTGGGCACGATTTTTGATTCTCGAGGTAGAGGGTTCAGGTGCTTGGTTCCGTGGGTTGAACAATGTCATCCTCGAATCAACACCGGCACTGCATCCTCAGCGAATTCGATAAGGAATTGGGGCACAATCCCTACGAGGAGGGTGAAGCCAACGGTGCCGATTAAGACGATGGCCACGGTCCAATGCAACGTCGGAGAGGGCCCTTCGGTGCCCTCGTCAACTACATACATAGTCATCACGATTCGCAAGTACATGAAGGCACCGATCACAGCACTGAGCATTGCAACTGCCGCTAGCAAATAGCTGCGATGTCCGACGGCAGCCGCGATGACCTGGAACTTTCCGACAAACCCCGAAGTAAGCGGGATTCCGGCCTGAGCTAGTAACAGGATTGTGAAAGCCATGGCCAACACCGGCCGGCTGCGCCCCAAACCCGCATATCGGGCAAGAGGCTGTTCTCCATCTGCCCCCATCGCTCCAATGATGGCGAAGCTACCCAAAACCATGAACGTATAGGTAAACAAATAGAAGAGGGCCGCTGAAGTGCCAGCGTCAGCAGTCGACTGCACGGCGACTAAGACGTACCCGGCATGACTAATTGACGAAAACGCCAACATACGTTTTACGTCAGTTTGCAAGATCGCCATCACGGCGCCGATGACCAAGGTAAGAAATGCGAGGACCGCAACGATGGGAGACCAATCAGCATTATGAGCGCCAAACGCTCCGAAAAAGACTCGGAGAAAGGCCGCAAAGCCTGCGGCTTTAGCGATCGACGCCATCCATCCGGTTACGGGACTTGGAGCTCCTTGGTATACATCTGGGGCCCAGAAGTGGAATGGGGCTGCCGCAACTTTGAATGAGAATCCAACCAACAGCAATGCCATGCCTGCCATCAGCAAGTGTTGGTCTCGAAATACCACTGCGCCTAGGTAGTCGCGCACGTGTACCAAATTGGTGGACCCCGTGCTTCCGTAGATCAGAGCTATCCCATAGAGAAGAAAGGTTGAACTAAACGCGCCCAGTACGAAGTATTTCATTGCCGACTCGCGGGCTTCTGGGCGACGAGCGTGCATCGCGATCATGACGTAAAGCCCGATCGACAACGCCTCTAATCCGAGGAACATAACTATCAGGTCATTTGCGGAAGCCATGACGATGGCACCCGCGGCCGAGCACAGAAGAAGGGCGTGAAATTCCGGAGGGTCAATGCCTTCCCGCTCGAGGTAGCTATGAGCAATCAGAGCAGTAGCGACTAGCCCAGTCAGAATCAATATTGTGAAAAAGATGCTAAAACCGTCGACTCCTAAGGCTGAAGCGATGGAGGCTGACGGTCCTTCGGTTTGCACGTCGCTCCACAAACCAAGAGCCACGATGTAGGCAGTGACCGCTGCGCAAAGAGTCGTTACCGTGGAGAAGCCACCCGATGTTCGTTGGGGGGCTAAGGCACTGACGAGCAAAATCAGGAGCGCCGCTCCCAAAAGGATCATCTGGGGCAGCAAAGCCCACCAATCGATGGAAGGTCCAACGAAGACCGATTGAGAAAGGCTGCGCATCAGTGATCATCTCCACTGAGTTGGTCGTGATCCACGATGACTGGAGCTGCGGGGCTGGGGCGTTCATAATCCGAATGGTTTTCGATGTGAGCGATTAGCCCGTCCACCGCAGGTTCGATTCGGTCAAGTAATGGCTTCGGGTATATCCCTAAGAAAATAATTCCCGCGATGAATGGGGCAAGAATCAGGCCTTCTCTCAGTGTTAAGTCAGGGGTCGCCTCGTCGGTGGCGGTTGGTTCACCATGGAAGACCCGCTGATACGCCCACAAAAGATAGAGGGCTGCAAGAATGACGCCAGTGGCTGCAATAATGGTCCACCATCGACGGGTTTCGTACGAGCCAATCAAAACCAGAAATTCGCCAACGAACCCATTTAGCCCAGGAACACCGATGGACGAGAGCATCACTATGGTGAAGAAACCCGCGAAGATGGGGGCGGCAGATTGGATCCCACTGAGTTCATCAATTGCACGCGTCTTCCGTCGCTCATAAAGCATGCCGACAAGCAAAAAGAGGGCCCCGGTAGACAGACCGTGGTTAACCATCTGAAGTATTCCACCCTCCAGGCTTTGTGTCGTGAAGGCAAATATGCCTAGAACAATGAACCCCATATGGGCTACTGAGGAATACGCCACAAGCCGCTTGAGATCTTTTTGCATAGTTGCGACGATGGCGCCATAAATGACTCCTATTACCCCCAAGGTCGCCAAGGTTGGTGCCGACCAGACTGATGCTTCCGGGAAAAGGTAAAGACCGAAACGCAGCAGCCCGTAGGTCCCTAGTTTCAACATCACGGCAGCGAGCACTACTGACCCCGCTGTCGGCGCCTGCGTGTGTGCGTCGGGAAGCCACGTATGCACCGGGACGATCGGCACTTTGATAACGAATGCGAGAGCGAACGCTAAGAAACAGAGCCGCGCCGTGTTGGTTGATAAGGCTTGGCGTTGTGCGAGCTCAATGACGTCAAATGTGATGCCTTGCTCACCGGCGCTTAAAGTCGCGACGCTGACAATGGCGACAAGCATCAGGGCTGAACCAGCCATCGTGTAGATGAAGAATTTGGTGGCCGCGTAGCGGCGATCCTCATAACCCCAGCCGCCGATCAACATGTACATCGGGACTAACACGATCTCGAACATGACAAAAAATAGGAAGAGGTCAAGCGCTAAGAACGCGCCGAACGAACCGGCCTGCAACAACAACAACCAAGCGGTGTATGACTTTGGGTCGTGGTGTGGGTCTACCGCTAAAAGCACGATCGGGGTGATGAGGCCGGTTAGAACGACCAACCAAAGGGAGATGCCATCTATGCCTACGTGCCAACTGATACCCAAGGCTGGAATCCAAGATTGGATTGATTCGAACTGGAATCCGGCGTCATGGCTCGAAAACTGTGCCATCACATAGAGCGACATAGCCGCAGCGATGGAGGCGAAAACTGCGCCGATCGGCCGCATCATTTCAGGTCTGCTGTTGGGCAACAGCACTACAACGAGAGCACCTATCACCGGAACAATGATCATGGCGTTTAGCACCGGGAACGATGAAGCACTTTGCGAGGCGAGGAGTTCGATCACAGCAACAGTCCCCATGTTAAGAAAGCGACGATCACGAGGGCACCTAGCGCTACTCCGACGGCGTAGTTCCGGATATATCCAGACTGCGCGGGCCGGATTAGCTGACCTAGCCGCATTGTTAGCTTGCCAACGGTATTGACAGTTCCATCCACGAATCGTTCATCAATGTCGGCCGCTCCTTGGAAGCTGGAGGTTCCGATCCCATCAACGACGCGAGCATACGTGGAATCAACATACATAGCGTTCTCAAGAAAATCGGGTTCGAGACGGTCCGTCGAGATCCGTCTGGTTAGCCAACTCAGAACTGCAAGTGAGATCCCTGCGAGTGCGGCACACACAGAAATCACTGCTAAAGCAACTTTGGTGGTGGTGCCCGATGAGAAATGATGTGGGTCGTTGAAGATTGGCTCTAGAAAGTGTTCAAGGACAAGCCAATCTTTCACTAATGGCAGGTTTATAGCGCCGCCTACTATCGCCGCTCCAGCGAGAACGCAAAGTGGGGTCGTCATGGTCCACGAGGATTCATGGGGATGCGCGTCTTCGTCCCATCGTTGATCTCCAAAGAACACAAGGATGACTTGTCTACTCATGTAGTAAGCGGTGAGCAGTGCCGTGATGAGCCCGATCACCCAAAGAAGAGGACCAATGTTTTCCTGTTCCCAGGCTGCCAGCAAAATTTCGTCCTTCGACCAGAAACCTGAGAATGGTGGGACACCTGCAATAGCAAGCCACCCGACAATAAACGTGGCACCAGTTATTGGCATAGCCAAACGCAACGCACCCATTTTCCGCATGTCTTGTTCGTCACCCATTCCGTGGATAACCGAACCAGAACCAAGAAACAAAAGTGCCTTGAAGAAGGCGTGCGTGATTACGTGAAAGATTGCAGCAACGTACGCGCCTGAACCGATTGCCAGGAACATGAACCCGAGTTGGCTGATGGTCGAATAGGCGAGCACCTTTTTGATGTCGTGTTGGGCTACCGCACATAGGGCAGCAAAAAGAGCTGTCGCCGCACCAACTACAGCAATCACAATTAAGGCGTCGTCTGTCAGGACGTTGTTCATGCGCACCAGGAGGTACACACCGGAGGTAACCATCGTCGCGGCGTGAACCATTGCCGAAACTGGAGTCGGGCCTTCCATGGCGTCGGGCAGCCAAACATAGAGCGGCAACTGAGCCGATTTGCCTGCGGCAGCAACGAATAACAACAAGGAGACGGCTGTTCCGGTAGCCGCTGTCATTGCAGGGGAACTAGCAATTTCGGTGTAGGTAACAGTGCCTAACGCTGACCAGATGGCGAAGGTTGCGACCAAGAAGCCCCAATCACCCACACGGTTAGTAACGAACGCCTTTTTACCTGCAGTAGCTGCACTATCTCGGTGGTGCCAAAACGAAATCAGAAGATACGAACAAGCTCCCACGCCTTCCCATCCGAGGAAAGTAACTACCAAGTTGTTGCCAAAGACAAGCATCAACATTGAGAAAAGAAAGAGGTTTAGGTACAGGAAAAATTTTGAATATTTTGGATCTCCGTGCATGTAGCCAACGGAATAAAGGTGAATCAGAGCTCCGACACCAGTGACAAAAAGCGCCATGGTTACCGATAGCGGGTCGACTAGAAAGCCAGCTTCTACTTGAAGAGAACCGGAGGGCAGCCAGTCGAAAAGGATCAGCTCATAGGAACGTCCGCCGCTATGGCTGTCGCGACCTAACAGTCCAACGAAAACCATCAAAGTCACCAGGAAAGAGGCACCTGCGGCCGTGGTCGCAATCCACCCGGCGCGGGGCTCTCCCAGCAGCTTCCCCGCTAGGAGCAGCACGACGAACCCGATCAAAGGTAGGGCAGGGATAAGCCAAACTAGTTCGACCACCCCATCACCCCTTCAACAACGAAAGATCGTCGGCGGTTGCGCCGGGTTGACGACGAAGAATAGCTACGACCAGCCCCAAGCCGACTACTACTTCAGCAGCAGCAACGACCAGAACGAAGAACACGACTGTTTGTCCTCCGATGTCATTAAGTGTTCGGGAGAAGGCCACAAAGCTCAGATTGACACCATTGAGCATTAATTCAACACACATGAGCATCACTAGTGGATTGCGACGTATTAGCAAGCCAGTGCCCCCGATTATGAAAAGCAAAGCTCCTAGAACCAGGTACCAGCCAGTGGTAATTTCCATCACTTTGCACCCCCATCTCCAGCAGTTATGGGGTCTGTCACTTTCGGTTTGCGAACTAGGACTACTGCTCCGATTACGGCGATCACAAGTAACAGGGAAGTCAGTTCAAAGGCATAGACGTAGTCAGAAAACAGTGACCGGGCCAGAAGCCGCACGTCGTCAGTACCGCCAAGAGCGCCGCCCATAGCCTCAGCTCCCGTGACGGGCTCTCCGACCACAACTATTAGTGCCACGACAATGGCTAGCGATCCTGTTGCAAACAACAGGGCCGCCCATTTTTGGATGGGCAGGAACGACATTTCGAGGTTCTGTGCCCGGTCTACTCCGAGCAACATAATGACAAAAAGAAACAGGACCACAATCGCGCCTGCATAGACAATCACCTGGACCGCGGCAAGGAAGTGCGCTTCTTGGGCAACAAATTGGACCGCTATCCCAAAGAGAGTCATCACTAGCATCAGTGCTGAGTGGACGGGATTGCGAGCAAGGACCACGCCCAAGGCTCCTGTGAGGCAAATGAGGGCAGCAACAAGGAAGACGAGCGTGTCGACCATTAGTGTTGATCCCTTGAATCGCCGCTTGGATATTGCTCTTCAGACACGTCAGCTTCGTCCCGAACGTCTGATAGGTGCTGGCCTATCTCCGGGTCTCGGACACCGTAACCAAGTTCGCCACTCCAGCTAATCTGGTTTTGATAATCGGGGTTTCCTGATGAAGCCGTCGCTCGCATCCAACCGGAGGTGGCGAGGTCATCTCCATCGTGCCAAAGTTCCCAGGGTTGACGTTGTGGGAGGCCTTCGTCGTCGACAACCAATTCGGCTTTTGTGTAGATGGCGTCCGTCCGATTGGTGAAGCTAAATTCAAACAGTTTGGATTCGGTGATTGCTTCAGTGGGGCAGGCTTCAACGCATAAGTCGCAGTGGATGCAGCGGAGATAGTTGATCTCATAGACGTACCCGTAACGTTCCCCTGGCGAGACGGGAGCTGTCTCGGGATTATCGGCACCGCGAACATATATGCATTTAGCCGGGCATACGCCGGCGCAGAGTTCACAGCCGATGCATTTTTCCATACCGTCCTCATAACGGTTGAGGACATGCCGGCCATGGAAGCGGGCTGGTTTTGGTCGCTTTTCTTTGGGGTACTCAGTGGTGACCCTTTCTTCGAAAAGCTTCAGAAATGTGACTTTGAAACCGTTGAGATAGCCCATTACACCTCCTCCAGTTCTTCTTGATATGCGCGGTCACCAGCTCGCAATGCTGCGACAAGTAGGGACGCTCCTATTGCTAGAGCAACGACTGCTGCTCCGTAGGTCACAACCCAGTTCCAGTCGTAAGCAGCGCGCAGTTCTTTGAGGCTGATGAACATCAGCCAGAAGAGAATGAGTGGAATTAGCAGCTTCCAACCCAGATGCATTAATTGGTCGTAGCGAAGTCTTGGAAGAGTCGCCCGGAACCACACGAACACGAAGAGGAACGCGAGCACCTTAAGCAGGAACCAAATTGTGGGCCAGAACCAAGTCATTCCGAAGAAGATGGGACCAGCAGGACCACCAAAGAAAAGAGTGACCATGATTGCGGACATGGTGATGACATTCATGAACTCGGCGAGAAAGAACAGCGCGAAACGAATCGATGAATACTCGGTGTGGAATCCGCCGACGAGTTCTTGCTCGGCTTCCACTAGATCGAATGGGGGACGATTTAGTTCCGCGGTTGCAGCGATAAGGAAAACGATGAAGGGGACGATCCCTGATGAGACGAGGAACCAACGCGTAAATCCGCCAGATTGAGCGGCAACGATGCCATGGGTCGACAAGGTCCCGGCGAGCACCACGACAACGACGGTGGCCATGCCTAGCGCTGCCTCATAAGAAATAGCTTGTGCTGAGGCGCGAACCGACCCAATGAGCGGGTACTTAGAGCCAGAAGCCCAGCCGGCGAGCATCACCCCGTACACAGCTATCGAGGACATCGCCAGTAAGAAAAGAATGCCAATCGGAGGGTCAGCTACCTGGAGATAGGTCTCTCGTCCGAAGATGGTGACGGTTCCAGAGGAGCCCCCGCTGAACGAACCACCTATCGGTACAACGGCAAAGGACAGAAAGGCTGTCACCGCTGAGATGTAAGGCGCCAGCCGAAAGACAAGCGGATCGGCGTTTTCGGGTCGAAGATCTTCTTTGAAAAAGAATTTCACCCCGTCGGCAAAGGTCTGGAGTAAACCCCAAGGGCCGGCCACATTCGGACCGATCCGATTTTGCATGTCCGAAATAAGTTTCCGTTCGAACCAAACCATAAACATGGTGGCGACGAGCAGGAAGGTAAACGCAACAATAACTTTGACAGCCATGATGCCGACATCAACGAGGTCAACACCGTCGAGGTAGAGGGGGTCGCCGGTCACAGAGTTTCAATCCGAATGTCGTTGACAAGTGCAGTGGCGTCAATAAAGCGGTTGGCTCCACCTCCGGGTTGATTGAACGGGAGTACCGCCGTACCGCGCAAGATGGTGTCGTCTGCAACGGCTAGGAGTGTTTCAGTCGTTCGGGTTGAGATAACTCGAACGGCAGTTCCACTTGGCACTCCTAAACGTTGGAGGTCACCAGGATGCACTTTCAACGTCGGCTCTTCGGCTAAGTGACGCAATGAAGGGCTGTGGCTTACGCCAGTTCCGGCATCCCATAGTTTCCGGCCGCTCACAAGCCGCAGTCCGTAGCCGTCAACAACGGGAGGTTCTTGCGGTGTTACCAACTTCGGGTTTACTGAGCTTCCTTGGATAAGGATGCCTTCATGTGCTTCAGGTCCACAGATTCGTTCAATGGTCACCCCCGCGTGGCTTGGTGCGACTTGCTCAATTTCACCCCAAATTTCTTCTCGCGAACCAACACCTAGGTCGCCGCCCAAACGCCATGCCAACTCAGCGGCGATCATCCAGTCATCACGTGTTGAGCCCGGAGGAGTGATTTTTTGGGCAAGGCGGCTGACCCGACCCTCGATGTTTGTAGTGGTGCCTTCCTGCTCCCCGTACGCGGTGCTTGGCATAACGACGTCTGCATGGCTCACAGATTCAGTGACGAAGTTGTCGATCGCTATGACCGTTTTGACCTGCCGAAAAGCGTCCATGGCGAGATTCCGATCAGGGAAGTCACGCAGAGGGTCAGCGCCAAGCAAAATAAGTGTGTCAAGTTCACCAGTCGCTGCTGCTTGGAGCATTGCTGTCGTATCCAGACCAGCTTTTTCAGGGAGGTTCTGCCATCGATTGATCAAGGATTCGCTTGGGTCATCAATGGTTGTTCGCCCGGGAAGGATCCCTGGAGCGAGACCCATGTCTAAGGCCCCACGCACGTTTCCTCGCCGTAGAGCAAGCAAGAAGGTGGCATGGGGAAGCCGGTCACGGATGACTGAAGCAACTTCCAAAGCGGGGGTGGCTGATTCGGCCATAGATGCGCGGCCTAATACCGCCACTACAGATCCGTCTCGAAGTTGATCCCCGAGTGGATCGTCGCTTTCCAAAAGAGCAACCAAAGTCTTTGCTGCCTCGCCAGACCGACAGCTGATAGAGCGTTGTGCGTAGGTTTCAGCACCGGTAACGATCGGTCCTATTTCTATGACCTTGGTTTGTCCCTTAGTGGCAGCTACACGAAGGCGCAGATGCAGGATCGGGAGCTCTTCTTTGAGATCTGGGCCGACGATAAGAACCGTGTCCGCTTCGCAGGTCTCTGCGATGGTTGCTGTTGGAAGCCCCAATACAACGTCAGCGGGTAATCCATCCCCTAGTTGTGCATCAACGTTGTCAGTTCCGATGACGGAGCGAGCAAGCTTTGCCCATGCGTAGGCATCTTCATTGGTAAGTCTCGACCCGCCGATTATTCCAACGCGTTGTGGACCTGCCTGCTCTATGGCTTCAGCGGCCCGAGCTAAAGCTGAGCCCCAATCAGTACCAAGCAATTGATGTTGGTCATGATCATCTCGGACGAGTGGGGTTACTAACCGATCACCACTATTAACGGCCTCATAATCGAACCGTCCTTTGTCACAAAGCCATCCATGGTTCACCGACTCAACGTCGACTCCTAGGTATCGCACGAGTTGGTTTCGCGAAGACTCCACGGCGACGCGACAGCCCACAGAGCAAGTCGTGCATGTCGATTCAACTTGTTCGAGATCCCAAGGGCGCGCCTTGAATCGGTAGGGCGCGGCAGTGAGTGCTCCCACCGGGCAAATCTGAACGGTGTTGCCTGAGAAATACGAACTGAAAGGTTCGTCGGGAAAAGTTAATACCTGCGTGGAACTACCACGTTCTGTGAATTGTATTAGTGGGTCTCCCGCAATCTCGTCTGCAAATCTGGTGCAGCGATCACAAAGGATGCAACGTTCTCTATCGAGATCAACTAGGTCCGAGATCGGAATTGGTTTCTCGTAATGCCGCTTCTCTTCCACAAATCGTGATTCGCCGGGACCATAGGCCATAGTCTGATCTTGGAGCGGACATTCGCCACCCTTATCGCACACTGGGCAGTCGAGTGGATGATTCACAAGCAGGAATTCAAGAATGCCTTCCTGAGCTCGTTTAGTTTCCTCCGACTGGGTATCTACAACCATTCCTTCCGCAACGGGGACCATGCAAGATGGCTGCAGCATCGGCCCACGCCCAGTATCAATGTCGACAAGGCACATCCTGCACATGCCCACTGATGACATACGTTCGTGGTAACAAAACCGGGGGATATGAACCCCTGCTCGGTCTGCGGCAGCGATAAGCATTTCACCAGGGCGTGCTTCGAATTCGTCACCATTGATGGTGACGGTGACCTCGCTTGGGGGCGTATCAGACATCAACAGCCACCTCAATCATGGTCCGATTCTTATTACCCGCGACTTTCTCCTCAAACTCTTCTCTGAACAGTGTGAGAGCAGAATGGATAGGGGCGAAAGCTGATGGCCCAACGAAGCAAATCGTGGTCATGCGATATGGGAAAGGAACTGCCTCGATTCCTCTAGATGGAACCGCTGCGTGGGGGAAATCACCGGGGCAGATTGTTTCACCGACCTCAAAAAGTAAATCCAGATCGCGAGGCGTGCCGAGACCATCGACTATGCGCCGGAGAATCTGTTCGAGCCAGGGACCACCTTCGCGACAGGGCACACATTTGCCACACGACTCATGCGCGTAGAACTTGGTGAGGGTGAGAGCAGCTGCCGGAATGTCAGTGGTTTCATCCATCACGATAATTGCACCTGATCCAAGCATTGACCCCTCAGGTCCTATTTGGCTGCCCTCAAAAGGCAAGTCAAGCTGGGCGGGGGTGAACCACGGCGCGGAACCTCCGCCAGGTACAAAAGCTTTAAGTTGATTCTCGTTGCGAATTCCGCCGCACATCTCTTCGCTGTACAAAAGATCGCGAAATGTGGTGGTCCCATTAACAATTTCGTATACCCCGGGTCGTTGTACATGACCACTGACGGCAACCATCCGGGTTCCCGGCGAGCTCTCTGTGCCGATAGCTGTGAAGGCCTCCGCACCGTGCTCAAGAATCCATGGGAGATTCGACAACGTTTCAACGTTATTCACAATTGTCGGCTGACCGTATAGGCCGACCGCTGCTGGGAAGTACGGTGGCTTTAGTCGGGGCATTCCCCGATTTCCTTCAAGACTTTCAATAAGCGCTGTTTCCTCTCCCACTACGTAAGCGCCAGCGCCCCAATGCAAAATTATGTCCACTGAAAATTCTGTATCGAGAATGTTCTTGCCAATGTAACCAGCGGAGTAGGCATCGTTGAGGGCTTTTGCCACCCGTTCTTGTGCGACAGCCATTTCCCCGCGGACATACAAGAAGCACTGACTTAAACCCACTGCGTAACAGGCGATGAGGCAACCTTCAATGAGTTGATGCGGGTCGAGTTCCATTAGGAGTCGGTCTTTATAGGTTCCTGGTTCTGACTCGTCTCCATTTACGACGAGGTAACGAGGCCAGACCCCGGGAGGACAAAACCCCCACTTCACTCCAGCGGGAAAACCAGCACCTCCGCGCCCGAGCAAAGTTGCGTCTCGAACCTCGCTATGAACCTCTTCGGGCGTCTGTTGGAGTGCCTTACGAAGACCTTGATATCCACCTGTGGCCTCGTACCTTTCCAAGGTGTATGAGTCTTCGTAGTCAAATCGTGCAGTAACGATCCGCGGGGTGTCATTAGCGACAAATCCAGGGGCGTGAGGGATAGGGGTCCCGCCGATACCGGTCACTGATCGGACCCCTGTTCGTGCATCCAAACTGGGGCCGATGTGACATCTTCTGGAGGGGCCGTTCCTACAAATCGATCTTCAGGTATATGTTGTCGCACTTGGGATAGCACGCCATGGTCAGGCACGTCGTGGTCAGTTGAGGAAAGCTCATCAACGATCGAATCGAATTGGTCTGGAGTAACTCGGTATCGGTGCCGATAGTTGACCTGCAGACACGGCGCTTCCGTGCACGCAGCCTGGCACTCTGCTCCCTCGATCGTGAACATCCCGTCGGCTGTTGTGCCACCCGATTTCACACCTAAACGTCGCTCGGCATGTTCCATCAGTTCTCCCGCACCCAGAAGGGCGCACGACATCGTGGTGCAGATGTTGACGACGTATTTACCTACGGGACGTCGTTTGAACATTTCGTAGAACGAGCACGTACCCAGCACTTCGGCGCTACTCGTACCTACTAGTTCTGCTATCTCGACCATCGCATCGTTAGAAATCCAGCCGCTTTGCTCCTGAGCTAGGTGTAACAAAGGGATCATGGCTGACCGCGGTTTCGGATAACGCCTAATGATTACCTTGGCATGCTCCAAGTTTTCTTCGCTAAAAAAATTCATCGGTCAACCTCTCCCATAATTGGGTCGATCGATGAGATAACAGCAACCGCATCGGCGAGGAGGCCCCCGTGCATCATGTGCGGAAGGGTTTGAAGATTGGCAAAAGAGGGCGCTCGGATATGCATTCGTTGCGGTTTGGCTCCCCCATCTGAAACCAAATAGCACCCAAGTTCCCCCCGTGGTGATTCCACGGCCGTGTACACCTCGCCCGGCGGTACCTTGAAGCCCTCGGTGAAGATCTTGAAATGGTGGATGAGTGCTTCCATCGACTCATCGATACGCGCTCGCGGTGGTGGAGTGACTTTACGATCCTCAACGCGATACGGGCCCTCGGGCATCAGTTCTACACACTGCTCTACTATGCGCATTGACTCCCGTATTTCATTGAGTCGTATCGCGTAGCGGTCGAAAGTATCGCCGTACGTCCCCACCACAATGTCGAACTCAACTTGGTCGTATGCCAAATAAGGCATGTCTCGCCGGAGATCCCAGGCGTAGCCAGTGGAACGTAGTATCGGTCCGGTGGCACCCAGAGCCAGGGCTTCGTCGGTAGTAATGACACCGATCCCTTGGGTACGTTGACGCCAAATCGGTTGACCGGTCATGAGCACATCGAACTGCTCCAGGCGTTCGGGGAGAATTTCTAGAATGCTTTGAACATCTTGTCGCCACCCATCGTGAAGGTCCGCTGCAACTCCTCCAGGTCGGATGTAGTTGTGATTCATACGAAGGCCTGTCACCTTCTCAAAAAAACGGAGTATTTCTTCTCGTTCACGCCACCCGTAGATCATCATTCCGACAGCTCCTAGATCCATGCCGTTGGTCGCCAAGAAAAGAAGGTGCGACGACATGCGATTTAACTCGCACATCAACATGCGGATCCATGTGGACCGGTCAGGAAGTTCGATTTCAAGCAAGGCTTCTACAGCTAACGAAAAAGTCAATTCGTTGAACAACGGAGACGCGTAATCCATTCGCGTGACGTTGGTAGGCCCCTGTAAAAATGTGAGGTCTTCCGCGGTTTTTTCCATCCCAGTGTGCAAGTAACCGATGATCGGCTTGGAACGCAGGACCGTCTCCCCTTGCAACTCCAGTGTCACTCGCAACACTCCATGGGTTGACGGGTGCTGTGGGCCCATGTTGATAATCATTCGTTCGTCGTCAGGGTCGACAACAGCGGCTCGTTCTTCCGCTTCACTCTCAGACATTCTGAGGACAGCATCACGGTTTCGGAGGTGGTCCAGCTTGGTCATCGACCCTCGACCGCCTTGAACTGGACCGGGATTCTGCCCATCGCGAAATCTTTGCGTAGTGGGTGGCCTTTCCATCCATCGGGAAGCAGAATCGGAGTTGGGTCGGGGTGGCCTTCAAAACAAACACCGAACATGTCATTTGTTTCTCGTTCCATTGCTTCTGCACTGGGGTGAACGTCGCTGATCGTTCTGACCACAAGATCAGACTCTGGTACCTGCACTCTGATCCGAAGTCGTCGTGGCGCATGGACATCTAACAGGTTGACCACCAACTCGAAGCGTTCAGGCTCAATTGTCATCGGCAACATCCGAGTGGCGTTTCCCAAGTAATCCGCACCGCACAGATCTACACAAACCTCGTAGCCCTCTTCGACCAAAAGTTGGATTAGGTCGTGGTAGCTATCTCGACAAGGGTGAAGGACCGTTTGACCCTTACTGTCGGTAACGGCGACGTCGTAGAGTTTTTCTACAGTTTCCGTCGTGTCATCTACCGGGGGTGGCGAGTCACTCATAAAGACTCCCGGTCCGAATGATGACCGGTTCGGGTTGGGCATCCGGTGCGTGTTCAGGTCCGAGCGCTATCTCCGCCCCTCTACCAGTTGTGTCTCGTCGTTGAGTGAGCTCACCAGTACGAATTTTTTCATGCAGGGCAAGAATCGCGTGGAGCAACGTCTCCGGGCCCGGAGGGCAACCCGGTGCATATATATCGACTGGGACAATTTGGTCAACACCTTGGACAATTGCGTAATTATTAAACATGCCTCCGCTTGACGCACATACACCCATACTGATCACCCACTTGGGTTCCATCATTTGGTCGTATATTTGGCGTAGTACTGGAGCCATTTTTTGGCTGACTCGACCCGCAACAATCATCAAATCAGCTTGACGTGGTGACGCACGGAAGGTTTCCATTCCGTAACGCGCCATGTCGTAATGGGCAGTTCCGGTAGCCATCATCTCAATCGCGCAGCATGCGAGACCAAACGTGGCTGGCATCAGACTTCGACGACGCGCCCATTTCACTAGTTCTTCAATAGGTGCGGTAATGATGTTGTGTCCAAGTCCGGCGAGGCCGTCATCACCAAGACCGAGTTTGTGTTTGATATCGGATAGGTCTGCCATTACTCCACCTCTGAATCGTTGGCGCCAACCTCGAGATCAAGTCGCCCCTCAAGGCCAACTTTGCGAATCGTCGAGTTGGTAGTCCGTTCGGGACTAGTCGCGGGAGTTAGCAGTCGACGGCCAGGGCCCCAGTTGAGGCCACCCTTTGCTATTTCGTAGACGAAAGAGAGGAAAAAAATGCCAGCAAAAATTGTCATTGCTACAAGACCAAAGAGTCCTAGTTCGTTGTTTGCCACTGCCCAGGGGTAGAGAAAGATGATCTCGATGTCGAACATGATGAAAAGCATCGCGACCAGGTAGAACTTGACTGGGAACCGCTCAGGCATAGCTACTTGGTCAACAATTCCACATTCATAGGCAGATCTTTTTGCCAACGTGCTGCGTTCCGGCGCCAGTAGTCGAGAAGCGATAATACTCAATAGAACGAACAGGACCCCAAGTACGCCAAGGGTCAGAACGGGGAGATACTGCTCCATCTCAATTCTCCCCTCCCCCTTGATTCAGCTTCCTGCCGCGTCCCGGACGGCCCATAGAGCTTGATCTCGCCGGTGCAGGTGGTAGCACCCTAAACCAAACACCAAACCCGAGAAAATCGCTACGAGCGCAGGTCGAAGCCTCAAATTTCCTTGGTCCCGAACCATAATCACGGTGTAGATAGGCGCGGCTTCATCAAGTTCGACGATAGGTAGGACAACTTTGCCATCATCTCCCAGTTTGTTGGGGTCGACATCTAGTGAGGGCTTGTAGGGCTGCAGTTGAACTGCCGCATAGTGAGGGCGCCCTCGGCTGGGAATGAAGTACTGAGTTATCGTATTATCGGGAATCCCGAGGGGACGATAACGTTCGCCGCCCACGCGCATCACCCGATGCACCCGGTAGTCGGTCGCTGCGCTGAAGAGGCATGTATTGACGGCTTCTAAACGGCGAGGATCTATGTCGCTACAGACGACGGCAGCGTCCGCAGTTGCTCGGGCATCAGCCTCAATCACTACTTCCCAACCTGCTCCGGGAGAGTCCGCCACGTCGTTGCCCAATTCTTGGACCAACTCAATCGGTACAGCTTTGGGGTTCGTGCTGACGTGGGTCACTTCCCAGGCGGGGCCATGACCCACCCAACCGATTCCGAAGAACCACCAGATGATTCCCATTATCAAAGTCCAACCCCAAAATCCTGTCCACGCGACTAGGAATCCAAGTCTGACACCGAGGTTGGTTGCTAACACCAGGTATACCCCGCCGCAAAGGGTCAGGACGGCAAGGAGAACTGCTAAGTAACCAGTGAGGACCGGGTCCCAGCTGACAAGGGCCAACAGACTCATTTGTCGTCCTTCGCTGTATGCAGTTCTATGAACTGAACTGTCGATTGCTCAGCAGGGTCGAGGCTTCGTTCATATTCTGCGATAGCACGGATTTCTTCTTGAGATAGCACCCGTCCAAAGCCTGGCATTCCGTAGTTCCCTAACCTCGCGAACTCGCCATATGCAACGTTGTCAGCAGCGCCGAGGGTAATAAATGAAATTTGATCTTCGATATCGGGGAACAGGCGCTCAAGGCTAACCACGTTCAACGCAGGTCCGTAGCGACCTGATCCCGCCGGACCTGGGACCACTTCAACTGCACCACCATTGTTAGGTAACTGGGCGGATCCACGTGCCGGCCAGCGCGGGGTGTGACACCGAGCACAATGAAGTTCGAAAAGCACTTGACCTTCAGTTTTTTCTGGGTGCGCAGCTGTTGATATCTGCTTGGCTGAAAGAGCTCTATCGCGAGCTTCTTCATCGGAGATCCGTTCTCGCCAGAGCCACGCAATAATGTTGTCAACTTCTTGCGCGGTCATTGGTCCGCCACCAGGCAAGCCCCATGCAGGCATGACCCCTCGCCCATAATTCAAGATCTGTCGTACTTCGTCGACTTCGTCGAGCGTTTCGGCTTCAGTATCAAAGCGAGTAAAAACAGTGTCCAGTGCAGGTGCACGCCACGTTGTCTTAACGACGTAGTTGTCTTGGTCACTGAACTGATTCCCTATATCAAGAACTACTGGCGCGTAGTTGGCTCCACCTAGATCAGCTCCATGGCAAACCACACATTCCAGTTCTTCTGCAAGCCGTTCACCGGCTGCTGCCGCTCGTTCACCGAAGCCATACTCGGCACCGGCGCGCCGCCCACCTTCGCGAAGCCAATAGATCGGTAATGCCAATGCAATGATTAAAAGCATCAGAACGCCGAAAGCTTGGACTCGTTCTAGACGATTTCCTTCAAGGGCTTCATCACTTGGTAGAGACCCGCGGTTGGGGGCGAGTTCGATTTCGCTACCGACCTCAGATTTGCTTCGCCGGATGTTAACGAAGACATAGATCGCCCAACCAACGACCACAATGGACAAGAGAACCATGGCGATCGAACGCTCAGTGGTGGCAGCATAAATCACGGGTTATTTACTCCTGCCACAGTCAGCGCGGATTGGGGAACAAGGACGTTATTCATCAGGCGCAGTGTGGTCCTTCTAGACCTTGACCCGTGGTATCAGTGCCAATAGGTGGGCCTTGGGAAGGGTTACCGGTGTCGATGATGACTTTGTCTCCATCGACGATCACTGGGAAGCGGTCCATGCCTCGCGGCGCCGGGCCCGCCTTTTTTTCCCCAACACGGTTGTATTGGGAACCGTGGCAAGGGCACTCAAACCACTGCGATGTTGAGCATGACGGAACTTTGCAACCAAGATGTGGGCATTTTTGCCACAGCGCTACGTATCCCATCTTGATGCCCTGCAACACCGATCCCGAATAGACCACTTCTGCGGCTTGCTGTGTTGCAGCATCCATCGGATAGGGCTGCAGGTAGGTCTGTGCTTCCGAGAAATAAGAGAAGTTGACAGCGGGGGATGCCGATGAGATGACTTCATTTACTGAGGAGATGGTTCCAATCTTCACCTTGGAGCCGAACCCTGCTGTGGGGCGTGGCCAAAGGAATGCAATGTTGGCGGCACCGAATGTCGACAACCCCATCGTCATTAGCGTTATCGACGCGCGATTTAGGAACTGGCGTCGAGTGACCCCAACCTCTTCAGGGTCGGGCGGAGTCCAGACCTCTGGCGTTGTCGGTTCAGGCACTGCTACTTCCGTGCTCACTCGTGCAAGAGCTACTGATCGTTCAAGTTCGCGCGCCTCATCATTCACGGGCGGAGCAGCCATGGTCCCCGCGTCTCGTTTGCGGGTCTCACGTGACAGGTGCCCTAACCCCTGGGCATCGCGTCGACGCAGAGACGTGAATCCGACAACCGCCGCGAGGACGACGAGCACTGGGATAGCTATAGCGATGACCATACCGCTTGACACTGCGCTGCTCCTCAGAGGTGAAAGATCCCGTGGAGGCCGGTGTCCCACGGATAGGTGAAGTTGAAACCTTGGCCTCTAAAGAAGGAGCCAATTATGACAAGCACAGCCCAGAACATTAGATGGATGGTCTGGATTGAGATCGCGAATTTGCGATCCTCAGGTGCATTAGAAGGATTGCGGTCAATGTAGGGAGCAAATGCCAACAACACCAACACCACGCCTGGGATGGTGACCCCCGCAATCATCGGGTCGAACATCGTCAATAGTTCTTGCAGCCCCAAAAAATACCATGGTGCTTTAGAAGGATTGGGTGTTGCGTTGTGGTTTGCTAACTCAAGTAGCGGAGCATTGATGAAGATAGAGAACAGCGTGACGAATGCCGTTATAAAAAGCGCAGACGTGAACTCTGCTGCGAGAAGATGCGGCCATACATGTACTTTGTCGCCTGGATTAGCTTTAACGTCCTGAATTGAACCTGACTTTACGACAGTCAGTAGTCGATGGGTGTTACCGCTCGGACCAGCCATAGCTGGGGGTGCAATAGTTGCTACGCCCCCGCCTGAAGGTGCCGCCACTCCGCCCTGTTGACTTTGTTCTAGTAGCGAACGGGGGATGGTTTCGCCATCGTCATCTGAGGGTTCCGCATTGGCCGCAGCAGGAGTGACGTCGCCGTCAGCCTTTGATTTCGCCTCTTGGCTTCTTTTTAAAAGATGTTCAGGGATTTCGGTCATGGAACTGCTCGTACTCCTCGACCTAGAGCGGACCGGAGATGCCGCCGTCTTTGCGAACTCTCCAAAAGTGAATCGCCAAGAATATGACGAGGACAAAGGGAAGCATCAAAACGTGCAAGACGTACCAGCGCAGCAATGTTTCCGCGCCAATTTGTTTGCCTCCCAAAAGGACAAACCGCACTTGGTCTCCGAACACTGGCGTAAAGCCCATCATGTTGGTACCCACCGTTACCGCCCACAGGGACAACTGATCCCATGGAAGGAGGTACCCGGTAAACGACAGTAAAAGGGTGAGTTTGAGGAGCATGACTCCGATCACCCAGTTGAATTCGCGCGGTGCTTTGTAAGCCCCGTGGTAAAAGACCCGGGCCATATGCAAGAAGACAGACAGCACCATGAGGTGCGCACCCCATCTATGCATGTTCCGCACGAGCAGGCCGAAACTAACCTGCGTGTGTAATGACTCGATGTCGCTCCATGCGGCAGCGGCGGTCGGCCGATAGAAAAACATCAGAAATATGCCGGTAACTGTGAGCAAGATGAACAGGAAGAAACTCAATCCACCTAGACAGAGCGTGTAGCTGACCTTTACGGCATGGCGCTTTACCTTCACTGGGTGAAGGTGATAGAGCACACTGTTCATGACGACGTAGGAGCGATTTCTGGGGCTGTCTGTGTAGCCCTTTCTAAAGATGGAGCCCGGACGAAAGACTGAGGTCCAGAACTGGCTGTCTTGCATCCAGTCGGCTGCAGCTGTTGCGCCTTGTTGCAGTTTCTCGGGCAGCGACTGCTTTGACTTTTCTATTGAGTTAGCCATGGGGTTCGTCTAATCCTCAGAGTCGCATGCCGTAGGCGTAGCCGTGGGTGTGGGTACGGGTGTGGGTGTCCCCTCCAGCCGGGGGATTGTCGACCACTTTGCCGAGTGTGATGACACCGGTGGGGCATCGGTCAACGCACAGGGCGCAGCGGGTACACACGTCGTCATCAATGATGAAGATTGCGTTGTCAGCTGGGTCAAGGCCTGGAAGATCAGCATCGATCGCTTCATCGATTGCTTCGACAGCGATGTAATGGATGCATTTCCAGGGACAAATATCGACACATCCCTCACATTGGATGCATTCGGACTGGTCGATATTGATGAATTGTTTGGGCTTCACCGCCGCCGCTAAGTAGTCGGCATCGACTGTTTGTAGTACGTAGTCGTCAACAAATCGTGGCATTGGCGGATTTGCTTCGGTCTTGGCCATGTCAGTTGCCCTTCAACAGTGGGCGACCAAAGTCAGAGATGGGCTCAGCAACGGCTTTTTTCTGGTCTCGCTTCTGCCACCACATCCAGAGGAAAGGGAGTCCTGCAAGAACGGCAAGGTGTTCAATCACGACAACAATGTCCGAAACTTTTTTCAGATCCATACGCATCGGCGGAAAAGTGATTGGGCTCCCACCAATAAATTGGCCTTCAGTGAAGAGCATGCGCTCAACAGACCAACCCCATTCGTTGTCGGTCAAACGCACCCACCGGTCCGGGACGACGCCGAACGCCATAAGGAGCAGCATGAATACGTATGCGGCTCCGAGCATTGCTTCACCCCAAGAGGTGCGGCGATCCACGGGCCTGTGTTGCCCGTACGCGATGACGCCATAGACCATGAGACCTGTGATCAAGATTGATGTCACAAGTGCGACCACTGGTCCTCCTGCCTGGTACGTACTGTCGGTGCGTGCTAACCGGATGAGGTGAGACCTTTACAAGCTTCACCCTGTGTAAATCCAAAGTATGGATCTACGGTCAAATCTACCCGAGCCACGCCCGGATCGTTCGACGTTTTACCACGCTTCGACGACGGATTCGTAACTCAAGAACGCCCTATATGGTGGCATCCGCGTGTCCACAATGCCGAACCCAAACGAGGATTTTTTTTCAGAACTTCAATCTGGACCAAACTTAAGCAAAAACTGTCTGCCAAACTTGGTCCTCTCACCTCACGACGGCCTATCTTTGATGAGCGCACCTACCTTGTTCTTTAACAGCACAACCTGCGATGCGGGGCACCACGTTGGTACCTCGCGGAGGACCCAGTGACCGAAGTTCCCGAATATCTATTCGAGCGTTCACGTCAGAGACGTATAGACCTTGGCCTGCTCGATGACGACGGCGGCGGTACTCCTTCCGCGAGTGGAGCTTCAGAGGGCGGGGTAGTCGCTAGTTCAGGACCGAGCAGCGCTGATGTGATCGCCGCGGCGAAAGCCGACGCGAAACTTGAACTTCAACCGGAGTCCGGGATTGAACCAGTTTGGGTTTCTGCGGCACGAAGCCGAACCAAGATCCCAATATGGGCACTTCCCGTCATGTTCTTCTTACCTTTATGGGCGTTCGTGTACGTGAAACTCACCGAACCACCCCCGGAACCGGTGACCGCTATCACTGAGGGAGCAGCTACTTACGCTGCGCGTTGTGCAAGTTGTCATACCGGAACAGGCGCTGGGAGCGAGGGTGGCGGAGTCGGGCGTCCCCTTTACAACGGTGAAGTCTTGTTGACCTTCCCCAAGCTTGAGGCCGACATGTTGCACTGGCTTGAGGTCGGCTCAGAAGGTATTGGGATTGGTAATGCCTATGGCGCCACCGATCGGCCCGGAGGGGCTCACATTTCTGGCGAAACCGGAGCCAATATGCCCGGTTTTGGTGGGGCATTGAGCGAGTACAAGATCTATTCAGTCGCTCGATATATCCGCGAGGTGTTGAGCGAAGAACAAATCAGCGACGAAGAAATCGCTGGTCGTGACACCGAGTGGGAAGCTCTTGGAGGCGGCAAGGACCTCAGTGGCGGGGGCCATGGCGGCGGTCACTAATCCGAAGTTCTTTTAGGACATCCTGAACAATTTCTCTGCGGCGGCCCGCTGAGTCGAAGGACAAACGTTCATGTCGATGCGTCTCTCTACCGAAGTTCTGGTTATCGGCGCCGGTCCCGCGGGTAGCGCGGCGGCTCATTGGGCGGCTAAAGCAGGCCACATGGTCGTAATGCTCGAAAAGGAAACTATGCCTCGCGATCGGGTGTGCGGTGATGCACTCACACCCAAAGCAGTCGGCCACTTACATGACATGGGGCTCAGTGTCACATGTGATGAGTTTCACCGTCACCATGGGCTGCGTATGACTGCGCATGGTCGCAGCATCGAACTTAGATGGCCAACCGATCATGACCATCCGAGTCACGGTTTAGTTATCCGACGCAGCAGGCTTGATCAGCTGTTAGTCGAACACACCGCAAACACAGGGGCTCAAGTGTGGACGGGTGTGGAGGTCCTTAACCCCATCATCGAACACGGACACCTACGTGGTTGCCGAGCCTTTGGTTCAGGCGATGGCACCGGGCCCCACGGTGAAATTGAGGTTCGCGCGCGCTTTGTTGTCATCGCTGACGGGCCTCTTTCCCCATTTGGGCGTGCGTTGGGCACTGCCCGCACTAGAACCTATGCACAAGGGGTAGCGATGCGAGGCTATTTCCCAAGCATTCATCATGACGACGACGTCATCGAGTCGGTCTTCGATTTACGCGACAACACTGGAGAACAGCTCCCAGGTTATGGCTGGGTGTTTCCGGTAGGGGATGGAACGGTTAACGCCGGAGTTGGTTTATTGAGCCATCATCATGGGAATGATCCTCGGTCGATGCGGGACCTATTCGATCAGTGGATCGGTCAGATTCCCGAGTATTGGGGAGTCGCATCAGAAGATATCGAGAGCGAACCCGAAGGCGGGCGTCTCCCTATGGGAGCTTCGGTCCGTCCTCGGTCTGGTCCCAACTGGGTTGTCGTCGGAGACGCAGCTGGCAGCGTCAACCCATTTAACGGCGATGGGATTGAGCCCGCGTTGAGTAATGGGCGCTTGGCTGCAACCGTTATCAGTGACGCCATCCACAGCGGAGATGGTTTGGAGTTGCGACAATACGAAAGGCAGCTGGCGTCAAAATATGATCACTATTACCGGCTTGGCCGATTAGCTACTAAGGCCCTCGGCAGGCCAGGGCTGATGCGGCGGTTCACGCTGCTCGGGATTCAATCACGGGTGCTCACGGAACTGGTAATGCGAATCTCTACGAATCTCGTAAACAACGATGCGGGTGGGACCGAGTCGGTATACGAAATTGGGAAAGTTATAGCTCGGCTCGTCCCAGACCGCGACTAACGGATTCGTGACGTGGCCACGCAGGGAATGCGAATATCAAAGAGAAGCTGCGCTTTCGGCTGCAGCCCCAATCACAGTGTCAACAACATCTTCTGTGTGAGCTAGCCCGATGAATAGCGCCTCGTATGCTCCGGGTGCCATTGCTACGCCACGATCAAGCATCTGGTGGAAGAAGCGGGCGTAGGCTTTTTCGTCGGTTGTTCGCGCCTCATCATATTGAGTCGGAGCATTGTCTCCGAGGAAAAGACCTAGAAGCGACCCAACACGTGGGGCTATTGCGGGCAGGCCAGCACCATTCAAGACTTTTTCGATGCCGGCGCCGAGTCGTTCGGTCATGGCGTAGAGCTTTTGATAGGCCGCTGAATCCAAAAGTTGTAAGGCCGCGCAACCTGCGGCGGTGGCGAGCGGATTACCTGAGAGCGTCCCTGCTTGATAGACCGGCCCGACAGGGGCGAGCGTGCTCATTATTTCTTCAGATCCTCCGAAAGCTCCAATTGGTAGCCCACCTCCAATGACTTTGCCGAAGCAAGCAATGTCAGGAGTGACTCCAAACCATTCGGACGCTCCGCCGCGGGCAAGACGAAATCCAGTAATCACTTCATCGAAAATCAGCAGTGTTCCGGCAGCGTCACACGCCGAACGCAATTGAGGGAGGAAGCCTTCCAGTGGCGCGATCAGACCCATATTTGCTGCTACGGGCTCCACAATTACGCACGCATCGTCTTGGGTGATTTCGGGTACTGCGTTGTAGGGGACGACGACGGTGTCGGCGACGGCGGACGGGGGGACCCCTGCCGAACCCGACAAACCCAAGGTGGCGACACCGCTTCCACCTGCTGCGAGAAGCGTGTCAGCATGACCGTGATAGCAACCAGAGAACTTGATTACGCGGTTCCTGCCAGTGTGGCCGCGGGCGAGACGGATAGCGCTCATCGTGGCTTCGGTACCACTATTCACGAGTCGTAGCTGTTCGATACCGGGGACGCGGTTTACGATTTCTTCCGCTAAGAATATCTCTCCTGGGGTAGGCGCTCCGAAGGACGTTCCCAGTGCGGCCGCTTTCTGAATAGCTTCTGTGACTTGGGGATGAGCATGGCCTGCTATCACCGCTCCGTAAGACTGAACTAGATCGATGTATTTGCGGCCTTCAGCGTCGTAAACGTGGGCCCCTTCCCCTCGAACTACAAAGTAAGGGTCGCCACCGACAGCTTGGAATGCCCTGACCGGCGAATTCACTCCCCCAGGGATGACTGACTGAGCGTCACGAAAAAGCTGGCGGTTGGTTTGTGAACCCACATATTCTCCGATCATCCCAGATTCGCTAGGTGTGATTGCATCCTATGGTTAGCGGCGGCTACGCGATGCTGGAGTTATATCTCACTAAATAGTAAGTCGAGCAACGCGTCAGGCGAAATCTCGTCCAGCCTTTCAAATCGGGCATAAGCACCAGAAAAGTCGAGGGATGTAACCAACGGATTTGGCACCACCACAGTTCTTATGCCTGCTGTTAACGCCGCTTTCAACCCGTTGGGGCTGTCCTCTACTACAGCGGCCGCACTCGCATCTACCCTCAACAGTTCGAGGGCGTGGAGGAAGACATCAGGAGCGGGTTTGGCGACTTCTCCTACATCGTCGCGACACACGATGTAGGAGAAGTGTTCGTACAGCCCAACCCGTTTGAGATGCTGATCTACCCACGCGTGAGGCGAGCTGGATCCGATAGCTGTGCTAATCCCGCGACGCGCGGCGGCGTCAAGAAGCTCTGTCACGCCGGGAAGGATCGGTTGGTTTTCTGTCATTTCGTTTTTTATCTGCTGACGCGCTTCCATAACCAGATCCTGATCTAGGACCTGTCCGGTGCGCTTTTCCAGTTCTTGTACCCAACTTGATTTGCGGTCAGTTCCCATGCCTGCAAGCCACCAGTCCATCGGGAGGTCGACGCCGTAATCTGCCCAGATCTGCGCTGTTGATTCACATGCAGGGGTCTCTGTGTCCAAGATGGTCCCGTCGAAGTCAAGAATCAGCGCGTGGGGACTCATCTTTCGCCCGCCACCAACGCCACGGCCTGGACGAGCCCCTCTATCGACTGTTCTTCAGCGATAGATGTCACGCTGACGCCCAAGCGCTCACATTCTCGAGCCGTCGTCTGCCCTATAACAACTACCTTGGCTGCGCTCTTTCCGCCGGTTTGTTCAAGGTGTCCTTTCACCGCTGAGGGCGACGCAAAAGTGACCACATCTGCATCGATGGCTTCGGAAACTAAATCACGGTTTAGCGAAGGGAACACCGTTCGATATGCAGCTACCCCATCAACTTCCCATCCTCTATCTCGAAGTCCGTCAACAAGATCTGTTCGGCCGTCCGATGCCATGGGGACTAGAGCACGGTCACTAGGTTTGGGGTTTGGGAAAGCTTCGGCTAATGAAACCCCGTCGTGCCGCACTGGCATTAGATCGGGTTCTCGTCCCATCTCTAAAGCGACCTTTGCCGCTGTTGTCGGTCCTACTACTGCAATCTGAAGATGCGAGAACCTTTTGAGAACTCCTCTTCGTGCACCTCGAGCCATTAACGCCGCCACCGAGTTAGTTGAAGTAAACGCAACCCAGGAGAACCGGTCCAGGCGGATGAGGGCGTCATCTAACGGTTGCCCTCCATCTAAGGGAGGCACTACCGCAATTGCGGGAGCGGCAACAACCTTTGCGCCAGCGTCAGACAAGGCTTCGATTAGACCCGAGTTTTGGTGCGAGGCGCGGGTTACAACGACGGACTTTCCTTCAAGCAGCTTGAAACTCAAGAGCTAGCTCCGTTGATTGACAGGAGGGCGCGTCCGCCGTCGGCGAGAAGTTCCTCAGCGACGGCTTTCCCCAAAGCATCAGCGTCGTAACCTTGTTGCCGAGTGCGCAGCAGGGTGGTGCCGTCTCTTGATGCGAGCACGGCATCAAGTTGGATGATCCCTTCTTCCAAGTACGCGTAAGCTCCAACTGGTAGCTCACAGCCACCACCCAGTTCGGCTAGGTAGGCACGTTCAGCTTCGACACAACGTCTGGTCGGGTCATCAGATATTCCCAGCAGCTGTTCATTAATGGTGGGATCGTCATCGCGGCACTCCACAGCGATGGCACCCTGGCCGGCTTGCGGGATCATTTCTTCAACGCTGAAAACCTCGGCCACGGAATCTGTAAGTTCGAGGCGCTGTAAGGCGGCCATTGCAACCACTACGGCATCAACGTCTTCTCGTTCTGCGACGGCGATTCGTGTTTCCATATTGCCTCGCAGCCCCGTGAATTTCAGATCCGGCCGAACGTGAGCGAGTTGCGCCTGTCGCCGAGCCGAGCCTGTGGCAATCCTCGCCCCCTGCGGTAGTTGTTGGAGGTTCATCCCAATTAGGGCGTCGCGCGGGTCGCCTCTTTCCAAGAAAGCGGCGAGATTGAGACCGGCAGTGGGGGATGACATCAAATCTTTCGCGCTGTGCACTGCCAGGTCCGCTTGGCCTTCTAGGACTGCCATTTGCACTTCTTTGACGAAGACGCCACGACCTGCCATTTCTTGAATTTGCCGCGTCTGATCTTGGTCGCCTTCGGTAGTTACGATCAAAAATTCGACGTCAATGGCACTCAACGCTAAACGGTTAGCAACAGCCTCTGCTTGCCAGCGCGCCAACGGGCTCGATCGTGTCGCGATGATCACGGAGACCATCGCTCAAAGGTCAAATAGGTCGCGAACCGAGTCTGCAAGACGGTCACCCTTTGCTGATCCTGCGGCTTCTTTTAAGGCAGCAGTGGGTTCGTGAAGAAGCTTGGCCACAAGACCACGGGTGAATTGATCAAGAGAAGCACGGTCTGAATCTGAGTAACCGGCCTTTCGTGCAAACTTGTCTACTTCTTGATGCCGCTTTGCTTCAACTGCGCCTCTCATCGACGCTATAAGCGGAGCTACTTCCCGGGCGGATCGCACGTCAGCGAACCGGTTTGCCTCAGATTCAACTATGAGCTCAACCGTCTCCACCTCATTTGCACGTTCCATCCGACCGTTAGCCGCGAAGCTAGACAGATCATCCATATCGAGAAGAGTGACCCCGTCGATTTGGGCAACCTCAGGGTCGATGTCTCGCGGCATCGCTATATCGACGATGAGCAACGGCTCACCTGCTCGTCGGGCGATGACCTCGGCGATGGAAGTGTTGTCGAGAATTACTTCTGTGGCTCCAGTGGACGTCATCAACACGTCAACGTCACCCAAAGTTTCTCCCAAGTCTTCAAGTGGTATCGAAGAACCGTTGATTCGAGCAGCTAAGGCATCGGCCTTGGAAGTGGTGCGGTTAGCTACATAAACATGATCGGGTCCTGCGGCGGCCAAGGCGACGATCATTCCTTCACCCATTTCCCCCGCTCCCACGACGAGCACCGTTCGTCCAATCAGGCTGCCAAAATGCTCTGTCGCCATCAAAACAGCCGCATGGGAAACTGACGCTGTATGCCGGCCTATCGAACTTTCGGTGCGCGCACGCTTGCCTGTTTCCACTGCATGTCGAAAGAGAAGGTTTAGAACCGCTCCAGAAGTGCCCTCAAGGCGAGCTGTTTCCCATGAAGTTTTTATTTGGCCTTGGATTTCCGACTCACCCAACACCGCCGAATCAAGGCCCGATGCCACCGAAAAGAGATGCTTCACCGCATCGTCATCATGATGCACATACAAACAATCGGATATGTCTTCCGGTGTGACAAAAGCTGACTCTGCAAAAAAGTCACGCACTTCGGCATACGCGGCATGGAATTTTTCTGCGACAACATACGCCTCGGTGCGATTACAAGTCGACACAATGACTGCTTCACTGATGTGGTCGCGTTGGCTAAGCCCTGCCAGGTTTTTGGGGAGATCGTCCGCGCTAATGATGGACTTCTCCAATAGCTCCAAGGGAGCGCTCCGGTGATTCAAACCAATAACAACGATGGACAAGAGGCAACCAAATCGATCAAGAAAACGTGTGGGCTCAGTCTCTCAGCAACAAAGCCCTGTTTCCACTCTCGCAGTCGCTCATTGGAAGATTTTGTTGCGTCAGAAAATTAGTTAGAACGAAATGAAAAGTAGTTGGATCGTAGCCGCTACGAATATCAGCATCAGTAAGGCAGCGAGTACAAGCGTGGTACCTGGTCTCAAGTTGCTTCCCTAATTGTGACTTCAGCTCCGATGTCTAATCCTGCGGGCACTACACCCTCGTCTCGCCCAGTAGCGACCGAAAGCAACCCATGCTCATCATCAACGAGTGCTAACTGGCCTGGGTTCACATCCATCGGACTTTGCAGCCGAACAACCCTTTTCTCATCACCAAATTCGAGAACAAATACATCACCCATACCGGAAATAGTGTCGCGGTCGAAATTGAGTTGAGCAGCGCCTCGGCGACCTTTACCTATCACCTCGGCAGATATCGAACCGTCCTCTTCAAGGCGCGATACTGGGACAAGTGACGGAAGTAGCAGATTCGGGTCGATGCTGTCGCCAAGTTCTTCAATGGATCGACCCGCTGCTAGATGCCCAGAAACCGGACCAATCACATCGCGCGCAGGATGTTGAACACCGGGCGATATGACATGGAACTCAGTATTTGTGAGCTGCACAGCGCGGTCAGCGCCCCCAACGACCGCAACAGCAGCACCTAATAGTCCATTGTCGGGACCCACGAGCACGGCTTGACCATCGCCGACTTCGACGGCGATCGCAGGGCGGTCTAGGACTGACCCCACAGATGCGAGGACCAGACCTGACGCAAGGTACGGCACACTGCGAGCAAGCATCAGCGAGCCAGCACGAACACCGCCTGGGTGGATGTCGTGGCACAGATCTATCACTAGAGACCCAGGAGTCAAATCACGTAAAATGGAGTGCAGTAGCCCCACGGATTCGTCGGAGGTACCTAAATCAGTGAGACAGGTAATGGTGTCGAACCGTGTCATGGGTCAGGTTCGACCGAGTTCTTGAGAGCGCAAGGTTGCCGCCTCAATTGCAGCCGCGAACGCTGCCCTCAATCCATGTTGCTCAAGCTCGCGGAGTCCCGCTGCTGTCGTGCCGCCCGGTGAGGTGACATCAGCTCGCAGCTCCGCCGGAGGTCGTCCTTCCGAAAGCAAAGTTGCTGCTCCCAGAAGCGTCTGCACCGCTAATTGCGTTGCCACCATTCGACTCAAACCTGTCAAGACACCGGCATCGATCATGGCTTCAGCCACGAGAAAAATATACGCGGGCCCCGATCCTGATAGGCCAGTTACGGCATCAAGCAGTTTTTCGTCGGTTCGAACCACAGTGCCTACGGCGCCGAGTATTTCTTCGGCCCAAGCAAGGTCTTCAAGGCTTGCCACTCCATTCCCGCAGATAGCAGCTGCGCCCTGCCCAACCAGCGCGGGAGTATTTGGCATAGCTCGCACAACGGGCAACAAACCCCCTGTCGCGTCGTCGAGTGTGGCAAGGGTCACTCCGGCCGCTATGGACAACAGACGCTCGGTACCTTTTTCGACAGCTTGGCGAGCTACGGTCGGAACGATGTCCGGCTTGGTAGCAAGAATCGTTCCACTGGCGGGTTCAATTTCAGCAGTGGCGCGCACCCCGTAGACCTCGGTCAGCTCTTTCCGTCGCAGCTCTAACGGTTCTACGACCACAATGCTTTTGGCGTCGCGACCATGCCGTAGCAGTCCACCAAGCAAAGCTGCGCCCATTTTCCCACCGCCGACAATCAGCAGTTCAGCCATGGGGTCCACGGTACCGGTCGGCTTAGTCAAGACCTTGGCTCTATTTAATGTGAGCCACCTTTGGGATTGTTCTTGAGGCGTTCTGTGAATCCGATTCGCAAGGCTGCCGACCAGTGACGCTCCACGAACTCCCATATCGACCCCAGGATCCGATCGAGTTCATGTTCGTCGACGGCATGAAAGGGGAGTTCGCCCGTCAAAAAAATTGCTTCCTCTGGTCCAATACCGAACTGGGCTCCAACTAGCTCGTAATTACGACGGAGCAACAACTCAAAAAGCTTTTCTCTATTGTTTTCGGGTGCTGGGAGAAAGTAAGTCTCATATTTCAGCGTTCGTTGTCCAAGTGTGAGCCACACAGTGCTGACATCACGAGCCTCTCCTTCGAGGCGAACGTACCAACGACGTGGAATGTCGGCGTCACGGACAACTTCACGCAGAATCGGTAATTCTTGTTTTTGTGTCTCTAGCCACTTGTCGATCAGTTCTTCAAGCGCGTCTAACTCGTCTTGAGTCGCCGCTTCACGTGTCACACGCAGGTGACTAGTTCACGTGACATTAAGCGACCAAACACCTCAATCGCTCCGCTCGCGCCGGCGTCCCAACTATGCAAGGCGGCTCGTTCAACTCCGCGGCTCCCCATGTCGCGTCGCATTTCTGGGTGGCTGAGCAATTTATCGACGGCGGCGGCGAAAAGCTTATGGTCTCGCTCATCCACAAGCAGACCGGTCACATCATCAACCACATTGTCTCGAAGCCCTCCTACGTCGCTAGCTACGACGGGAATGCCGCAGGCAGCGGCTTCTAACGCTACGAGACCAAAAGATTCTGAACGACTGGGGACGAGACATACATCAGCCGCTCGGTAATAATTCGCCAGTAACTGGTGGGGCTGGGGATCGATGAAAATAATTCGCTCACTGAGACCATGACGTTTGATACGAGCCATTAAATCTTCGTGCGTCTCGAGGCCTTGGTGTCCTGAGAGTCCTCCAACAACGACCAGTCGAGCATCCCTGTGTTGGCTGGCAGCAAGAGCATCAATGGCTAGATCCAATCCCTTGAGAGCTTGGATCCGGCCGACGAAGAGCAGAATTGGGTAATCACCCAAACCGACCGTTTTGCGAGCGGAGTGGGATGAGCCGGGGCTAAAGAGAGTGCGGTCGACTCCAGGTGTCAGTATTTCAATACGATCACGCGAGATCTCGTAAAAGGAATCAAGTTGATCTGCTTCGACTTTTCCTGACGCGAAGACGGCGTCTGCACATCCAATGACAGCGTCTTCGGCACGAATTCGATCCTCGGGTTCCGCGTCACCACTGAAACTCTTTATTCGGCCGAGGGTGTGGAACGTGACCGCAAGAGGTATATCGAACCGATGTTTGAGGTGATGCCCAGCTACGCCCGATAGCCAATAGTGGGCATGGAGGGCGTCAACGGGCCGACGTTCAAGACAATCCGCGACACCTTGGGTCCATAGGTCCACCACCGCCGGAAGATCACCTTTTAGAAGGCCCAATGGCCCCGCTTCAATCTGGATGATGTTGACACCAGGTTCGATTTCGACAATTTCTGGGTGCTCCGGTTTAGTTCTTCGCACATAAACGTCACAGTCAATACCCTGATTGGCCATCGAATTGGCTAGTTCCCGGACATAAACGTTCAATCCGCCACTATCGCCAACACCCGCCTGGTCCAGTGGTGACGTGTGCATAGACAGCACACCTATTTTTCGGATACCGCCGTCAGTTGGGTCGGTGGCGTCTGTGCTTGTCACGAAGGACCAAGGTAGTCAATGAATCCCGTCACTCCACTCAGTTTCGACTTTGTCCGCAACTCAGATGAATAAAAGATTGATTGCTGAGACCCAAAGTGGTGTCACTAAAAGGTACGACGAGAACCTTTGTAGATCGTGGCCGCTGTCTGAGGAAACTAACCGCATGATGATCCGGCCAAGAGGTATTGCGCCGCCAACTAACAGGGCAAACGGCCAAAACCATGCCGATGAGATCGGGGAGGCGGAGATTTGGATCGACGTCCACAGAATCGCCAACGCCCCGCCAATTCCAAGGAATGGAGCCAAATGCCGTCGTGAGCGATCTCTCATCCCTAATCCAAGACCCAAATCATGCACGTAGACCAAGCTGAGCAGTAACCCCACGGAGCTTGAGTCGCGGAACGTTAACACCGTCAGGCTCGCAGCCGTCAAGCTTGCCGGCAACCAAGCAACCATCACCCTTAGCACCTGTCGTAGCACCCGGCTTTGTCTCTTATTGCCTATGGCCGCTATCGCTGGCGTCGCCACAAACGCAGCTGTTGCGACAACCCCGACAAGTCGGAAGTCATTGAGAATCCCACTGAGCGCAACCAAAACCAGTAGGGCGACTGCTGGCATGCGTTCGGAAAGAGAGTTTCCTGAAGCTCGCCACGAAGCAGCGAGCGCAGCGAACATTGAGACCACACCAAAGATTGGCGGGCTGATTTGTAATCCAATCATCAGAGTGCAATAGCCGATGAACCCCGACAGCAATGTTCGATGTGGGGTCCCGTAGAACATCACGAATCTGTCGAGCGAACCTCTCATTAACCGCCCGAAACTGGAGGCAGCACCGCTACCTCGTCGCCATCTGAGATTTCGGCGTCTCCCTCTACCGGGTCTCCGTTGAGCCATACGCGGCTTATGGCCAAGATCTCCGAGAACGCGTCACCAAAGTCGTTCTCAGCTAGTGAAAGTATTTCGCTGACTGTGGAAGCGTCGTAAAGGGTTGTACTCGCGCCCGCCGCTTCGCGGGCACCAGCGAACAGCCGAAGAGTCACCACTGCCATTCCTGGATCCTACCTGCGCTTGCTGTGGAGCTTTGGCGGTAACCCGGTACGTTCTTCGAAGTAGCAATGAGAGAAGAGGTGCTGTGTGGAAATACTTGCTCTTCGACATGGCCAATCAGAGTGGAATGCTGAAGGACGCTGGCAAGGTCAAGCTGATCCCCCACTTACTTCTTTAGGAGAGCAGCAGGCGTTGCTTGCAGCCAATCAGTTGCTAAGCAGTGGCGAGATTTTTGACACAATCGCTTCGAGCGATCTGCAGCGGGCTCAACGCACTGCGGAGATCATTGCCGAGATTGTCGGCGATGGAGTGGTGGAACTTCGGACTGAATTTCGGGAGCGTTCAGCGGGTAGTTGGCAGGGCCTGACGCGTGCGGAAATTGAAACGCTGTCGCCTGGCGCCATTGAACAACAGCGATGGCCGGAGGGGTATGAGTCGGACGAATCCGTGATTAGCAGAGTGATGCCTGCGATCCACAAGTTAGCGAAAACTAGCGACCGTCTTTTAATTGTTGCTCACTCTGGGCTGATTCGCGCACTGGACCGAGCTTCGAAAGCTCTTCCCGCGTCAATTCCCAACCTTTCAGGGCGGCGGTATCACTTCAACCAGCGGTTATTGCCAGGTGAAATCGTCCACTTTTCCGCGGATGTCACCGGGCACGGAATCGAATAAAAAATCTCTATAGGCGCTAGAGCTCTACCTGGCCTATCCATGCTGAAGCCGTACCGGGGTCCGTGTCATCAGCTAGGGCTCGTAAGGTCGATTCAACTTTCGAAAACTCGACTTCAAGGTTGTCTAACTGGGCTTCACTCAACGAAGTTCGAGGGTGCATGACATTTTTGTCTTCGTTACTCACGAGAACAAGTTTAGGTTCAGATCTCGCGTCTGTATTGGCAAGAAGGCGATCTTTACACAGTGCCGGAGCGTCTTGGATCCGGTGATATTTGGATTTAACTTTTGGTGATGCCGGCCAACATGGTTGCGGCAGCGTCCACGTCAATCTGATCTAAACCAATCAGAACTAGAGCCTGAAAAGGCCCGTCACTTGATGGTTCGATGGACCATCGACGACCTACAACTTCTAGGTGGTACCGATTTCCGTGTTGGTCATCGAACCAACCCTTAGCTCGAAGGAGTTGGTGATCTGATTGTTCGAGTGCGTTCCCCAGATGTATGGGATCCCATGGTCCTGCAGGGTTTATAACGGTGGAAACGACATCGAAATTACTGAACTTCTCAGAATTCGTTATTGAGACGCCTTTGTCGCCGGCGCCACACAGCACATTCACATCAATTTGGCCCCTTTCCACGGGAACGATCCTGCTACCGGGAGCAGCTTCTGCAACTAGGTCATGGGCTGTTTGGCGAATGTCCTCGTTTACAAGGTCGATTTTCGACAGGACAACAAGATGGGCTGCCTGGAGTTGTCTATGCAACAAAGATCCTGTGTGATGATTCCCTAGTTGCTCTTCGAGCGATCTCGAGTCGGCAACCGCCACGATGCCGTCAAGATGGCATCCATTTGTTCCGTGGATTGCCTGAGCAACGCTGATCGGATCCGCAACACCGGTTGCTTCGATAATGACGACGTCATAATCACCAGTTCGGGCCAACGTTTCCAATTGGTTCGATAAATCGTCGGCTAATGCGCAACACACACAACCGTTAGCTAAGGAAATACGGCTGGGAGTTTCAGCGGCAACGAGGTAAGCATCTACTTCGATTTCGCCAACATCATTCACAACAGCCGCAATTTTCAGACCCTGGGGGCGTTCCAGTGCATGGCGGAGGATGGTGGTTTTCCCACTCCCCAAGAAGCCAGTTAGAAGCGTGACAGCCAGATCCGTTTGTACATTGCTCTTTTCTTGATCGTGGTGCCGGGAGGCGTTCAGGGTCGATATGACTCGACTCCAAGCGGAATCGAGTTCGTCGAACCGCGCTTTAATTGGTTGACTCACCGGCAAGCACAGTGTCGTGTACCTCAATATCTTTGAGGTCTTCGGGGTGGACTTGGTATGGGTCATCATCCAACACGGTGAAATCTGCGTGTTTTCCGACCTCAATAGATCCAAGGCGGTCGTCTCGGTTCAAAATATATGCGGCATCGATAGTGATCGCGCGAAGAGCGCTGTCGACGGAGATCCTTTCGCCGGGTGCGAGCACCGTTTCTCCGTCGGCACCTATTCGGTTTACCGCACACCAAGCAGCCAGCAGCGGTGAGAGTGGAGTGACAACAAGATTGAAATCACTATGAAGAGCGAAAGGAACGCGCGCTCGTTCTAGGGAGCCAAGTCGCGCTGTTGCTTCGCTACGGTCAGGGCCGAAACCGTGGTCACTGTGAAGTTGAGCCCGGAAGTGAACAAAGTAGATATTGACGGACGCCTGTCCGCCTAGCGCTGCGAGTCGTTTCGCCTGCGATGGCGAAGAGATGCAGTAATGCTCGATCGTAAAACGGTGATCGAATCTGGGATGTATGCGCTGCAGAGCTTCCAGTGTGTCCAAGGTCATATCTACTGTTCGGTCTCCGTTGGCATGCGAGTGGATTTGCACGCCCGCTTTCCAAAACGGGAGCATCCGTTCCACCATGTTTTCCCATGGGATCTCGCCAGTATGAGCAGTGTCCTCGTCCAAGTAACCGGGCTCGTTCATCACCAGAGTCATGGACGGATAAGAGCCATCGTTCACGTATTTGATGCCGTGAGTGTTAAGTCGTTCATCTCCTTGTCGCCTTTTAGCAGCGAGAAACTCAAGCATGTCGTCACCAAATTCCCTAACAAGCTTGGGTTCAAAAGGAATCATGAACATCCGTAGGGGCAATGTGCCGTCCGAGATTGCTCTCGCGTGATCTTCCCATTCTGGTTCGAAACCATCAGCCATCCCCCAGACCAGGTCCGCTGTGGTTGTGACACCTGCAGCTTTGGCGACTGCTCCCATGCGATCGATTGCCGCGCGTCCTGAACCTGGCCCATACACCACGTCTGCGACTGGTCTGGTAGCTCGTGCTGTTGCTTCAGTCTCTACGAACCACCCGTTGAGGCGCCCATCTGGATACCGGCCGATCCCGTGACCTACTGAGTCATCGTCGACGCCGATGAGTTTCAACATTGGCGAGTTGGCGTAGATGATGTGAGGTGCATACGCAATAACCCATATAGGAACGGTGTCACTAATTTGGTCAAGCATGTCTCGGTCTAGATGCCCTGATTGACTAGCGGGATCGTATCCCCACGCGGTAATAGGTATTTCGGGGTCCGACCGTTCCGCAGCCAATGCGCGAAGTTGGTTGAGTACTGCATCTCGAGTGGGAAGGCCTTTTCTTAAACCGTCCGGAGCTGCAGACTCGATAGGGCCAACATATTCCAACCCCATATAGGTGCCGCTTAGCCGGAGATGCGTGTGTGGGTCGATGAAGCCGGGCATCAGGATCTTGTCGCTATAACGATCATCAATTGAGTGGGGGTGGCGACGCAACCACGGCTCGATTGATTCAACTGATCCAACGGACACAATTCGACCGTCCGCAACCGCCACTGCGGACGCGTCAGGGCGTCCTTGATCCATTGTGTGAATGTGCGCAGCTGTGTAAACAGTTATGTGTTCCATAGGAGCCCCAGATCGCTGTTCGTACCGTATCCTTCTCAGCTCTCAGGTTTCAGGTTTCACGAAATCTCATTCGCAGCGCTGGACAGCTTGGTGGAAGTCTCGTTACACGGGTCAAGTTCAGCTAGATGGCGAAGATCCACTCGGGACTTGAATCCATTTGGCGTCGTACAATTGTTTTTGTGGAAGAGGTTGAGTGCACATCTCTCGAGAACGATTGGGATTCTCCTCCTAATCCATTAATGCACCCACCTTGTCTATGCCCCAAATGCAAGGTCGACCCTCTCGAACTAGAGCTTGAACCTGACCGTCTCCGAGCGAGCGGCATGCGTCAGCGCCCCTTGGTGAAAGCATTAGAACTAGGTAACGAGGGACAAACCGTTTTATAACTGCTTGCGCCATTCAGCGACTATTGCTCGGTACTCTCCTCGGCCCGGGTTCGAAATAGTGAAATTCGATCGAGGTGATTGCCATATGGCATCACCGGCGGAACACGACATCAAAGTTTGGTTGCGCAGTTCGTCTTCTATCAGGACAACGGCAGCTTCCAACACAACGGTGAGGCTATAGAAGTCGTAGCTGATCGGGCCGGTCGTTTCCTCGGACTGAATTCTTAGCCGGTATACCCGCAGTCGATCATGTTCTTTTTGAACGGAATGACAGGGAACGTTGAGGGGGAACGAAGCTGATACCGGCGGTGCTGCTTTTAGTTCGGCGCCAATCATTCGGGCAGCACCCGATCCGATATTGCAAACGCGATGGATGAGCGGCTCAGAAAGATGGGCACGCAAGAAAGCTCCTCCAGCTGTTATTTGCGCCGTGGAGCTTGTGGACTCGCCAAAGGTGCGATCTTGTATAGAGCTATCCGCGATCATTACGTAAAAAGTGTCAACGTCGTGGCGGTGGTACAACGTTTGGTCACCTTCGGGAATCAAGACGTCGTATAGCCGTATGTAGTCGTTCTCGAAACGGTGTCTGTGTCGCGGTTCGTCTCGAACCTCGACATATTCCTCATGTCCCATGCGTTGTGCACCTTGGTTGGAAGTTTCCCTGTGCCATCTTTATTCACCCTCTCACTCGAGAGTCGGACCTGCACGTGTTACTTACCTCGAATAACAACCTTCCAGGCGTTTGTTAAGAGGACCGAAAATGATGGTGACGGAGGCTGGTTGTCCGGAGGACCTAGTACAGGCACACCGGTACGATGGTGGCGGGCCGCTAGCTCATCGGGTAGAGCAGGGGACTTTTAATCCCAAGGTGCCGGGTTCGAGCCCCGGGCGGCCTACTTTTATCGAACAATTGACGCCAATGTTGCGGTAGTCAAAAGCACTAAGTCTTCCCACCTAATCGAGATATCAAGTCCTCGTTTTCCTCCGCTGCAATAGATGCGATCGAAGTCACATGCCGAGCTATCGATCACTGTTGGGAGTTGGGTGCGCGTACCTAAGGGGCTGATTCCGCCACGCACGTAACCTGTAATGCGCTCAGCTCTGTGAGGAGGCGCCATCATCGCTTTCTTTTGCCCCAGGGCCGCAGCCGCAGCTTTCAGTTTCAGGATTCGGGGAACCGGTAAGACCGTCAACGCGTATCGAGAGTCCATCGTTGCTCCGATATCGATTACCAGCGTCTTGAATACACGGGCTAGTGGAACTCCCAGTGCTTCGGCGGCTTCTAATCCATATTTCTGATTGTCGGGATCATGCTCATAAGGGTGAACCCCGATCTTAATTCCCGCTGCAGCCGCAGCTTCGATTGCCGGTGTCATGGTGGTTCAACTTCCTGACGAGCTTGTTCAATCGACCAGTCGAAGATTATTGCGTCGACGCACCCAATATTCGTGATCAACTTCGTCTGCCTCGTGACGGCGACGACGTAGCCTCGCAATTGCCGCATACCGGCGTGCTTGCGTTTGATTTTGATTTTGCCGGCTCATCCGGTCGTGATTCATTTCACGTATGCAAGTTTGAATTTTGAGACGACCGAAATCATTTGCATTGTTTTCGGGCAGCGGATTTAACTCAAAAAGCGTAGGAGTCTCCATCCACGCGACAATCACAGCGGGGTGGGACAGTGGATTTACATGTCAACGGCCAGAATGCCCAAATCCCCCCTGGCCTCTTTCAGTTTCATCGAGTTCGTCTGCTTCTTCCCAAACGACCTCTTCCACACTCTTAATAACTAATTGCGCGATCCGATCACCTCGCCGAACTTCATATGGTTCGCTCGAGTCGGTATTGATCAAAAGGACCTTCAACTCGTCGCGGTACCCACTATCGATAAGGCCGGGGGTGTTCAAACACGTCACGCCGTGACGAAGAGCGAGACCGCTGCGAGGTTGAACAAACCCTGCATATCCGCGAGGGATGGCAATAGCGATACCAGTTCCGATTAAGGCTCTTCCCCCGCCTGGGGCGAGGGTCACATCTTCGTTAGCTACTAAATCTGCTCCAGCGTCACCGGGCTTAGCGTAACTAGGCAAGGCGAGATCGGAATCGAGACGTTGGACTGGGATGGCAACCACACCGCGACTTTAGGCACAGTTAGTCGCTTCTGCAGGCACCCTGTTTATGAGCCTCCGCTGGCCTACCATGATCCCGTGCTTGTTTGGATGGATCTAGAGATGACCGGGCTTGAGCCTGACCGCCATGTCATCGTAGAGATCGCCACGATCATCACCGACGACGACCTTGCAATCGTCGCAGAAGGTCCCGATTTGGTTATTCATGCCAACAAGGCACAACTCGCAGAAATGGATGACTTTGTAGTTGATATGCATACTCGTTCCGGGCTTCTCGAACTGATCGAGGTTTCCTCAGTGACCCTGGAAGAGGCCGCCCAACAAACGCTTAATTTCATAAAGCAGCATGTAAAGAAAGCTCGGTCTGTCCCTCTTTGCGGCAATTCGATTGGCACTGATCGTCGGTTTCTTGACATCTATATGCCAGCGATTGAGAACTACCTTCATTACAGATCAGTAGATGTTTCGACGATTAAGGAACTAGCGCGGCGATGGAATTCTGAGGTGCTTAAGAGCGTGCCTCACAAACAAACGAGTCATAGAGCTTTGGACGACATTCGCGAGAGCATCATCGAGCTCAAGCATTATCGGGAACATTTTTTTAAGATGCCTAAGGAATCGAACTAAAATTAGATAACCCGATAGGATCACCCGAATGGATCGCCCACTACGTGAGGAGCAACGACCTCCAGAGGAAGGGATCGTAGAGTTAGCCCCAAATGTGCGCCGGCTTCAATTGCCGATGTCCATGCCGGGTTTAGGACATGTCAACTGCTACATCCTTGACGACGAACGAGGCGCTGCATTAGTAGACCCTGGCTTACCGGGACCTGCAAACTGGAAAGCTCTTATGAAGGGCCTGAAACAGGCTGATGTCCCCCCTGAACGCGTTCATTCAGTGGTGGTTACCCATAGCCATCCCGACCATTTTGGAGCAGCGGGACATTTCCACGAAAAATACGGATGCGAAATTATTACTCACCGAAATTTTCGCATGTGGTGGAACTTAGAAGAGGAAGATGACGAGCCACTTCAAAACGTTTCAGATGTCAACGAGAATGCCGAATTGCGCGACGATCCACTATTTGCCGAGATAAATCCCGGGCCTAAAGGACCTACTCCTTGGGGTGGCGAACGTTTCAAAATGCCTTGGCACCGCCAACTGGGTTACACAATGATGCGAAAGGGGTGGGGAGGGTCGTGGTTCTCAACTCCAAAACCAACACAGCGTATTGAGGATGCTGACCGGATCAATCTCGCTCGTAGAGAGTTTGTCGCCGTTCACACCCCAGGTCACACAACCGATCATCTCTGTCTTTATGACCCTGAGGGCGGCTTGATGCTTTGTGGGGATCACGTCTTGCCAACCATCACGCCACACATATCAGGGTTTGGCCCCGCCGCTGATCCGCTCCAAGACTTCTTCATTAGCCTCGATCGCGTGGCTGATTTTGAAGGTATCGAGCTCGCATTACCTGCTCACGGGCAACCATTCACAGATTTGCCCGCCCGCGTTGAGGACATCAAACGGCACCATCAGGAACGGCTCGACCTTTTACGCGAGGCGTCCGACAAATTGGGGAACGCTTCAGTTCACAAATACATGAAGGAACTTTTCCAACAACGTTCTTGGGGACCTATGGCCGAGTCCGAAACCTTTGCGCATCTAGAACACCTCCGGCGAATAGGCGAAACTGAAGCCGCTCGAGCGCCCAGCGGCGTGTTGGAGTATTCCTTTCACTGAGAACACCCATTTCCAGTTGAATTTCACTCAATGTGGAAGCGCTCTTCGGGACGGTTACCCTCATTTGTTGCATTGTTTGTGATGGTCCAGTTTTATTCGTTTGACCTGGCCTATGCACTTGTGATGGCATTAATACTGCTCAACCCACGTAGGCAAGAGTCAACCAAGATCATGCGAATTTCTTCCCCATCAACCTGGACATCTTCTTCGGATATGTCGACGCGCGCCCGTTGCGCCCACGTCGTTCCGAGTCCACGCATGTCGACATGGCTCAATAATGGCTTCGCTTCTATGCCCACCGGAACTTATTTCACCGGTACCAAGCATCAGGCGGGGCGGCCTTCGGAGGAGCAAATGTAGCTACAGAAAGCACATTTCAAAATCCACCGAAAGGCCGCCGGATGACCGGCGGCCTTTGTGCTTTTGAAACCACGAAAGAAACCGACCTCTATCTAGTAATCAGAAACAATCACGGAGAATCCAATGCTCGAGCTTCTAATTGAAACAGAAGATGAATGGAACGTCGCTGGACGCTGCAATGACAACAACGGAACTTTGACCCACCTGTTCTTTTCCGATGACATAGCTCACCACGCAAGAGCGAAGGCGATGTGCGCCAAGTGCCCAGTGAATACTGAGTGTCTCGACGCCGCAATTACGCGCCGGGAGTTATGGGGCATTTGGGGTGGCGAACTAATTGAGAATGGGCGCATTGTCATAGGCAAACGAGGGCGGGGTCGCCCACCCAAAATCCCACGCCCACTTGTTGCCGTCGATGAAGTTCCTGTACCACCGGAGCTCATCCCGGCTTAGCCAAGCACAGGAGAAGCAACCTCTACTTCTCTGGTGACAGACCACCGGCGCGATTATCGCTGAGGGCTTCCGAAACGGCCGCCCGACAGCATTCGAATCACCGGCTCGGTCAAGGAGCCCCTGGGCCTGATGCCTGGGGGCTCCAACGCGATCAAGATACGGTGACGCAAAACAATTGTGAATATCCAACCCGTGAGAGTGACATGGCCAACCCGTGGAGAAGACCTTTAATTAGCGTCCTCACCGTTTATGTCGTGGCTGCTTCAGTGTTCTTGCTGACAGGTGGGGGAAACTCCCAAGGCCAAAATCAAGTCGGAGCAAAGAACACGGAGCAACGATTTGATCGAGACCTGTATTCGTTGCAGTTCACGACATTGGATGGGGTTACAACTTCTTTCGCCAACTACGCAGGGGCACCACTCATTGTTAATTTTTTCGCCTCATGGTGCACGCCATGTGTCAAAGAAATGCCCGATTTCCAGCGACTACATGAACGTCATGGGGAACGATTCCAAATAATTGGACTTGCTGTTGAGGGCGAGCGTCCAGCACGTCAAATTGTTGAGTCGACGGGCGTTACATACCCCGTAGGGTTGGACGACAGTGATCTCCTAGTGGAACTCGGCGGCGTTGCAATGCCAACTACCGTCTTTATCTCAAAACAGGGTGAGCTCCTCGAAAGCCACAGTGGCGTGCTCGACTATTCAAATCTGATCTCTCGTACAGAAAAGCTTTTTGGCGATGAATGACGTCAACCTGGCCTTTGCCTTTACCGCTGGCATCGTCGCCACGATTAACCCTTGCGGCTTTGCGATGCTCCCTGCATACCTCTCTTACTTTCTGGGCATAGAGGCAAACTCCGATGGGACTCGAGGCGCAAGCATCGCTCGTGCACTCACCACGGGGTCCGTCGTTTCAGTGGGATTCTTGATGGTCTTCGGAATCGTCGGTGTATTGATTTCGGCGGGTCTGACAGCTATCCGAGAAGTAATCCCTTGGATAGCCGTCGCAGTGGGCTTGGCCCTGATGGTTTTAGGCACGGCAGTAACTGCTGGTAAACGTATCGACTTGGCGATACCAAAATTCGAACGGGGGACCGGGAGCAAAGACCTGCGGTCTCTGCTCCTTTTTGGTGTTTCTTACGCTGTGGCATCAATCTCTTGTGGGCTTCCTACTTTCATCGTCGTGGTTTCCACTTCTGTTAATGGTTTCAGCTCCGGGTTGCTTGCGTTTCTCACTTACGCCTTCGGCATGGCCATCACATTGCTCTCTCTGACCGTAAGTTTGGCTTTGGCGCGCTCTTCTTTCCTGGAAAAATTGCGCTCCTTAGTTCGTTTCGTTGACCGAGCGTCCGGGTTGTTAATGGTGCTAGCCGGTATTTATCTAGTCGTGTTCTGGCTAACTGAACGCACCGGCAGTCCAACAAACTGGTTTATCAGCGTGATCGAAAACTGGAGCGCAAACCTGAGTAACACAGTCACTGATCTGGGAGGAGTACGCACCGGGGTTCTTCTTAGCGTCGTCCTAGCTCTCGGCCTAATCGTCTGGTTGATTCAATTCGAGACTGCGTCGTCAGATAGCTCACCTGAGAGACTCTGAAGATGGCGTTGCACCTGGGCGATCACGATTTGTTACAAGCAGAGCAACCCTTCCGCTCTCTGTTGTCACAACCTGGGGTTAGCGAAGTGTTACAGCTTGGCTCACAGTTCGGATTTATGGCTTTTCATGGCGGATGGCTCGAAGAAGTCACCGATGACATCGCGAGCGCTGCGGCAAAAAGATCAGGAGCTTCCTATTACGGAGTACTCCAGGGACCTGATGACCAGTGGCATATCCCATCGCATTTAGTCAGCCCAGCAGAATCCGAAGCGCTAAATACCTTCCTCGGGCATGTGGAAGTCGTCGTTGCAATTCATGGATTCGGTCGACCTGATTTACTTCGATCAGTTCTATTAGGGGGGCGTAACCGAGAGTTGGCTGAATTTGTTGCGTGCCGCCTCATCGCCCATTTACCTCATTATGAAATCGTGCACGACATAGGTTCAGTACCACCAGGTCTACGCGGGCAACACGCCAGAAATCCGGTGAATCTCCCCCGGAGCGGTGGTGTGCAAATCGAGCTACCGCCACGTATCCGAGGGAAAAGTCCGATGTGGACTGGTTTCAAAGGCCCTGGACGGGTCCCTCATCACGAAGCATTAATTGATGGGCTAGCGACAGCAGCCAGCGATTGGTGCCGTCTTCATGGCGAGTTTTAGACCTTAAGGGGCAAGGCGCTCCAAGCTCCAAGTTTTACCGGTTCGTGTATAGAACAGGCGATCATGAAGGCGGTGGGGGCGTCCTTGCCAAAATTCGACCGAGTCTGCGATCAAGACGTAACCACCCCAGTGCGCGGGGCGTTCCGGCGATGCGCCTCCGAGATCCGCATCGAGTTGCTTCCATTTATCTTCAAGTTCTCGACGGTCCCGCACCGGATGACTCTGGTTTGATACGACTGCAGAAATTCGTGATCCGCGGTCGCGACCGGAGAAATACCTATCACTGCTTTCGGGATTCATTTTTTCTACTGTCCCCGTCAGCCGTATTTGACGCTCTAATTCCAACCAGCCAAGCAAGGCAGCGGCGGTTTCTTTTTGTGCCAGGTCGCGTCCTTTGCGGCTTCCATAATTGGTGTAAAAAGCAAAACTGCCGTCGGCGTGGCCGCGAAGTAGGACATTGCGGAGGGACGGTTCTGACCTCTCGTTGACTGTTCCTAATGTCATCGCGTTCGCGTTGTGGAACTTCAGTTTTTCGGCGTAGGCCATCCAAGTGTTAAAAAGAGACATCGGGTCGGCAGGAGCGTCAGCTTCAGATAACCCGTGTGTCATCAGGTTTTCTCGGATCGTCTTCAACTCATTCGATTCTGGCATCACTGTGCGGACTCCGCTTCTCTACTAGGCACTATGCCATGACGACCCGATCTGCGTCCGCTGTCATGGTCGCAGCAGTGGTCGGCGCAGGTTCTCGCTGGCTCCTTGGCATCTCAGTTGGCCAAGAGTGCGGACTATTAGTAGCAAACATCGCCGGTTGCGCATTGATTGGATGGGCTTCGCACTCTCAGGAACAGAAGTGGGACAAGGCGTGGTTAACCGCTGGACTATGCGGATCATTCACGAGTTTTTCTGGATTGGCTGTCCAACTCGCTACGGGACTCGAAGCCCAACGATGGTCATATGTTTCTCTCTGGGTCGCTGCATCGTTACTCGGTTGTGGTGTTGGTTTCGACCTCGGTCGGTCATTCAGGGGCAGTCGATGACGATCCTGTTGTTCATTCTCGCTGCAAGCTTCGGTGCAATAACCCGTTGGAAAATGACCAACCGTTGGGGACGGGTGGGCACCTGGGCGCTGAACATGGCCGGTGCCTTGGCTTTGGGGTTTCTAGCAGGAGTGGGAGGGACGCTACTCACAGTCGTAGGAACAGCGGGAATCGGCGCTCTGACCACAGTTTCAGGAGTAGCACGCGAAGTCTCTACGTTGGCTTCAGTTTCTCAACTGCGCGCCGCCGCGTACCTTCTCATGACTCTTTTGACAGGCATCTGTGCCGCGTGGATAGGTGTTCACTGGGGGATGTGATCAAGAAGGTCCCGGTATGGAATCGAAACCCGTGTAGGGCCTCAACGCTTCTGGAATCGAGACTGAGCCATCAGCTTGCTGTCCATTTTCCATCAGAAACACGAGCGTACGAGAAATCGCACAAGCGGTGCCGTTCAAAGTGTGGAGCAAGCCCGTGCCATCGCCGCGATACCGACTACCCATACGTCGGGCTGAATAATCCGTGTAATTGGAGCAAGACGTCACTTCGCGGTAGGCACCTTCAGACGGCAACCAAACTTCGAGGTCATATTTTTTGGCCGCGGCCGCGCCAAGATCACCAGCCGCAACGTTGATTACTCGGTAGGGCAATTCGAGTGCCGCGACAATTTCCTCCTGTATAGATCGGAGGGTTTCCAATTCATCCCAACTGCTTTCAGGGTCGCAGAAGGAGAACATTTCGACTTTGTCGAACTGGTGAACTCTGAAAATACCGCGGGTGTCTTTCCCGTAGGTTCCTGCTTCGCGGCGAAAGCAAGAAGAAAACCCTGCGTAGCGGACCGGCAAGGAGTCTCGTTCGAGGTGTTCGCCCCGATGAAGGCCCGCGAGGGCAACTTCAGAAGTTCCAATGAGAAACAGATCGTCGCCCGCTATTTGGTAGACCTGGTGACGGTCTGTCGGGAAGAACCCGGCGTCAATCATCATCTCTTCGCGAACCAGTACAGGCGGCACTACCGGCACAAAGCTCTGTTTTTCTAGTAGATCGAAAGCGAACTGGACGAGTGCGAATTCAACGCGAACCGCGGGGCCCATCAGATATGCAAATCGACTGCCGCTATTTCTGACAGCTCGTTCGCTGTCGACGAGCCCCAAAAGTTCACCCAATTCTGCGTGATCATGGGCGGGCACGGGCGTCCGGTCACCCACCTCCCGTTCTATTACGAAATTATTTTCATCTCCTGGCGGCACAGAACTGTGCGCCGGATTAGGAATCTGGAGCGCTAGTTCGTTGACTTCCATGGAAGCTGTGTTCTCGGCAGCTTCGAGCTTGTCTAACTCCGTCTTCAATCGAGTCGCTTCGGCGATTTTTGATTCACGTTCGTCTGGTTGGGCTCTACCTATTTCCTTCGATGCAGCATTTTGCGCTGCGCGAGCCTCTTCGGCATCGTGCATAGCTGATCTACGACGTTCGTCTGCCTCTAAAACTGCGTCGATCAGTTCAGGGTCTGCGCCTTTTTTTGTCGCGCCGTCACGGTAATCAGCGCTTTCTCGTAAGCGGCGTAGATCAATCACAGCAATCGAAGCTACCGGGTGCGGGGCTCTTCATAAATTTTATATTTACAGTCTTTGGGTGGGCGGCTCAACAGAACGCGCTTGCGTCACATCCAGAGGGATTCTGCCAGAACGCCATCGAAGTCCCCATCGCAGCGAACACCAGCATTGCGAGTACCAGCCCCGTCACGAACAGATAGCTGAATACCTTGCTGTCAAACTTCAGATGCATGAAGTACGAGACAACGATCTGAAACTTGACGACCATAAGTATGAGCAGCGACGGGATTTCCACGACTCCAAAATCAAAAAAGTAGGTCGCTACTTCGGCAGCTGTGAGGATGGCAAGAATGACAGCGATCTTGATATACCCAAAGTCGCTCAATCCATGTTCAGAATGTTCTTGGTGTCCCTCGTCTTCGGAGACGGTGGCGGTATTCATATGACCAATGCTCCTACGGAATCAAATAGACGACCGCGAAGATAACAATCCACACGATGTCAACAAAGTGCCAATAAAGGCCGATTATTTCAATAGTTTCAGCACGTTCGGGACCTAAGTTTCCCCGCGTGACAAGTACCCACATAGTCACAAGCATGACTATGCCCAGAGAAACGTGCACCCCATGAAAGCCGGTGAGGGTGAAGAAAGCAGACGAGGAGATGTTGGTCGTGAAACCCAGGCCTTCTCGATAGAAACCTGTGAATTCGTAGACCTGGCCAGCAATAAAGATGGAGCCCAACGCGGCGGTGGTTAGCAACCACAGTTTGCATCGCTCCATCTCGGCTCTTTGTATGGAGGTCACCGCCAGCACCATGGTTAGCGAACTCATCAGAAGAACAAACGAGCTAACCGAGGTAAACGGAATGTCAAAGAGATCCGCCGCTGTCGGGCCTTTGGTTGCGGGGCCGACTCGATTTCGGCACAGCAAATAGGTCGAGATGAGGGCACCAAAAAGGAGGCAATCTGAACCCAAGAAGGCCCACATTGTGACCTTTTCGTTGGTCAGCCCAGTATTCGTCGGCAGGTGATGGTGGTCGTCCCAATCAGTTGGGCCGTACGCCAGTTCAGAGGTCTCAGCCTCAGCAGTATCAGCCAACGGGGGCCTCCTCGGCTGTGTTGTTGTCGCTACCATCGGAATCAGTTATATCCGGGTCCTGATGATCTCCGTGTCCATCGTGACCGGCGTCAGGATCAGTAGCTGGTTCCAGACTCCAGCCGAACATAGAGCCAAGCATTAGCAACAATCCAAACCCGGAAAGCCAGAGGTTATAGATCAACCCCAACGCAATCAGAGGAAGCCCAGCGGCGAGGACTATGGGCCAATACGACGCTGAAGGTAAGTGGGGGTGTTGATCTCCCTTTTGAGCAATGTCGTTTCCATTAGCGACTTTGCGGAGCTTGCCTGTTTCATCTGTCTGGTATTTTTTGTGCCAAAAATCGTCAAGGTCAGTGACCACTGGAACGTAATCGAAGTTGTGTTCAGGTGCGGGTGAAGGTATTGCCCATTCAAGGGTCCTCCCGTCCCACGGATCGGCTCCCTCTTGTGGAACTGTTCCCGCTTTATAGCCAAGCCATGTCCGAACAATGTTGATCGCGAAGATAACCATGCCAATCAGGATCACGAAAGCGCCGATGCTTACCACGGCGTTCCAAAAGTCGAAACCATCTGCAGGTCCGTAACGGCTATGTCGACGCGCCATGCCTTGCAACCCAAGTATGTGCATGGGGCCAAACGTCATGTTGAACCCAATGAGCACTAACCAGAAGTGCCATTTGCCGAGCGCGTCGTTGAGTTTGTAGCCGAATGCTTTTGGCCACCAGTAATACATCCCGGCAAACAACCCCATTAGTGCGCCACCAAAGAGTACGTAGTGGAAGTGGGCGACAATGAAGTAGGTGTCGGTTTGTTGAGTGTCAGCGGGCGCGACCGCGTGCATCACGCCCGACAACCCGCCGATTGTGAACATTGAAACCAGCGATACGGAGAACATCATTGGCAATGTGAATCGGATGTTGCCGCCCCACATTGTTGCTATCCAGTTCAAGATCTTGACGCCAGTCGGTACGGCGATGAACATCGTCGTCGCGGAGAAAGCCGCCACTCCGACCGGCCCGAGGCCAGAAACGAACATGTGGTGAGCCCAAACACCCCAGCCCATAAACCCGATGGCCACGCCTGAAATTACGATGACTGAATAACCGAAAAGAGGTTTACGTGAGAACACGGGCAACGTTTCGGAGACAATGCCAAATGACGGGAGAATGAGGACGTAGACCTCTGGGTGGCCAAAGATCCAAAAGAGGTGCTGCCAAAGCAACGGATCTGCGCCCATGGCAACGTTGAAAAAGTTGGCGTCAAAGGTCCGGTCAAAGCTAAGAAGCACCAGAGCAACAGTGATGACCGGCAAGGCAAAGAGCAGCAAGAACTGGACTACCAAAATCATCCATGTGAAGACTGGCATCCGGAGCAGGCTCATTCCAGGCGCTCTCATATTGATGATGGTCACAATGAGATTGATCGCACCTACCAGAGAGGCGATGCCCGCTATTTGGAGCCCGAATGAATAGAAATCCATGCCGGTGCCGGGCGAATAAGTAACACCAGTATTAGGTGCGTAGGCAAACCAGCCACCGTCCGGACCGCCGCCTAGGAACCAGCTGAGATTCAGAAAAATTCCGCCGAAAACAAAAAGCCAGAGGCCCAAAGCATTCATGCGGGGGAAAGCAACGTCTCGGGCTCCGATTTGCAGAGGCACCATGTAGTTAGCGAACGCCGCTGCAAGTGGCATGATGACCAGGAACACCATTGTTGTGCCATGCATGGTGAAAATTTGGTTGTACTGTTCCGCGGTCAACACGCCGCCGTTTGGTTTGAACAGCTGCAACCTAATGAGAAGTGCTTCCACTCCTCCCCAAAAAAACCAGAACATTGCGACGGCGCCGTACATGATTCCAATTTTTTTGTGATCAACGGTAAAGAACCATGAACGCCAACCACTGGCATTGGTCGGACGCGCGAAGACGCCCGTGGTGGGGGTTGTCTCGCCTGATTCAAGTTCGAGGATTTCGGGTCGTTCCTCGGTCATGGCCATGGGTTTCGATCTCCTGAAAGCCGCGACGGGCAGGTCAACTTGGCATCAGTGGCGGGGGGCCACCGAGCGTACTGAGGTATGTAACGATGTCATCAAGATCGGCCTCATTAAGAATCTCCGCAAATGAGACCATACCCTGACGGTTATCAGGGCGGGAAGGCTTCTGGGCGGGCGCATTTCGAATCCACTCACGCAAGTCTGCAATGTTTAGGGAACCATCGTCGTTGTAGAGCTCAAATACTGAACCGGCAAACGATGTTCGGGTCATTAGATGTGTCAGGTTAGGCGCATATCCAGAGGTGAGATTGGCGTTGCCATTTGCCGCAGATTCATACACGCCGTTAACGACGTGGCAGCTGATGCAATGTCGACCAAAAAGGTCGTATCCCCGTTTCGCGGATGCGGCGGTCGGGACGCTCGAAGCTTTCATTTGGTCCTCAACCCACGCATCGTAATCGTCTTGCTCTAGAGCTACGGTTCGCATCTGCATGTTCGCATGGCTCAGTCCACAGAACTCGACGCACTCTCCATAGAAGATTCCCGGCACCGGGGAACTAATCCGCCAATGATGAACGCGTCCGGGGACAGCATCTTTTTTGCCGTTCAACTGTGGAATCCAAAAAGAGTGAATAACGTCGTTTGAAAGAATTTCGAGGTTGATTTCTTCGCCGATCGGGATCACGAGGTCGTTCGCTGTCACGATGTCGGGAATGCCGTCTTCGTCGATGTCATAGCTGAACTGCCACCACCACTGCTGACCTTCAACTTTGATGGTTCGTCCGTCGCTTTTCTCGCTCAGATCGAACACTGCGGGGATGGTGATAACCGCGAGAAAAACCAGTAGCAATACCGGGATTAACGTCCAGGTAAGTTCAGCCTTTTTGTTGCCATGAATTTGTTCTGGAAGATCGTCGGGGTCATCATCAGGTCGAGCCCTGAATTTGACGATGACTGCGACCACTGCGATCGCCACGAAGATCCCCACTGCTGCGGCGAGGTACCCCGAGAGCCGCATAATCCCATCGATTTGTTTGGCATTTTCGCCAACAGGATCAGTTGGATCGATCCGCCCACTCGCACATGAGGTCAGTGCTGTGATTAGGGCAAATAGAGCGCTGAGCCGAACTGTTCGATACAGAATGGGGCGGTTCGTGATCATTGAGTTCGTCGTTACCTCAGTTAGTTTCGTATTGGTCGCGGTCATTGGATCACCACCGGCGCGTCAAGATCTGGAGCGGAGTGCTCATCCGTCGAGTCGTGAGTGTCGTCGGGTTTGCTGTGATCTTCCTCTTCTCCGTGATGCTCGAAGTCCCTTTCACCGCGTGCGGTTGCCGCGATGCCACCGATAATGAGGGCGAGACCTCCCACCACTAGGAATGACGCGATCACTGATCGGCGTAGCTCAGGTTTTGCATAGATAAGAAAAGCAAAAGCCAAGACCAGGGTGGAAGCGATGATGGCGAAAAAGCTGGCGCCGTTCTTGCTCGATGTCAGCATGATTCGCGAGACGAGTACGACGGGTACAGCAATCGTGAGTGCACCATATAGGGGAATTTCAAATGGAGCTAACAGTCGGTCGCGTTCAACTGAATTGGCTTCCTGGTTTGTCGAAAGGTGCTCAGCCCATGAGCTAAAGGTCCACTCAACAGCGGAGATGAGCATCGCCGAAATACCCACGATGGCGATGAATCCGTCTGTGACGAGACCAACCATCAGTATTCCTAAGCCCAGGGAGCCCATGATGGGCCACCATGCCGGGGTGGCTGGATGGTTGTGAGCTCGATCACGGTCGATTGAATCGCCATCTCCAACCGACAACGCGAGACCTGCTAGAAGCGCAAAGGCTGCAGCAGCGGTTCCCAAAACAATCGTGCCGAACATGACCATGTGCCCGTTGTTGTCCATGCCTGTGACGAGACCAAGAAGCACCGCTGCTGCGGTGGTCAAGGCAACACGACCGGCGAAGTATCTACTTGCTATGCCCAGCATGGTTCTCCTACTTCACCACGTACACGGTGTACCAGGTCACAGCCCATGCCAGCACTGCGAAATCCCAAAAGAAGACTGCGGCTCCTAACGCCGTACTCCCCTGCTGTCCAACACTGCCTCCAAGCGAACGGAGCCCCATCAGGCCCAGGTAAAAGAGTCCTACAACAACAATCGCCAGGGCAAGCCCGGTCGTAGCGAAGGCAAGATTTTGGTATTCCCCAGCTCCGATTTCCAAACCCATACGGTTGAGGCTATACATCACCATGTTGATGAAGCCCAGCCCTAACACAAGCGTCGTGGCGATCGCCGTCCAGGCATGAGCGCTGTCTCGTCGTCGGCTGGCCCATAGGGCCCAGTGTGCCGTCACCATGGATGCAACCAGAGTGAGTAACGCGTACACCAACTGAGGATTAGGTACCGCTAACCCATTGAGCCAATCATGGCCGGGGTGCGGCCCAGAGGCGTGTCGTCGAGCCATATACAGCCCTAGTGCTCCTGCCATCATCATGGAGCATGCCGCGCACGCGAAACCTGTTGCCACAAGTTGTGCTCGGGGTCGTTGGGGGTCGCCTGAAGCCAAAGTTGGAGTGGTGTCAGTCATCAAACTGCCGCCTCCTCAGCTTCAGCGGCGTCAAGTAACGGGGTCCCCGAAACAAGCGTTGGCAACTGATCTGGTTCACCAATTGGTGGAGGTGAAGGGAGCATCCATTCAGGCGACTGTGCTGCCCATGGATCTTCGTCGGCCTCGATGCCTTTTTTCATACCAACTGAAATCAACAGGTTCAGCAAAAGCAGACCAACGCCTCCCAAGAGAATGACTACGCCTGCTACACCAATTGCGCTGAAAGTCTCAGCGCCGGTGTCATCAACCCAACTCGCATAGATAGCAGTTGCGTTGGGATCTCCGTAAACAAAGTCGGGTTGTTCGGTGAAGAGCCCCGACAAGGCTGGGCCAAGAAATGCCAGTAGCGCTCCCCCGCCTATGACAAGGAAGTTGAGTATGCCCAGTAGATCGTTTAGTTGCCTGCCCCAGATTTTGGGTGCCCACCAATGAATAGCGGCTAGAAGTCCAAGGAGTCCGGCACCGTATATCAGAACGGATTGTTGTCCCGTTACCCAGGTCGTCATCCGTAGTTGAGGATTTCCGTCGTTCCCACGTCCAGCGATTTCTAACCAGTCTGTTGCCGCACCAATCAGGCCGTACAGAGCTCCGAAGAGGATTAGTGTCCCAGCGCCTAGGGCCGCCAGAAGCGAGGTGGAGACTTTAGGCATTTTGCGGTTTTGGATCAGAGCGAGTCCCAGAAGACCGAGAAGACCGGCCGTGCCGAGGAGGGCGCCCCCGTAGAGGCCTACCAACACAACGCCTTCGAGGCCGTCAATGATGTCGGCGCCTTCGCCTGTAACTGAGAAGTTGGCCCAAGCACCGAACCCGAAGAGACCAACGAGTCCAAGAGTGAAATACATCGCAAGGGGTTCAAAGACGCGGCGCTTTGCCGTAGCGAGAACAATCTCAGCGGTAACACCGAGTATGGGGACTACGTAAATAAACAACTGAGGCGTGCGGTGAATCCAGTCGATCCGTTCCCAAATCCCATAGTTTCCAGCTAGAAAAACCCGGCCGTATCGGTGGTCGATATAGAGAATCCCTATTTGGCCAAGTAACACTGGCAAGCTCACAACCAACATTGATGCTGACACCAAAGCTGACCAGGCAAAGGGTGGGGTCGTGTCGAGGTAGAGCCCTGGCGATCGCATCGTCATTACTGTTGTAGCGACGGCGATCGATCCAAGTAAGAGCGATATGACAAGGCCGCTCAATGCAAGCAAATGCAAATCGACGCCGTTTGCCCAGCCTCCATAGGGGCCACCATTACCGATATACGCACCAATTAGAACAACGGCAGATACTTTCCATGCCCAGAACGACGCTGTTGCGGCTCGGGGGAATGCAAGGTTCGGCGCTCCAATCTGCAAAGGCACCATGTAGATGGCGACGCCGAGGAAGGCCGGGATCAGAAATAGAAGCGTTAGAGCTTCGCGAGAAAATGTAAAGCCCTGGGCGAAACCGTCTTTCCCAAGACTCACGAAATCCGTAGCTGATGTCAGATCCAATCTGACCAACAAGTCAAGGAAGATACCTACTACTAAAAACAGCATGGAGCTGACGATGAACAACCGCCCAATTCGTTTGTGGTCCGTGGTGGTTAACCACCCAAACGGCGTCGGGTCTTCGACAGGTACCCCCCGAGACGTTGTTGCAGTGCTGTTTTCGCTCATCGTGTCCTGCTGGTCGGTGCCTCAATAGCTGGGGTGGCGGCTCGACCCGAAGATCGACCGTGCCCGAAAGCGCGGGGGAAGCCGCGCAGGTGCTGAGAGGGCACTTTACTCACCAGATTGCCAGTCGCGTAACTCCAAAGCAGGGTTCTATCAAGGTCTTTTTGGTGCAACTTTGGGTCAGGGAACATCAGCTAACGGCCCCAAAGGACAACACGTCGATAGCGATAGCAACAAACAACGCCCCCAGGTAGACGATTGAGAAGGTGAATACCTTCATTGCTTGCACCGCGTTTGGGCGGCGGAGCAGCCCAAGCGTACGCCACAAGAACAACAAACCGCCGACCAATGCCACCGTTAAATATAGAAAGCTGGTGCCAGCGACTACGTGAAACCAGAGCGAGAAACCGATCACAACGATCGTGTAGCCAAACATTTGTATCGCTGTGCTGCGGATGCTGGCGACCACTGGCAACATCGGCACCGATGCTGCTTCGTAGTCATCTGCGTATTTGATTGCTAGTGCCCAAAAATGTGGTGGTGTCCAAAAAAATATGATTCCGAACAGCAAAATCGGGCTTAACGTAAGTGAACCCGTCACTGCTGCCCAACCGATGAGCGCTGGCGCGGCGCCAGCTGCACCGCCAATAACGATGTTTTGCTTTGAAGTTCGCTTGAGCCAGAGTGAGTATATGAAGACGTAAAACAGGCAAGCCCCAACCGCTAAGAGCCCTGCTAACAAATTCACCCAAGTCACAAATAAAACAAAAGCTGCGATTTCAAGCGCGAACCCAAATAGGAGGGCAGCGCGAGGGGAGACCGCTCCCGTGACTAAGGGGCGCCCTTGGGTCCGTTTCATTAGTCGGTCGATATCGCGGTCGATGTACATGTTGAAGGTGTTCGCGCCACCCGCGGCAAGCGTCCCACCGGCCACGGTCATGAGCACGAGCCACAAATCAGGCATTCCACCTTTGGCAACAATCATTGAGGGGACTGTGGTGATCAACAACAGTTCAATGATTCGGGGCTTTGTGAGCATCACAAAAGCGGCCGCTGTTGCGGCCAGACTTCTATCAGTCTTTTCGATGGTCGTTGTGCTGTGCTCCATCGGGCGCCACGATACGGCCCCAGGCGCCCGGTTACCCAACTACAGGCTGTTGATTCGCTCAGAATGTTGTCAGGCCCCTAGCTTCAAGAGCGTGACATTCCCCCGGTTGACGCCTCAGCAATACCACTTGATCACGCGTGTTGCTCTGTGGTCCCTTGCAGTCATAGTGGTTTCGGGGGCAGCGGTACGTCTCACTGGCAGCGGTCTCGGCTGCAGCGATTGGCCTAACTGCGAAGCCGGTCAGCTAATTCCCGAAGACGACTTCCACGCGTGGGTCGAGTTCGGAAACCGAATTATTACTGGTCTCGTATCTATCGCTGTGGTCTTAGCGGTTTCAGGGTCAACACTGCGCAGACCACTCGTCACCAAACTGACTAGATGGTCTTTGGGGCTCATAGCGGGAGTGGCGGCGCAGATTGCCCTGGGCGCGATAACCGTCATCGCTCATTTGTCGCCCCCAGTTGTTATGGGACATTTTTTGTTGTCGATGGTGCTGATCTGGAATGCCGTAGTTCTTGAGGATCTCGCTCGACCAAATAGCACCATGAGCAGCAGTGGGTATCTTGCCCGATCTCTATATCGACATATAGGTGTCGTGGCTGCTGCCACTGGGTTAGTCGTCATAACCGGGACACTTGTGACTGGGAGCGGCCCCCATGGTGGTGATGAGAGCGTAGAGAGGCTGGGTTTACCTTTCTCGGAGATAGCGCGAGTTCATGGCGGAGCCGTCGTCATCCTTTTGGTACTTACCGTCACGCTGCGCTTTCGTGTCCAGAATTCGGGGAACACATTGGTAAAACACCGGGTTAACGTCGTTCTCCTTGTGATGGTCCTTCAAGCAGTTATCGGTTACACGCAATACTTCACGCAACTGCCAGTTTTACTGGTCGGGTTTCATGTAGCGGGCGCAACAATTCTGTGGATGTCAGCAGTCCGATTGACCTTGGCCACACGAACATCTCACCGCGAGGTGGGTTGAATTGGCCTACCCATATTTCGTTTCGCAAAATAGGTCAATGAGCCAGACCGAAAGTTCGCCCGTCGTCACTGATGACGAAAGTCCAGGTTCCATCACCGACGAAGACACTCCCTGGGTTGTTTTGGTGTGGAATGACCCAATAAACCTCATGAGTTACGTAGTTCACGTTCTTCAGAAACTCTTCGGTTATAGCTCCGAAAAGGCGACCCAGCTAATGCTTGATGTTCATCACAAAGGCAGGGCCGTTGTATCGAATGGCAACCGAGAAAAAGCTGAACTGGATGTATTCAGGCTTCATGAATTCGGGCTCTGGGCCACTATGCAGAAAGACGTTTGACGTGTTTTTCAGATACCGCTTCCATCAACGGAGAGACGGAATGATGGAAGTAAAGATCGGCGAGGAGGAACGTCAACTCATCGGCGATCTCATTGATCAGCTACGCGAGTTGCTCTTGGCTACGTCCCCTGAAGGGAAGCTCGACCCGTCACTCCGACGTCTCTACCCCACGGCCTACGTTGACGATGTTCGCCATGAGCAGGAGTACCAACGCTCGGCGAGAGATCAACTGCTGGAACGACGGTTATCGCACCTCGACGTGGTCGAAGCGACACTCAACGATGCGGAACTAGATTCTGATTCTGTAACTGCCTGGATCACAACGGTGAACGATTTAAGGCTGGTGCTTGGCACTCATCTAGATGTCAGTGAAGACGACGAATCAAAAATTCTCGACTCTGGGGACCCACAAGAACAGCAACAAGCGATCTACCACTATCTCAGCCATCTTCTCGGAGAGTTTGTTGAGGCTGCTGGGCGCTAGGTAAACCCGTTCACTTGAACGGTGGTTTCCCTTTCTCAGAGGTCTAGTCTGGGCCTGCTAAAGCCCCCATCGTCTAGTGGCCTAGGACACCGGCCTTTCACGCCGGCAGCACGGGTTCGAATCCCGTTGGGGGTGCCAAATCGTTTAAAATTGACTCACCCTGTTGCAAGAATTATCCATCTAGCAGCGGGAAAGAAAGCTCTACAGACGTACCTGGTCCACTCTGAGTAATCACTCGCGCGCTCCCCCCAAAACTTTCCGCGACATGGCGAACTATCGACAGCCCTAAACCTGAGCCTGGGTAAGAAAGAGCGTCTTCAGTTCTGTAAAAGCGCTCAAAGACGCGTTCCCATTCGTGTTCGGGTATTCCCTGGCCGTAGTCGCGAACGACTACCGAACCTGACTTCACCTTTACTTCGATGGTTTGACCGGGCGGGCTCCATTTAATTGCGTTGTCAATCAGATTTGATACCGCCCGTTCGACCAACGCTGGTACAGCTCGAATACGTGATGGGTTTGCTCGGTACTCGATAGGGCAAGAACTTCTGCGTCTATGCCGTTGAACAATCGCGTCAACTATTTCATCTAACTCCATCTCGGTGGGTTCACCCATCTGATGTCGATCGGTGGCAAGTTCAACCAACTCGGTGACAAGCTCCGTTAGTTCGTCCAATTCAAATAGGACGTCATCCAAAACTTGTCGGCGTTCGCTGCTCTCTATGAGGTCGGTACGTTGCATATATTCCAGGTTGGTACGAAGACTTGTGAGAGGTGTCCGAAGTTCGTGGCTGGCATCGGCTACGAGACGATGCTGTTGATCTCTAGAAAGACTCAAAGCATTCAGCATTTCGTTAAAACTCTTTGCCAGCTGCCCGAATTCATCATCTCTTTCCTCGGGGATGGGTTGATCGACATCTTGGGTAACTGCAATTTTGGAAGCTGCCTCAGTTAGCCGTCGAATAGGACGTACAACCCGTCCCGCGACAATAAATCCGATAGCGCCAGAACTCACCACGCCGAGGATGAACAATTGGAAACTGATGCGCCACAAACCAGAAAGTTGGGCATCTACTTCATCCATTGGTCCAGCGATCATTACCGCTCGGTCGGATGCCCTTATTGAGATAGTCAGTACACGCATACGGTGACCATCTATATCGAGAGTGGTAAAACGTCCGTTTCGCGTCATCGGACTTTTCGATCTCGTGCGCGCTATCGAGAGGTCGATCTGATCGATAGGCAACGGCTCAACATTGCTCGCCCAAATGCGGCCGTTGGCGTCAAATACTTGAACCAAAACATCGTCGGGTGAATACCGTCCGAACAATCCGAACAGCCGAGGGTCGCCCCGAAGGGCAAGTTTGTCCCCGAGTTGTGCGACGACTGCAGCACGCGAACTTAATTTCACATCAAGGGTTTCAAGGGCTTTGCTTCGCGCCAAGTACAGAAACGATCCCGCCACACCTGCGACAACAATGGCAACAACAGCAGCGACCAATAGCGCGACGCGAGTCCGAAAGTTCACGACGACCGGAGGACGTAACCGACGCCTCTGACGGTGTGAATGAGCCGTGTTCGCTCGCCTATCTCGATTTTGCGGCGCAGATACCCGACATAGACCTCAAGACTGTTTGATGCGAAAGCAGAGTCGTAGCCCCAAACAGCTTCATAAATTTGATCGCGAGTCAGCACTTGGTTGGGGTGTTCGAGTAAAAGTTCAAGCAGCTCATATTCCGTTCGAGTGAGGTCTAAGAGTTGGTCTTCCCTATGGACTTGCCGGCCGACTTGGTCCATACATAGGTTCTCAAAACAAAGTGTGGTTGGTTCAAATGGGGTACCCGCTGGATGACGCCGCCGGAGCAACGCCCTTAATCGGGCAAGGAGCTCATCGAGAACGAAGGGTTTAGCAAGATAATCATCGGCACCTGAATCGAGTCCGGCCACTCGATCCTCGGTCCCATGTCGGGCGGTGAGCAAGAGGATCGGAAGTTCTGAACCTTTTGCGCGCAGTCGATGGCACACCTCAATCCCGCCCAAATTTGGCATCGTCATATCCAGAATCATGACGTCAGCTTTCTCAGATATCTCTAGTGCTTGAACTCCATCAGCTGCAGTTATGACGTCATACCCCTCTGATTTGAGAGCCCGCTCTAATGCTCGACGGATTCTCTTATCGTCATCGACTACCGCGACGACGGCATCCGTTGATTGCGACAGAGGCTGGTGAGATATATCCATCAGCTACAGATGTACTTCATGAACATGAACATCGGGTAAGAACTCATCATCACGATGTAATGGTTACCCGCTAATAGGATCTCATCAACAATGACCAGGTCGTGTCGCCAATTTTGGCTCTCAGATGATGTCGACTCGACAACGACCTCTCGCTTGATGGCAATCGCAGCGCTGGTTCTTCTAATGACCGCTTGTACGGCGGAAGATTCAGTTTCGTCAACTAAGACAAACATCGTTTCAAGTAGCCCGGTTACGGTCACGTCTTCCATCTTCCAAAAGACGGCCCCTACTTCTACAAGTTCGCCATACCAATCTTCGACAACAGCACTACCGACGACCACCCAACCTCAGGTATCACAGTCCACGACGACGACCCAACTCTATGAAGGATGGTGGAACCCGGAGGACGTACAACGCCCTTGGGGTGGAACTGTGCAAGGAGTTTTGACCTTTCGAGGGTCACCGACAAGATCTTGGTATGGACGCGGCCCCGTGCCTTTAATGCCGGAAGTTCTATGGCGATTTCCTGAGAAAGACAAACTGTGTTCATTGTCAACAACACAGGGGCGAACCACGACCTGGTGCGGGATTGGGTGGACTGGCCAGCCCGCTGTGTGGGAAGTGGACACCGAAACTTGGCTCGCGGTTGGCGCCTACGACCGGGGTATCCACATTCTTGATGCATCGACGGGGCAACCAAGACTAAAAAGATTCGCGACGGGTGACATCGTCAAGGGCTCTCTCACTGTTGATCCCGATGGTTTTCCGCTGATTTACAGCGGTTCACGGGACGGGAAACTAAGAATTTTAGCATTTGACCGGCCTGAAGAACTCGTCGAACTATGGAGTCTTTCCGGCGACGATGTGAACCCGATGATGTGGAACGATGACTGGGATGGCGCCCCGTTAATCCTCAAAGATCATTTGATTACCGGAGGCGAAAACAGTTGGTTGCACATTGTCCGTCTGAATCGGGAGTTAGATAATTCGGGTTTAGTTTCAGTGGATCCCGAAATAGTTTTCCAGGCGCCAGGTTGGGATAAAGAGCTTCTTCGGGCTCTGGGTGATAACAACGTTTCGATCGAAAACTCGGTGGCAATCTCAGGTAACACCGTTTGGTTCGCAAATTCCGGGGGGCTCGTGCAAGGGTGGGACCTGGAGCCCTTAGGCCGGGGAGAAACCCCGGTTCGAACTTTTCGATGGTGGATGGGGGACGACATCGACGCGACAATTGTCGTGGATAAGGACGGCTTCCTCTACGTCGCCGCCGAATATGAACGCGGTACTGCGCGATCACGCGAAGTTGGGCAGCTAGTCAAATTAGACCCCGGCAATCCCAAGGCTCCTTTGGTTTGGTCCCTTCACGACAATCAAAGGTCTCCGGGCGGTATTTGGAGCACCCCTGCGCTTCATAAAGATGTGCTTTATGCCACAACCAACAGCGGTCGGTTGATGTCCGTAGATCGTGATTCTGGTCAACTGCTGTGGTCGAAGCAGCTCGAAGGCCCACTTTGGGGTTCCCCCGTAGTTGTTGACGACATCTTGATAGTCGGCGATTGTGGCGGATATCTACGGGCCTTTGGGGTCCAAGACCCGCGGATTGAACCAATAGAAATTTGGCGAATCGAAATCGGTGGGTGCATTGAAGCAACGCCCACCGTTTGGAACGGACGCATCTACATCGGTTCTCGCGAAGGCGGCTTGTTCGCTATCGGCGAGCGATGAGGCTTCTGTTCTAGGGTTCCGATATGGATATAGGCGTCTGTGTTGCATCCCATGTCGGTGACATTAACTACGTAGTTCGAGCTGAAGAACTCGGATATTCACATGCTTGGCTAGCGGACAGCCAAATGATCTGGTCTGACTGTTACGTCGCCCTTGCCTTGGTAGCCGATCGCACTTCAACAATCAACATCGGAACTGGTGTTTCCGTTTCGGGCACTCGGCCCGCGCCGGTAACGGCATCATCAATAGCCACCATTAACGCTCTAGCGCCAGGCCGAACGTTCCTCGGGATTGGGACAGGGAATACGGCCATGAGGATCATGGGGCACAAACCCCAACGAATCGCTGAGTTCGATCAGTATTTAGACGCTCTTCGCCCACTTTTGCGGGGCGAAGAGGCGCAACATCATTTCGAGGGTCAGGTCAGCCCTATCCGACACATCATGCCCGACAAGGGTTTCGTTAATTTTGATGACCCAATCCCACTTTACGTATCGGGTTTCGGTCCCAAATCACTGGCGTTAGCGGGTAAACACGGCGACGGGGCCGTTATGTCTATCCCCCCCGATGCCCAGATCATGGATCGTATGTGGGAGATGATCGAACGAGGAGCATCTGATTCAGGAAGAGAGTTCGATCGCGATGACTACCTCACCTGCTCTCTCACCACCATCGTCGTGCTCGACGAAGGTGAAACCATCGAAAGCCCTCGGGTGAAAGCAGAGGCTGGCGCAATGGCGATGGCCTCTATCCACTATTCCTACGACCAGTACCGGCAATACGGGCGTCCACCGGGAAGTCGTCTCACCGAAATTTGGGATGAATACACGTCCATGCTTTCCGACTACGACCCTGAACGAATCCATCAACGAATTCATGCCGGTCACAACTGTTGGGTGATCCCCGAGGAAGAAAGGTTTGTAACTTCACAACTTATTGACGCCACTTGCATTGTTGGTACGGCAGATGAAGTCATTGAGCGGTTGCAACAACTCGAAGAGCGTGGTCTGGACCAACTCATGATTCTGCCGAATTTTGATCCTCGGTACCAGGTTCTTGAGCGAATCGGTAAGGACATAATTCCACACGTGTAATCGGCGATGAGGCACATCCGAGATGGGGATTAGCTGGCCTCGCTGTTAACCTTGACTCTCGTCATTGTCGTGACATATTGCGTCACTCCTCCACCCCGAGATTTCTTATGAGCAACATCTGTCAAGTAACCGGTCGTAGACCTACCAGTGGTTTCACCGTGTCCCACTCTCATCGTCGTAACAAACGATGGTTTAAACCGAATATCCAGAAGAAGAAGTTTTATGTGCCCAACGAAAAACGGCACGTTACTTTGACAGTTAGTGCAAAGGGCATCAAGATCATTAACAAGCGCGGGATCGAGTCAGTATTGGCAGATCTTCGCCGGCGTGGGGAGAAAGTCTGATGGCAAAGAGCGACAAACGGCCAGTCATTAGACTTAAGTCGACTGCCGACACTGGGTATACGTACTCAACGCGTAAGAACAAAACAAACACTCGCGAACGAATCGAACTAAAGAAATACGACCCGGTAATTCGGAAGCACGTGATCTTTAAAGAGGAACGCTGATCCAAGTTCACTAGGTTCTTGACCCAAATATGGTGGCTACGAGACCTATTGAAGTGTCAGAGCGAGAGGCAAGATCTGTAGCAATTTCTGCTCAGGGGCTGGGCCAGTTCCCTTTGGTCGCGCGCCCGGATCGACGTCATCTGCGTAAAGCGTTTCGAAATATCGGGGTGCTCCAAATTGATGCTGTCAGCGCAGTGGCACGTTCTCACTTACTCGTATTGAGATCTCGTGTTGGGGGTTGCCACAATGATTTGTCGGGCTTACTCGAAAGAACTGCCTATCTGCATAGAGAGTTAGCTGAGTATTGGTGTCACGAAGCGAGTTACTTACCGACGCAAGATTGGCCGTTGTTTCGGTGGCGTATGCGTCGGGCGGAGCAAGGCGAGTTGTGGAAAGGCATTCGAGAGTTTGCCGCAGAAAATTCAGGGTTCATTTCAAAAGTAGAGCGTCAGGTAACAGCAGCTGGTCCAGTTAGCGCCGGGCAGTTACAAAAAAGGGGTCGTCGCTCTTCTTGGTGGGGGTGGTCAGATTCTAAGATTGCGCTCGAATGGCTCTTTTGGATTGGGAGACTGTCAGTCAGTAAACGAGATAATTTCACTCGTTACTACGACTTGTCGGAGCGAGTGCTACCGCCGTCAATACTTGGACATGCTCCGGCCGAAAATGAGGCTCATCTCGAATTGTTGCGTCGCGCTGCGTGTCATCTAGGAGTAGCTAGCAGTGAAGATCTTGTTGATTATCACCGCCTCCCCAAGAAAGAGGGTAAAGAGCGAGTTAAGGAGTTAGTAGAGAACAAGGAGCTCATACCTGTTGAAGTCCAGGGTTGGGATCGCCCCGCGTACATGGCCCCTGATGCCAAATCTGATCATGTGGTTTCGCGCTCTGTGCTCCTCAGTCCCTTCGATCCCATGGTGTGGTTTCGCCCAAGAGCGGCTCGACTATTTGGCTTTGAGTATCGATTAGAGATCTACGTCCCCTCCGAAAAGCGCGTGCATGGGTACTACGTAATGCCGTTTCTGTACAAGAACAACTTGTCCGCCAGAGTCGATGTGAGAGCAGAACTGAAAACAAAAGTGCTGCATGTCCCCGGCGCCTACGTTGAGCCGGAAGGTCTCGACGATCTTGGAGTTGAAGCTCTAGCTAACGAACTTCGTTCCCTTGCAATCTGGCGTGGTCTTGAGCACGTTCGCGTGGGTCAGCGGGGCAATCTTGCGCGTCGGCTAAGCAGGGCCCTTAAGGCAACATGAAGGTCTTGTGGCGCGGGCTGACTCTCGCCTGTGGAGTGTGCGGCAGCCGAAGGTTATTTCGGAAGTGGGGGATGTTCGCAATGGTTGATGACTGTCCGCGCTGCGGTCTCCATTTCGAACGCATGGATGGTCACTCGCTAGGGGCAGTAGCGGTAAACACCATGACGAGTTCGGCGTTGGTGTTAACCGTGGTAGCCCTCACATTGGTAATAATCGGAACCGACACTTCAACCTCCACTCTTCTTCTGTTGGTGGCTCCAGCGGGTCTGATATTCCCAATCTTGTTTGACCCGGTGTCACGGACCCTATGGAACGCCATCGAGTTGTTGATGCGACCACCGCAAGAGAATGAAATTCGAGAAGAGTTTCGCCACATCAAGGTTCGGTGAATACTGTCTGTCGGGTTGCAATACGACACTGCTCACGCCAGACTTCAACTTCTTGCTGCACGGGTATCCGTTAGCAAGCACGGTTGGTCCCGTGGTGAAGTCTGGAGTTCACGCCGGCCTGTCAAGCCGGAGGTCGCGGGTTCAAATCCCGTCGGGACCGCGGTCGGGTAGCTCAGTTGGCAGAGCGCGCGCCTGAAAAGCGTGAGGTCACCGGATCGACGCCGGTCCCGACCACCCTAGGGAGTCAGGGGTTAATAGCCCCTGGCTTTCGGGCATTTTGGGGCACAGCTACGGCGCCCACTGCGCGACTATTGATTAAATACGCTCACCAATAGGTCGGCTCACCCATTGGAGATATCAGCTGCTGTGCACCTATTTATTGGCGGGTGACACCATCTTCAATAGCTGCAGCGGCGACTGCTTCGGAAACAGCGGGCACTACTGACCGATCAAAAGCAGTAGGGATGATGAGATCTGGCCTCAGGTCATCGCTTGAAACAGCGGCGGCGATTGCCCCAGCCGCAGCTATCTTCATATTTTCGGTGATATCGGTCGCTCTGGCATCAAACGCTCCACGAAAGATCCCAGGGAAGGCCAAAACGTTATTGATCTGGTTTGGATAGTCGCTGCGGCCAGTGGCAACAATTGCAGCGATGTCGGCAATTGCTTCGGGGAGAATTTCCGGGTCCGGATTCGCCATTGCAAAAACGATGGGCTTATCCGCCATCGCCGCTACATCATCTCGTGTGACGAGCCCCGGGCCGCTCAATCCCATGAACACGTCCGCTCCGACCATCGCGTCAGCGACAGACCCCGTAACGCCATCCGTGTTCGTATTGTGCGCCAACCATTCCTTCGCTGAGTTAAGTCCAACACGACCGGGATAAATAGCGCCTTGCCTGTCACATACAACAACGTCTCCAATACCTCTTCCCAACAAGATCTTTGCGCAGGCAACCCCCGCTGCTCCGGCACCCAAGATGACACATCGAAGATCGTTGAAATCTTTACCTGTGAGACGAACCGCGTTTTCCAGGGCGGCTAGAGCAACTACTGCTGTGCCGTGTTGGTCGTCGTGAAACACGGGGATGTCGAGTGCTTCTCGCAGCGCTGCTTCAACTTCGAACGCTCCCGGCGCAGCAATGTCCTCAAGATTGATGCCACCAAATGTGGGCGCTAGCCGGATTACCGTCTCAATAATTTGTTCAGGTGTCTCAACGTCCAGGCAGATGGGGAACGCATCAACCCCTGCAAATTCTTTAAAAAGAAGAGCTTTGCCTTCCATTACTGGCATAGCTGCGGCCGGTCCTATAGCTCCAAGGCCAAGTACAGCCGTGCCGTCGCTAACAATGGCAACTGTGTTTTTTCTTATCGTGAGTTCGTGAGACAGGGCTTCATCGGCGTGAATAGCCATACATACCCGGGCTACTCCAGGGGTGTAAGCCATTGATAAGTCATCTGCGTCACGCAAGGGGATGCGACTGATGGTCTCTAATTTGCCACCTTCGTGCATCTTGAAGGTTCTATCGACGGCACTGATCACTTTGATGCCATTTAATCCGTCGACAGCGGCACATATTTCTTCAACGTGAGCTTCGCTAGACGCATCTACGACGACTTCTTCGCGCAAGGAACCAGCGGTCACGGTGAATCCGCGCAAGCTACGAATATTTCCCCCGACATCGCCAATGGCGGTGCACAGTCGCCCAAGGGTGCCTGGTTCGTGAGCAATCTCTACTTCTAATGTGGCAGAGAAGGCAGCTGTTGGACGCGACATTGAGTCTCCTGGCGCAGAGGGGAGCGCTCTATTGTGGCGGGAGAGAGTGCAGGGACCAAATAGGGTTACGTCATTTATTTTTAAGGACCTTCATACTCAAAACCCAAATCAAGTGCTGTTAGCAGGGGGAAGAACATTAATCCAGCTTGTTTGGCCATCGCCTCACAGGTTCCCCCCCGGTCCACGATCGCGATAATCATGACCGGTTCAGCCCCGAAGGCTCGAACAACTTCAGCTGCCTCGAGTGGTGATACGCCCCGAGTTACAACGTCTTCCATAATTGCTACTCGGTCGCCCTTATATAGGGCGCCGGCGATTCTGCCTTCGACTCCGTGGTCTTTAGCTTCTTTACGAATACTGAACGAGCGAAGTGGCTGCCCTCGATCTGCTCCTATCGCGGCTACCCCGTAGGCAACTGGGTCGGCTCCCATTGTCAAACCACCAATGGCATCTATTCCTTCGATTTCGCTAAGGATGATGTCGGCAACCAATTTGATTCCTTCCGGGTGACAGGCGGTTTGTTTGCCGTCAATGAACCAATTGCTCTTGCGGCCCGACTTCAAAACAAAGTCACCAGTACGTACCGCGTGGGTAAGGAGATGATCTTTCAGATTTTCCCGTGATGGGTCTAGTCCTGTCACTCGTTGGACCATCCCACTTGGCCGGTACCTGCCATGACGTCTCCTATCACCCAGGCTTCATGCCCGTTTCGGGCAACAATCTCAATGGTCCCATTTGCTTGGTCAGCTGGCACGACAAGGACCATGCCAATGCCTAGATTAAATACTTTTCTCATTTCGTCTTCTGAGACCGGTCCTTCGATAGCAATCCGATCGAAGATCTCGGGTGTCCGCCATTTGGTGGGGTCGACGCGTATTGCAACGTTGGTTTCAATAGTTCGCGCGAGGTTCCCAGGGAGTCCTCCACCCGTTATGTGCGCTGCTGCGTGTACGTCTAGTTCAGCAAACACTTCTAATACTGCAGGCGCGTAGATTACGGATGGTCGGAGCAGTTCTTCACCGAGAGAAGTATTGGCGCCAGCCCAGGCTGGTTGATCGAGTGGGCGCCCATCTAAAAAAACTTTGCGAGCAAGGCTGTAGCCGTTGCATCGCAACCCAGGTGATGCGAGACCTACTAACACGTCACCTTCGCTGACAGAAGATTTAGAGGGGATGTGTGCTCGCTCCGCGACTCCGACGGCGAAGCCAGACAGGTCGAATTCGTCCTCGCCCATACTGTCTGGATGCTCAGCTATTTCTCCGCCAGTGAGAGCACATCCAGCGTGGCGACAGCCTTCGGCAAAACCGATAACTAGTTGTTCGATACGGTCAGGGTCAACTTTTCCGACGGTGATCTGATCAAGGAAAAAGAGCGGTTCTGCGCCCGTGGTGACGATGTCGTCAACGCACATGGCCACCACATCTATACCGATCGTGTCGTATTGGTCCAACGCCATAGCGATCAGCGGTTTTGTTCCAGCTCCGTCGTTTCCCGAGACAAGCACAGGTTCTTGGTATCCGTTCGGTATCGCTACGACCGAACCAAACCCACCTATGTCGCTGAGAACCTCTGGCCTGAAGGTTGAACGAACATGTGGGGTAAGGCGTCGCACAGCCTCGTCCGCTAAATCGATGTCGACACCTGCGTCTGAATAGGTGATCTCAGAAGTCATTGCCCGAGCTTCATTTGTGACACTGAGACAAATGTTGCCCCAGGCTCATCGCGCCGTTCTCCCAGCACTTCTCTGTTGAGACCTTGAGGAATGGCGACTGGGTATTGGCCGTCAAGGCAAGCTGTACAGAACCCTGCTCCGGGAGCACCGGTTGCATCAATGAGACGGTCAAGTTCTAAATAACTGATGGAATTAGCACCCAGGTACTCCCGTATTTCATCCATGGTCAAGTTGGCAGCTAGTAGTTCTGCTTTCGTGCCTGTATCCATTCCGTAAAAGCACGGCCATCTGTATGGCGGCGAAGATATTCGAAGGTGCACTTCGGCGGCTCCGGCGGCCCGTAACATTTCGACGATTGCTCGTGTGGTTGTGCCTCGGACAATCGAGTCGTCAACGACTATGAGTCGTTGGCCTTCAATGTTGTGGCGGATGGGGTTAAGTTTCATTTTTACTCCCAGGGCCCTCATCTCTTGAGAGGGAGCAATAAATGTCCGTCCGATGTAGCGATTCTTGACGAGTCCATCTCGATATGGGATGCCACTAGCGCGAGCGAAGCCCTGAGCGGCAGGTATCCCGGATTCTGGCACTGGCATTACGAGGTCGGCGACCACTGGGGCCTGATCTGCGAGTTGTTCGCCCATGCGTTGTCTAGCGGCATGAACATTTCGGCCGTAGAGGACAGTGTCGGGTCGCGAGAAATAGACAAATTCGAACATACAGAGCCGAGGGTTGGGATTCTTGAAGGGCCGTTCCGAGGTCCATCCGTCTCGACTGATGACAACCATCTCTCCAGGGTCTACTTCTCGCACAAAATGCGCGCCGACCGTGTCGAGGGCGGGGCTTTCTGATGCGAGAACCCAACCGTTATCAAGGCGTCCTAGACAAAGCGGCCAAAATCCTTCGGGTCCTCGGGCGCCAACCAAATGGTCGCGATCCATAGCGACGAAGGAAAATCCACCCCGGAGTTGCGGTAGCACGCGAGCCATAGCCCAAGGCAGTTCCTTACCTTCGGGTGCTTCTCCGGTCGCCAATTCGATAGCAACCAGTTCTGCTACCAGATCGCTGTCGCTCATGACCGTTCCGTCAAGCATCCCTGCGTCAGCCGCTAATGCTGCTGTGTTGACCAGGTTGCCGTTGTGGGCGAGCGCGAATTCGAGATCACCGACATCACGATAGAAAGGCTGTGATGCACGCCAAGAGCTCGATCCTGTCGTTGAGTAGCGGGTATGGCCGATAGCGATATCGCCCTCTAGGACGGCGAGAACTCGATCGTCAAAAGCGCCGGACACCAAACCCATGTCTTTTACGACAGTCACGTTCGAACCATCGCTCACCGCTATGCCTGCCGATTCTTGACCGCGATGCTGGAGCGCGTACAGGCCAAGGTAAGTCTGGTGTGCGACAGGGCTGCCAGGCGCCAGAACTCCAAAAACGCCACATGCTTCGCGAGGTTTAATGAGTTCAACTTCGTGAGTGTGGTTTGTCATCCGCTAACAGTTCCCTGGCCGAGTGCTTGTGGGAGTTCGTCTCGCGCTGCGCGGGTCAAGTCACCTATTGGAAGATTAATAGTTGACCCTACGACAAGGGAAAGTCCGCCAGTGTTGCCGATCGTCTGGGCGGGCACTCCGCGATTCGAAGTCTCTTTCAGGAAAGATTCCAGGTCAGTGCGGTTGAGGGCAACGATCACACGTCCCCCTGATTCGTTAAACAGTGCTCTGTGGCCATCAAAACCACTTATGTGCATCCCGACTCCGCTATGAACAGCCATTTCGGCAAGAGCTACTGCAAGCCCGCCCTCGCCCACGTCGTGCACTGCTTCGACTTGGTTCCTTTGGACTATCTCGGTCACATACGCCGCCGTTCGTACTGCTTGAAGAAGGTCAAATTCGGGGAGGGTGCCGTCTTTGCACCCGCCAATATCCCATGCCCAGCGACTCCCAGCCATGGAAACATCTTCAATTGGCTGCTGGCCAACCAATACAAGCCTCAAGTCAGGGCTGACAGTCATGCCAGGAGGTGGGTTTGACAACTTCGGGTGCATACCGATGACCCCCACGACAGGGGTTGGAGCGATATCCACCGCGTTAGTTTCGTTGTACAGGCTGACGTTCCCTCCCACGACTGGGGCGTTAAAAGCTCGGCACGCTTCAGACATGCCATCCACAGCTTCAGATAATTGCCACATCACCTCAGGATGTTCAGGATTTCCAAAGTTCAGACAGTTAACGACGGCCATCGGCTCTGCGCCCACGCACGCGATATTCATGACAGCTTCGGCAACCACCATTGCCGTTCCTTGGCGGGGATCTACATGGCACCAACGGTGATTCCCGTCCGTAGACATACCCAAAGCTCTTCCAGTCTCGTGACCCGTTCTCGGGTCACGAAGCCGAAGGAGAGCCCCATCGCTACCGGGCCCAACCACTGTATTAAGGAAAAGTTGGTGGTCATATTGGCTGTATACCCAAGCGGGATCTCGTAACAAAACGAGCAAATCGGCGGCGCAGTCAACCGGACCGCTCGATGCGTCAAGTGATCGACGCTCAATCAAATTCCCAGGGGGCGACAGGGGGCGCTCATATTCAGGGGCATCGTCATGCAAAGTGGATGCAGGGAGTTCCGCCAACACCTCACCATCGAAACCATCAAGAATTCTTAGTTGCCCATCCCCGGTGACGCGTCCAATGACACTCGCTGATATCTCCCAACGGGAAGAGATTTGTAATACCCGTTCGAGGCTTTCAGGTTCCACGATCGCCAACATGCGCTCTTGCGATTCAGAAATCATCAGCTCAAAAGGTTCCATCCCCTCTTCTCGCGAATGGATAGCCGAAACATCGACGTCCATTCCTGCGCCACCGCGTGAAGCCGTCTCACTTGTGGCGCAGGTGATTCCTGCGCCTCCCAAATCTTGGATACCCGTCACAAGTCCTTCGTCTAACAACTCAAGGCATGCTTCCAATAGACGCTTCTCTTCAAAGGGGTCGCCTACTTGAACGCTTGGACGTTTGTCAGCGTTTTGAGAGGCCTCATCGAAGCCGGCGGAGGCCAACACACTCACTCCACCTATGCCATCTCGGCCAGTTGAGGCGCCGAGAAGCACAGCAAGATTGCCAACTCCGCTTGCCCGTCCCAAAACAAGTCGTTCGACAGGGAGGACCCCCATGGCAAGAACGTTGACGAGAGGGTTACCTCTATATGTCTCGTCGAAAACAATCTCCCCCCCAACAATGGGCACTCCAACGCTGTTCCCATAACCCGAAACTCCGCTAATCACGCCTTCCGCGATCCATCGGCTCCGTGGATCATCCAGAGGCCCGAAACGGAGAGGGTCCATCACCGCTATGGGGCGGGCACCCATGGTGAAGATATCTCGAAGAATTCCTCCAACTCCTGTAGCCGCGCCCTGGTATGGCTCAATCGCCGAAGGGTGGTTGTGACTTTCTATGCGGATCGCTACGGCTATTCCATCACCAACATCGATGACCCCCGCGTTTTCGCCCGGACCTACCAAAACCCATGGTGCTTCAGTGGGAAGTCTCTTCAAATGAATCTTTGATGACTTGTACGAACAGTGCTCGGACCACATAACGGAGTACATGGCCAATTCGAGGTGATTTGGATGTCGCCCTAATAACCCGTGAATGGTCTCGTACTCTTCGTCACTTAATCCAAGTGCGCGGTGGACCGATACGTCTTCGGGAGCCACACTCACACTTCAAATCTAGTCGCGTGTCAGAAATATCAACGGATGCCTAACAACTAGTCCTGGGAACAGAAAGCGGTTCGTCACAAGAGTCGTTGGTCTCGGCATCGAGCAACTTGCGAAAGTTAGATGCGCTCGTCGTGAGTGGATACGACATGCTCATTAGTTGATGGGGCTCGCTCCGTGGAAAGTAAAGATTGGAGTAAAGAGGATCCATCATTAGATCCAAGAAGCATCGAAGTGGCCCTCTCGGGATGAGGCATCATCCCCACGACGTTGCCACGTTTGTTTGAAATTCCCGCTATGTCTCCGATCGAACCGTTCGGGTTATCGGTGTATCGAAAGACAATTCTGTTTTCTTCCTCAAGTTGCTTCAAAGTTTCTTTTGCGCACACATAGTTACCCTCAAAATGATTGATGGGGATGTTCAAAAGATCACCAGTTGATGCCCCAAGACCAACAACGTTGGCGGTCGACGCGAACTGGATTTGTTCCATGCGACACAGGAACTTCAGTCCCGCATTTTTTTGCAATGCACCTGGGAGTAACCCTGCTTCGGTTAGAACCTGGAATCCGTTGCAGATCCCTAATACCGATCCGCCGTTTCGCGCGAATGTACTGACCGCGTCCATAATCGGCGAGAAACGTGCAATTGCCCCGCAACGTAGGTAATCACCATGAGCGAAACCTCCAGGTATGACGATCGCATCAATGTCTCCGAGGTCCGAATCGCCGTGCCAAAGAACCTTTGCCTCGCCGCCAAGTTCATTTATTGCGTCGACGGTGTCAAATTCGCAGTTCGTCCCTGGGAAACGGATAACACCGACGCGCCGACTCATGCCGTGAGTACTTCCACAATCGCATCTTCAATAACTGGGTTGGATAAAAACCGGTCGCACATGTCTTCCACAATTGCTCTAGCGGCATCAGCCGAGTCAGCTTCGACATGCAGCCGGATAACTTTCCCCACTCGCACGTCGCCAGCGGTTTCGAAACCTAAAGCAGGAAGCGTTCGTTCAATAGTGGAACCTTCAGGGTTGGCAATTCCCTCCCGTGGCAAAACTTCGATCTTCACTTCGAAACGCATTAGTTTTCTCCAATCCATGTGTTAAAAGACTCGCCCGTAATCCGCTCGTATGCAGTTACATAGCGATCGCGGGTCGTTTGGATCGTTTCTGCTGACAGTTGCGGTGGCGGAGGTGATTTGTCCCACCCGGTCGCTTCGGTGGCATCTCGGACAGGTTGTTTGTCCAAGGAAATCGGTGTGGCCCCTGGAGCCCAGTTTTCAGCTGGCCAAAATCGCGACGAATCAGGCGTCAACAATTCGTCAGCGATTACCATTTTGCCGTCAATTAGCCCAAGTTCGAACTTAGTGTCAGCGATGATGACACCATTTTTTGCAGCATGTTCGGAAGCAGATCGGTATGCCTCTATGGAAAGATCCCGAGCCTGGCTAGCGAGATCAGACCCAACAACGTCCACCGCTTCTTGGTAGCTGATGTTGATGTCGTGGCCTTCGGTAGCTTTCGTTGAGGGAGTGAAAACTGGTTCAGGGAGTTGTTGAGCTTCCAATAAGTCTGCTGGCAGAAGCGATCCATGCATGGTTCCCGATTGTTGATATTCCTTCCAAGCTGAACCAGTTATATAGCCCCGCACAATGCATTCGAGAGGCAGCATGTTTGCCTTTCGGACTAAGAGTGCGCGGCCGTCCCAATCGGGGCGTTGTGCCGCTGTCGGAAAATCGGCTGGGTCGGCTGATACCAGATGGGTAGACGCAACCGAAGCAAGGTGCTCGGACCACCAAACGGTCATCGCTGTTAAGACTCGGCCTTTGTCTGGAATCGGTTCATTAAAAACAACGTCAAACGCTGAGATTCGATCACTCGCGACCATCAGGAGATGTTGATCGTCCACGACGTACATCTCGCGGACTTTGCCACGATGGAGTAACTCAAGCTCGTTCACGCCTCTTCTCTACTAGAGAATGGGGGATGGGCGATAGGACCCTCCCTCGGGATGTCGCGAATTGATAGTCGCTGCTGCGCCAGCAAAGTCTGCTACTTGCAGATCAGCAAGACCGATGAATGCGTTGTGATCGTTCACGGCGTTGTTGATCGCGACGGCATCCAAAGGCAAAGCCGGATCATTAACGATTCTTTCGAATAAGTCGTTCTGACCAGAATCGCCTTCTCGGATTTCGAGTGCGGCAGCAACTGCATGTTCCTTGATTGCTTCGTGAGCTTGTTCGCGCCCGGCGCCGGCTTTCACCGCTGCCATCAGTAAGCGTGTAGTGGCGAGAAAGGGCAGGTATCGCTCTAGTTCTCGATCAATGACACGGGGATAGGCGCCAAACCCGTCTAGCACAGTGAGGATCGTTTCTATTGCCCCATCAAGCGCGAGGAACGCGTCTGGGAGAACGACGCGGCGAACTACTGAACAACTGACATCTCCCTCGTTCCACTGATCGCCAGCAATTGATGCAGCCATCGTTAAGTGGCCACGCAGTATCGCGACGAAACCGCTGACCCGTTCAGCAGATCGAGTATTCATTTTGTGAGGCATGGCTGAAGAGCCCACTTGTCCTTCGCTGAATCCCTCTGTTACCAGATCCAACCCAGCCATGAGCCGGATTTGCAGGGCGATGTTGCCTAACGGGCTCACGGCTTGGGTGAGACCGCTGATGACGTCGAGATCGAGCGATCGAGGATATATCTGGCCCACTGCATTTAGGGTGCGCTCGAAACCCAGACGATCGGCGACTAATTGCTCTAATTCGTTGACTTTGGAGGAGTCCCCCTCAAATAGGTCGAGCAGGTCTTGTTGTGTCCCTACCGGACCCTTTAGGCCACGCAGCGGGTAACGCTGCAAGAGTTCTTCGAGCCGTTCAAATGCAAGAATGGTTTCTTGCCCTAAGTTGGCAAATCGTTTACCTAGGGTCGTAGTTTGGGCCGGCACGTTGTGGGAACGACCAGTGATGATGGTGCTTTGGTACTCGATTGCTAGCTCCGCTAACCGAGAAATTACGGCTACGAGGCGCTGTTGAATCAAAACCATGGACCGCTTGATCTGTAATTGCTCAACATTTTCTGTCAGATCACGCGATGTGAGACCTTTGTGGATGTGCTCATGCCCAGCTAACGAACAGAATTCTTCAATCCGGGCTTTCACGTCATGGAGGGTTACGCGTTCGCGACGTTCAATAGATTCGAGGTCTACTTCCCCGATCACAGATTTATAGGCCTCAACAACGGATTCTTCAATATCAAGACCGAGGTCTCGTTGCCCTTCAAGGACCGCGACCCACAATTCGCGCTCCAAAACGATTTTCTCTTCAGACGACCAAATTTGGGCCATTTCTGGCGACGCGTAACGGGTTGCTAAGACATTGGGGACGTGAGCTTTTTCGGTAGTCACCGTGCTCCCTCATCTCTGAAAGTTGCGAGTCGTTCGGCAAGTTCAGCGTTGCTAACTGACAAAATTTCTATAGCTAAAACCGCTGCGTTTGCCGATCCATCTACTGCGACTGTCGCTACTGGTATCCCGCGAGGCATTTGCACAGTTGAGAGAAGTGCATCCATGCCACCACCAACTCCACCAGATAATGGAACACCGATCACTGGCAGCGTCGTGTGCGCCGAAACGGCACCAGCAAGGTGGGCTGCCATCCCGGCACCACAAATTATTACGCCGTAACCATTTGCTCGAGCATCAGTCGCTAATTCGGCGACCTGCGCGGGAGCCCGATGCGCGGACATTACATGAACTTCATGGGCCACATTGAAACGGTCAAGCATTTCCGAAGCGCCCGACATCTTTTCGGCATCGCGGGGAGAGCCCATCAGAATCGCTACCTTCATGTCACTGCTTCCTTGTTGTGATCTATCCCAATCGAAGCACCAATGTCGGTACGGTGCTGCATACCAGACCACGAAATAACGGAGACTGCCTTATAGGCCAGTTCTCGCGCAGTTTCGAGTGTTGTTGATCGGCCACAGACGTTGAGGACTCGCCCCCCTCCAGTTATGAGTTCGCCTTGAGAGTTGGACGCGACTCCTGCGCAAAAGACGTTAACTCCTTCTATCTCTCGTGCTTGTTCAAGACCGTGTATGACGTCACCTATTTGAGGCGCTGTGGGATATCCGTGAGAAGCAAGGACCACTGCCACCATGGCGTCATTAGATAAAGTTGGGCGGATCCGTAGGTCGCCATTGGCGACTTGAAACAATGTCTCAGCTAGGTCACCTTCAAAGCGTGGGAGGATCACCTGGGCTTCTGGGTCGCCAAAGCGAACGTTGAATTCCAATAGTTTCGGTCCGTCAGCTGTGATCATAAAACCAGCGAATAGGACGCCTCTGTAGTCAACTCCTCGTTTTCGTAATTCTTCAACAGTTGGGTGTACTGCCTTATCCATCATTTCGTCGAGATCTGCAGCGCTCACAGTTGGCATAGGTGAGTAACAGCCCATTCCCCCAGTGTTAGGTCCTAAATCTCTATTGCACAGTCTTTTGTGGTCTTGAGCTGAAGTGGGTAGCAGCACTGCTTTAGCGCCGTCACAAAACGCAAATAAAGACAATTCGGGCCCGCTGAGACCTTCTTCGATCACTACTCTGCGCCCAGAATCTCCAAATGTTGCGCCTGACAGTTTGGCTTTTACATCTTCTACGGCCTCGGAGTACGTCTCAGTGACTAACACGCCCTTCCCTGCCGCTAACCCATCGGTTTTCACTACGTATGGTGGAGCCAAACTCGATAAAAATGCGATCGCGGAATCAGTTTGATCCTTGTCGAATGACCCGTAACGGGCAGTGGGTACTCCTGCTGTTTTTACGAGACGTTTCATCCACGCTTTTGAACCCTCAAGGCGCGCACCCTCCGCGCCGGGGCCAAAAACTGTGCGGCCTTCAGAGCGCAACTGATCCGCAAGGCCCTGTACAAGTGGAGTTTCGGACCCGATGACGTAGAGATCGGCATCGATTTCTGTCACCGGTTGCGCAGTGCTGCCTTCAATACCTGGTGATCCTGGTGTTACAACCACCTCGGAATGTCGGGAAAGAGTTGTAGCGAAGGCGTGTTCGCGTCCGCCGGAACCAATGACGCAAACCTTCATGCTGCAAACCGAAGGTATTGCTCGCGCCCTGGGCCTACACAGACGAACCGGATTGGAACTCCCATTTGTCGCTCTAGAAATGAGACGTAATCCACTGCTTCTCTTGGCAAGTCGTGTCGTTCAGTTGCTTCAGAAAGATCGGTTTTCCAGCCTGGGAGTTCCGCGTAAACGGGAGTCGCTTTGTCGTGCAAGCGACGTAGGTGCGGAAGATATTCGTACCGCCGGCCGTCGACCTCATAGGCGACGCATACTTTGATGGTTTCAAGTTGGTCAAGTACATCCAACTTGGTGAGTGCGATCTCTGTACATGCATTGAGGCGCACTGCTTGGCGAGCCATTACTGCGTCAAACCAGCCGGTACGTCGTCGACGACCTGTGTTAGTCCCGTACTCGCGCCCTACTTCGACAAGATGATCGCCAATCTCGTCATGCAATTCAGTAACGAAAGGTCCTGCACCGACTCGCGTCAAATAGGCCTTCGCTATACCAATCACCTGGTCAATCGCCCCAGGGCCGATACCTGAACCAACAAGTGCGTATCCCGCCACTGGGTTGGAAGAGGTTACGAACGGATACGTTCCGTGGTCGAGATCAAGGAACGTGGCCTGCGCCCCTTCGAAGAGAACACGCTCCCCGGCGTGCAAAGCCTCGTGAAGATGACCAACGGTATCGCCGATATAGGGGGCAATCCGAGGCGCTATTTCGTCAATTAATTCGTCAGCTAGCCGGTCGGGGTCTACGCCTTCGTGACCATATACATCACGGAGAATTACGTTTTTTTCGGCCAAAGAACTACGAAGGCGGGACCGCAGGTGTTCAGGATCGAGCAAGTCTTCTACCCGTATTCCTGTTCTTGATGCCTTGTCGGCATAGGCGGGGCCAATCCCACGTTTAGTAGTTCCGATCTTGTTATCACCCCTTCGGCCTTCGGCTAACTCGTCAAGAATTTGGTGGTAGGGCAACACAAGGTGGGCCTGGGGACTCAACATCAGGCGCTGGCAATCGACACCCTTAGCAGCGAGGGAATCAATCTCAGTTAGCAGCACTTGAGGATCAACCACCACTCCGTTACCAATGATGGGCACCACGTGGTCGTACAAGATCCCACTCGGTATCAACTGTAAAGCGAAGACTTCGCCGTCAACGACGAGCGTGTGACCTGCGTTGTGTCCACCTTGGTAGCGCACCACATGGGCACACTCCTTGGCAACAATGTCGACTACTCGTCCCTTACCTTCGTCACCCCATTGGGTGCCGACCACAATTGATCCTGGCACGGACCACTCCAAACGTCATGTGTTGACGTTGTCCGATCCTAATTGTTGAACCTGCGTTAACCAGGGTGCATTAACAACCTCTTTTATTTTCAAGCAAAAAGTGGGTCGGTGAATGAGTGAAAAATTTTTGGTTGTCCTCCAAATTATTCAGGTCCAGATTCAAACCAATTCGCAGGATCAGTAAAAGTTCGTGTCAACGCCGTCTTCTTCGCGGGTCTATCCAAGGAACAACAGCTTGTTGCAGAGGTACAAGATCTCTCCTGTATTGACGATGAGTCTCAATGACTGTCGCCGCAGTGGCGGCTTGGAGTTCAAGCATCTCTGATTCGAGTTGAGCGACGCGGTGTTCAAGAGCAAGAACCCGCTTCACCCCAGCCAAGTTCAAACCTTCGTTAGTCAGTTCTTGGATCCGCCGTAAAAGAGAAATGTCGATTTCGCTGTATCTGCGACTGCCGCCAGGCGTACGTGCCGGTTCAACCAGTCCTTTACGCTCATAGATCCGGAGCGTTTGAGCATGAACGCCGGCTAGTTCAGCGGCAACTGAAATCACATAGACGGCCCGGGTTGGATCAGGTGGTACGGCTATTGGATCCACGATCAGTCCTCCTGCTGTTCTTCATTTCGAGGTGACCAGTCGGTTACCTCATTTAGCGCTTCAATTGCGGCTCTTTCTTTGGGGTTCAACTCACTAGGGACAGCTATTTCCACAGTTACTAACAAATCACCCATGGCTTTCGGGGTGTCAATACCTCGACCTTTTACTCGGAAAGTGGTTCCTGATTTAGTGCCAGCTGGGACCTTCAACGTCACCGTTGAGTGGTCGTAGGTGGGAATCTTAATTTCAGAACCTAATGCTGCCTCTGGGAAGGTGATCGGAACCGACAAAGTGAGGTGTCGACCTTTTCGACCAAACATGGCATCATCCGCTACTTCAACGACAACAAAAAGATCACCGTTCGGCCCACCATTGCGACCGCTACCTCCTTTACCGGCAACCCGTATGCGTTGTCCGTTATCAACCCCTGCAGGGATTCGCACTTTGGCTTGTCGGCGTTCCCCTTCAGCGTTGGTGCCGAGGCCAACAGTGGTAGTGACCCCGTCGATGGCGTCACGAAATCCGAGGTGTATTCGTGTCTCTTGATCCACTCCACGGATAGGGACAGGCCCTCTAGCCCCTCGATTTTTTCCGAAAATATTCCCAAACATGCCGCTGAGGTCATCAAAATCTTCGAAATGTACGTTGAATCCATCAGAGCCAGACGCAAAGCCGCCTGCGGTGGAGGGCCCGAGACGCCGAGCTTCGTCGTAGTCCGTGCGTTTGGTCTGATCACCAAGAACGTCATAAGCAGCAGACACTTCTTTGAAGCGATCCTCATTCCCTCCAGTTGCGTCAGGGTGATGGGTTCGTGCCAATTTCCGATAGGCCTTGGTTATTTCTTTTGGGGAAGCGCTCGATGACACCCCGAGCGCTGCGTAATAGTCCTTTTCAAACCATTCCCGCTGGACAGCCATCATTCACCTCCTCGTCATCAAACCCAGTTATTAGTCACGCACTTTGACCATGGCCGCACGTAACACTCGCGCACCCCACCAGAACCCGGGGCGGAGTTCTTCAACAACCAATTGCTCACTGCCGTCACCTGTTTCGTGCAGCACCGCCTCGTGTTGGTTGGGGTCGAACGGAGCTCCGACAGCTTCGATACGTCTCAATCCGCCTTTTTGTAGTACAGCTTCTAAGGAGGTCTTGATCGGCGCTACTTCTTCGAGACCTTGGGCCTCGGCGGCATCGCACGCATCCAACACAGGCAGTAGCGATTCCGCTAGTCGCGATATGCCACTGGTAATCCGCTGATCCATCTCGCCCGAGCTTCGTCGACGGAAGTTTTCAAATTCCGCTTGAAGCCGCTGCAGTGAGTCTCGGTAGTCGTCGCGTTCAGTCGTAACGTTTTCGAGTGACTCAACTAAGGCTTCAACTGAAAGAGGTTCTAGGGGTTCGTCAATTAGCAGTTCAGGCTTCTCGATGTCAGAGCCAGCTTCAGAATCTGCTAAGTCATCGACATCGAGATCTAGTTCAGTCTGTTCAGGATTGTCGATATCTTCGTCTGTCATTGGTCCTCATCAATGATTTCCGCGTCGACAACGTCATCCCCATCGTCCCCATCGTCCGCGCTAGCGGCCGAAGTGTCGCCAGCTGTTTCGGCTGCAGACTCGTAAAGTTTTTGGCTGAACGATTGGCTAGCCGCGGTGAGTTCCTCGGTTGCCTTACTGATCGCGTCCATATCTTCACCTTCTAAAGCTTCTTTGAGGGCGGTTAATGCCACTTCGACTTCGGCTTTATCGTCGTCGGAAACTTGATCGCCTTGGTCGGTGAGCACCTTTTCGATCTGGTAGACGAGTGAGTCTGCGTTGTTTCGAACTTCTGCTACCTCTCGACGCTGCCGGTCTTCTTCTGCGTGGCTTTCGGCATCTTGAACCATCTTGTCAATGTCATCGTCGCTCAAGTTGGATTGGCCGCTGATCGTGATGGATTGTTCTTTATCAGTTGCCCGATCTTTTGCCGAGACATTGACTATCCCATTGGCGTCAATGTCGAACGTGACTTCAATTTGTGGCACACCCCTTGGTGCAGGTGGTAGATCGACTAGCTGAAATTTGCCAAGAGTTTTGTTGCCTGAAGCCATTTCACGCTCACCTTGTAGAACGTGGATTTCGACTGAGGGTTGCATGTCATCAGCGGTGGTAAATACTTCTGTCCGTTTTGTGGGGATCGTGGTGTTGCGTTCAATTAATTTGGTCATCACTCCCCCTTTGGTCTCAATACCGAGGCTCAGTGGTGTGACATCAAGAAGTAGGACGTCTTTCACGTCGCCTTTTAGAACGCCTGCTTGGACAGCGGCACCAACGGCGACTACCTCGTCAGGGTTTACGCCTTTATGAGCTTCTTTCCCCGTCATTTCGAGAACGAGATCTTGCACCGCCGGCATTCGCGTAGACCCGCCTACCATGATGACGTGGTCGATGTCGCTCGGGCTTAAATTTGCATCCTCTATTGCTTGTTTGAACGGAGCTTTGCATCGGTCGACAAGGTCAGTGGTGATCTCCTGGAACTTGGCTCGGGTCAGCTCGTAGTCGAGATGCAACGGTCCACTGTCAGTCGCAGTAATGAACGGCAAGTTGATTTGAGTTGTTTGCTTTGATGACAAATCTTTTTTCGCTTGTTCACCGGCTTCTTTCAGCCGTTGGAGCGCCATCGCGTCTGCCTTGAGATCGACACCATGGTCACCTTTGAACGAATCAGACAACCAATCGATAACCCGTTCGTCCCAGTCGTCTCCACCAAGGCGGGTGTCACCTGCTGTGGATTTCACCTCGAAGACCCCGTCACCGATCTCAAGTACTGACACGTCAAAGGTGCCTCCACCAAGGTCGAAAACTAAGATTGTTTGATCTGAAGTTTCTTTGTCTAAGCCGTATGCAAGGGCGGCGGCTGTCGGTTCATTGATGATCCGCAGAACTTCGAGTCCCGCTATCTGCCCTGCTTCTTTGGTGGCGGTCCGCTGCGCATCGTCGAAGTAAGCAGGAACGGTGATTACTGCTTCATTGACTTCTTCCCCAAGGTACTCCTCGGCGTCGCGTTTGAGTTTTTGTAGAACTCTGGCTGCAATCTCTTGTGGGGTGTACGACTTGTCGTCAATTTCGACTGTCCAATTTGTGCCAACGTGACGCTTTACCGACGCTAACGTCCGATGTGGGTTAGTTACCGCTTGTCGTTTGGCCACCTCTCCTGTCAGTACTTCACCACTCTTAGAAAATCCGACGATCGAGGGTGTCGTCCGGTCACCTTCGGCATTTGCGATAACGGTGGGCTCTCCACCTTCCATCGTTGCTACCACTGAGTTAGTGGTTCCAAGATCGATGCCAACTGCTTTAGACATATGATTTCGCCTCCTATGGGGGGTGGTTCGGGGTGCAACTCGGCCGCTTAGAACAGCAAGTACACCAGGTGTGTTGTCGTTCCCGAATACATACCATCATAAAAGTTGAGTGCATCATTTACAACTTTCTTGTAAACTTTCTTTAATAACCTGTTTCAGTCTCAGTCAGATAGGGTGCGATCTATGGTCAGTACGGCCACGCGGCTCATCCTCCTTCGGCATGGTCAAAGTCAGTGGAATCTCGAAAATCGATTTACCGGCTGGTTTGACGTTGATTTGACCGAAAAAGGCGTTGCCGAGGCAACCAGAGCAGGTGAGTTATTAAGCGCGGCGGGTATCAGACCCGATGTCGTTCATACTTCACTTCAAACACGCGCTATTGCCACCGCCAATTTGGCCTTAGCTGCCGCAGATCGGCTCTGGATTCCCGTTCGGCGAAGCTGGCGACTCAATGAGCGACACTACGGCGCCCTCACCGGCTTAAACAAAGAAGAAACCGTCGCCCTTCATGGCACCGAGCAGGTGCACCTGTGGCGTCGGAGCTATTCCACCGCACCACCTGACATGCCTTCAAATCACCCTTATGACCCTAATGACGACATCCGCTACGCATCTGTTCCTAACACTTTGCTGCCCCGAAGCGAATGTCTCGCCGATGTCCTGCAACGTTTAATACCCTATTGGGAAGGCCCGTTGTCAGAAGATCTAAGACATTTGGAAACGGTTCTTGTCGCTGCCCACGGAAACAGTTTGCGAGCACTGGTGAAGCACCTGGAAGCGATACCCGACGACGAAATCAGTGATCTCGAAATTCCTACTGGCGCGCCACTCGTTTATGACCTTGACATCAATTTAAGGCCAGCTGAATCGTTACTAATTACGGATCGCTATTTGAGTTAAATTTGTCTTTTTGGGTGACACGTTTCGACCCCTAGAGAGCGTCTACCCCACGTTCGCCAGTGCGGATACGGGTGACGCTTTCCACTTCAGTGACCCATACCTTTCCATCACCGATTTTTTCGGTTCGCGCCGCCTGGATAAGGCAATCAACCACTCGATCCGTGTCCGCGGCATCAACCAGTATTTCGACCCGAACCTTGGGGATGAAATCCACGTGATATTCGGTTCCGCGATACGTCTCCGTGTGGCCTCCCTGACGACCAAACCCTCGTACCTCAGATGCAGTAAGACCCTGAACGTTGGTGTCTTGCAAAGCTTCAACAACGGCCTCAAGGCGGTGGGGTTTAATTACGGCGGTAACCAAACGAACCATACTCGCACCTCTTCGCGTCTTCCGTACCTATCAACCTTGTCACGCCAGCAAGCATCCGGCCAACGTCGGGGTAATAAAGATCACGGTTCCAGGCTTCTCGCCTCTAACGCAGATTAAAGACATATCCCGTTTCGGTCTACCTCGTCGAACTAGCAACCGGTCCGTTCTTCGATAACAAATGATGCGAAGCTTTCAGACCGTTGGTGCGGTCTGTCGACATTGTGTCCGGTAACTTGACCTACGTGAAAGCACGAGTCAAGCCCCACCATCTCGCGCTCGCGATTGGAGTTGCGTTCGCCTCAGTGACCGCGGGTTCTGGAATCGCAGCGACCGCTTTTGGGTTCCACAATTACAACCCGGTGCACAGAGAGGTATTTGGCAACATCCCTGGAGCCTTACAGGTTGCCTTCTATGTCGTAACTCCTTTCCTCATTGTTTTAGGGGCATGGAATTTCGCTCAACGTGTCAAAAATTGGGAGCGCGGCGCACCCGATCTCCGAGCGACAACCGGGACGAACGTCCGACGAAGAGTCCGCGATTACAAAGCCGGGGTGATTATGCAAACCCTGCTGCGTGATCCTGCGGCGGGGATCATGCATGCTCTTCTGTACTACGGGTTCCTCGTGCTCCTCGCGGTCACCACCACCCTTGAAATTGATCATCAACTCCCAGAAAGATTGAAGTTCTTGCATGGTGGCACCTATCAAGGATTCAGCTTTGTAGGCGACCTCGCTGGTCTTGCTTTCACTGTTGGAATGCTTTGGTCAGTAGTTCGTCGTTATATACAAAGGCCATATCGGATCCGTATCAAAACGAGGCCCGAACATGCCCTCATTCTCGGGGTCCTATTGGCACTCGGGATAACCGGCTTCGCCGCTGAAGCATTTCGCATCGCACTGGAAGGTCGCCCAAGCTACGAACAATGGTCTTTCGTTGGTTACCCTCTTTCTGCTTTAGCCAACGGCGTCGATGCTGTAGCTGGGTGGCATCAGGTGATGTGGATTAGCCACGTGTTCTGTTTCCTGGCGTTTCTCGTGATGTTGCCAGTGACCATGCTTCGGCACATGTTCACTTCCCCTTTAAATATGTACCTCAAGGACCGCGAACGCCCGAAGGGTGCAATGCGCGCCTTGCCGGATCTCATGGAAGCAGAGGACATTGAAACCATCGGCGCGTCGGTCGTCGAAGATTTCACCTGGAAACAGCTATTGGATACTGACAGCTGCACCATGTGCGGTCGTTGCACAGCGGTCTGTCCTGCCCACGCGACAGGGAAACCACTTGACCCGAGAGAAATCGTCCTAAAGACGGGCGAAGTCATGGCGGCGACTGGCGAACATGGACAAGTTTCCCCACCAATTGGTACAGATACCGAGATAACCGTAAGCGCCAACAGCTTGTTCGAACGCATTAGCAGTGAGGAACTTTGGGCGTGCACCACCTGTCGAGCTTGTGATGAAATCTGTCCCGTTAACATCGAAATTCTGGACAAAATTCTCGACATGCGCCGCTATCTCACGCTCATGGAAAGCGACTTTCCAAGCGAGCTCGGTAGCGCTTTCCGAGGCATGGAAAACAATGCCAACCCTTGGAATATGAACAACGGCGAACGTGCTGATTGGGCCAGCGAATTAGATATCGAAGTGGTTGATCCCTCAGATCCCTTTGATCACGAATACTTGTACTGGGTCGGTTGCGCGGGCTCTTTTGATGACAAAAATCAGAAAGTTTCAGAGGCTACTTCCAAGTTACTTCGCCGCGCGGGCGTTGATTTTGCGATTCTTGGCCCTTCAGAAATGTGCACAGGTGATAGCGCCCGCCGTTCGGGCAACGAGTACCTCTTCCAAATGCTTGCGACTCAAAACATCAACAGTCTCAATGAAATGGGAGTTCGCAAAATTGTCACCCAGTGCCCTCATTGTTTCAACACATTAAAGAACGAATACCCCCAGTACGGCGGCAACTGGGAAGTCCTTCACCACACCCAGTTCTTAGAAGAACTTGTGGAATCGGGTGCGCTTGATCTAAGCGAAGCGCGATTGGAAGAACGAATCGTGTATCACGACTCCTGTTATTTAGGGCGTCACAACGACGTGTATATGTCGCCTCGAAACGTCATCGGCAACCTTGCTGGTGTCGAAATAGTTGAAGCGCCGAGAAATGGAAACAACGGCATGTGCTGCGGTGCTGGAGGGGCACGCATGTGGATGGAAGAAACCATCGGCACAAAAGTGAACGACGAACGCTCTCAAGAACTCATAAACACAGGAGCGAGCCGCATAGCTACAGCTTGTCCCTTCTGCTACGTCATGATCGACGACGGCGTAAAAGCTCAAGGCTTCGAAGAAGACGAGATTAAAGTCGCCGATATCTCAATCCACTTGATCGAAGCGCTAGAAGCAACTGAGGCGCAACGCCAGAGTGACCCGGACAACCAAGAGAACGCTGTCAATACTGATTAAGCGATTAGCAGCGCTTAAAAGTTTTCATGGAATCGGCTAGGTGTGGGGCCTCGCTGACCTAAATATTTCGAACCCAGCGAGGACGCCCCATATGGCACATCCGCAGCTGTCGTCATCTGGATGAAGCTGATCTGACCAATTTTCATACCCGGGTAAAGGGTGATTGGCAGGTTGGCAACATTCGAAAGTTCAAGGGTGAGATGGCCATCCCAACCCGCATCAACAAACCCTGCGGTCGTGTGAATAAGTAAACCCAACCGGCCAAGAGACGACTTACCTTCGATACGACCTACCAGGTCATCGGGGATCGCAACCCGTTCCAGCGTCGATCCAAGCGCGAATTCACCAGGGTGCAGGATGAAGGCGTCGTCGTTATTAACTACTACTTCTTCGGTTAGATCAGTCTGATCTTCTTTGACGTCAATCACTCGTCGCGTGTGATTAAGAAAGACTCGGAATCTGTTATCGAGGTGAAGGTCGACTGAAGACGGCTGAATATCTGCCGGATCGAGAGGGTCAATCACGATACGCCCGTCCGACAGGAACTCACGGATTGTGCGATCGGAGAGAATCATGAGAAATGCAGCCTAGCGGCGCGCGATACCGGGACTGACCCTGTAATCGGAGGTTCGCTGTCCCATCAGTTGGAGGGTCCACGGCCTCGTTAGACTTCACTTTCCACACGACAGTAGGCAATGCGGGTGTAGTTCAATGGTAGAACGTCAGCTTCCCAAGCTGAGAACGCGGGTTCGATTCCCGTCACCCGCTCCAACTTTACGTAGCTCTCTTTTTACCTTTTACCTGAGTAGCTAAAGCCAGCATTATCCCAAAAGTGTCCCCAACGCCCACACCGCAGCCACGAGCCCGACAGCCAGCATGAGCATGCTTCGTCCAATCGGAGCTCGCACCAACTCATTTTCCTCTCGGGGTGCACTGCGCGGACGAAGCAGCGCTAACCCGTTGCCTACAAAGAGCGCCGCCCCGAGAGCAAGCATCAGAAAAGGAATGAGGTTGGAACCCAGGAACACGACCGCGATTCCTTAGGCCTGATCTTGATAGCGGCTCATATTCGCGAATCTCGTGTAATTGCTGAGCCAAGCAAGTCGAACCGTGCCAGTAGGTCCATTGCGGTGTTTCGCAACAATGACTTCAGCCGACCCAATGTCAGGTGACTCAGGGTTATACACCTCATCTCGATATAGAAAAGCAACGACGTCAGCGTCTTGTTCTATAGACCCAGACTCTCGCAGGTCTGCGAGCATGGGCCGTTTATCGGTTCGCGACTCAAGTCCGCGGCTGAGCTGCGATAGCGCGACTATGGGTGTCTCAAGTTCACGAGCGAGGATCTTTAAACCACGAGACATTTCCGAAACCTCAACCTGACGATTTTCAGCATTCCCCCTACCACTCATTAGTTGCAGGTAGTCAACGACAATCAGTCCAAGGTCTCCTAGGCGGCTCTTCAGCCTCCGGGCTTTCGCTCGGATTTCCATTACCGTCAAGTTTGGATTGTCGTCAATCCATATTGGGGCTTCACCAAGCTTGCCAACTGCTCGCGTTATTTTGGGCCAGTCATCTTCGGAAAGATTCCCATTTCGCATTCTCTGAGAGTCAACTCGAGCGTCCGAACAGAGAAGCCTCTGGGTTAACTCAAGATGACCCATTTCCAGAGAAAAGAACAAGACGGGACGTTGTGCTTCAAGCGCAGCGTTTGCAGCCATTCCAAGAGCGAATGCTGTCTTACCCATAGAAGGGCGAGCGCCAACAACAACGAGGTTGCTGGGTTGCAACCCGGAAAGAAGTTCGTCGAAGTCGACATACCCCGTGGGAAGCCCCGTGATCGCGTTGCCCTGTTCGTACAACTCCTCTAGACGATCAAGATTGGCGTCAAGTAGTTCGCGAATGGGTTTGGTGCTGTCCACCACTCGACGTTCCGCGATTTGGAACATCATCGCTTCGGCTTGGTCGATGGTTTTGACTACATCTTCCGGTCGGCTGTACCCCAATTCCACTATGTCGCCAGCCACCCCAATAAGCCGACGAAGCATCGAATGTTCTTCCACAATTAGCGCGTACCGGGCAGCATTAGATGCGGCGGGCGTGGACATTTGCAACTCAAGCAGGCGTTGAGGACCGCCCACCTGTTCGAGGAGACCTGCCCTAACGAGTTCTTCGGCAACCGTCACTGAGTCGGCTGGCTCTCCCGCACCATATAGCGAAGCAATTGCGTCGAATACGTACCCATGTGCTGGCACATAGAACTGGTCACCACTGAGAGTTTCAACTGCAGGGCCAATGGCATCACGTGAGAGAAGCATTGCTCCTAGCAAAGACGCCTCCGCATCGACATTGTGCGGCGGCACCCGTCCATTGGAGTTAGCTGGTGGTGCATTAAAAGAAAGGTCGTTGCTCATTGTCATCAGTCTCTCAGATGACTCATGTGTAGAACTAGGGGCAGACGTTGGGGATTTAGTGACCATTTTCTGTGGAAAACTACCCTAGTTATCCACAGAACATGACAGCTATGTGACGGGCCGCGTCGCTGAGCTTGTTATAGCCGTTCGTTCCAAAATTCTCGCGTGGTACGAAATTCTGTCCTGAAATCAGCTTCTATCAGAACCGAGCAGCGCTTTCTCGCGCGTCCAAATGATCTAAATACCGTTCCGGGATTGGGATTTTGAAGACCTCAGCTGCGTTTAATCCCAACATTTTCGCCCGGCTGGCATCGTCCAACTCCCCCATCGTTCGCTCAATCGCTTCCGCAGAATGTGGCCACGATCCTTCGTGATGCGGATAGTCATTCGCCCACATGAAATTGGGGACCAAGTCATGGCGCAGAGCTAAATCCAATCCAGCTGCGTCTTCTTGAAAAGTCGCGAAACCTTGGCGTTTGAAGTATTCGCTGGGTAACAAGTCCAGCTTGGGTCTTACCGCCCAATGATGTTTAAGGTAGGCCTCGTCCATAGCTTGGATGGCCCACGGAACCCATCCGATGCCAGCTTCGACGCTTCCAAATCGCAATGTCGGGAATTGCTCAGCTACTCCAGAAGCGCAGAGATTAGCGATCGGTTCAATATTTTGTGCAAGTGAATGCACCGCGTAGTTGATGACCGCACCACCTCTACTACGGGCAGTCCGAGGATCTCGCCCAGTAGAGATATGGAAGGTAACCGGTAAATCGACCTCCACTATCGCTGCCCATAGGGGATCAAACTCTTTGAGGTTGTAGTTCAAAGCTTCGTGGTCTGGGGCACCCCAGATGGGTTTACTTGGAAGTTGTAGCCCCTTGAAACCAAGTTCCGCGCAACGTTGAATTTCGGTGATCGCATTGTCAAGACCAGCAGGCGCGATGCAAGCCATAGAAATTAACTGGTCGTTGTGTGGGCCAAAAGTTTCCCACGCCCAGTCGTTATAGACGCGACACATCGCGTGGCTGAAGTCGGGGTCGCTAGTAGCCCACATAGTGAGGCCTTTATTCGGGAACATGATCTCAGCGTCGGTCCCATCAGCGGCAAGATCAGCGATTCGTTCTTCTGGGGTGTACCCCGCTTTATTGCGAAGCAGATCCTGCCCCTCGAACTTAATGGTGTTGAGTTTTAGAGGACTGCGAAACCCTTCAGTTTTCTGGAACTTTTCACCTTTCATCCCAATAATCACTCCGGGCAAACGTTCCTGATATTTCTCGTCGATTCGGGTCGCCCAGAGGTCCTTGGGTTCTTGAACATGACCATCCGTTGACACCATGAAGTATTTATTCTGTGCACCGGGACGTGGCGAACGCTCCCACCCCGATGACCCAGGGGTGTTCAGCCGCCATTCATTGTTTGCGTCAGGTGCCGGGATAACAGTCGTCATAATTTCTTTCTCCGCCTACAGCATCGCGCACCGTGGCACTTCGCTTCACAAGTTACGTTTCTCAACGCGTGGCACGCGTGTTCAAATACATCGAATAGAGACCAGTTGTAGCGCATATGTACAGGCGGTTTCTCTTGAGTCCACCGAACTCGACATTTGCGACAACTTCAGGGATCCTGATTTTTCCAATCAACTCGCCATCATCCGCGAAGCAATGCACCCCATCACCGGCCGACGTCCAAACGTTTCCTTTGTGATCGACACGAAAACCGTCAAACACACCAACGGTGCATGTTGCAAAAGTCGAATAGGTGCCGGTTAGCGTTCGCCCATCAGCGGACACGTCATATGCGCGAATATCGGGCGGGCAGCTTGCGCCGACGTGTGAGATCCCTGTATCCGCAACATAAAGAGTTTTTTCGTCTGGCGAAAATGCGAGGCCGTTGGGGCGAACCATGTCGGAAACCGCGACCTCTAATGTGCCATCAGCACCAAACCGATACACATACGAGGCACCGATTTCAGATTCTGCCGCATGCCCCTCATAATCGCTATCGATACCGTAGGTGGGATCACTGAACCAAACACTGCCATCTGATTTCACGACGACATCGTTCGGTGAATTGAGCCTTTTGTCTGCATATCGCTCAACAAGAACCTGGCGAATCCCATCATGATTAATCCTGGTTACGGATCGTCCGCCATGCTCGGCGGTGATTATTCGACCTTGAAGATCCAGACAATGCCCATTGGCGTTAAACGCAGGTTGGTCGAATATGTCGACTTGGTTCGTTCGTTCGTCATACCGAAGGGTTCGGTCGTTGGGAATGTCCGAAAAAATAATTTGGCGAGCACTCGGGACATACACGGGTCCCTCTGCCCAGCGAGCGCCTGTCCATAGGTGATCAACATGCGCATTGTGAATGACTAGCCCGTAGAAGCGTGGATCCAATACTTCGATAGCGGAATCAAGTGCCATGGCTCCTCCTTAGTGGACCATGTCAATGAATCTGTCGTCTTTCTCACAACGGCATCGGCCATTGAAGCGCCCCTAATCGAGCGGGCTAACTTCAACTGTGAGATGTAGTCGAAGGTCGGAATGTAAACGGACCTCGACGATGTGAACGCCAACTCGTCTGATGGGTTCCTCAAGCGACATGTCTCTGCGGTCTAGTTCAACTCCGGTCTGAGCTTTGACCGCTTCCGCTATTTCGCTTGTAGTCACCGAGCCATACAATTGATCGTCTTGGCCCACGCGAGCTTGCACTGCAATTGTTTGAGATTCCAATTCTTGAGCGAGCCTTTCAGCGCTTTCCCGTTCTTTGATGTTGCGCAGATCACGGGATCGCTGCATCGCCTGAGCCTGGCTAGCTGCACCTTGGGTAGCTCTCATCGCTAGCCCTTTTGGCATAAGGAAATTCTGCGCGTAACCGCTGGCAACTTCAACAACGTCGCCAGTATTTCCTACGCCTTCTACATCGGATCGCAGAATTACCTTCACTCGCTATTCACCTCTGCAGGCATCTCTTCAGATACCTCGGCGGACTCGACAAATTCATCGGTTGGCGCGTCGGTATTTTTTTGTTCTACAAATTCTTCGTTGCCCTGTTTTCGATCGTCGTTGCGCGGTTCTCGATCGTCGTTGCGCGGTTCTCGATCATCGTTGCGCTGTTCTCGATCGTCATTGCGCGGTTCTCGATCAGAACGGCCGCGACGCCGGTCGCCTTTTCGTTGTGTGACAACCCGTTGGGCATAGGGGATCAACGCCAGTTCTCGAGCCACTTTGATGGCTTTTGCAACGTCACGTTGCTGATGGCGGTTATTGCCAGACACACGTTGGCCTCTGATTTTTGCCCGATCTGAGATAAAGGCACGCAGCAGGTTTACGTCCTTATAATCGATGTACTCGATTTTGTCTTTGACGATCGGGCTGACCTTTTTTTTGCGAGGTTTGCGCAAATCTTTAGCTTTTGCACGGGGTGGTTTTTTCTTACCTGCCACTAGAACGGCTCCTCATCAGGAATTTCATACCCAGCTCCAAAATCAGAACCGGTGTTAGACGTATTGGATTGATTAGAACGAGGGGCCCCACCTTCACCTCGTTCGTTACGACTGACCTGTGCGGTAGCCCAGCGAATACTTGGGCTCACCTCATCTGCAACAATTTGCACAGCTGATCGCTTTTCGCCGTTTGGGCCTTCCCAGTTACGGTAATCAAGCCGGCCGTAAATCACGACCCGCATGCCCTTCGTAACAGACTCAGCCACGTTTTCAGCTAGGTCGCGCCAGCACGAAACATCAAAGAAATGAGCTTTATCTTCCCCTTGGTTAGATCGCTGATTCCATGCGATACCAAAACCGCACACCGCTGCACCGCCCTGTGTGAAACGAAGCTCTGGGTCGCGGGTCACGTTCCCTACGAGCACAATGTTGTTGTCGAAAGCCATTTTGATTCCCCCAAATCAGTCAGCGTCTGTCGCTGAAGTAGTTCCGGCAAGTAAGCCACGCTTCACAGCTTCAAAGTCGGGTAGGCGAATAAGTTTATGCCGAACGACGTCGTCGGCTATACGCAGCCCTCGTTCGACCGGATCCATCGCGCCACCTTCAGCAATCACTTCAATCACTGAGTAGTAACCCTCGGTTTTGTGGTCAATTTCGTACGCAAATTTTCGGCGACCCCAAAAATCAACGCTAGCAATGGTTCCAACGTCTTCGATGCGCGTGCGCAAGTCCTTCAAGGCATCTTGAACTTGTGCGTCATCAAGGTCACTATCGTGAATGACCATTAACTCATAAGCACGCATGCCGTTTCCTCCTTCGGACCCGGCTAGCCGGGGCCCCAATCACGGGGCAGGGGTTAAAGATTTCTGAGCGGCCTAGAACACTGTCGCGTTCAGGTGTGTCCACTTCCGCGCCCCACCGTATTGACTAAAACGTGGAAACACACCAAAAACGAGAACGAAGCACTGCCACTAATCCACTATCGCAAGACTTCTTATCCATCGCGGTGTAACTCATGTAACACGTCGCCTGCCAGTCGAGCCGCCGCAGTTCCGTCTACATCAAATTGAGTATTTCCTGCGTCTGAGCCAGACGTGACACTCATCCATAGGCCTACCGAAAAACGAGCGGTAGAACCACCGAACCAGGCGAGGTCTCGATCAGCGTTGACGCCGGGACTACCAATAACTGCAACGTCGTCAAGTTGTGCACCGAACCAAAGGTCGCGCGTCACGACCTGGGTAAGAAGTTCAGTTATTTGGGATGCTGTTTGAGCGTCAAGCGACACCTCGGTTTGGTCGTTACCGCGATCGATTCGCGTACCATCGGCGCCCCTTATTTCGAGGAGAGTTTGAGTCTCGTATTTCCGGCCGTCCCGAGCTACCAAAGCGTGTCCTTGCGCAAGTTCGAGAGCTGTTATCTGGTCAGACCAATTGAGAGATCTTCTGAAACTCTCCCAGCGCCAAAAAGGCTTGAGTGCTTCTTCACTATCAATCCGAGCCTCTTCGGCAACGAAACCATTGATTGCATACATCACACGCACCTGGCTGCGATCATCTAACACGACAACGACTACTTCCGATAGGCCCTGCTCTGCAGCAGCTTTTTCGACAATCGTCGCAACTATTTTTTGAGCACCCAGGTCCATGGTCGAGTCCACTTCTATTTGCCCTTTAGCAACTCGCGCACTTCCGTACTGTTCAACCAGTTGGCTATAAATCCTCTCCAAATAGGGCAACAAACCCGCATCGGGGGCGAGGCTGTTGACCGGCGTCTCTTCGTTCATGGGTATCAACAAGTTTTTCAGAGGAATTGTCCGCTGAAAAACCAATTCCTCTTGAGTGATCAACCCCGCTTCATAGAGCAGGGCAAGAATTCGGTTGCGTCCCTGCTCAGAACTGTCTCCTCCCCCACCTTCAAACATCAGTCCTGCTAAATGAGCGGCCTGGCCTATTTCGAGATCTGATGCGCTTTTCCCATACCAAGCGCGCGAAGCAGCTTCGACCCCGTAAGTAGATCTACCCAGCGGTACCTGAGATAGAAATTGCTCTAAGAGGGCTTCTCTAGGCTCAGTTTGCTCGAGGTGTATGACTACCGACGCCTCACGCAGCGCTGCCAATCGTGTTGTAGCTCTGCCGTTAATTGATCTCACCAGGCGTTGAGTGATTGTCGGCTGCCTACTGGAACCCGTGGGCCTCAAAACCGCGGCAAAAAGCGGCCAAGGTTCAACTTCTCCTTGATTGAGGTATTGGGGTTCAAGTGTTACCAACACGGCGTCAAGCAGGATTGGTGACATTTCTTCCAATGTCACAGGAAACATGTTGATTTCCGGGTGAAGCTCCGCTAATTGAATCCCGAAGCGATCATAAATAACCGTGTCCTTATCGAAGGTCGCCGCGAGGGACAGCGGTGCGGCTCCCATGGTTCGAACCGATATACCGACCCCTAAGACAGCAAGAACCAGCAGCAGGTACAAAACCAACCACAATCTTGGTGCCTTATTTGGTTTGTTCTCTAGTAAAGCTGGATCAGACATCTGTCCAGAAATCGCTTCGTCAATAAGTTGTTCAGCTGTAACCCTTAGCTACTGGAGAGTACCTAAGCGCGCATAGCAAACAACTACAGAAACCCGCGCCGCGACTAGTGAAGTGGATACCGGCGAAGGAGATAATTCCACCCACATTTTGTGCACACCTCAACTTCATATGAAACGAAGTGGCCTTGGCGGCGCGCGATTCTCTGAAGTTCGTGGTCCGACACCACACACTTGCCTCCTGGCCCTAATCGTGGGCCGAAGACATAGGCAACAAGACGTAACCCATCTTCGTTGCACAAAGGACAGCTACCCCCCATGTGCGGTGCAGCATTTCGAGCAACTCGGAGTAACTCGGGATGGATCTCACATGCTTCGTCTCTGTCAACTATGCCGCGCTCAATATCTCGAAGCAGCCGCCGGCGTTGAAGACGGTAGTCAACCTCGCCGAAGCCTGCCTCGGCGTCTTCGCTCACTAGGCCCGGGTGATACGGCACCCATGCAGCGTAGTCAGAACTAGGGGTTCTTTCGCCAATCTTGTATTAGAGCAATTGCATCTTTCTTTAGTAGCGGACCAGCCCGTAGGCGCTGATCCATCAATCGGGCAAGCATCTCGCCAACGAGTGGGCCTTCTCCACCAATCAGTTCAGCGATTTCGTTGCCGTCTAAAGGAAGCTGAAATTCTTCGTCTCCTTCTAATTCGCGGACCTGGTCGATCGCTGAAAGAACCGACGGCAGTGGCGGTTGCTCGTATGCATTCAATAATTCGATCGCCGGTTCAAGATCGTGACGCGTCTGATGGAGTAATCGTCGAGCTGTCGCATGGTCATTACTTTTCGCTTCAGCCAGAGCGCGAGCGGCATCGATGATCGCTCCGACCCGTGAAGCTGTGGCGTTTGACGCTCTCAACCCAGAGAGCGCTTTTTGGGCAAGAATTCCCTCTTGTAAAACTGACCAAAGAAGACACGCCCATCGTAATTCCAAGTTCTGGCTCACAAGATCTATGGACTGTGCTTGCAGGTTTTCGTGATTCGAGATACTAGGGAAAAGTCGTTCCATCAGCCCTGTTCGGTGCAACAGTTGTACGCCGCGGCTTGGGCGTTCAACTAACAGAAACTTCGAAAGTTCTTCACTGATTCGTTCCTTCGACACAATGTCAAGGCGCTCAGCCATAACACCCATAGCGTTTTCGAGTTCTATAGGCGACGTCAGTTGATAACCCGACAAGAAGCGGGCAGCTCTCAACATTCTCAAGGGATCATCAGAAAAAGCTATTTCTGGCGTTAACGGTGTTCTCAACACACGCCTCGCCAAGTCAGTCCTCCCATCAAACGGGTCAACCAATCGCCAGCTAGGCAGTTGGATCGCCATGGCGTTAATGGTGAAATCTCGTCGAGCTAGGTCATCATCAATTTTGCTTGAAAATTCAACGCTCGGTTTTCGCGAGTCGGCGTGATATTTCTCCGACCGGTGGGTTGTGATTTCCACCATCACATCGCCTTTACGCGCCCCCACAGTGCCGAAGCGGGCGCCTTGATCCCAGGTTGTGTCCGCCCATCCCTCCAAGATTGACGATGTGTCCGCTGGCGTAGCATCCGTGGTGATGTCGATATCGCCACTCTGTCGTCCAAGAAACAAGTCCCGGACGACACCTCCGACGACAAAGAACCCCCACCCAGCGGAAACAAACAACTCAGCTAGATCCCCTACGCGTCGATCAACGTCATCGCGATCAGCTTGTGCGATGCCATCCATACAACGAAACGGTACCTTCGTATTGGCGCAAATTTTGCAAGATTAATGAAGCTTCGCCTCGGTAAGGACCAGTTATCTTCCCCAACAAGTTGGAGTTCCCGGTCAGTCCTGGCAACCTAAGAGGCCCGGATGCCATTGTGGAGCCGGAAATCGGAAGTTTGATGGAGTGGGCATGAAGTTCGACCTCGGCGACCGCGTGATCTATCCACACCACGGGGCAGCTCTGATTACCGCAAGGGAAAAGAGAAAGGCGTTCGGCGAAGAGCGAGAATATCTGATCCTTCAAACAGCACACGGTGATCTAACGCTGTCTGTCCCCGCGGATATGGCAGATTCCGTAGGGATGAGACCTCCAATTGACGAAGACGACGTGGAAGACCTTTTCGAACTTTTAGCCAAAAAAGATATACGCGAGCCCGCAAACTGGAGTCGCCGGTTCAAAAATCACCAAGAGAAACTGAAGTCTGGTGATATTTACCAAGTAGCAGAAGTGGTGAGAAACCTCGCGTTGCGCGAATCTGCAAAGGGTTTGTCGGCTGGCGAGAAATCCATGCTTGACAAGTCCCGCCAGATCTTGATTTCTGAGCTTTCGATAAGCATGGATGTCAGCGAGGACGAAGCACTAGATCAAGTAGAAACAAGACTCGCTAGCTAGGTCGTTAGCCAAGGCGACCAACTCTGCTTGACTCCTCCCTATACCTTCATGTGGGGAGGGTCCAGTGTCGACAGACCAACCGCTCCACTGGAGTTCCAATGGCGTGCACATCCGAACAGACTCTCAATGTCAGTCCGATGCTTACCTCAGGCCAATGCTTCCCCCCGGGAAGCTGCGATCAGACGAAATTAAAACCACTCTGCAATTACTCGCACAGAACGGCGTGCAGCGCGTTTTCACTTCAGCAATAAGATCGCAAGAGCAAAGTTTTTTTAGAGATATTGGATTCGAGCTACACGAAGAGTTGCTTTTGCTCAGTCACGATCTATCGGCACAGATCCCAGCCCCTACTCACCCTACGCGACGCGCTCAGCGGTCCGACTGGCCACATATTCTCGGCATCGATGCTTCCGCATTCTCGCAGTTCTGGCAATTTGACGCGATATCTCTAACGGAGGCCATAAAGGCCACACCCAGGAGCAGAGTTCGTGTCAACACTGGCCCTTCACCACAAGGTTTTGCGATAACGGGTCGCTCGGGGCGACAAGGTTTTCTCCAACGGCTCGCGGTACATCCGATACATCAAGGGAGTGGTCTAGGCCGTGCCTTGGTAGCTGATGCTCTTCGTTGGCTTCAAAAACGACGGGTCTATGAAGTACTGGTAAATACGCAAACCGAAAATGTCACAGCATTAGAACTGTACAAATCCACCGGATTTGTTCAAAGAAACGATGGACTAGCAGTCTTGCGGTGGGACGCGAAGAGATGAACCTTTTGAGGTGGGCCCGTGGAATCCCAATTCTTCTTTGTCTTCTCGTTAGTTTTCCTGGCCTGGCTAACGCAGTCGAAGTTGGATCTGGCGGGCTCCAAATCACTCGTCAATCTCCAATCGCCCAAGCAGGCGGGTCATTGGACTTCACACTCCAGCTACCAGGAGTAGTTGCATACGACGACCAGATCATCGTGACGGTTCACGAACCTGTCATCGACGAGACGGGGTTCCTCCAATCGGTTAACGGACAAGGGTTAGGCGGCGTTCTCGCTTCTCGAACAATTGATGTGTCAGATCTTGACCTTGACCCGTGGGGCTTGGCACCCATCAAATTTCCGCTGGCAAACAGTGGCGATGAAGCTATCCGTGTCGCAAGACCTGGGGTGTACCCAATAACAATCGAAATGCGGACTGCGAGTCAAGAGCTTGTTGGCCGCGTCGTAACCCATCTCATCCGAATTGGGGAGGAACCTTCTCAAAGGTTGCCGTTGGCACTCGTAGCTGAAATACCGCACTCACCGGGCCACTCTGACTCAAAGCAAAATGTTGATACCGCTTCAGCTTGGTTCAATTTGTTGGTCAGCCATTCCGACATCCCAGTGAGCATCACCTTCCAGCCCAACCAGATCGACAGCGGCGTAAATGAAGCGGCCGTAGAACAATTTAGGGACACGAAAACACAACATGAACTTGTACGCGGTTCTTTCATCCCCATTGATGAAGCGGCGCTCATGGATGCTGGACTCACCCATGAGGTGTCAACACTCCTCGAAATAGGTTCAGAACAACTCAGAAGTTTGGGGACTCTGGCACCGTCGACTCTTTGGGTCGGCCATGGAATGGCCGACGCCGCTCAAGTGGATCGTCGATGGCAACGAGGCATCCGAGAGGTCATTGTCGAACCTTCTTCGCTCTCCCCTCTACCTGAAACTGCACCACGCGGCCCGGTGGAAATACTGGGAGTCGATTCAAATGTCAGGGCGCTAATCGTCGACCACCTCTCATCACAAATGGAGCACGACACTGCGTCTAGCGAAGCCCATCGCGTCTTAGCGCACCTTGCGACCATTGCCTTCACCCAACAGCCGACACCATTACTTGTCTTAGATCTCGGGGCAGGAACCCGCAATGTTGATTTTGCGGCGGCATTTCTGAGAGGTCTCACCCATTTAGATTGGGTTGAGCCAGTACCGGCCAGTGCTGCTATCACTAAGGCATTGTTGCTTAAGGACGGAAAACTCCAGCAGTATCGGCTTCGAAGCCAGCCCAATTCCATAACTAAGAACTTCACTGGCTACCGCGATGCTCAAAGATACTTAACATCGTTTCGTTCAATGATCCGCGACGAAGATGCGTCCGAACATGACCAACTGGCTCAGAAATTATTGTTCAGTTTGTCGAGCGATTCATCGCAACTCGACCGGCGAACGTTGTGGGAATCGATCGTCAGCCGAATCCGAGTGCAGACAAGTTTGATTGACATTCCCCCAGACGAATCAATCCAGTTGACGTCGCGGAAAGCGTCCGTGCCGTTCAGCTTCCAGAACCGAGCCGATGTCCCACTTCGAGTGGAATTGCGGATCATCGGAGAAAAACTGACCATCGACGATTTCGACGATGGAGAAAGCACCACGTTAGTTTTGGAACCTGGCGTTACAACTCATCGTTTTCAACTCCGCGCCCTCGGGTCCGGGTCATTTCCCGTGACGATCGAACTCCACTCCCCTGACGGTGGGCTACTAGTTGGAAAAGCACAAGCTGCCATACGGGCGACAACCCCGACAGGAGTGGGTCTTGGGCTCACCATTGGAGCGGCAGTTTTCTTAGTGATCTGGTGGGTAGTTGACACCAAAAGAAAGAAAGTCCGCCATCCATGACCCGCTTTGGCGCGAGCGCAGCCGCGAGTGGCATTGGATTGTCACGGTTTACCGGCGTGATTCGCGCCGCTCTCATCACAAATATTCTGGGGATAGGCCTCGTCGGCGACGCGTTTGCGGCGGCTCAGCGAATTCCCAACGTGCTGCAGAATCTTTTCGGCGAGGGCTCTCTCTCTGCAGCATTCGTTCCTGAGTACAGCCGCTTGTCCAAGGATGATCCCGAACAGGCCGGTCGGCTAGCTGGAGGAGTCGCTTCGTTTCTGCTGTGCCTAGTTGTTTGCTTAGTGGCCCTTGGGTTTCTTGCGGCAGAGCCTCTTACACGAGGAATCGCTTGGGGGTTTACGGGTGCCCGTTTTGACCTCACGGTTCGTTTAGTTCGAATCATTCTGATCGGGGCTGGCGTTTTAGTGCTGAGTGCCTGGTGTTTAGCTTTACTCACTAGCCACCGCCGACTTTTTCTTGGATACTCAGCTCCAATTGTTTGGAACGCGGCCCAGATTGCAGTTCTCATTGCGATAGCAGTATCGGAGTTCAGTGACACCTCCGCGGCAGAAACTTTGGCTTGGGCGCTCGTGGCAGGATCCGTCCTGCAGGTGCTTGTCCAACTTCCCGCGGTACTAAAGGCAAACCGCCATATAAAGTTCAATTTCCTTTGGAAAGACCCCGCGACCGCTGCGGTGCTCAAACGATTCGGGCCTGCCGTGCTTGGCAGGGGAGCTTTACAATTCTCATCGTTCATTGACCTTGCGTTGGCATCATTGTTATCGGTTGGGGCTGCTTCTTCGCTCGGAGCGGCTCAAGCTCTCTATTTGCTTCCTATAGCTCTGATAGCGACAAGCATTGTTGCCGCTGACTTACCTGAACTCAGTCGCATGGATAATTTTGATGAAGTTGCGGCCCGGCTGTCGAGAAGATTGCTCCAAATGCTTTGGCTAGTCGGTCCAATCCTCGCGATGTATTTAGCAGCGGGTCCACAAATAGCTGATGCTGTGTTCAATCTTGGCGGCTTCCGAAACCAAGTCAGTCACGATGATTTAGCTGTCATTGGGTTAACGCTCGGAGGATACGCACTTGGCGTGCCTGCCTTAATGGCATCCCGCGTACTCCAAAATGTCTGTTACAGCGTCGGTGATACTCGCACTCCGGCTCGGATCGCTGGCCGCCGGGTGATCATCTCCTTGGTCGTCGGGACGGTTTTGATGTTCCAGTTCGAACAAATTTTGGTAGTGGATCAAAGGCTCGTCGGGTTTGGCGACGGGAACTTTGTCTGGGGACCATTGTCCGATTCTGTTCGAAACGCGGCGCATCTTCCGGCACGTTTGGGGCCAGTAGGGTTAGCACTCGGATCCGCTGTGGGGGCTTGGATCGAATTTTGGCAACTTCGAAAACACGTTTTGAAGCGCTGGCACTTGAAAGGTCTGACACAGTCAGGGTTCTGGAAACACATCCTGCCCGCCTTGACCGCTCTCGGCGCAGCTGTAGCAATGAACCGCCTTAAGATTGACCAAGCATTGCTTCGGGTAGCTCTTGTTGGTGTCGGGGTGCTGATAGTGCATCTCGTGGCTTCACTGGTCTTAGGTACGCAAGCATTGTCAGAACTAGTTTCAGGCCTTCGGGGCGACTCCCCAATCCCGTCAACACCAACAAAGGACGAAATATCATGAACTCTGTTCAGATCGTCACTGATAGTTCCTGTGATCTGCCTGAAGATCTCATATCCCAACTCGGCATCGGTATCGTGCCCCTCAAAATTCGATTCGGACAAACAGAGTTCGTCGATCGGCTTGAGCTGACTACAGATCAATTTTGGGAAAAGTGCCAGCAGACAGACGAACTCCCGTCAACTGCCGCCCCAGCACCCGGCGCATTCATCGCTGAATTTCAACGCGCAGCCGATGAGGGTGCACGTGGCGTGGTTGCGATAGTGCTCAGTGGAGAACTCTCAGCAACAATCGAAGCTGCGCAACAAGCTGCGCGCGAGGTTGAGGGCAACATAGATGTCAGAGTCGTCGATAGTCGAACCGTAACTCTTGGCCTTGGCGCGGTAGTAGTGGCAGCCGCACAAGCAGCAAAGGGAGGTGCAACCGTAGATGAGGTCGCAAATATCGCTACAGACAGTGCATCTCGTACCCACGTTCATGCTGCCTTGGACACTCTCGAAAACCTACGAAAAGGTGGACGAATCGGCGCAGCACAATCTCTTCTCGGGTCACTGCTCTCGATCAAACCTCTGATCGAAGTACGAAACGGCGTTGTTGAACCAGCGGGGAAACAGCGAACAAGAAGCAAGGCACTCAGCTATCTCGTCAAAGTGGTGGAAGAACATGCCCAACAAATTGAGAGCATCTACGTCACCCACGCAGCATGCGACGACGTGGACTCCTTTGTCCAACAGATCCAATCGTTAGTCCAAATCGATGTGTTAGTTGGCCAGATTGGTCCCGTGGTAGGTGCCCACGCCGGTATCAGGACAATCGGTATCGCGTTCCAAACCACTAGTTAACCGAATTCGTTAATAAATAATGGCGGCCGGAGATCATCAGAGATACAGAATTGATGATCGCGTCAGCGTGGGCCCTGTCGAGTCTTGGAGTGGCTTGGACCGGACCTTAGATCGACCGGTAACGATCAGGGTTCTAGATCCCTCGACTGAAATTGGAAAACGCGTCCAACTCCAGGCACGATCTCTGACTCGACTTGAACATCCCGCTTTGTTACATGTTCTCGACACCATTGATCTTGGAGATCGCTTTGGGGTAGTTACCGAGTTGCTGCCCGAAGAGACTCTTCAAGACCGGATCGCTCGACAAAGCCACTTTTCTTCTCAAGAGGTAATCACTATTGGCATCCAACTCGGCGAAGCTTTGGCGATCCTTCACAACGCGGGGTTCGCACTTGGTGGGCTTCAAGCTAAGGATGTCGGGCAACGAAAGGACGGGACAGTTGTCATTGTCGAAGGTCCCCCGACCAGTGATGCCATCGGTATCCCTGCTCGCCCTAGCGACGATATAGGTGCACTAGGTGAGTTGCTTCATTGTTTGTTAGTCGGCTTCAGACCACAAATCGATCACCAAGGCCGTTACGAACTTCACCCCGCGATACCTGCGCCGTTAAGGCAACTCATCAGGCGGTCGGTCGACCGGGATAGCCAGTGGTCTGACGCGACCGCGCTGGTCCTATCTCTCAGGTCCCTTCAACAGGATTTCGATCGACTCCCCCACGGTGTGGAGATAACCCAAGCCGATTATTTGCGGGCTGAGCGCACTTGGTTAGCCCCGGTAGCAATCATTGTGGTGTTAGCTGGGTTGATCATCATCACGGGACTTTTTGTGACCCGAACCGAGACCGCTCCCTCAGTTGCCGAAGGTGCCAGCGAAGTTGTGCGCTTAGAACCCGAGCAAGCCATACCCATGGATAGCTTCCCGGACTCTTCAGCAGACGTGACGCCAGTGACTTCCCGTCCTTCTTCTCCTTCATCACCGCTTCAAATTATTAGCATCGTTGATTTTGATCCTGCTGGTGATGACCGACAAGAGCACCCTGAAAAGCGGGAACTGATCAACAACGGTGACAGCAGCAACGGTTGGTACACCGAGCGTTACACCACAAGCGATTTTGGAAATTTAAAAGAAGGCGTGGGCCTCATCATTCAACTGGTTCTCCCGCAACGTATTGACGAAATCCGAATTAGTTCTCCAACTATTGATTGGTCATTTAAAATTTTCGCTTCCGAGGACACCACCGGAGCCATACAGAGTTGGGGCGAGGCGATCACCCGTCGAGACGAAACCAGCGGAACGATCACGGTGCCTTTAGGTGGGACACCCGCGGCCGCCCTTTTATTGTGGATAACGGATCTTGGGGACAGACTGCCTGCTGGGGGGCACCGAGTAACGATCAGCGAACTAAAGGTCGGTGGGCGGCCGCTATTTGGCTAGATCTGTCGACAAGATTCATTTGCCCAAAGTGTCCTGGATAGGATCATTCTGTGACGTCTCCAGCCTTTGAAAAGTCAACCGACACGAGTTTGGCTAATCGCGCCACGAAGATCATCATTGACTTCGTCGAATTGCTACGTGGAAGAACTACGGGTCCTCTCCTTGTCGTCGCTCGCGTCATTGTTTATGGCATCGTGCTTTGTGTCACGTCAGTAGCTATCGCAACTCTTGTAGTTATTGCCGCGGTAAAAGCTATGAATAACTTTTTGCCAGGTGGCATCTGGAGCACCCATCTTCTCTTGGGGACTTTGTTCACGGCGGCCGGCGGCCTTCTTTGGTCAAAACGCCTCGCTTAAACCCAGTAAGTAACTGGCCCAATGGGAGACAATGTGAACGACATCCGTGACGCCATCATCATCGGAAGCGGTCCTGCCGGCCTGACAGCGGCAATCTATACAGCAAGAGCGAACATGGCACCGTTGGTGATCGAAGGCGAACCGTCTTCGACTAGCGATCAGCCAGGTGGACAACTGATGCTGACAACCGACGTCGAAAATTTTCCCGGTTTCCCTGAAGGAATCATGGGTCCTGAATTAATGATGAACTTCAGGTCGCAAGCATCACGATTCGGGGCAGAGTTCATTACGAGCAAAGTCACGAGCGTCGATTTCAGTGCGCGCCCATTTACGGTTTGGGTCGGAGAAGAGACCTACCAAGCACGAACCGTCATTATCTCAACCGGAGCACAAAGCCTGATGTTGGGACTACCGAATGAAGACCGTCTTCTTGGGCATGGACTCTCCACTTGCGCCACCTGTGACGGATTTTTCTTTCGAGATCAGGAGATTGCGGTCGTGGGAGGTGGAGATAGTGCAGTAGAAGAAGCGACTTTCCTTACCCGATTTGCGTCAAAGGTGTACTTGATCCATCGTCGCAACGAACTACGGGCTTCCAAAATTATGCGCGAGCGAGCCCTTTCGAACCCCAAATTAGAGATTCTCTGGAACACCCAAGTCGTTGAAATCCAGGGGGACGAAAAATTGTCCGGGGTAGTGCTTGAAGACACCACCACGAATGCTCAAAGGTCTTTGAGCGTTCAAGGCCTCTTTATCGCTATCGGGCATCGCCCCAACACCGATCTTTTTCGGGATCAACTAGAACTCAAAGAAAATGGGTACCTCGTCACGGAGCCCAACAGCAGCGAGACCCAGGTTCCTGGAATTTTTGCTTGCGGCGACGTCCAAGACGATTACTACCGCCAAGCGATAACGGCAGCTGGCTCGGGATGCATGGCGGCGATTGACGCTGAAAGATGGCTAGAGGAACATTCCACCTAACTTCTGCCTAGCTAAGTGACTGCCGCCAGAGGTAAGCCGATTAACTATCGACGAATGCCACTAGAGTGCCTTCACCCGAGACGAGGAGCCAAAAATGGCTGAGGGCATTACCGACCTTGATATGGATTCTTTTGACGAAGCAATCAGTTCGTCTGATACTCCGATCCTTGTCGATTTCTGGGCAGAGTGGTGCGGCCCTTGCAAAATGATTGCTCCAATTCTTGAAGAGATCGCTTCAGAACACGAAGGAATCAAAATAGCGAAAGTTAACGTTGACGAAAGCCCTGATCTGGCTCGCCGCTACGAGATTATGAGCATTCCAGCTCTAATTGTTTTTGAAAACGGTTTGCCTGCCAAAAAGCTCATCGGGGCTAAGCCCAAGGGTGCTCTGCTTGAGGAGATCGGCGAATTCCTATAGAGCCGGAAGCGATTCGCCCGTTCGGAATCGGCGCTCACGGCGCCCATGTTCGCGATCTTCAGGACCGTCTGATTTCTCTCGGGCATCCCTGTGGTTTGGTTGATGGAACCTTTGGTGAATCAACGAAATCAGCTGTGGAGCGTTTCCAAGCTCAGCGAGCTATTGACGTGGACGGGATTTGCGGTCCTCAAACGTGGAGTCAGCTTGTCGAAGCTGGCCACCGGCTTGGCTCGCGCCTCTTATACCTGCAGGTGCCAGCACTGAGAGGTGACGATGTTGCGGAACTCCAACGACTCTTAACGACGCTCGGGTTCCCAATGGGCCATATAGACGCAATTCATGGCGAACTGACTTCGTCTGCGATGGTGGATTTTCAGTTGAATGCCGGGCTGGTGCCAGACGGCGTGTGTGGATCCGTCACCATTGAGTTTTTACGTCGAGTAGCAACCCGGTTTGGGGGATCAGCGGACATCACTCGGTTGCGGGAGCAACATAAGTTTTCTATTTCTAGCCATCGTCTAAATGGATACAAAATCCTTCTAGCTGAAACGGGGGGGCTAGACGCAATAGTTGCTTCCCTCCGACGAAACCTTACGGACGCAGGAGCAGAAGTTCTCACGGCCCACCATCCCGATTGGGGTAACCACGCACGTCAAGCAAATAGTTTTGAAGCTGATTTTTGTATAGGAGTCGAGATCCGCGAAGGGACTTCCTCTATTTGTCATTTTCTCGGGGATCATTTCGAAAGCCCTACTGGCAAACAAATTGGGCAAGCCATCTCCTCCAACCTCCAGGAGCTGTTCCCTGGGATCACATCAACGGGGATGCGGCTTCCCTTGTTGAGGGAAACCCAAATGCCCGCTCTGTTATGCAGGGTCAGCGATGTAAACGCTTTGGTTCGCAGCCACCAAATGATGGCAAAGATAATCACCCACGCTATTCGTGACTTTGTCCAAAAGGGTCTCGAGTAGTACCTTAAACACTTTATCCACAGGTTATGAACAGCAGGCTTCGGTCAGTTCAATTCTGATGGCAAATAATGTCATAGATTCGTTGAAGATCACCTACCGTGGCAAAGTCGATCGTGATTTTTCCTCGTTTACTGCCCAAATGAACACTCACTGTGGTATTTAGGTGTTCACTTAACTGAGTCTGTGCCTCCAAGATAGACGCTTGGGGAACAGGATTTTCCCTTTGGGAAGAGGCAGACGACGTCTGTTTATTCACACCCGAATCTTTTGTGAACTTCTCCGCGTCTCGAACAGACAAGTTTCCAGCAATAATCTTCTCGAGAAGCATCGCCTGCTGGCGTGGTGAACTACACGCGAGCAACGCCCGAGCGTGTCCAGCGCTGATTTTTCCTTCAATAACTGCTGCTTGGGCTTCGGTAGACAATTCCAACAAGCGCAAGGAATTGGAGATCGTTGCCCGTCCTTTGCCCATCTGGGCGCCCAACTCCGCGTGGGTCACTCCGAAATCATCGATCAATTGTTGAAAGGCGGCAGCTTCCTCTAATGGATTCAAGTCCTCTCGATGTAAATTCTCAATAAGCGCTTCAACCAAACTTGATTCGTCGGTGGAAGCCCTAATAATCGCAGGGACGGTGTTGCAGCCGGCTAACCGGGAAGCTCGCCACCGCCTCTCCCCCGCTATCAGTTCATATGTTTGGGCATCTTTTGTATGCCTGACAACAATCGGCTGTAGCACTCCGAACTCTTTGATGGAAGCCGCAAGAATTTCCAATGCACGGTCACTGAAAATCTTTCTTGGCTGGGATTTATTCACCACCACGGCATCTAACGGCAATTCAACGTACCCACCGGCTTGGGAGGGTCCATCAAATGAACCAATATGGGGCTCTCCTCTACCAACAGGTTGAGGACTAGCTGTTTTGTCCTGTCGCTCGAATGGCGTCACAGTTGGGATTAACGCTCCTAATCCACGCCCCAATCCTCCTTGTGGTTTAGACATCACGGGCTCCTTTCGGGCATAGACATACCCGGGGCTTGTTGATCCAATATTTCTTTGGTGACTTCGCGGTAGGCCACTGCGCCTCGGCTAGCCGGGTCATACAACTCAATGGGCTGGCCATAGCTAGGGGCCTCAGATAGTCGAACAGAACGGGGTACGACTGTCGTGCGCACCATGTCTCCGAAATGACCCCGAACTTCGCTTACCACTTGCTCAGCGAGGCGGGTCCGGGCGTCGTACATAACCAGGACAATGGACGTGACTTCTAGGTCAGGGTTGAGATTCTGACGAATTAGGTCCACGTTGCTTAGAAGCTGACCTAAGCCCTCTAACGCGTAGTACTCACATTGGACAGGGATGAGCACTTCACGAGCAGCAGCGAGACTATTAACGGTGACCATTCCTAAACTTGGCGGGCAATCAATCAGAACATAGTCGTACTCGTTAGCCACCAACGAAATAGCCGAACGAAGTCTCAGCTCTCGACTGAACATGGGAACTAACTCAACTTCAGCTCCTGCAAGATCAAGATTTGAGGGCAACAAGTCCAGCCCGTCAACCTCGGTTGGAACTCGCGCCGCGCTTATGGGGAGCTGTTGAACCAAGACGTTGTAGGTAGAACTTTCCAGGGTCCGTGGGTTAATCCCAAACCCGGTCGTCGCGTTTCCCTGTGGGTCTGCGTCGATGAGAAGGGTGCGCCATCCTGCCAAAGCGATGTTTGTCGCAACGCTAATAGCTGTCGTGGTCTTACCTACGCCACCCTTTTGGTTAGCAATCGCGAGGACACGGGTCATCAAGTTCCGACTCTTTCAGATGAGCCCGGGGGCCATCTCTTTGGTACTCATCTCAGTCCTTGCAACCATCTAGGTCAAGCACTCTCAACCAAAGAACAGCAATTTCAGCGTGTTTGCTGTGAACAAAGCGTTGTTTCACGTGAAACAACCGGAGATTTTTTAGTTTCACGTGAAACATCTGCTGGTTCTCTGTTCAAAACATCGGGGCTTTAGTTATTTTCTTCCAGCTTCTCGGCAATTCATTGCTTGTAGGTCTAGCCAGCGAGATAGAGACAAACCGTGGTGATGTAACTAGAAATTCCAGTTCACCAAATCCCATAGAGTGAAGAATGGTTTGTTGCCAACGCTCCACTGATGGGTCAGGCGGCTCACTAACAATGAGCCGGCCACCAAGTCGCAACAACCCCACGGCACATTCCGCAGTTATCGCTGGCGATCCGAACGATCGACTAAACACCCCGTCGTAAGTCCCTCGATGCTCGCTGCGATGGCCAATAACTGCGGCGTCACCAGCCAACACTTCGACAGACTGTTCAAGGCCTAAATCAATAACGGCTTGATCTAAAAAATTTGTTCGCGCAGCTGACCTATCCAAAAGAACTATTCGCAGATCCGGGCGGTCATACCCAACTACCAGACCTGGCAGACCGCCGCCAGAACCCAAATCACACCATCTTGAGCCTTTTGTGGGGTTTGCCGCGTCAAGATGGGCTCTTGCATGTTCTATGTGCTCATCGATGTTTCCCGGTCCTATGTAACCGAGGACTTGGGACTGTTCAAACACGGCCACTAGCTCAAGCCGCCTCATTAGATCAATCAGTCACTAGCAACGGTCAACACGACTCGCCGGCGAGGTTCGTCGCCAACCGAAACCGTAGACACCCCATCAATTTCATTGACGGCATCATGCACGACCTTACGGTCAGCCGCGTTCATTGGTTCTAACCCTTTTTCTACCCCAGAGGAAATCACGTTTTGGGCTAGTTCTTGGACGTAGGCCCGGAGAGCTTCACGTCGTCGAGCCCTATAACCCCCGACGTCTACGCGGACACGAGCACGATCCATGCCAGCGAGCCGACGTTGCAGCATGGTTTTACACACTTCATGCATGGCAACCAAGTGGTTCCCTTTGGGGCCAATAAGGAGCCCTAATTCTTTATCGTCGCCATCCAAATTCACTTCGAAGCTGTCTTCGTCAGCGGCAACGTTTTGAATGGTCGCTTCAATACCAAACGATTTGGCCAGTCCCTCTAGGAACTCACCAACCATCTTTTGTTGTTCTTCTACGGTGGTTTCAGTAGTCATCGCAGTCTCCTGCTTCTCATTCCGGGACTTGGTCCCTAGTGGTCGATCTTACGGGTTCGTCGAATTACGGGCGCTTTTGCTGGCGCCTGGTCATCATCGGCTGTTTTATTCGAACGTATGTTCGATGATTTTGTTTGGGGAGGCGTCTGTGCCGGGCTGATCGTCCGTTTACGGCGGTTTCCTGCGGGGGCTGGCTTAGCGTCAGGTTTCTGGTCACGGCCTTTGTCAGTCTTTGATGCACTTCTTTTTGGGGTTCCGGTGTCGTCTGAACCGCGGGGTTTACTTGAATTTGGTGTAGCCCGCTTCCTTGAAGAGCCCCCTGTTTTCGGTTTGTCTTTTTGCCCCGAATTTCGAGGGTTTCTATTTTTCGAATTTCTTTCAGGGCGGCGTCTCTCCCGTTTGGGTGGCGGGGCGACGGGTCGAACACGAACACGCACTTGGGCTGGTTTTCGTCGGAGGCCAAAGATCGATATTTTGGGTTCAGCGACTACTTCAAATTCGACGTCTTCCCTAGCAACTGAAAGTTCGTCGAGCGCTATTTCTACTGCGTCGGCCACGGTGGGGCCAGTCGTCACGATCCAATCCATAGCTAGTTACTTCCGCCGCTTTCTAGTTCGCCCATCACCTGATGTGCGTTTGGACTGAATCGGTTTCGCTTCCGGCTCATTTTGAGGCTTCTTTGGCTTAGATGTTCTGCCTTTGGGGGAGTCTTTACGGTTTCCGGATTGACGTTTCTTGCTGCGCTGTTCGCGTGCGTCGCGACGTTCATCCTCGGCCGCTACAGCTTTTTGAGAGCGCCGGTTAGGTACGTCTTTTGTGGCAGGTTCGCTTTCCTCGACAACTTCAGCTTCGATGGTGCTTGACGCGCCGGCAATCACAGGTTTCATCGTCTTGTGAATAAATGCTTGCTGCCCGATGCGGTAAAGGCTCGAAGCAATGAAATAGACCCCAAGCGCTGCCTGCACCACGAATGCGAACACAGGAAGCATGTAGGGCATGATTTTCATCAGCATTTCCATCTGCGGGTTTTGCGCCGCAGCATCGCCTCTATGTGCCTTCATTTGTGATTGTTGGAGGAAAGACAAAACAAAGGTGACAGCAACGAGGCCAAGGTAGGGGAGTCCATCCACGAAGTTCGACTGAATGACGTCTTTCGCTGCTTCCGACAGGTCAATGCCGAAGGAGACCATTTCGCCGCCATCGGCGACTAGGTCCTTATATAGGTTTGACTCTTTGTCCAAGTAGGAAGGGTTTGGAATCCCATCACCACCGATTTTTGTCATTCCATTAATGACCCTGTAAAGAACAAGGAACACTGGGAGCTGGACCAGAGTGGGGAGACAGCCAGATAGTGGGTTGGCTCCGTGTGTTTGGTACAGAGCCATGGTTTCTTCGTTTATCTTTTGGCGGTCACCTTTGTGTTGCGTTTGTATCCGCTTGAGTTCAGGCTGAAGCACTTGTATCCGCATCATGGAGCGTGTGCCTTTAAGGGTCAGCGGAGTTAGGACCAGCATGATTAGCAATGTCAAAAGGGCAATCGATACCGCATAGCTGCCCGAAAAGTCGTACAACCAGGCAAGCACTCGGGCAATTACATTGAACATTGGGCCTCAGCTTTGTGTGCAAGGGTTGGCACTGGGTCATACCCCTGACCACCCCATGGATGGCAACGTATGATGCGACGCACAGCAAAAAAAGTGCCGCGTAAACCGCCGTGGGCCTCTATGGCGTCGATTGCGTATTGAGAACAAGTCGGATCAAATCGACAGACGGGGACCCGCCGGCTAGAAAGCGCCCGGTAGAAACGAATCCCACCTAACAGGCCTTTGCCTAACAAACTCATGTTAATTCTCGGGTTTTCTTCATTAATTCAACAATGTCGTCATGTACTTGTGGATAAGTCACTGAAACCGCAGGAACACGGGCTCCAATGAGGTAACGACCTTTGAGAACGGTGTTACCTTTCTCGCGTAAAACTGCCTGGATTTGGCGTCGCAAGCGATTTCTTTGCACTGCGTTCCCTCGAGCGCGACCGATGGCATAGGCCACACGCGGGTGGTCAAGGGTTACATCGGGGGAAAACATCATCCACAAAATGCGGCCAGATACTCGTTTTGCTCGGTTCAGTATCGCAAAATCGCTTCGCTGGCTACAACTTTCAATCAAGCGCTCAGCCGCTGGCGGCCCTTGGCGCGACGCGACTTGAGGATGACACGTCCAGCTTTGCTTGACATGCGATGACGAAACCCGTGGCGGCGGGCCCTACGACGAGTATTTGGTTGAAAAGTACGTTTCATGGTGTCGGCCTCCAATTTGGCCGTGGGTACGCCTGTCGCTGAGGAAGACGAAAGGGGGAGGAAACTCGACGGCAACGTTATGAGCGGCTGCGGATACGTCTAGAATCCAGGATTTCCTTTCACAAGGACAACGATATGGACGTCGGAATAGGAATTTTAGATAAGTCTTGTCTGGCGAGTCTCTTGACTACACCCGAACGGCACCAGCCTAGAGGACATTGCCTTGAAATAGAAACTCTGTTCTCAAGACTCGGGAAGCTGACCAGATTCTCGCGCGCAACGTGCTGATTCACACCCTATTCGTAAGAATTTAACACTTTAAGTAGTATTTTGCCTATTGTCCGCCACGGAGTGCTAGGTTCCACAACCCACGAACGGGTGGACCCTAGGGTTTTACACAGCAGCCACAGGTTTTCCACACGGCTTGATTTGTGAGGCCTTGTGGCTGATGAAACAGTAAGTAACTCAGACCAAAATGACGTTCCCCGGCTTGACGCGTTGAATTCCGACTCAACCTGGACGACCTGCAAGAGTTTGCTTCGGAGCCAAGTGTCAGAAGCCGTGTGGTTGACATCATTTCGCGACCTCCACATCGTGGCAATGTCACCTGAGAGAGTCGTTCTAGTAGCGCCTAGCGGTGTCATTCGTGATCGCGTGTTGAACCGCTACCTACCTATGGTCCAAGCAGCCTTAGCCGACGCTGGTTGTGAAACAGCCGTAATTGACATCGAAGTTCAGCCGGAACTCAACACCTCCGTGGGTATCGCCGAGGCACCACAGATTCGGCAAGAACCTCCTTCAGCCCCAGACCTCCAAGATCGGCTTGGCAGGCCCACCCAATTCGAGAGCCATCAAAGCCCCGAGCGGAGGGACTCCTATACCGAGACGATTCACCCGCTATACACCTTTGAATCATTCGTAACTGGCACAAGTAACCGATTCGCCCACGCTGCTGCGCTGGCAGTAGCCGAAACCCCTGGTCGCAGCTATAACCCTCTGTTCATCCACGGAGGCGCTGGACTAGGCAAGACCCATTTACTCCAAGCGATCGTGCACTACATCAGAAGCACTTACCCCAATTACACAGCACGTTACGTCTCAAGTGAAACCTTCCTTAATGAATTTGTTGAAGCTATTCGAACCTCAACCACCAACACCTTCAAAAGGCGCTACCGCGACATTGACGTGTTGTTGATCGACGATATTCAGTTCATGGAAGGCAAAGAAGGTCTACAAGAAGAGTTTTTCCATACATTCAACTCTCTTCATGGAGCGGGGCGCCAAGTCATTTTATCTTCTGACCGCCCACCAAGAAACATTGCGACATTAGAAGACAGGTTACGTAGCAGGTTCGAATGGGGTCTCATAACAGACATCCAACCGCCTGACGTTGAAACCAGACTGGCGATCCTGCGAAAGAAAACTGAAGTTGGACGTAGCGAGGTTCCTGACGAAGTACTGGAATTCATCGCTGAGCTCATTACCAACAACATTCGCGAGCTTGAAGGTGCACTAATCCGGGTCAGTGCCTATGCGTCGTTAACAGATGAGCCATTAACTGTTGATCTAGCCGAACAAGTATTGAGAGACATTATTCACAGCAACCAGTCGAGACCGATCACTTCTGAAGTCATTATCAATGCAACCTCAGAAATGTTCGGTTATCCCATTGACGAACTAAAAGGAAAGCGCCGCCATCGAAGTCTGGTGCAAGCACGTCAAATAAGCATGTATGTAGTTCGAGAATTAACTGATCTGAGTTACCCAGCCATTGCTAGGGAATTCGGAGGACGAGATCACACAACAGTGATGCATGCCGTTGAAAAGGTGGGAAACCAAATGGCTGAACGTCGCCAGGTATACGACCAAGTAAGCGCTTTGATCTCCGATATTAAGTCCCTATAAGCCGTGGATAAGGTTCTGGATAGCATTGTGGAGACCCCGTGGACAATTTCGACTTATCCACACAAACCAAGAGTTTTCTTTACCCAACGGGGTTCCCTGTGGGCGGCGGTGGACAGTAGTGTCGATAAAAAAACAATGACTGACCAGCGGATTCGCCCTATTGTCCACAATCCACAGGACCTATTACCACTATTAAATTTTAAAACATACTTAAAGAGAAGAAGGTCGACGTGAAATTCCGATGTGAACGTGATGCACTCGTCGAGCAATTAGGAACAGCAAGCCGAGCTGTGAGTAGTCGCGGTGGCGCTCTGCCTGTACTTACAGGTATTCATCTCAGCGCTCGCGACGATCTCCTAACCATCACAGGAAGCGACCTAGAAATCACCGTGAGAGCGTCGGTTTCTGTGGCGGTAACTGAACCAGGGGAAGCGGTGCTCCCATCGCGCATAACAGTCGATATTGTGCGATCTCTTGATTCAGGAGCGGTGGAAGTCGAAGTTTCTGGGGAAGAGGCGAAAATCGTTGGAGGACGGTCACAGTTTTCGGTGCGCACGCTCCCGGTAGATGATTTTCCTGTTCTTGCAGATCCGAGCGGTGACGAAGTCACCGTTGCTACTGCAGATCTTGCGGCTGGCCTTAAGCAAGTTGTCAGAGCCGCAAGTGGTGATGATGCTCGCCCAATTTTGACTGGTGTGTTGATGTCAGCTGAAGACGGCGGTCTTCGGTTGGTGGCCACAGATTCTTATCGTCTCGCGGTTCGTGACCTTCCTAATGCAACCGTTCTTAGCGATGGACAAAAAGTACTTGTTCCATCGCGAGCTCTCGATGAACTAAGTCGTGTCTTAGGCGAATCAGAAGAAGTGAGGGTTCGTTTGGGTGAACGGGAAGTCACCTTTGATGTTTCAGTTAAGGACGGTGAGGTTCAGGTAACGACGCGACTCATAGAGGGGGAGTTCCCTAATTACCGACAACTCATTCCTAGTAGCTATCCCAACCAACTCACTATTGGCAGGGAACCGCTATTAGAAGCAGTTCGGCGGGTGAAACTTATGGCGAGAGATACCACCCCTTTGAGAATTACCCAGAAGCCAGACTGTGTGGAATTAATGGCTGTGACACAAGACGTAGGCCAAGCCCACGAAGAGGTAGATGCTCAGTATGAGGGTGACGAACTCACCGTCGCATTTAATCCGGACTATCTGATCCAAGGTTTGGAAGCTGCACCTGGAGATGAAGTGGTTCTTGAAACTCTTGACGCTTTAAAACCCGCTGTGCTTCGGTCGAGTGAAGGTGGAGATTTTCTTTATCTGTTAATGCCAGTTCGGGTCTCTTAACAGTTACGTCGAAGCGGTGATCGTCAAACGTCTATGGCTTACAGATTTCCGTAACCACCTAATAACCGAAATTGGGCTTGATCACAAAATCACACTAATTATTGGTCTCAATGGGCACGGGAAAACCAATTTTGTTGAGGGTCTCGCTCTTTTGAGCGGCGCCCGTTCCTTTCGCGGGGCGAAGGTTGATGCGCTGGTAGCCAGTGGAAAGTCCTCTGCATATATTCGGGCAGAGGTCGAACAGAATGGGCGGTCTTCTCTAGTTGAACTTGAACTTGCTATCGGTGGGCAGTCACGAGCTCAAGTAAACAAACAACGAGTAAAAACCTTCAGAGACCTGGGTGACACGGTTCGCGTGGTGGTATTTAGTCCTGATGATCTAGATCTCATAAAGGGGTCACCTTCAATACGGCGTTCGTTGCTAGATGACGCTTTGGCGAGTATCAGCAGTCAATTTCGGGCCGTTAGGACCGATTTTGATCGCATTCTTCGCCAGCGAAATAATCTCTTAAAGCAAGCTCGTGGGCGGTTGACGTCGGACCTTGAAGCAAGCTTGGTTATCTGGAATCAGCAACTGGTCGAAGTGGCTGATGAAATCGGGGACCAGCGGGCAAGGTTCGTGTCATATATCGAACCAGTGGTTGCCGACTTTTATCGACGCGTGGCGGGTACTGATGATGAAGTGTCATTGACACTGGACGCCAGTTGGTTAGAAGAAGGGTTAGCGAAGAGTCTTTTATCAGTACAAGATGAGGAAATACGACGTGGGGTGACTTTGGTGGGGCCACATCGCGATGACCTGGTTATTTTATTAGATCAGCTTCACTCCAGGACACATGCGTCGCAAGGGGAGCAACGGAGTCTGGCGTTGGCGTTACGTTTGTCGATCCATGCATATGTGGCTCAGGTGTCTGGTGACAATCCGCTCGTGTTGCTAGATGATGTGTTCTCTGAACTTGACGAAGGACGAGCGCGTCGACTCGTAGAGTGTCTCCCTGATGCGCAAATCGTCTTAACGTCTGCTACAGGTACGGTTCCTCAAGGGGTCCAACCAGGACTAACACTTGAAATTTTTGAAGGTGAAGTCAATGGAATTTGAGGACCATTCACGGAGGCGTTGGTTGGAACCGCGTTCTCTCAGCGGTGTGTTGAAACGAATGATCGGTGATTTCGGTGACAACGGCGCGATGTATGCGATACACGAGCATTGGAATGAGGCCGTAGGTTCGACTATTGCTCAACATTGCAAGCCGCGCCGTTTGTTAGAGGGCGAACTCCTAATCGAAGTTGATCATCCTGGTTGGGCGACCGAAGTTCAGTATCTAGAACAGGTTTTGGTTACAAAATTGATGGAATTGCACCCAAAATTGGACCTCAGGGGTATAAGAGTTCAAGTCAAAGGCTCTTGATACAAGTCTTTTCTCTGAGAAGCGTTGAGAGCCTGTTACAGGCTTTTAACCCTGCTTCTTTTATCCCCCTACGACTGGTATCCTTCAGTCCAGAAACGGGGTTCGGTGAGCGATACCACATATCAAGCAGACAGTATTCAAGTTCTGGAGGGCCTGGAAGCTGTTCGAAAACGGCCTGGTATGTACATCGGCTCAACTGGACCTTCTGGCCTTCATCACTTGGTGTACGAGGTGGTCGATAATTCTGTTGATGAAGCGATGGCGGGCTACTGCACAACCATCGAAATTGTGATTCTTGTTGATGGTCGGTGCCGTGTAATCGATGATGGACGGGGAATCCCGGTTGGTCCCCATCCTAAATTTCCTGATAAATCAGCTGCGGAAGTAGTTATGACCGTGTTGCACGCCGGGGGTAAATTCGGTGGTGGCGGCTACAAGGTGTCAGGCGGCCTTCATGGCGTTGGTGTTTCGGTTGTTAACGCGTTGTCAACACATGTGGAACTTGAAATAGGTCGTGATGGCCGCCGATGGAAACAAGAATTTCATAATGGGGGAGAGCCGGTTGCCCCTTTAGCTGAAGTAGTTGATGCCACGGACACCAAGACAGGGACCAGCATCACGTTCACGCCTGACCCGACAATCTTCGAGTCTGTTGATTTTCGCGCTCAAACGCTTTTGGAAAGATTCCAAATGATGGCGTTTTTGAATGCTGGACTTCGTATTAGGTTTCGCGATGAGCGAGACACGTCATCGACTGAATCAGAGTTTCAGTATGACGGGGGAATCAAAGATTTTGTTCGCCACCTCAACGACGCTAAGGACCCCCTATTTGAGGAAGTCGGTTATTTAGAAGCAGAAGAGGGCGGCGACGAAGTGGAAATCGCTTTCCAATGGAACATGGGGTACCAACTTGATGGGATTCATTCCTTCGCTAATGGAATCAGCACCAGGGAAGGCGGAATGCATGAAGAGGGTTTTAAAACCGCGTTGACATCAACGGTGAATCGGTATGCACGAGCAAAAAATCTCCTGAAAGAAAAGGAAGACAATTTACAAGGTGACGATATTCGCGAAGGGCTCACAGCGATCGTAAGTGTTCGTCTTCAAGAGCCTCAGTTCGAAGGGCAAACCAAAGCAAAACTTGGGAACACCTCTATGCGGAGCCTGGTGCAAAAAGCCACCAATGAAGCATTAACCGATTGGCTGGAAGAACACCCTAAAGAAGCGAAGCGGACGATTGGGAAAGCCGTTGATGCTCGAAGGGCCCGTCTTGCAGCTCAAAAAGCTAAGAACACGGTCAGAAAATCTGCCCTGGCAGGCGCCGGTCTCCCAGGGAAACTCACTGATTGCTCGTCAGGAGACGCCTCAGAAACGGAGCTCTACATCGTCGAAGGTCAGTCTGCAGGTGGCTCTGCTAAAGACGCAAGAGACCCTAGAATCATGGCCATTCTTCCAATACGTGGGAAGATCCTCAACGTTGAACGTCTCGGTGGGCGACTGGAAAAGATGTACCAAAACACCGAGGTGCAAGCGTTGATTTCGGCGATTGGGGCAGGAATAGGCGAAGGTAACTTCGCGGTCGAGAAAATTCGCTACCACAAAGTGGTTCTTTTGTGTGACGCCGACGTTGACGGAAGCCACATTCGGACCCTCCTACTCACTTTCTTTTGGCGGCAGATGAAAGATCTGGTCCTAGGAGGCCACGTATACATTGCTCAACCCCCGCTTTACTCGACAAAGGTGGGGAGTGACACGGTGTACCTCAAAGATGAACGAGCGAAAGACGAATTTTTAGATGACCGTCCTAACCATAAGAATGATTTCCAACGTCTCAAAGGCTTAGGCGAAATGGACGCAGATGAGTTGTGGACAACAACTCTGGATCCCGAAACGCGAACACTGTTGCAAGTAACGGTTGACGAAGCGTCAATAGCAGACAACATTTTCAGTGTCTTAATGGGCGAACATGTCGAGAGTCGTAAGGGATTTATCCAAACCAACGCCCATGACGTGCGATTCTTGGATATCTGACGGGCATGACTGATCTTCCACCCCCAAACGGGCAAGCCTCAGATGGTGAATCACATCTGTCCGTGCAACCGATCGCAATTCAACACGAGATGGAGCAGTCGTTCCTTGAATACGCGATGTCGGTTATCACTGCACGAGCGCTACCTGACGCTCGAGATGGATTGAAGCCGGTTCACCGGCGCATCCTTTGGTCAATGTTTTCGACAGGGTTGCGACCCGATCGCCCACACAAAAAGTGTGCGACCGTTGTAGGCGATGTCATTGGTAATTATCACCCGCATGGTGACTCTGCGATCTACGACGCAATGGTGAGAATGGGCCAAACTTTTAGCTTGGCTAACACTTTGATCGATCCGCACGGCAACTTTGGATCACCCAGTGATCCCCCAGCGGCATACAGATACACCGAATGTCGACTCACTGAGCTTGCAATGCGAATGGTGGAAACTATCGACGAAGATACTGTCGATCTTGCCCCAAACTTTGACGGTTCCAAAGAAGAACCGCTAGTTATGCCAGCTCGCTTTCCCAACTTGTTGGTAAACGGAAGCCAAGGCATAGCAGTCGGCATGGCCACCAATATCCCGACACATAATCTGACTGAAGTCATCGACGCCACACTTCACCTCATCGACAACCCCGAGGCGACAGTCCCAGACCTTATGGAATTTGTCCAAGGTCCAGACTTTCCGACCGGTGGATTGATCATGGGACGCGCAGGTCTAACGAGTGCGTTTATGACGGGCCGTGGATCGATTCGAATTCGTGCCCGTGCGGAAATAATTGAAGATGGTCGGAATACCCAAATTGTGGTCACTGAAATTCCGTACCAAACATCTGTAGAGAACATCGAACAAAAAATCGCCGATGCCGTGGATCGGAAAATTATCGACGGCATCCGAGAATTGCGAAATGAGTCCGCTAAAGGCGAAACACGATTCGTTATTGAACTTAAGCGAGACGCGCCAGCCAATGTTGTCCTAAACAATCTGTTCAAACACACCCCCCTGCAGAGCAGTTTTGCCACGAACGTCGTGGCGCTAATCGACGGGGTACCGCGGACTCTCAATCTGCGCGACGCACTCGTGGCGTACGTCGATCACCAGATTGATGTTGTCACGCGACGTTCGCAGTATCGGCTAGGGCAAGCTCGGGATCGGGCCCACATTGTCGAAGGTCTCGTTCGGGCACTTGATCTTATTGACGACATCATTGCTCTCATACGCGGTAGCCAAGATCGTGTATCAGCGCTCGCTGATCTCCAAGTTGAGCCGCTCTCCTTTAGCGAACGCCAAGCGAATCACATCCTCGATATGCAGTTAGGGCGCCTCACCAGGCTTGGAAGAACCCGCTTGGAAGAAGAACTCGTTGAGTTACGTGCCCGAATGGAAGAACTCGAAGGCATTCTCAATAGTGAGACTCAGCTTCGCTCTGTAATTAAGGAAGAGCTAAACGAAGTCCGGCTTGAGCATGACACGCCGCGACGGTCTCAAATCGTCTTCGATGCTGGCGACATGGAGATTGAAGACCTCATCGACAACGAACCCGTAGTGGTAACGCTCAGCAAAGGTGGCTACATCAAATCAGTCGCTGCCGACTCATTTCGCACTCAGGGACGCGGAGGGAGAGGTGTCCAAGGAGCACGATTGAAAGAGGACGACATTTTGGTGCGTGTTCTCACTACCACTACTCACTCGTATCTTCTTTTTTTCACCAATCGGGGCAAGGTATACAGGCTCAAGGCCTACCAAGTGCCCATGATGGACCGGACCGCGCGCGGGACCGCCGTGGTGAACTTGTTGCAATTAGAACCAAACGAAGTTGTCGAGGCTGTAATCGATACAGAAGAATTTACGGCTGACGAGTATCTGCTTTTTGTGACCCGAAAAGGTGTTGTCAAAAAGACGGCGTTCACCGAATACGACAAGACTCGGACTAATGGTCTCATCGCTATCAACTTGCGCGAAGGTGATGAGCTGGTCCGCGTCATCCACGTTCGCGAAAGTGATGACATTGTGCTCGTGAGCAGCAGAGGACAAGCCATCCGCTTCTCAGGTACCCAGGTACGACCGATGGGGCGAAGCGCCGGCGGTGTTCGAGGGATACGGCTAAGGGAGAATGATGTTGTAGTGGCGGCGGTGGCGGTCTCAGAGAACGACCAACGGCACCTTCTGACAGTTACAGAAGGTGGGTACGGGAAACGCACTCCAATTGAGGCCTACCCTCGCAAAGGGCGCGGCACCATGGGGGTCAAAGGGATAAAACTTACCGAAGCACGCGGTGCCGCGGTGATCGGTGCCCGCATGGTGGACCTCGAAGACGAAGTGATCTTGGTTTCTTCTGGCGGTGTACTTATACGAACCTCTGTGTCAGAGATTGCTGAACAACGACGCGACGCCACTGGAGTAAAAGTGATGAATGTCGGTGACGAGGAAACTGTGGCTGCGTTGTCGCCTGTCACCATTGAAGACGAAGTGGAAGATGAAGTGGAAGAAACAGTGGAATCTGATGCAGCGAGTTCAGTCGCGACCAGGGACGCTTAAGCCTCCCGTACACTTCGACGCGTGGCTGAGTCTGATAAACCAGATCGAGAAAATGAGCCTGTCGATGGTGTTGACGACGAAACTTTCGCTCGAGCTGTTGGCTTAACAAGTGATAACGAAGGCAGGCGGGGGTTAAGGAAAAAGAAAAAATCCCACGACGATGGGATAGAGGATCAGGATCCGTCTGAGCGTCGAGAACGTACTGTGGTTCGGCGACCCCCAGCACGTCAACGAAAACGTGACGTAGCCAATGAAGACTCAGAACTAGTTGACACCACCGGGGTTGTGCCGTTAGTTGACGCTTCGGAACCGTCGATTGAGTCGGTTGGTGCTTCAACGGACCAACCCACGGCTTATCGTCCGATTCTTCCTAGTTCTTCTCCAGTGGTAGACGACCCAGTAGTGCCTGACGAAGGCGACCTTGGTTGGTTGAGGCGACGGCGAGCGCGCGTTCGGAGAACCCGCCGCACAATTCGACACGTTGACCCGTGGTCAGTGCTGAAAGTCTCGGTGGTGCTTTACGCTTGCCTCTACGGAGCCACAGTTTTGGCTGGCTACCTTTTGTGGGCGGCAGCTGTCCAATCTGGCGTAATTTCCAATATCGAATCTTTTGTAGCTGAGGTCGGCTCATATGAAATTTGGGAAATCAATGGAGAGGAAATTTTTCGAAGAGCCACGGTCATTGGAGCAGTGTTATTTGTTGGCGGAATCGCGCTAAATGTTCTTTTGACCATCGTGTTTAACTTGATTAGTGACCTCGTAGGCGGAGTCCGCGTCACCCTTTTGGAAGAAGACCAACCTCCTTTGCAAGGAAACTAACGTTGGCTACTTAACCTCCCCCCCGCTACGATCAGCAATTCGTTCGGGGCTATAGCTCAGTTGGTTAGAGCGCACCCCTGATAAGGGTGAGGTCGCTGGTTCGACTCCAGCTAGCCCCACGTTCCGAACAATCCGTTCTAGGAAACTTGAATAGGACGGATCCTTATGGCCGAGGTAGTTATGCGCGTACTACGCCGAGCTTTACTAGCAGCAAGTGTGGGGGCAGCAGTTGCTGCCGTTTTGAGGTTGAGAGGCTCCGGTGGCGTCCCTCCCCGACAAGGAAGCTGGCGCCAACTCAGCGGACCGGATTTTCGCTGACGTGACCACAGTTGCCGTAATAGGTGCCGGTGTCGTTGGCCGAAGTGTTGCTCGACAATTGGCAGCGTCAGGAGCGGTTGACCGACTGATTCTCGGATCGCGACGCCCTGAGCGGCTGCGTGGGTTCGTCCGCCAGTTAATCGGGGTTGACGTAGAGGTCATTGCGCCAGGACCGCTCCCTTCAGTTGACGTGACCGTATTGGCTCAACCGACTGGAGGCCATGCTGAATTAGCAGACGAAGCTCTTGGAAATGGTTCTCATGTTGTTTCGGTTTCTGACTCAATTAAAGATGTGGAGGCGTTATTAGATCTTGATGCTGCAGCGATTAAAGCGGATCGGTCAATAATTATTGGTGCATCTTTTTCCCCAGGGCTGAGTTGCTTGCTCGCTCGCCACGCCGGCTTAAGATTCGAGCGGGTTGAGGAAGTTCATGTCGCACGGATGGGGACCGGTGGACCCGCGTGTCAACGTCAACTGCATCGGGCAAGAACCAAAGAAGCTATTGATTGGCGCGACGGCAATTGGCGTAAACATCCAGGGGGCACTGGCCGCGAGTTGGTTTGGTTCCCTGATCCGTTAGGGGCCAGAGATTGTTATAGGGCTGCGCTTCCTGACGCGCTGTTGCTATCTCGTAACTTTCCGGACGTCGACCGCATCACTGCAAAGGTTGCTGCAACTCGAAGGGATCGTTTCACTGCGTGGTTACCCATGCTTCGATCTCCTCATAATGACGGTGGCCCCGGTGCTATCCGAATAGAAGTCCGAGGGATGCGCGATGGCATCCAAGCAACCGACGTAATCGGTGCCATTGACTATCCATCCGCTGTTGCTGGAGCCATCGCTGCAATCGCAACGGAGTGGTCGCTCCTAGGGGCTTTGCCTTCAGGATCGTGGAACCTGGGGATGTTGGATGATCCTGTGCCGTGGCTCCTGGAACTCGAAGAGCGCGGTATCAAAGCCGCGGTATACGAGGGAATTTCGACAAGCTAGTGACCAAGCAAGGGGAAGTCTCAAGGCAAAGACGTCACTCTGCCTCGAACATGATGGATGCTTTGGATTTTTATTGTCGACTTGACTGGAGAAGGTGATGATTGCCGCTATCCCTAGCCCGTCAACGAACTCCATCCAAATCTGGGTATTTGAACTAAAGGCCTACGGTTTGATGATCGCCGTAGGAGCAATGTTGGCTGTATGGATCACTGGGCGCCGTTATGTGGCCGCTGGTGGCGACTTGCTTGTTGTGCATCGAATGGCGACTTGGTCCATCCCTGCTGGCATTGTCGGGGCACGTCTGTATCACGTGGCCACTGACTTCAGTCGCTTTCAAAATAACTGGTCTGAAATTCCAAAGCTGTGGAAAGGAGGACTTGGGATTTGGGGTGCCGTTGCTGCTGCCACACTTGTGGGCTGGTGGATCGTACGTCGTGATGGAGGAAACGTCCCTGCGATGTTGGAGGCAACCGCTGTCGGTATTCCCGTAGCTCAAGCAGTGGGCAGATTAGGTAACTGGTTCAACCAGGAACTATTTGGGCGGCCGACAGCTTTGGCTTGGGGACTTAAAATCGACCCGGAACATAGACCGAGGTTGTACCGAGAATCGTCAACATTTCACCCAACGTTTCTATATGAAGCTCTATGGAATCTTGGGGTGGCCGCATTTATTGCTTTCCTCTTGCCGAAACTTTTGCCAAATTTGAGAAAGGGTTACAGCTGGGCTGTGTACGTAGCCGGGTACACCAGCGGGCGTTTGTGGATTGAACTACTTCGATCCGATGAAGCGACTGAAGTACTTGGTGTGAGAATTAACGTCTGGACATCGCTGGTGGTTGGTGTTGTTGCCCTGGTCTGTATTTGGTTCGGTCTTCGAAAGGAACCTTCCGATGGTCATCGAAATTTGACGCGAACTGTTCCACACTGAATTGGGAGGACCCCGCGGGGACCGATTAGATCGATCAGTAGGGACGCCCCCAACCATGCGAATACTAATAACTGGTTACGGAGTTGACGCCACGGACTCGCCGCTGCGATCTCAAGTAGCGGACCCCTTAAGATTCTTAGGTCATGAGGTAGTCGCAGTGGCCCCGACAGAAGCGGCGATTCGGTGGGGTCTTGACCGATACTCACCTGAAATTCTTGTGGTTGTTCCTTCTGCGGGGGTTCCTGATCGGTCCAAAGTTCGTTCGTTAACGGCAGGATCGGGGACAGTTGCCCTTTGCCTGCACACTGGGCCTTCCCTCATCGGTGTCCCTACGGATCTCGGAGAACTAGCTGATGACATACGCGAGTACGACCTCGTAACTGTTCCTGACCGGCAAACTCTTGAGGACTATGCGGTGTTGGGAACATTTCGTCTTTCTTTGATGGAACCAGCTGTTCACCCACCCGCGGTTTTGGACTCGGTGTCTTCGGATCGAAAGGGATTCATGGTTGTCGGAGATGCAGATCCAGAAAACGTTGATGTAGTAATGGGCTTAGATCATCTTGACGACGTTGTTGTAATGGGAAGGGGATGGGCTGGACTTCCCTTAAACGTTTCCGTTGTTGATCCGCTTCCCCTGCCGGACCGAGGCACTTTGTTTGCGGGTGCTTCTTTTGTAGTGGAATTACCGCCTCCATTGATGCACCAATCTGCGGTCGGTCGGTCGCCATATGAACTTGGGCTTTCGTCGGCGACGTACGAGGCTGCAGTTGTGGGGACTCCTTCTGTTGTTCAGGAACGACCCGCTGTGTCACAAGTATTTAGCCCCAACACTGAAATCATCACTTATAAGTCACTCAATGATCTGCGGCAGTTGTTGCCGGTGCTTTTAGCTGACGTCGCTGAGCTCGAAAAGGTTGGGGAGGCGGCTTGGTCTCGCGTGACCGCTGAACACACCTGGTCTCGACGGTGGCGAGAATTGCTGGAAACGTGGGTCGTAGATCCCGAAGTTGGGATAGACGAGGAGGTTCGTTACCTCGGACGTCCTGATGCTCTTATCCGAGCTAGCTGACCTAATTCGCGTCGAAATGTCTGCCCTAAATTGGGGTAACTACCGGGAGTTGTGAGCTCATCAGCCATCTCGCAGTTGTATGAGCCACGCGCGTAAATCGCCGACCAGCAACTGGGGTACCTCCATAGCGGCAAAATGCCCACCATGTCCGAACTCTGTCCATCGTTTGATGTTGTAGACCTGTTCGCACCATGCCCGTGGTGGTAAGAAAATCTCGCCGGGGAAGCGGGCGATAGCCACGGGAATTTCGACTCGGTCGAAATTTATCTGGGATTGACGCATCTCGTAATAGATGCGGGCTGAACTTGATGCAGTCTGAGTAAACCAATAAATCGAGATATTGGTAAGTAGCTGATCCCACGTATAGCTCCGTAAAAGGTCACCTTCGCAGTCAGACCAAGTGCGGAACTTTTCCAGAATCCAGGCTGCGAGACCTGAGGGTGAATCATCAAGGGCATAGCCAATTGTTTGGGGCATGGTGCCCTGAATTTCGGCGTATCCACCATCAACTGTTTTCCGGAATTCCAATTTCTGGAACGCAAGTAAGTCTTCTGGTTGTGGGTTGTCTCGGGCTTGTTGTGTCGGCCCAGCGATTGGCATCGTGATGTGGATGCCAATCAAATGGTCTGCGTCAAGGCGTCCAAGTTCAGTCGTAATAATCGACCCCCAATCTCCCCCCTGAGCTAGATAGGAGCCATACCCAAGATCTGCCATGAGGTGTTTGATCATCGTGGCGATTTGGGTTGGGGAAGTGCCCATTTTTTGGGTGGGTCCAGAAAACCCGAAACCAGGCAAAGACGGTAGGACAACGTGGAACGCATTGCTTTCGTGGCCCCCGTGGGCGAGTGGGTTAGTGAGGGGACCGACAACGTCGACAAACTCGGCAATGGAACCAGGCCATCCGTGAGTCATCACTAAAGGGGTGGCGTTGTCGTGGGGTGACCTGATGTGCGCGTAGTGAAGTTTTTCGCCTTCGATCTCGCAAACAAACTGTGGCCATTCGTTGAGACGCATTTCTGCTGAACGCCAATCAAAAGTGCTTTCCCAATAGCGGCAAAGACTAATTAACGTTTCGCGGTCAGTTCCTAGGGTCCATGGTTCGTGGGCAATTTGTTGAGAAAATCGGCTACTTCTTAATCGAATTTTAAGGTCGTCGATTGCCTGGTCTTCAACAGCGATTGTGAATGGTAGATGGGCACTCATTTTTTCCACCTTGGTTCCATAAGTTCAAAGAATCTTTCGGGTGAGATGTTGCCGCCTGAGATGATGACACCGACACGACTTCCGGCGAGTTTGACCTTGTTGGCTAAAATTGCTGCGAAGGCGCACGCCCCGCTTGGTTCGGCGACTTGTTTTTGGAATCGGAACAAATAGTCGACCCCATCAAGTATCTGGTCATCGGTGACAGTCACGATTTCGTCAACATGTTGTTGCATGACAGCGAAAGTGTGTTTTCCCGGTGATGTGGTTTGTTGCCCGTCGGCGATGGTGTCGGGGACATCGATTTCAACGATTTGGCCTTGCTGGAGTGACAGTTGGACGTCGTTTCCGGCTTCAGGTTCAACGCCGACAATGCGACACTTCGGGTTGGCTTCATGGGCTGCTAAAGCGCTGCCTGATATGAGTCCGCCACCGCCAACAGAAACAATCAGTTGGTCGAGTGGTCCTGAGTCTTCGAAAAGTTCTCGAGCGCACGTTGATTGGCCTGCAATCACATCAGGGTGATCGAAAGGAGGAATCAGTGTGAAGTGTTGTTCGGCGAGGATGGCCTCAGCAATGTCTTCTCTACGTTCCTTAAAGCGGTCGTAGGTGACGATTGTTGCACCGTAACTTTCAGTCGCTTGGCGTTTAGAGGTCGGTGCGTCGTTAGGCATCACGACGGTGGCAGGAACACGAAATATTTGTGCGGCTCTGGCGACGGCTTGGGCATGATTGCCGGAGGAGTAGGTGATAATTCCTCGCGCCCGGATGTTGCTGTCAAGGGCTGCGATGGCGTTGAAAGCTCCTCGGAACTTGAAGGCGCCGGTGTGTTGCAAATGTTCGGCTTTTAGATGGATTTCTGCTCCTAAGGCTTCGTCCAATAAACGTGAACGAAGGACAGGTGTTCGTCGCGCTACACCTGTCAGCCTTGCCGTTGCTGCGTCGAGGTCGATTTCGGTTGGCACTGACACCTCAAGGTTGGTGAACTATGCGAAGCAGTCGAATATCTCTTGGATGGCGTGCATTTGCCCACCGCTTGTGCTGGACGGCACCAAGATAGGTGTTTTGCATCCTTGGTCGAACCATTCTTCGACGCCGTCTCTTACCTGGTTGGGGGAACCGTAGAGCGTTGCATTCGACAACCATTCGTCGGTCATGCAAGTAGCTACACGCTCGCGGTCACCGTCAGCGATAGCTGCTTCGATACCTTCCATTTCTTCGACGTAGCCGGCTTGCTTCCAGTAGTTGCGGTAGTTGGGGAGTGAAACGTAGCCCTGCAAGGTTTTGCGGTTACGGGCTGCACCAGCCTCACGATCGGCGTCAATAACAGTGGGGATCATGTTCCCGATAAGGAAGTCGCTGGTCTGGACATCTTGAGGGATGTCTGCAACCGAGTTGTTGAAGTCGTTGCGACTGGCGTTGGCCCATACAGCTCCCGCCCCGATCTCAACCGACAGTTCAACCATCTTTCGTCGCAAAGTGGCAAGAACAATCGGTGGTAGTTCCCCGTGGTGTTCAGCGGCTTTTTGCATTGCTGATACGTACTCCCGGATGTCAGCTAAAGGTTTACCGGGGGTAATGCCCAAACGTTGATGTACTGGGCCGTGCGTCACACCTATGCCGAGCCGGAATCGCCCGTTGCTTATTTCGTGGATAAAGGCAGCTGTTGCTGCCAGGTCTTCTGGGTTTCGGAAGTAGATCGGCTGGACCGAAGTCCCAAAAACGATTTCGTTAGTTGCAGAGGCAATGCCTTGGCATAAAGCGACACAGTCGCCCATCGACGGGCAGTAAATGCCACTAAATCCGCGACGTTCAATTTCTGTGGCAATGTCGAGTGTTTGTTGACGGCGGCCCTGTACAGCAGCGAGTGAAATTGCAGGCATATTCATTAGTGTCGCCTCCTAATAGAGATTCTTTGTTTCGGTGAGATCTGACTCCATGATCATGCCCGTTAATGGGATGCTCTGCTTAAGTCGTGGTCAAGGGTTTGCTTCGGTACCCTCGGGGAACCTTGGGGCTGTAGCTCAGTTGGCTAGAGCACCTGCTTTGCAAGCAGGGGGTCGTCGGTTCGATTCCGATCAGCTCCACAAACAAAACCCCTGTTCACAGGCTTAAACCACAACCCTCTAACAAGACAGGGGGTTGTGTTTTTGGTTTAGGGGCACCAGAGATTAAATTTTGGTGTTCGTTATGTGCTCTCGCCGTGGCTTTCACACGGTCGAGGGCACGTCTTGGGGGGCGTTGTGTGAGGAGCTTTTCTGGCGAAACCAGGATCGAGCGGCCCACACCAGCTCAGTTGCCTCTTTGTGGGTCATAGCGTCACGCCTGTTCACGAACGCCGGAGTATTCGGTTTCTTGTCGCTCACGTTAGAAGGGTGAGCCGTTGGCGGTCGCAGCTATTAAACAGATCGCAACTATTCACCAAATGATGCCGTTGATCTCGCCCGCTTTCTTGGGCTCCGCGGGTTTCGAATATCCAGGGCCCTCCGTAACTCACCTTGCCCACTACTGCACACATCCATAGTGGGCCGATGACACGTGTCGGGCGTACCGGCGCAACACCGAACCTTGCGGAATCGTGCTCGGCAAGTCCCTTGGTCCGATCGTCGTCATCCGTCGCTGTAACTCGCTGTCGTCGATCGCTACGTCAAGAGTCCGATTAACCGGATCGATGACGATTGTGTCGCCGTCCTGTACCGCTGCGAGCGGACCGCCGTCGGCCGCCTCGGGGCAAATATGTCCGATGAGGATTCCGTGGGAGACACCGCTGAATCGGCCATCAGTGATGAGCGCGACGTCCTTACCCAAACCGCGTCCTTGCAACTCGATAGTGAGCATCACCATCTCGGGCATACCCGGGCCGCCCTTCGGGCCGACGTTGCGCACCACAACCACGTCGCCAGGCACGATGACTCCGGACTGGATGGCTGTCATGGCGTCCGGTTCGTTTTCGAACACCTTGGCGATTCCGCGGAAGTCGCCCGTCTCGAGAGTCTTGCCTCCCAGTTTCAGGACACAACTCTCCGGAGCCAGATTTCCGTGCAGGACGGTGATGTGGTTGTTCGGTTGGGCTGCCGGGGCTGACACCGGTTGCACCAAGTCCTGGTCACCCAAATCAGCCAGCGAGGCCACGTCAGCCAGGTTCTCAGCGAGAGTCTTTCCGGTGACCGTCATGGCGTCGCCATGTAGGAAGCCGTTATCGAGGAGCTCCTTCATCACGACCGGCACTCCGCCGAGTTCGTGCAGGGCGACCATCGAGTACGGACCGTGCGGCTGAAGATTCGCTATGAGTGGCACCCGCTCGCCGATCTCCTGGATGCGATCGATGGTGAGGGCCACCTCTGCATCGCGAGCGATCGCCAGCAAATGCAGGTACATGTTGGTCGAGCCTCCCATCGCGTAGGCGGTGGTGATGGCGTTCTCGAAGCCCTTCGTGTTCATGATGTCCCGGGGTCGAATGTCGGCTTCGATCAGGGTGTACAGAGCTTCGGCGGTTGCTTCCACCTGAGCCTTCACGTCGTCGTGGATATCGCTCGTGGCGTCGTAGTCGGCCGGATGCGAGGCACCCCGGGGCAACATCATCCCCATCGCCTCGGTGATGGTGCTCATGGTGTTCGCTGTGAACATCGCCCCGCAGGTGCCACTGCCGGGCATCACGTTCCGTTCGACCTCTTCGAATTCTTCTTGGCTGATCCGATCGGCTCGCATCGCTGCTCGTGCCTCGGCCCAGTCGAGAATCGTCAGGTTGTTACCTTTTGACGCCCATGGCTCAAAGTCCACGCAGCCCGGTGAGCTAGTCCCCGGGTAGATCACGAGTCCAACGTCGTTGGTGCGAGCCAAGGGCATCATCGCGGCTGCGCCCGTCTTGTCGCAGCCCGAGATGACAACCATCGCTTCGCCGTGATGGGCCCGATGCCCGATCTCGAACGAGTCGGCGATGATGTCTCGTGACACGAGGCTGTAGCTCGCATTGGGTGAACCCTGAGTGAGAGCATCGGAGACCGCCGGTGCACCAACGACCAACCCTTGGCCGCCATGCGAAGCGATTGACTCCGACATCAGGTCCGATATGCGCTCGACCCGGTTGTTGCAGCGATGGGCGTTTGTGTAGGCCCCCGCCACCGTAACGATCGTGTTCTTCGCCGCGATGATCTCGGGCTCAAACCCGGCCGCCCGCAACTCGAGACTTGCCCGCTTCCAATGATTCCCTGCCATCCCCCCACCCTAACTATCCAAGGTGTCGAGTAGCTGAGCAATAGCTCCGCCCCGGCGCGAGCTACCGAAGTCGCGCAGCGACTTCAACCCCAGTTCCGGACACCGCCTCTGGGATGATCAGACTTCGTTGATTCTTGGTGCAGCTACCTGGTAGGCCTTTGATCTCAGTTACCAGCCAAGGAGAGTGGAACGTGACGAAGGCCTATGTAATAGGACTACTAAAAATTAATGATCCCAAAGCGATGGGTCCGTACCTTGAAGCTGTGGAGAAAACAGTCACTGATCACGGAGGTAGTTATCTTGTCCGAGGAGGCGCACAGCACTACACAGAAGGTGACCCGAACCCTGTGGCAGTAGTTCTGGAGTTCCCCAACAGTGACTCGGCGGTCGCTTGGAAAAGCTCAGGTGCATATCAGGACATCCTGCCTTTCCGCCTAGACAATTCCGAGGGACCTCTAGTCATTTGCGATGGTGTTTAACTGCCTTGTTGTTGAGCCTTAGACATGGGCCATCTTCTGGCATTTAATAACGTCAGAGAGTTAGTCGTTATCGGAAGAGTTGGTTTTGCCGATTAGATAGATGGCCAATGCTGCCACGGGCCCAGTTGCAGCTGTAATGAACCAGGCTTTGTGAAACGAGTCAAGATTTGTGCCCTGGCCGATGACGGTGATGAGTGCGGCGACGCCGATTGTTGCGCCAACTTGGCGCCCTACTTGGTTAAGTGAGCTGCCAACCGCAAATTCAGCCGGAGGGACCTCACTCACGGCTGCTGCGCTAACGATGGGGAATGTTGTTGCTACTCCGATCGCGACCAAAATAGAGGCTGGCAACCAAAGGCCCCAATAGTTCGGAGTTTCAGTAACAAAAAGGGCATACATCAGCACGCCAGTTCCCCACGAGAAAGAGCCTGGTACGGCGATACGACGTACGCCATACCTTGTTCCGAGTTTTCCGATTAACGGGGCCATGAGCGCTACGAAGAGGGGGAGTGGGGCAGTGGCGAGGCCGGCTGTGCGGATTGAGTAGCCCCAGCCTTGAGTGAGCCATAAAACGTTGACGAGTAGTGATGCCGAAAGCCCAGCCGACTGGACAGCGGTCGCGATGTTGGCCATCGAAAGAGACCGGATTCGAAAGAGATGTGTAGGTAGCGCGGGTGCTGTGTGAAAACGGCCTTTGACCAGGGTGGCTGCCAAAAGAAGTAAAGAAAGAAATGAGGTGGCGAGCACTCCCGGTGATGACCAGCCCCATGGCCCAACTTGGATGATGGAAAACGCCAGTAGCGCCATTGACGCGGCGAGCAGGGTGGCTCCGACAACGTCGGGGAATGGCGCGTTTGCGTCAGGGGTTATCCGAGGGAGTGTCTTCCTACCGGTCAGGTAGCTCAGTAGGCAGAAGGGAGGTAGGACAAGAAATGCCCAGCGCCATCCGTACGCGTCGACTATCAGAGCACCGACTGCTGGACCGGTGGCTACGCCTAGAGCTGTTAGCGAACCCCATTTTGCGACCATGGCCATCCGCTCTGGACCAGGAGTTCCCGCTAATAAGAGCCCCAGCGAAGCTGGCGTGAGGAGAGCCCCACCGACGCCCTGGGCTACGCGTGCTAGGACAACGATCGGGAAGGTTGGAGCTGCCCCAACTAGAAGTGACGCCAGAGCGAACAGCATGAGGCCGATCATGAACACGCGCCGTCGTCCGAACCGATCAGCTAGTCGTCCGGCAGGAATCAGCAACGCCGCGAAGGAAATCGTATAGGCGTTGAGAACCCACGTGAGAGAGCCTCGACTTGTCTCGGTGAATGTGCGCTCAAGGTCAGGGAACGCCACGTTCATCGTCGACACGTTGGCGGTGACGAGAAAGGCTCCCAGCGCTGTGGACAAGAAAATGAGCCGCGTCCGCCGAAGGTCGTTCTTTTCAACGGGGGGAGTTTTAGCCTCAGCAGAACTGTGCACTGCGACGGCGAACACTTGGGGGAGGGTGCTGCGTTGGACGCCTGTTCGGGGAGCGGTCACCCCGGGCAGGGCTCGGTATTGGCGAGTGTTTGGTTCACCACTCCACCTGGAAGAGCCCGACGCGGATATGCATGTCCGCACGGTACTGGCCGTGAGCCTGGGGTGTCTGGGAAGTTCTTGGCAACAGCGCTGCCTGGGTCTGGCTGGAGTACAGAGAACGCAGTCTCCAACTTTGAAGCTGTCGAAGGGCCCGTAACTAGAAAAAGCCTTGTCAAACGGAAGTACCGTAGGGCTAAGCGCAAAGATGTGAAGAAAGCAACGAAATTGTGATGGGTAGATGAGGAAACGAACCTGGCGCATCATTTTCATCGTTATTTTCATTGCTTACATTTGGGCCGCAGCTCGAGCGATCTTGTGACTAAGCCTCTTTTTCGGGGGGTGTCACATCGGGCAGCCTTTATTGCTTCGGTCACGCTTGCCCCAATAGTGGTTGTCTCAGCACCAGGGGTCTGGCCTCGACTAATTACGGCGCTCTACAGCATTGCCATAACAGCGTTGTTTGGGGTGTCTGCTCTCTACCACCGCGTGAATTGGGGACCGGTAGGGAAGAAGAGACTGCAGAAATTTGATCACGTAACCATTTTCTTCGCTATAGCCGCGACGTACACCCCGGTAGCTGTGTTTGCTTTGTCGGCTTGGGCTGCGAAGTTGGTGTTAGGCCTGGTTTGGGGTGGTGCCGTCATAGGTGCATTCATACGCATCCGGTTCACTCAGGCCCCCAAATGGGTTGTGGCGGGCCCGTATCTAGTTGTTGGATGGTGTCTTTTGGCTGTGGTCCAAGATGCCTGGCATCAGCTTGGGGTGTTGGGGTTCGTTCTTTTTCTTGCTGGCGGATTGCTGTATACCGCGGGAGCCGTCATATTTGCCTCTCAAAGGCCTGACCCGTGGCCGAACATGTTTGGGTTCCACGAGATATTTCACTCGCTCACCGTCGCCGCAGCATCACTCCACTACGTAGCTTTCGTGTTCGTTGTGTTACCGAAAGCTTGATATGTAGGACATAGAAGGATTTGGAACCTACTCGCAGATTCGAGGATCTAGACGCGCCATCAAAAAGTGTGGGGATGCGCCCAATAGTCCGGAGCGGGTCAGGTGTCAGTGCAATAGCATCAATTGTCTTGAGGAAAGGGCACACGAATGGTTTTACCTATCGCCGATGGCAAATATGAGATTGACGCGGTCCACTCCCAGCTGGGATTTTGTGTGACCCATCTAGATATCTCGTTAGTCAGGGGTACTTTCGATGTCTTCACCGGTTCATTGACAATTGGAAGCACTGTTGCCGACACGGCTGTGTCGATCGAGGCCGAGATGGCTTCGGTCAACACTGGCAACTCGGCACGAGATAAGCACATACTCGGTGGCGACTTCTTCGACGCGGCCAACCACCCCCACATGGGATTCAAATCGACATCGGTCTCCGAAACAGAGGATGGCTACGAGCTGAAAGGCGAACTCACCATCAAAGGGATCACCAACACGGTTACTTTGGCTGGTACCTACAACGGTTCGGCAGTGTTCCCCATGGATGGATCGACCCACTACGGATTCAGCATGTCAGGGACGATCAGCCGCAGCGCGTTCGGCGTCAGCTATGGAGTACCAATGGTCACCGACGACGTGGAATTGGCGCTTGGAGCCCAGTTCATCGAACCCGCTTCTGAATAGCTACATCCGCTTTGTTGGTCGTGGTGGTAATCCACGTCGATTTAGCGCCCAAACTATAAGAGGGTCGGTTAACCCAATCTGCTTCTAGTTCGGCGCGAATTTCGTCACTGTGTTGGTTGAGCCTGGACACACCCCGGTAAACGCCGGCCGGGTCGTCGCTGAACTTGATAGGGCCGTTCAACACGATGGTCGGGCGGGGACACACACGTCGTCGACCACCACCAACGTGTCGTCGAACCATCGACCTGGTGAGGTGACGCGTGGGCCAGGACGAGTGCTGCATGGGAGTCGATTTTGCGACGGCTGGCGGTGGCATGAGACCAGATATGATGCTGTCGCGTCCAGTCACAAAGGCTGCGTGGGGGCGAAACGAGTGATGTCAGCAGGTGCAGTTCACCGTATTCTGGACAGTCATCCATGAGCGACGACCACGTACCAGTGATCGATATCAACCCCTTCTTAGTTGGGGACAAGCTGGCGAAGCGAGCGGTCGCGCGCCAAGTGGACGAGGCTTTGCGGACGATTGGATTCATGACGATTGTTGGACACGGGGTCTCGAATGACTTGATCCGAAGAGCGCGTGAAACAGCCCTGGAGTTCTTCGGGCATGACCTTGACGAGAAGATGAAGGTCGCCAATCCGCCCGAACATATGAGTCGGGGCTACAACTGGGTTGGCAATCGTTCCCTGGCCTACACCCTTGATGAGGAAACACCGGCAGACCTCCAGGAGGGCTTCGCATTCGGACCCTTCGATCTGGGCGACGAGCCGTACTACAAGGCGGCATCTGCCGCGAGCTTTCTAGCCCCAAATATATGGCCTGGGCAGCCGGCAACTTTTCGCGCGGTCTTCGAGGAGTATTACCTGTGTCTCGCCTCCTTGGCGGGGAGGATCATGGCGCTGTTTGCGGTCGCACTCGACCTGCCGGAGTCCTACTTTGACGACAAGATTGACAGGCATACGAGCGTCATACGAGCGTTGCATTACCCAGCGCAATCCGAGCCGCCCGCGTCTGGTCAACTCCGAGCCGGAGCACACACCGACTACGGGACACTCACAGTCCTCTATGGCGATGACACCCCCGGTGGTCTCCAAGTAAAGCAGCGCGACGGTAACTGGATTGATGTGCATCCTGCGCCGGACGCACTTGTCTGCAACATCGGCGACCTGATGTCCCGGTGGACTAACGATCGATGGGTGTCCAATCTGCATCGTGTTGTGAACCCACCTCCCGAATATTCGGGAGACGGTCGAATCTCTATCCCGTTCTTTCACAACACCAATCACGATGCGCTGATTCAGTGCATACCGTCATGCCTCGGTGCTGATGGAGTGGCCAAATATTCGCCGGTGCTCTTTAGTGAGCATTATCTGAGCAAACAGACCAGGGCGGAGCGCAAACCAGAGCTCACTGACAGAAAGCCACACAACTGATGCGGCATGCCCATGCAGGACTAGAAACCCCGGAATATTACGTCCCTGGTTTGTCCGCTGGCTATGTCGCTCAGCGCTACGGCATCCCTCTCGCCGACATTGCCAAGCTCGGGTCGGCCGAGAACCCCCACGGGGCCTCTCCGCTGGCTACAGAAGCGGTGAGCGAGTATCTCGGAGCGTTACATCTCTACCCATCATGGACGGCTGATCCGCTCAGGGAGAAGATCGCCGTAACCTACGGGTTTGATCCTTCTGAGGTGATTTGCGGAGCCGGCGAGACAGAGATTCTTTCGTTGATCACCCGAGCGTTCTGCCCTCCCGGCGACAAAATCCAGATGCCCGGGCCGTGCTTTCCGATCTATCACCTTTTCGCTGAGGCTGAAGGTCGAATCCCAGTGCTTGTCCATTCTGCGACGAATCGTCAGTCAATGGCCCTTGATGTAGATGCCTACCTCGAGGCGGTTGAACCCAGTACCAGAATCGTATACATCACCAACCCTCACAGTCCCTCCGGTACCTGGTTGGAGGAAGCCGAAGTGCGTCGAATCATTGACGCCTCAGCGGATGCGTTAGTGGTGCTAGATGAGGCTTATGTCCACTATTCAGAGACCTCTGGATACATCCACTTGGTACACGAGTACGAGAATCTTGCAGTATTGCGCACGTTCTCAAAGGCGTATGGGCTTGCCGGATTACGGATTGGTTTTGGTGTCGCATCTCAACCCATCATTGACACCTTGATGGCTGTCAAGCCGACCTGGAACATGGGTCAGCTGCAAATTGTGGGGGGCGTGGCAGCACTCGCCGATCATGAGCATGTGGCACGAACAGTACGAACCATTGTGGAAAACCGCGACTATGTCCAAGGTCGATTTGAAGAACTCGACCGCTTTCGAATGGTGCCGGGCAGCCGATCCAACTTCTTCCTGGTCGAAATTCTCGACCTTGATACCGACTCGACCAAAGTTTTTGAAGGCCTTCTGGAACGAGGTGTCGTAGTGAAAGACGGCTCCGTTTCGTTCCGAGGCCTTAATGATCGTTTTCTTCGCTGTGACGTCAATCTCCAGATGCATATGGATCGGCTAGTGGATGCCCTCAGCGACCTCCCCTAACTCGCCAAGCCTCACCGCTGATCTGGCTCGGTTCCTCTCGGGTCTCGCTGGGGAGGTTGATGCCCGCTTGTTGGATTTGGCAACGGGGCGCCTCACCGACACGGTCGCCTCGATGGTGTTTGGTGCTGAACAGCCCTGGTCGCGCGCGGTGATCGAACATGCGATAGCCGCTGGCGCAGTCGGACGAGCTACCGTTATTGGGGGGTCAAACACCGGTACTAGTCCGGTCATGGCTGCCTTGGCCAATGGAGCGTCAGCTCACGCGTTTGAGCTCGACGATGTCCATGAAGAGGCCATTAATCATCCTGGAGCGGTAGTGGTACCGGCCGTGCTTGCTTTGGCAGAAGAGCGGAGATGCACTGGGCGCGATCTGCTGGAAGCGATTGTCATCGGGTACGAAGCGATGGGTCGAGCAGGCATTGCCGTTGGGCCCGCAGCACACATGCTGGCGGGCTTCCATCCCACGTCGATGTCGGGTGTATTTGGCTCAGCGGCGGCAGCCGGGCGTCTGTTGAACTTTGACGCAGTGAAGTTAAACCACGCACTTGGGATTGCTGCTTCATTCGCATCGGGCACGATGGAGTTTGCAGCCTCGGGCGGTATGGCGAAGCGCATACACGCGGGACGTGCTGCTGAGGGAGGTCTCACAGCAGCATTGCTTGCTGATCGAGGTTTTGAGGGTGCAACCGACGGGCTTGCTGGACGGTATGGGTTCTGTCGCGTTTTTACTGATTCTCCACAGGTCGAATTGCTTACCGAAGACCTTGGCGAGCGCTGGATGCTCGACGAGATCACTGTGAAACCATATGCCGCATGCAGTGACCTGCATCCGATGATCCAGGCCGCGATTGAACTTCGACGCAAATATGACCTGGAGGTGGGGGACATTGACCGTATCGAGTTGGATGCGCCTACCAAGGCCGCGACGCAGAACAATATGGACGGCACGACGTCAGTGATGGCTGCCCAATACTCAGCTCAGTTCAATGTGGCTGCAGCGCTCATCGCGGATCCGACGGACCCAGCAACATATCAACCTGACCGCATCTCCGACCCGGCGATTGCTGCACTTCAAGCCAGAGTGGTCTCGATTCAGGCCGCTGAGGAGTTTGACGCCACCTATGCATGGAAGATGGGGGGCCGGGTGAGCATCCACCTTGTGGACGGGCGGACACTCAGCCAAACAGTTCATGGGCAGAAAGGCTCGATGCATGATCCGCTTGATTCTCGCGAGCTAGCTACGAAGTTCGAGGGTCTCACTGAGGGGCGTTGCGATTCGGTGCTGGGAGGCTTGCTGACCAGCATCATTGATGCTGAGACCCTCGACGATCTCACGGGGGTGTTACGTCGAGTTGATCTAGGCTGAGTCAGATTTCGAAGGGGGTTACGTGATTAATTTTGGGCTAATGATCTCCTCGGGTGCACCTCGGCGTAGCGGCGGACCCGATCTCCCTGGCGGGTTTGGCTCGGTTATTGGTCAAGCACAATGGGCCGAAGAAAATGGGTTCCAAGGGGTTTGGGTCGGAGAAGGTCGTCTCGCTACTAACGCTGTTGTGGCGATCACTCTCATCGCCGCTAACACACGACGTATCAACGTCGGTAGCGGGATTCTGCCGTATCGGACTCGCAACGCCGCGTTATTGGCGGTGACATGGAAGACACTCGATGACTTAGCCCCGGGTCGGATGAGGCTTGGTCTCGGTGGTTGGTGGGAACCCCTGGCAACTCGGTGCGGATTGCCCAATACCAAGCCATTGAAGGCAATGCGCGAAGTGATCACTGTTGCCAAAGGCATGCTGGCTGGCGAGATGGTTACCCATCATGGTGAATTTGTGGACGTAGACAACGTCAAATTCGATGGCCCTAGCGATGACGACGGGCATGCGTACCCAATCCCGATTTACATCGGAGCAGTGCGAATGGGTATGTGCCGCCTCGCAGGAGAACTTGCCGACGGTGTGTTGCTTGATTTTCTAGTGCCGCCGTCATACAACGACATGGCCATGAAGGCAGTCAGAGAGGGTGCGGTGGCGTCAGGTCGTTCCCTTGAGAACTTCGACGTGCCACAGCTCATTGCAGCGTCCGTCGACAACGACAATCCCCAAAGAGCGATTGACGATTGCAAAGAGTTCCTCACGCAGTACATCGCTCAGCAACCCCATATCGCAGAGTTCTGCGGCGCTGAGCCAGAGTTGGTTGCTCGAATCCAATCAATCCTTGGATGGCCGGCGACGAAGAGTGAGGTTCGTGCGGCAATGGCGCTCGTTTCAAATGAGCTGACCCAGCAGGTGGCGGCGTGTGGGACGACAACCCAGGCACTTGACAAAATCAGCGAGTGGGACGACCACGGCTGTACTGAAGCGGTGATCACCCCGCTTGGCGCTGACGCATTTGGGACCCTTGAACAGCTGGCGGCCAAAGCCAATCTGAAGAAGCTAGGAGCCATGTGAGATGACTGAAACCGTGAGATGTGCCCTAATCCAGACCACAGGCATTACACCACGCGAGAAAATGGTGTCTCAGCAAGTGGGCTTGATCCGAGAAGCAGCTGCCCAAGGCGCACAGATCATCGGCTTGCAGGAACTAGCCACAGGACCCTATTTCTGTCAAGACGAATCTGACGAGTGGTTTGATCTTGCCGAGCGGGTGCCTGACGGGCCGACAACTACCGAGATGATGGCGCTTGCAGCTGAGATCGAAACAGTGCTCGTTGTACCGCTTTTTGAAGAGGACGATAATTTCTTCTACAACACGGCAGTGGTGATTGACGCCGATGGTACGTTCCTTGGCCGCTACCGCAAAGCTCACATCCCGTACGCCAAGACATACCGGGAGAAGTACTACTTCAAGCCGGGAAACACCGGGTTCCCAGTATTCTCAACGAAATTCGCCAAGGTGGGTGTGTATATCTGTTACGACCGGCACTTTCCTGAAGGTGCTCGAGCTCTGGGCAAAAATGGCGCCGAGATCGTGTTTATTCCTTCGGCCACGGGTGGCCGGTCTAAGCAGTATTGGCACATCGAACAGCGAGGGCACGCTGTTGCTAACGGCTATTTTGTCGCGACAAGTAATCGAGTTGGTAAAGAACCCACTGGTCCCAACGAGTTCTACGGGCACAGTTACTTCTGTGATCCATACGGACGGATCCTTTCCGAGGCTGGAGAGGAAGAAGAAGTGTTGATCGCCGATCTTGATCTCTCGTCCCTTCCCGCTACTCGTGTCGATATGCCATTCTGGCGCGATCGCCGCCCCGAGATGTATGACGAGGTCACTGCGTCATGAGGGAACAAAAATGAGGACCGCAATCACAGGAGGGGTGGTCGTCACCGCCCTGGACACCGTTCAAGCCGACGTACTCGTTGATGGGGAGATTGTTGTTGGAGTCGTGCATCCTGACAGCGAATTATCGAGCTCTTTCGCGGACGGAGCTGATCGCGTGATTGACGCGAAAAACAAGTTTGTTGTGCCCGGTGGCATCGATGCCCACACTCATCTGCAGGCGACCGGCCAGATCGCACCCGTTCTTGAAACTTTCGAAACAGGTACCGTCGCGTCAGCGTTCGGCGGCACGACAACCATCATCGACTTCGCGTTCATTAGTGACGATGAACGACTCCCGGATGGTTACGAACGTCATCGCGAAACCGCGGATGGTGAATGCGCAGTGGACTATGGGTTTCACATGATGGTCTCTGGCGTTGATGAACAATCACCCAAGGAGATGGATCTGCTTGTCCAGGAGGGCGTTACCAGTTTCAAAATGTTTATGGCCTACCCCGGGCGGGTGTATTCCGATGACGGTCAGATTCTCCGAATGATGCAACAGGCCGCGAAAAATGGATCCCTGATCCAAATGCATGCAGAGAACGGCATAGCAATCGATGTTCTGAGAGAGCAAGCAGTAGAGCGTGGCGAGGTAGAACCGTTCTTCCACGGCGTCACCCGCACCCCGATTCTTGAAGCTGAGGCAGTGCATCGAGCGATCGCTCTGTCGGAGGTAGCAGGATCGCCGTTGTACATCGTGCATCTTTCCTCTTCGAATGCTCTTGAAGAGGTGGTAGCGGCTCGCGATCGTGGCTTGAACGTTTTTGCGGAGACATGCCCGCAGTACCTGTTTCTGGACCTCAGCGATCTGGATAGGCCGAACTTCGAAGGCGGAAAGTTCGTGTGTTCCCCTCCCCTCCGCCCCCAAGAGCATCAGGATCATTTGTGGCGCGGACTGCGAACAAACGATCTTCAAGTGATCGCCACTGATCATTGCCCGTTTTGCTGGGAGCAAAAGCAACTGGGAAGAGATGATTTCCGTAACATCCCCAACGGACTACCTACCTTGGAGCATCGGATGGAATTGATGTACCAGGGCGCGGTTGCGGAGGGCCGACTATCGCTAAATCGCTGGGTTGACATGTGCTCGCGTGCACCAGCCAAAATGTTTGGCCTTTACCCACGCAAAGGGACTATTGCGCCGGGTTCAGATGCTGACATCGTGATTTTCGACCCTGACAGTCCTCATACTCTTTCAGTGGAAACTCACCACATGAATGTTGACTACTCCTGCTACGAAGGGATGACTATGTCTGGCCAGGTCGAGAAAGTGCTTCTGCGCGGCAAACTCGTTATTGACGGTGCTAACTACCTAGGAACAAAGGGTGACGGCGCGTATCTCCAGCGTGATATCTGTGCCAATTTGATGTGAGGTAAAGGGCAGTCACCCGCTGCTAGGCACCGCGTCGAGAGGTTGCCCGTGAGCGAGAATGCCATTGTTGAAAACTGCTCGGATGTCAGCTGCAGTGGCTCGATTCACCAGAGCAGCGACGGGATCGACTACTGGGGCCAAGTTGTCCGTCGTAGCATCAATTAGTACAAAATCCGCTCGTTTGCCGATCTCGATCGATCCCCGCTCATGGTCAACTCCGAGGATTCTTGCCGGATTAATTGTGATCATCTTGAGCATGTCGGTTGCCGTTGGAAACGACGCATCCTCTCGAAGAGCTCGTATCACCCGTGATGCGAATTGGATTTCCGCAAGCGGATCGGGCGAGGCCAGAATCACGTTGTCGGTAGCGATTGCCACCATCATCCCAGCTTCGAGCATGAGGTCGAAACGAGGTATTCCCAGTCCGATGACGGCGTGATTACGGGGACAGCAGACCGCTGGTATACCAGCCTCGGCTAGGCGGTCCATCTCCTCAGAAGTGGCAAATGTTAAATGCACGGCGAAGTCCGGTTTTAAGTGATCTACAACTCGATGGACGTCACTTTGGCCGGTTCGTTCTATTGAGGTTTCACGGTACGGCGGCGACTCCGCAACATGAAGAGCTAAAATTCCATCAAGTGAGCGAACGTGGGTCGCTACTTGAGCAAGCCCTTGATCGGTGAGGTCGTTGGCGCTCACAAGTGCGAAACCAGCGCCTTTTTCGACGATGCTTGTAATTTCGTTAAGAGCCTCAAGGTCTAACCCACCCTCGTTTCTGGCCAGAGCATCCAGTGGTTGTGGCGGATAGGCAGCAAAGCGTCCAAGCGTGAACGGTTGGATCGGTCGATCCGCAGCTACCCGTTCGAGCATTTCTACCCCAACAAGACCGCCCTCTCGAAAGTCAACGAATAACGATGTACCACAGGCGATCATCTGATCCAGGGTCCGTCCGAGTTGTTCCGTGACCACCTCAGGAGGAGTTACCGAGAGGGCCTGATGACGGAGACCGTCGGGAGGCATAAAGACATTCCAAAATGGTAAACCGAAGCCTATTTCTTTCAAGAAACCGTCAATAACGTGAGTATGGGCGTTGAGAAATGATGGGCAAATAATCATGCCCGAAGCGTCGAATTTGGTGATAGTGGAATCTTCCAACGGGCCAGTGCCAAGCGCAGAAATGCGACCATTTTTGTCCACCATGATCCAGGCGTCATCGCTAGCTACCAGGTCCGAGCCGCTCAGGACTGTGGCGCCGGTCAAGACAAACTCAGTGGGCATTAGCAAGTCCTTTTAAGCACAGATGTGGTGGGGATGGTGTTTTTGTCGTAACTCTTGTAACAGGTGTGAACTACTCGGCGGCTTTGTCTTCTGCTTCTAGTTCGGCACGGATTTCGTTACCGTGTTGGTCGAGCCTGGGCACACCGCGGTAAATACCGGCCGGGTCGGCGCTGAACTTGATAGGGCTGTTCAACACGACGGTGGGGCGGTGGTGGTCGTGGTCAACGCGGACAAGCATTTCGCGAGCCGCAGTATGAGGATCGTTAACCCAGTCGGACGGGTCGTAAACGGGCCCTACCGGTACCTGGTTGCCAAGTGTTTCGACTACTTCGGCAGTGGTGCACGACGCAGCCCATCCGCCGATGGCTTCGTCCACGTACTCTTTGTTGCGCACTCTCCGCCGATTGTTTCGGGTTCGATCATCGGTCATGAGATCTTCACGGCCGATGAGTTGGCACAAGAGTTCGAAGTGTGGCTGGGTTGGAGTGGCGATGACGCAATGCCCGTCTTTGGTGGGGTACACGTCGTATGGGCTGAGCCCATCGACTCCATTACCCATTGGGCGCATTGGACGGCCCATGTATGACCACACCATTTGGCTTGCTTCAGACATCGTCATCATCACGTCAACCATGGCGACATCGATGAACTGACCTTTACCGGTATCGCGAGCGCGCCACAATGCGGCCAGCATGCCAAGTGAGGCCATAGTGCCAGGCACCGTATCGCCGATGGGTGGTCCGACTTTCATGATGTGGTCTTCGTCTTGGCCAGTAGCAGCGATTACACCGCCCATCGCTTGAGCGATGAGATCGTAAGCAGGCCAGTTGGCGTAGGGGCTCGGTGCAATTCGCGTATCACCAAATCCTCGGATTGCTGCATATACGAGCTTTGGGTTGCGTTCATGACAAACCTCCCAACCCACCCCGAGGTGGTCGAGCACCCCGGCCCGCATGTTCTCGATAAGACCATCGGATCTTTCTACAAGACGAAGAAAGACTTCCCGGTCGTCGTCCGTCGTGAGATCGAGGCAAATGGATCGCTTATTGCGATTGCGCATCGAATAGTTGCCAGAATAAAACCGTTCCTCGTCATCTCTAGTCCAGGGCCCCTGATGCCTAGTCATCTCTCCTTGTGGAGGTTCGACTTTGATCACATCTGCCCCCATATCGGCGAGAAGCATCGCTGCGAACGGCCCTGCAAGGGCGTGTGTGACATCAAGGATACGTAGTCCTTGGAGTGGCCCTGTGGGGCCAGACGCCATTGGCGCCGCGGTCAGGTGGGCCTCGAGGTGGTCTGTCATGATCTCATCTTGCCCTGTCACGCACGTCGACGCAGCCCCGAATGACACCTGGATCACCTGTCAGCAGGTTTTGTCAGTCATACGCCAGCGCAGCTGAGCACTAAAGATCTCTGTAGCCGGGGGGAGTAATGTTCGCGTACGGACGCAAGTAGTGGCGAGTTCTTCGGACTCTCGCAGTAGGAGTGATTATGCGATTTTCGGTTCTTACTCTGGGAGACAACTATCCCTCCCTTCGGTCTCACCAGCAGTTTTATCGTGAAGTGATCAACGAAGCTGTCATGGCTGAAGCACTCGGATATTGGGGTTTTTGGGTGGGGGAGCATCACTTCGGTGCCAGTCAGCGGGTTTTTCCGTCACCACAGTTGGTGCTGGCTGCGATTGCTGAGCGTACGGAACGGATTCGTTTAGGGACCGGAGTGAGCATCCTGCCGGTAAATGATCCGATTCGTTTGGCTGAAGACCTGGCCAGCCTTGACCTGTTGAGCCAGGGACGAGTTGACGTTGGAGTAGGGCGCGGATATCAGCCGCATGAGTTTGCTGGGTTCAACGTTGACATAAACACCACGAAGGATCGCTTTTGGGAGGCCCTCGAAGTTATTCACGGTGCCTGGACCCAAGAGCATTTCAGCTATGAGGGCGACTTCTACCAATACAGGGACATTGATCTTTTACCTCGACCGATTCAGCAGCCCCATCCGCCAGTGTGGGTCGCCGCGGCATCGCCGGGCTCAGCAGAAGAAGCGGCTAGCCGCGGGTATGCGTTCAGCGGAGCACCATTTGGGTCCGCCCGCTCTGCCAAAGAGATCCGCACCCAACTCGACGTGTACGACCAGGTCTTTAGAGACGCGGGCCATGGCGAACCACCGAAGGATCTTCCCCACGTCGTTTGGTGTCACGTCGCGGATACGACTGCGCAGGCTTTGGCTAACGCTGAGCGGGGGATGAAACTTAAGCTCGATAGTGCGACAAAGGTGTGGACTCCTCCCGGCACGAAGGGGTATGAAGCCATGGCTGAGATCGGGAAATTTTTGGCAACTGCAACTATCGACCAGTTGGACGAGTTATCGATTTTTGGTGATCCGGATCGGTGTCGAGAACGCGTGGAGGTTTACAAGTCAGCCGGAGTTAAGCACCTGATGTTGTACTTCGACTGGGGCGGTCTTTCGCATGCTGAAACCGTTCACGCTCTGGAGCTGTTTGCCGAGGGAGTTATGCCACATTTCTCTGACGAACTCTTCGAAACACCATAACGTTAGAACATCTTGTGGCAGTCGCTACATGCCGGAGAGCCTAGGATGCGCCCCTGCCCAGGCGAGGCTCGGGCAGCAGGTGCAATGATGGAGTGATGACCGATCGCTCCTACGTCAGTTTGACCTTTGACGTCGACACAATCTCCCTCTGGATGAGTCGGCAAGACCGCACCGCGTTCAGCCGAGGTGAATTTGGGGTTGTGGGTGCCCGTCGCATACTCAAACTTCTTGCCTCACGCTCGATACGCGCAACCTTTTTCGTTCCAGGGATAACAGCTTCGACATACCCAGATCTCCTAGAGGAAATTGTTGACGGTGGCCACGAGGTCGGTCATCACGGCAATCACCATGAAAACCCTGCACGGCTCGAACGCGATGACGAGAAGCGAGTCCTTGAGGAAGGCCTAGCGATCCTTGAGGGTATGACCGGCAGACGACCGGTGGGCTGGCGGTCCCCGGGCGGGTATGTGACTAGTAGTACTTTCGAGCTTCTCATCGAAGCTGGGTTTTCGTATGACTCGTCATTAATGGGCCATGACGTGCGCCCATACTGGTGCCGGCTGAACGACCAATGGGCAAAGGGCGAAGGTGTTGAATGGGGCGAGGAAGTCGACTTAGTTGAGTTGCCCTGGGCCTGGCACCTCGATGACTTCCCCTGGTTCGAGTACATCCCACCTCAAGGAGGCAACCTGACTCCGCCATCCGCGGTTCTCGAAACCTGGCTCGGTGACCTGGACTGGGCACTCGCCCATGAGCCGGGCGGGGTATTGACATACACGATGCATCCCCAAGTCATCGGACGAGGTAATCGGATGCTCATGCTTGAACAACTTCTCGACGAGGTCGACAAGCGCGGTGTGGGTTTCACGACCCTCGAAGACGCAGCTGCCAACTGGCGAGCTGCTCACCCATTTAGCTGAATCCCAGGCCAACTAACATCATCGTCCCGACAAAATGTTGGTTAGACGACGTGCGTCGGGTGAGTTCATTAAAGTTTCCGCTGTGGAGCCGCTGCTTGTTCTAACTATTGGCCAAGCGCCTAGAGACGACATCGTAAAAGAACTGCGCCAAGTTCTGGGAGCGCGACCTATAGAGGTCCGCGGTGCACTCGATGGGTTATCTACCGACGAAGTCACGCAACTCGCCCCTCAGAGTGCAGGTGACACCTTTCACACGCGACTCGCCGACGGCGGCGACGTCATGATCTCTAAGAAGGCCGTCACCATTCGCCTACAGGAGATACTCATCGAGAGGGAGAACCGCCCAGTTTTAGTTGCTTGCACAGGCAAATTCACTGGCCTTCCGAACTACCCGAACGTGCTGTTCCCTTCGACGATTCTTGAAGGTGTTGTGGACGCTGTCGCTCCTGCCGAGTGCACTTTGGGAGTGTTGGTGCCCTTGGCGGAACAGGTTGAGCCGTTGAGTCGACAATGGCATCGATCTGATCGAGAAGTCGTAGTTGCTGCCGTGAAGCCGGGCGAAGATCCCACCGAAGCAGCAGCGGTATTAGCTGGCGCCAAAGTGGACCTTGTCGTTCTGGACTGTTTCGGTTACGAGACTTCACTATTGAACCGAGTTAGAGAAACAACCGGAGTGCCTGTTCTCTCAGCCGTGCGGTGCACTGCGCACATTGCTTCAGAGATGCTTGGATGACCCGTAACCTGGACGCGACAGACGTCAACGATCTCGCCGTTGGGGCCTGGATCATCGGGACTGGAGGGGGAGGAAACCCCTATCTCAACCACCTCAACATGCAACAAATCGCCGCCACAGGCACGCAGTTTGAGTTAATCGACCCTCAAGATTTAGATGACGACGCTCAGGTTGCCGTGGTGTCCACAATGGGCGCGCCACTGGTGATGCAGGAACGCCTCCAAGATGCTCGTGATGTTGCCCGAGTGGTGGAGATGATGGAGGACTACTTAGGGTCACCGTTCGACGCGGTCATGGCGACCGAAATTGGTGGTTCGAATGCCTTTCAACCCTTAATGGCGGCCGCTCACCTTGGTTTACCAATCGTCGATGCAGACGCGATGGGAAGGGCGTACCCGGAAGCACAAATGACGAGTTTTGCTATCGGCGGTCTTCAACCCTGGCCGTTGGCGCTCGTGGATCCGCGCGGGGTCGAAGCTGTTATTACGAATGTCCCCACCTGGAAGTGGATGGAACGGGCCAGTCGGGCACTCACCATCGAAACGGGTTCGATGGCCGCAACCTGTAAGGCCCCGAGAAGTGGGGCAGAGGTCAAACGTTGGGGCGTAGCGAATTCAATGAGTTTCGCGATCCAACTTGGGGCCAGAGTCCGAGAAGCACGCGCCGCTCACGAGGACCCGGTGGCAGCTATCTGCGCCGCGGCTGAAGGGCAGCTGATTTTCACTGGGAAAATTGTGGATGTTGATCGACGCACAACAGGCGGTTTTCTCCGCGGCACAGCGAAACTTGACGGGTTGGACGAATATTCTGGGCACAACGTCGAACTTGATTTTCAGAACGAATGGCTGGTGGCGCGTCTCGGGGATGAGGTCATAGCGACCGTGCCTCATTTAATTTGCTTGCTCGACGCGACTTCAGGTGAGGCGATTGGGACAGAAACGGCTCGTTACGGCCAACGGGTGGCTCTCATTGGCATTACCGCTCCACCTTTGTTTTCGAGCCCGGAAGGTCTCAAATACGTAGGGCCGCGTGCGATGGGATATGACCTTGAACCTGTGGACCCGTGCCCATGAGACGTATTGGAATTGATGTTGGAGGTACCAACACTGATGGGGCGTTGCTTGACGGTGCCGAAGTAGTCGAGACCATCAAGACACCAACGACTGACGATGTGTTAAGCGGTATCCAAACAGTTCTTGAGGGTGTTTCTCATCATGACATTGGCGCCGTAGTAATTGGCACGACCCAGTTCACCAATGCGGTTGTCCAACGAAGCAAATTAAACCAGGTTGGGTTCCTGCGGATCGGGTTACCAGCGGGTCGTTCACTACCCCCACTCGTTGGCTGGCCCCACGATCTGGCTGAAGTGGTCCGGGGCGAAACATTGATGGTGCGAGGTGGCATCGAATACGACGGACGTCCTTTCGAACAACTAGACGAACAAGCAGTGATTGAGGCCGCCCACCAGTTCGCCGACCAGGGCAACAATTCGGTAGTGGTCGCGGGCAGTTTCTCACCGATCGATACTCGTCAAGAAGATCGAGCTGCTGAAATCATCGCGGAACACCACCCAAAGGCCCAAGTAACGGTTTCTCACCGACTCGGTCAGCTTGGCCTATTGGAACGAGAAAACGCAGCTGGGTTGAACGCTTGCCTCTTGGAACTCGCCGAATCGATCATCTCAGCATTCGCGTCCGCGATCGACACGATCGGTTTTGGATCCCGCACCCGATTATTCTTGACGCAAAACAACGGCACCCTTCTCCAAGTAAAAGAGGCAGCGAAGTACCCGGTCCTGACCTTCGCGTCAGGTCCGACTAACTCCATGAGGGGTGCGGCCGCCCTCGGAGGTGTAAGTGATGGACTTGTTGTCGACGTTGGTGGCACTACAGCGGACTTTGGGGCACTCGTGTCGGGTTACCCCCGACAAGCCAACGCAGCCGTCGAAGTCGGTGGAGTGCGCACTTTATTTCAACTTCCCGATGTTCTTTCTATTGGACTGGGTGGCGGAAGCCGGATCCACCTAAACCCGCTCAGGCTCGGCCCAGACAGCGTCGGGCAGCGGTTATCGACCGAGGCGCTTGCCTTTGGTGGATCGGTCCCGACCCTTACTGACGCCGCGATAGCGGCCGGGGTGTTGAACGTTGATGGGACATCACCCCCGGATTTGCCGAATGCGGATGAAGTTCTCGCATACGCAGCAACGATGATCGCAGGAGGCGCTGACCGGATGAAACTTTCCTCCGGGGAAGTGCCCTTGATTGCAGTTGGTGGTGGGGCTTTTGCTGTGTCGGACTCAATGTCGGGTATAAGCGAAGTTGTCCGACCTGACCATGGCGACACTGCAAACGCTATTGGAGCTGCGCTGGCTGAAGTGAGCGGCGGGGTTGATCGAGTTTTTCAAGGTATGGGGCATGATGAAGCAGTCGCGGAAGCCATTCACATAGCGACTGAAGATGCTGTGGCTTCAGGGGCTGACCCGCAACTGGTTGAGGTCATCGAGGTGGAGGACTTGCCGCTTGCTTATCTACCTGGTGATGCTCGGCGTGTTCGAGCTCGTGTAGTTGGCCCCCTCAAATAAGGTGTCAACAATCAAGAAACGAGACCGGGGCCACCGGGGTATTCATGCATGTTCCGGAGCATGTGAGCGGGACCGTGCGGCCCGTTGATGGCAGCGTTCTCTCCCCAAATTTGTTCTTTCATCCAACCAAAAATCTCGCGCCGTGCAGCCAAATGGGCCAAGCTCTGAGCCCGTTGTATCGCCTTGTCGGCCACGGTTGACTCATCAGCGAGTTCTTGCACGATTCCGACCTCGGATGCTTCGATAGCGGTCCACCGTTTAGCAAATTGAACCGTTTGGTAAAAGGCGTTTTGGGGCATTTTGTGCCGGAATATCGCGAGTTCAGGGGCAGGCATAGCGATGCCGATCTCAATTTCGTTGGCGCACATCAGGCCCCGGTCAGCTCTCATAACGCGCTGGTCGTGGCATAACGCCCACATGAAACCGGCACCGAATGCGTGGCCATTGATGGCGCCGACCGTAGGCATTGGGAAGGTAATTAACCGCGCCGCGAGAGCCATGAATTCTTTGGCGAAGGGTTCGCGATCGCCGCCTTCGGTGGTGTCATTTCCGGTGAACCATTCCAAATTGAGACCGTTGGAAAAAAACTTTGGATCCGAAGAGGTGGTTACCAGAGCGTGAGGGCCGTCGTTGCCTTCAACATCATCCAATGCATCATTGAGGTCGCGGACCAGTTCGGTAGTCCAGCGGTTCTCACCATTAGTTAGTGTGATCACGCTTACATCGGCGTGGCGTTGGAGGGTGATGAGGTCGCTCATCGTGCCTAACGTAGACCGACAACTGCTAGAGACGTGTGTTCGCGAGTGGTTCTGACCGTTTCGGTGTTCCTAGTAGCCGATCATCGCTGGTTGATTCACTGAGATGCCGAGCTGGGACCTGCGTTGCGATTAAACCCACCAGAGTTGGCCATCTCCGCCCCAATTGATGGCGCATTCGAACGACCACATAGT